>ENA-OZFC01001614-OZFC01001614.1-human-gut-metagenome-genome-assembly--contig:-NODE-1614-length-10360-cov-4.483455_pt1 | contig 10360 bp, 10 predicted proteins | sample MGYA00245076_ERZ653625 | MGnify/ENA primary metagenome ERZ653625 (study PRJEB26926, sample SAMN06165169) | human gut metagenome | biome: ENVO:00009003; feature: ENVO:2100002; material: ENVO:00002003... | reverse complement strand
CCGCCGCGCGGCGGGAGAGCGTCTCTGCCAGCGAGGCGTAGTCATCGGTGCCCGCGACGGTTTTCATCTTAAAGCGGCGGTAGCCCGCGCGGTGGGGCTTGCCGTCCTGAAAGACGACCATGCCGCAGACGCTCGACCCGTCGCCCCAGTTGGAAATATCGTAGCTTTCAATCACGCGGGGCGGCTTTTTCAGGCCCAGCACCTGCGCAGCCTCCTCAAGCAGCTTTTCCTCGCGGGTATAGCGCCCGCTCTCGCGGCCCAGACGCTCGACAGCGTTTGTGTAGGCCATCGTGACGAGCTTCGCGACGTCGCCGCGCTGGGGCACGTACAGCTCCACCTTCGTGCCGCGCGCCTGGTTCAGAGCTTCATTCAGTGCCTCCGCGTCGGGCGGCAGGGCGTCCACGGCAATCGTTTTAGGGATCGTCTCACCGTCGAGGTAATACTGCGGCAGAAATTCCTCCCGCACAGCGTCGATGTCCGTCGTGTCGCGGAACAGGAACTCCCGCTTGTCGGTCAGGCGTCCGTCGCGGTAGCGCAGCACGGCGGCGCAGACCGCGTGGGTCGTGCCCGCCAGTGCGATGACGTCCATCTCGGTGTCGCTCTCCATGACGACCTTCTGCCCGGCTGCCACGCGGTCAATGGCCATGATCTGGTCGCGCAGCAGCGCCGCCGTCTCAAAGTCAAGCCGCTCCGACGCAGCCTCCATCTTCTCCCGCAGCTGCCTGACGATGTCCTTTTTGCCGTAGCGGATCATCCGCAGTGCGCCCTGCACAGCGTCGTTGTAAGCAGCACAGGTGATTTTGCCGCTGCACACGGCCATGCACTTGCCGATGTGGGCGTTGAGACAGGGGCGGCCCTTGCCGAAATCCTGCGGAAAGCTCTTATTGCACCGCGGCAGCAGGAAGCAGTCCTGCGCCGTTTCCACCATCTCCCGCACGGCAAACGACGAGGTGAACGGGCCGATGTAGTCGGCGTCGTCGTCATCCTTCTGCAGCGCGGCGGAGATGCGCGGCCAGGCCCCGCGCGTGACCTTGACATAGCTGTAGCCCTTGTCGTCTTTCAGCAAAATATTGTACTTCGGCGTATGGGCCTTGATCTGGCTGGCCTCGAGGACGAGCGCCTCAAATTCCGACTGACAGACAATGACGTCAAACGTGAAGGCGTGGGCGATCATCTGGCTGACCTTGGCGTCGTGGGGCACGCCCTCCCGAAAATACTGCGACACGCGGGTTTTCAGGCGCTTGGCCTTGCCGATATAGATGATCGTGTCCGACTTGTCCCGGATGATGTAGACGCCGGGCAGCAGCGGCAGCATACAGGCCTTTTTATAAAGTTCAGCTTTTGTCATGGGGTGTTGCCTTTCCTATACAAAAAAAGCGGCGGGTCGCCCCACCGCTGATTGTTCTGGAATAGATTACTCGGCAAAGCCGGAGCTGACCAGCTTGACCAGGCCGTCAACTGCAGCCTGCTCATCAGCGCCATCAGCAATGATGCGGATGGTGGTGCCGCCGACGATGCCCAGGCTCAGGACGCCGAGCAGAGACTTCGCATTGACGCGGCGCTCCTCCTTCTCGACCCAGATGGAAGACTTATACTCGTTCGCCTTCTGGATGAAGAAGGTAGCCGGACGTGCGTGCAGACCAACCTGATTCTCAACGGTAACTTCTTTAACGTACATAGTTATTCTCTCCTACTTTTGAAAATAATATGCCCCTGCGTATCTACCGTGGGCGACTTCCAGGCGGTCTATTGCGTGTTAATACGCCGCCTTGATTGCCTCTATTTTATCCTATTTAGTCGATTTTGTACAGTGGAAAATTGCAATTTTGGCAGGATTCTGTAATTCCGCCAAATCTTCGTTCTCTCGTTTGTGCAATATTGCCAGTTTATTTTCAACAGGATTGTGGATTGACGACAAAAACAACGGTCAGCCCCGATACTGCATCTCCAATTCCTCACAATATACCGCTGCAAAAGTGCCTTCCTCGGCGGGGTCATAGCGGTGCAGCACTGTGCCCGTCAGCCGCCAGCCCATCCGCTTGTACAGCGCGATGGCGCGGGTGTTCGTGTTTATGACCCCCATCGTCGGGTGGTCGTGCTCCGGCAGCTTTTTGCGGGCAAAGTCCAGCATTTTCGCACCGTACCCCTTGCCGCGGGCAGCCTCGGTCACAAACAGATGGCCGATCTCGCCGGTTTTGTGGCAGACGCCGACCATACCGTCGGCAGCGTCCTTCGTGTAGTGCAGATAGAACGCCCAGCCGTTCTTTTTCTCGTCTGTCAGGTCCGGCAGCCAGAAGTCCGGCGTCATTTTTTCGAGATATTCCTCGTCGCAGACCGGCGCACAGACCGTGCGGCGGCCCTCGGCCATGAGGGCGGCGCAGAGGGCGAGCTGTTCGTCATTTTTCACAAGGCGCATATTTTCGCCGCGCTTCCACTTGGGCAGCTCGGTCAGCGGGTGGCTCTCGCACCAGGCGTCGTACAAATCGGGGCGGCGCTCTCGGGTGCGCTCCCGGCTTTGGGCCCCGCGCCACTCGTCAATTTTTTTGTGGTCGCCGGTCAGCAGCACGGGCGGCACGGCGCGGCCCTCCCAGACCTCGGGGCGGGTAAACTGGGGGTATTCCAGCAGGCCGTCCCAATAGCTCTCGTCCTGGTAGCCCTTTTCCTCGGCCAGGACGCCGGGCTGCAGGCGCAGGACGCTGTCGGCCACGACCAGGCTTGCCAGCTCACCGCCGGTCAGCACATAGTCTCCGATGGAAATTTCCTCGTCGCCGAACGCATCGATGACGCGCTGGTCGATGCCCTCATAGTGGCCGCAGACCAGCGTCACCGCGTCATAGCCGGCCAGCTTGCGGGCCTTTTCCTCATTGTAGGGGCGGCCTGCGGCGGTCAGAAAGACGACGTGCGGCTTCGCGCGGCCCTGCGCAGCACACTGGGCCTGCACGGCGCGCAGGCAGTCGGCAATCGGCTGGGCGTAGAGCACCATGCCGCAGCCGCCGCCGTAGGGGTAGTCGTCGGTCTGCTTCTGCTTGTTTTTCGTATAGTCGCGGATCTGGTGGCAGTGCGCCTCAAACAGATTTTTGGCGCGGGCGCGGCCCAGGATGCTGGCCGAGAGAAAGCTGTCGCACAGCTCCGGAAAAAGCGTTACAATGTCAATGCGCATCGGTTCAGTCCTCGTCGCCGTTGACGGCCTCGGTGAACATGCCCTCGATGGGCGTCACCAGAATTTTGCGCGCCTCGATGTCGATATTTTTGACAAATTCCGGCACGGCGGGCAGCATGTGCTCCCCGCCAGCGGTGTCGGTGACGGTATAGATGTCCTGCGCGGCGGGGCGGTCCACGTTTGTCAGTCTGCCGTACACGCGGCCTGTTTCGGCATCGACGACCTCGCAGTCCAGCAGGTCGTCAATGAAGAAGCGGCCCTTGGGCAGGCGTGCGTCCGCCTTAGCCAGATAGTACACCCGGCCCACCTGTGCGCGGGCGGCGTCCATATCGTTGACGCCGTCGAGGCGCAGTAAAATCACATTGCCATGAGCGCGCACGCCCAGCACGCGGGTCTCCCCTGCGCCGTCGGCGGTGGTGAACAGGCGCTTGAATTTTGCCAGAAACGCCGCGCCGTCGCAGAGCGGCAGGGCTTTCATTTCGCCGCGCACGCCGTGGGTGGACACGATCTTGCAGGCGGGAAGATAGTTTTGCATAGTTCCTCCTGATGTGTTGTAGAGGTCTGTTTGCGGCAGCGGAAACGCCCCGGGCGGATATAGAATCCGCCCCTACAGTGTAGGAGTCGATGCTCGGCATCTACCCGCGGAAGTCTCCGCTGCCGCAAGGCTGCAGCGGGCGAACAATGTTCGCCCCCACATTGAAAAAAGCACTTTACCCTGCGGCAAAGTGCTTTGTAACGGGTCTTAGTCGATCTCAACGATGACTTTCTCGCCCTGACGGACGGCAGCAGCACGCACGACAACGCGGATCGCCTTGGCGATACGGCCCTGCTTGCCGATGACGCGGCCCATATCGGCCTCGGCCACCTTGAGGTGGTACACAACAGTGCCGTCCTCACGCATGGGATCAACAGTCACCTGCACGGCCTCCTTGTCTTCGACAAGGCCGCGGGCAACGGCTAATAAGAGTTCCTGCATGTGGCGTTCCCTCCCTGAAAAGCGAACAAATTACAGAACAGCGGCCTTCTTCAGGATCTCACGGACGGTGTCAGTGGGCTGAGCGCCGTTGTCCAGCCACTGCTTAGCCTTCTCAGCGTCGATCTTGACGACAGAGGGCTCCTTGGTCGGATCGTAGTAGCCGATCTCCTCGATGAAGCGGCCATCACGAGCGAAGCGGCTGTCAGCGACAACAACGCGGTAGAAAGGAGCCTTCTTGGCGCCCATGCGGCGCAGACGAATCTTAACCATAGTAATATTCCTCCAAAAATTGTTTACGGCCCTTGCGGGGCATCTGATTTATATTGTACATCCCGTGGGCCGTAAAGCCGAGCGGGTCATACCGAAATTGTGTCAGCGGCCAAAGCCGCGGAAGCCGCCGCCCCTGCCGCCTAAGCTGCCCAGGCTGCGCATAAAGCCCTTGGGGTTGCGCTTTACCTTTTTCATCATCTTCTGCATCATCTCAAACTGGCGCAGCAGCTTGTTGACGTCCTCCACCGTGGTGCCGGAGCCTGCTGCAATGCGGCGCTTGCGCTTGGGGTTGATGATGTCGGGCTTGGCGCGCTCTGCCGGGGTCATCGAGTAGATGATGGCCTCGATGCGGGGCAGTGCCTTTTCGTCGAGGGAATCGGCGTCGATCTGGCCGCCGCCGGGCATCATGGCCAGCAGCGCCGACGCACCGCCCATCTTTTTGACCTGCTGGAACTGGGCGAGCAAATCGTTCATGTCGAACTTGTTCTCCATCAGGCGCTTGGCGGCGGCCTCGGCCTCCTTGTCGTTCTGGAGCGTCTGCGCTTTCTCGATCAGGGAAAGCACATCGCCCATGCCAAGGATGCGGTTCGCCATCCGCGCCGGGTAGAACGGCTCCAGATCCTCGAGCTTCTCGCCCGTGCCCTGGAAGTAGATCGGCATGCCGGTAACGGCCAGCACCGAGAGTGCCGCACCGCCGCGGGTGTCGCCGTCGGTCTTGGTCAGGATGACGCCGCTGATGCCGACCTTTTCATTAAAGGTCTTGGCCACGTTGACGGCTTCCTGACCGGCCATGGCGTCCACGACCAGCAGCGTTTCATCGACCTCGACAGCCTGCTTGATGCGCACCAGCTCATCCATGAGCTGGTCATCGATCTGCAGACGGCCTGCGGTATCGAGAATAACAATGTCATTGCCGTGATCCTTCGCGTAGGCAAGTGCCTTCTGCGCGATGATTTCGGGCTTTTCGGTGCCCAGCGTAAAGACCGGGACACCGGCCTGCTCACCGACGACCTTCAACTGCTCAATGGCGGCGGGACGGTAAATATCGCAGGCGACCAGCAGCGGGCGGCGACCCTGGCTGCGGTAATATTTGCCGAGCTTGGCGGCGTGGGTGGTCTTGCCGTTGCCCTGCAGGCCGCACATCATCAGCACGGTCTGGCCCTTGTTTTTCAGGCGCAGGTACTTCGGCTCGTTGCCGCCCATGAGGTTGGTCAGCTCTTCGTTGACGATTTTGACGACCTGCTGGGCGGGGGTCAGGCTCTCCATGACCTCCTGCCCCATGGCGCGTTCCGAGACCTGAGCGCAGAAGTCCTTGGCGACTTTATAGTTGACGTCGGCCTCGAGCAGGGCCATGCGCACCTCGCGCATCGCGGCCTTGATGTCGGCCTCGTTCAGCTTGCCCTTGCCGCGCAGCTTTTTGAAAACGCCATTCAAGCGCTCTGTTAAAGACTCAAAGGCCATCGGCATCCTCCTGCGTGTCCAAGCGGTGTAAGATCGTGAGCATCTCCGCGGTGTCGTTCGTGATCCGCGGGTCCGGCGTGAAGGAGCCGGAGTTCGAGCAGCGGATTTCTGTGACGAGCAGCCGCAGGCGGTCCAAGTCAGCCTGCATCCGGGTGTGGCGGCGGGCGTTGCCGAGCTTTTGCTCCAGCTCGTCGAGCGCAGCCTCACCGTGTTTGATGGCGTCCCGCACTCCCTGCCGCGTGATGCCGAGGTTCTCGGCAATTTCGGCCAGGGACAGATCCTCATCATAGTATTCTGTCAGGATGACGCGCTGCTTGTCCGTCAGGACCGGACCGTAGAAGTCCAGCAGGACGGAGTAGGCAAGGTTTTTCTGCGGCTTGCCGGCCATGCCCGCGCCCCCCTTTGCTGCTTGTGAAGGCCGTGTAAAGTATTTTTCTTTACATCAGCCTTTGAATTATAACAGGCGCAGGAGGAAAAGTCAAGGGGTCCGGGCGGATTTTGTGCCGATTTCCTGCGATTTTTTGAGGAAATCCGCGGACCTTCCGCAGCGGCCCCTACAACATTGCCCCACAATATTTTGCCAGACCCGTGGCAAACCCTGCCGAACTATGCTATAATAAGAATACTTTTGTTTACGGAAAGTGAGGTGCCCCGCCATGCCCATCCTGCACAGCTATTATCAGGACGTCTACCGCTGCCCCATCGTGCGGCTGGACGGCTATTCCGCGCAGCACGGGCTGAGTACCGGCATCCTCGCGTATCTCGATTTCGGCGGCGCGACGGGTTCCTCCAAAGACGGCCTGGCCGAGACGATGCTTGCCTTTGCCACCGAGCGCGGCACGCTGCAGCCCGGCATGCCTGTGGTGGAGGCCAGCTCCGGCAGCTTCGGCGCGGCGCTGGCCGTCAGCTGTGCCACAACGGGGCACCCCTGCATCCTGGTCGTACCCAGCAACCTGCCCATTGCCCAGCGCAAGCGGCTGCAGGACCTGGGTGCGCATATCATCGCCTGCAGCAGCAGCGGGCGCCGCGCCATGGAGCGCGTGGCCGAGGACACCGCCAAGCGCTACGGCGGATATTACACCCACTATTTTTCCAACGACGACAACCCCGAGTACCACCGCCGCGTGACGGGGCCGCAGATTTATAAAAACGCAGGGGATGCCATCGACGCCATCGTCATCGGCGTGGGCAGCGGCGGCACGATCACCGGCGTGGCCGAGTACATCAAGGCATGGAACAGCATGGTGCGCATCGTCGCCGTGGAGCCTGCCGAGTGTGCCGCCATCTCGGGTGGGTTCATCGGCCAGCACGGCATTTCGGGCATCGGGCCGGGCTTTGTGCCGGAGAACTACAACCCTTATGTCGTGGACACCGTATTGACCGTGACCACCGCCGACGCCGAGCGCGCCGCGCGGGAGGTGCTGTTCTTTGACGGCGTGCCCGCCTGCACCAGCGCCGGAGCGACGCTCGCCGCTGCCGTGCAGCTGCTGGGCATGGGCAAGGCCAAGCGCCCCCTGTGCGTCTTTGCCGGGCGGCATATCTACGGATAAATTTGTAAAATTTGCGCGAACGCCCCGCACCGTATTTCCCGGTGCGGGGCGTTATGCTATACTGGTATTATAAAAAGGAAGGGCGGTGTGTGACCGTGAAAAGATCTTTGTTTCCCGTTTTGTCGATGCTTTTTTTGACAGGCTGTGCCGCCGGGGCGGTTTCCTCGTCGGCTGTGCCATCCACGGCTGCCCCTCTGCCCGGAACTGCGGAGACTGCCGGGACACCGCAGCCCGCCGGAACCGCCGAGGCCGCGGCGACGCCCGCCCCCACCGCTGACGCTGTGCAGCCGCCGCAGGGACTCGTGGAGACCGGCGCGGCGGTGCTGGCCTACGATGAGATACGGCTGATCGACTATTTTCGCGAATATCAGCCCTACCCCGACACCGATTACTATACGATGTGCAGGGACGGCAAGTGGGGGCTGATGCGCAGCGACGGCACCGAGGTACTGCCCTGCCGCGCGTCCGAGCCGCTTTTTGAATGCAGCTGGAACGCCCACCATTGGCACGGGTACCTGGACGACCTGTTCGGCTCACCGGACTATGAAGCCGCGTATAAAGCAGCCTCACAAATGCTGACAGAGAGCGGCGACGGACGCCTTTGTGCAGAACACGACGGCGGCGGCTACCGGCAGTTTGTCTTTTTGCAGGACGATAAAACCTACCTGTACAGCGGCAGCATGGGGCCGGGCGAGTTCATTACGCTCACCGACGACATCCTGCGGCTGTTCAGCGGCAGCGCCAATGGACTTGTGCCCGCGCGGGACAGCGCCATACTGCAGAAAGGCGAAGGCTGGGTCGAACTTGACAGCAGTGACCAGTATGTTTACCGCAGCAAAAACGGCACGGCTGCGAATGATTTCAACTATACCGCCGCGGACTGCTTCTTTGACGCGCCGCTGGCCGCCGCCCAGCGCGACGGCAAATGGGTGTATCTGGACACGGCGGGCCATGAAGTGACCGCCCCCTGCTACGACGGCATATATCGGCCCAATCACTATACCGACGAGCCACTGGTCTTTACCCGCGCTGCACCGCTGCTGAGCGGCTATGCAGTCGTCAGCCGGGACGGAAAGTTCGGTCTGCTGGACAGCACCGGCGCGGAGTTTGTGCCCTGCGAATATGACGGCCTTGTATGGGACGGCGGCACGGCATGGGTCAAGCTGGCGGACGGCTGGCACGAATACACAATTCCCGGTGTGACGAAGCCCGACCCGCTGGCCGACCTGCCGGAAAGCATTGTCGCGCCCGACACCTACCCAGCGCGGACGGACGAAGTGTTTTTCATGGCGGATGCCGACAGCACCAACCGCCTGAACCTGCGCGCCGGGCCCGGGCTGGAGTACGACATCCTCGGCAAGATTTCTTCCTCCACCCTGCGCGTGTACGGGTATTCCTCCGCCGCCCCTGGCTGGGCGCTGGTGCGGTATGACCCTCTGTACGATCTGCCGCAGTTTGGCTGGGTCAGTACGGCGTATTTGATTTCAGCGGAATAATAAAGGCGGTGTGCTGCTATGAAGCTTTGGCTCTGCGTTCTGTCTGCCCTGCTGTTGGCGGGCTGTACCGCCGGGACGGATGTGCCTGGCAGCGTAACGCCCACCGCTGTACCCACCCCCGCCGCTGCGGAGACCGGGGAAACGGCAGAGGCCGCGGCGACGCCCGCACCCACCGCGGACGCCGTGCAGCCGCCCCAGGGGCTTGCGGAGACCGGCGCGGCAGTGCTGGACTACGATGATATACGGCTCCTCCGCTATTCCCGGGAATTGCAGCCCTACCCCGAGGTCGAATACTACACGATGTGCAGGGACGGCAAGTGGGGCCTGATGCGCAGCGACGGCAGTGAGGTTCTGCCCTGCCGCGCGCCGGAGCCGCTGTTTGAATGTGGTCTCGGCAACCGCCATTGGCACGACTACACAGGCGGTCTTTCGTGGGAGGCCGCCGACACGCTGCGAAAGGAATATGCCCGTCAGCTGCAGGCCTGCGGCGATGGTTTGATCTGTGACGGGCACGACGGCGACGGCTATCTGGAATTTGTCTATTTGCAGGAGCATACTGTGTCCATATACAGCGGCAGCCTCGGCCCGGGCGAGTTCAGCGCCCCGACAGAGGATGATCTGCTGCGGTACAGCGGCAGCACGAACGGCCCTGTGCCCACCTGCAGCGGTACCATACACCGCGAGAGCGACGACTGGTATTATTTTGTCAGCGATGGTCAATACGCCTACCGCTATAAAGACGGCACTGCCGCCAACGATTCCATTTATACAGCCGCAGATTTTTTCTTTGATGCACCGCTGGCCCCCGCCCAGCGCGACGGCAAATGGGTATATCTGGACACTGCCGGGCGCGAGGTAACAGAACCCTGCTATGACAGCGTCTATGCCCCAGACTATTACACAGAGGAACCCCTGGTCTACCGCCGCGCCGCCCCGCTGCTGAACGGCTATGCGCCGGTGAGCCGGGACGGAAAGTTCGGTCTGCTGGATTCCACGGGAGCAGAATTTGTCCCCTGCGCGTATGACGGCCTTGTGTGGGACGGCGGCACGGCCTGGGTCAGGCTGGGCGACGGCTGGCACGAATATTCTATTCCCGGCGTGACGAAACCCGACCCGCTGGACGACCTGCCGGAAAGCATTGTCGCACCCGACACGCGGCCCACACGGACGGATATTGTATTTTTCTCGGTGGATACTGCCGGGGAGCGTCTAAACGTGCGTACCGGGCCGGGGCTGGAATACAACATTCTCGACAAGCTTTCCGATTCCGCGCAGGTGCGCCTGTACGGCACCCTGAGCACTGCCCCCGGCTGGGCGCTTGTCAAATACGGACGTAAATTTGGCTGGGTCAGTCAGGATTTTCTGGTTTTGGGACGTTAAAATAAAAAATGCCCCGGACACGCGATGTGTCCGGGGCTGTTGCTTTGCGGCTGTCTCTTATACACAT
>ENA-OZFC01001587-OZFC01001587.1-human-gut-metagenome-genome-assembly--contig:-NODE-1587-length-10512-cov-4.508463_pt1 | contig 10512 bp, 10 predicted proteins | sample MGYA00245076_ERZ653625 | MGnify/ENA primary metagenome ERZ653625 (study PRJEB26926, sample SAMN06165169) | human gut metagenome | biome: ENVO:00009003; feature: ENVO:2100002; material: ENVO:00002003... | reverse complement strand
GTCTTGAAATATGGAATTAATTTCTTTATAATGGAAATGCGTGGATAACGCAGACGAAACATATCATTAGAACGAAATGCGCTGATGATTTTTGGTGAAGAAAGCAAATGGGCTTCTAATGTACTCCATTTTACGGACTGAGCCGAAGTTGTATTTTCGTGGAGTTTGCCACTCCACTAAAAAGCGAAGAAAAAGCCTTGCTATGCAAGGCTTTTCCCGTTTTTATGATATTCACTTACACTAGTTTTGACTGCGTAGATCATAGACCCACTACCTTCAATTTCTGCATATTATCCCGTTTCAGTTCCAGCGAAGCGTGCACATACCGGTCCAACGTGATCGTCACAGAGGCATGTCCTAATATTTCTGACAATGATTTAACTTCAAATCCGACCTCAACAGCTCGCGTCGCAAATGTGTGGCGCAGCGTATGAAAATGCACGCCCTCCAGACCGCATGCCTGCGTGTACTTTTCCAATCGATACTGCAATGTCCGCGGCTCCATGAACGCTTCCGTTCCGGTCAGAACATACGCAGCTGAACTTTGCGGCTTCATGCGCCTGCAAAGCCCGGTTGCGTATTCCGTCATAGGGATCGTTCGCACGGAGGTATCGCTTTTGGGCGGACCAATCACAATCCTTGTTCGAGCACCTTGCGATACGCTGGTATCATGCAGCCTTTGCAGGGTCTTTGCAATTCGGATAGCTTTATCGTTTGTAGAAACACTTTCCCACTGCAGTGCACAGAGTTCACCAATTCGTATGCCTGTACATAGCGCCAGCAAGATACCAAATCGGCACGAATCCAGATCCTCATGTAGATAGGCAACGAGGCGCGCCTGCTCTTCTCTGGACAAAACGCGCATCTCCTTCTTGCCAATCTTCGGATAGTTGATCTCCACCGCGGGAAATGAGCCTGCAAACTTCGAGGAAGCGAACTTCAAAATGCCATGCAGCACGACTAGAATATCATGCACCGTCTTCGGCGCCAGCTCATCTTCAAACTGTAACTCTTTGATAAAGTCATCCATCAGCTCTGTGGTAAATCCCAACGGGCAGCACTCGCCCAGCTTTGGCATGATGTGCTTATTGACTACGGTGCTATATTTAATATACGTCGATTCTTTCACCGTGCATTTCTTTGTATGTAGCCATCCCAGGCAATAACTGGAGAACGGTTTTTGCGTTGTGGCCGTCGGTAAGAGAGCTCCATTTTCCAAAGCCGCTTTGTGCTTTGCGGCTTTCACTTTGGCTTCCCGATATGTTTTCCCATAGCAGTAGCCATATTTGATTTTCCCCGATAGTTCTCGACCCTTGATATACCGAGCCTCCCAGCGACCGTCCCGCCGTCTGAAGATATTCTCACCCTTTGCCATTTTGTAATTCCTCCTTGTGCAGTGATTATGTTGGGTGTGGATCTTATTTTAATTTCATCCAGACTGCTGGGATGACTGCGCTGAACTTTAAGTCAACGGAATTCTCCGCAAAAAATTAACGTAAGTTGACAAAAACGTACTTTTTTCTTCCATTTCTTTGTTGATGCAATTGCATTTGAATATTCAATGTGCTATAATACGGAAGAATAACTATGTTTTGCGTTACACGTGGAGTGGCAAACTCCACGAAAACTCCGCTGATGCGGCTTCCGGCTGAAATGCTGGGGTTTTGCGGAGAGGGAGAGATAAGAGATAGATATTAAATAGGGAGGTGGGATATGTGGCGACGACAGCGACCGGCTGTTTGGCAGAGGAGAGCTCTGCCGATGTGATCATTCAAATAGCAAAACCTGTATTGGAACAAAAGAAGCTGTACCTGATAACGAAGCGTGCTTTTGACATAGTATGTTCTTCCTTGGGACTACTGATTCTGGCAATCCCAATGCTGATCATTGCATTGCTCGTTACGTTGGACTCGCCGGGTTCCCCAATTTTTAAGCAGGAGCGGCTCGGCCTCCACGGGAAGCCGTTTATAATCTATAAATTCAGGTCAATGCGACTTGATGCGGAGGTGAACGGCCCGCAGTGGGCAGATGAACAGGATCCAAGATGCACACACTTCGGCCAAATTCTCAGACGCACCCGGCTGGACGAGCTTCCTCAGTTCTATAACATCCTGCGCGGCGACATGAGTTTCGTCGGCCCGCGGCCGGAGCGTGCTTATTTCTACGGAGAATTTGAAAAATACATTCCCGGTTTCTCCAACCGGTTAATAGTTGTTCCTGGCCTGACTGGATATGCTCAGGTGAATGGCGGATATTCTCTGAAGCCGGAAGAAAAAATTATCTACGATATGGAGTATATAGAGCACCGGTCTGTGCTTATGGATGTCAAGTGCATTATAAAAACGGTGTCATTGATTTTTACACACGAAGGAGCAAGATAAATGAATAATGCACCGACTGTGTCTGTGATTATGCCAGCATATAATGCAGAGAGCACACTGATGAGAGCGGTGCTTTCCGTTATTCATCAGACCTTTACCGATTGGCAACTGCTGATTATTGATGATGCTTCGACGGACAACACACTATCAATAGCCAAGAAAATTAGTGCAGAAGATTTGCGAATCAGCGTTGTGTCTTCTCGTGTTAACCAAGGAGCGGCTGCTTCTCGCAACAAAGGGATTCAACAGTGCAAAGGAGCGTACGTGGCATTTATTGATAGTGATGATATATGGTGCCCCGAAAAACTCGACAGGCAGTTGAAGTTGATAACAAAAACAGGGGCTGATTTGTGCTATACAGCGTATGCGCTTGTAAATTTGGATGGAGATAAAGTACGTGCTGATTATTGTGTCCCGGAGCATACGAGTTATGAAGAATTGCTCTGTGAGAATGTTATCGGTTGTTCTACAGTGCTTCTTTCTGCGGCATTAGCTCAAAGTCATCCCTTTGACGTAGACTTTTACCATGAAGATTATTCTTTGTGGCTAACACTGCTGAAAGAAGGTTGCACGGCTGTTGGCTGCAATGAGGTGCTTGTCAAATGGTGTCTTCGGGAAGGCTCCAGATCCTATAGCAAACTGAAGAGTCTGAAAATGCGGTGGAAAATATATCGTAATCAGTTACATATGCCAATATGGCAGAGTATCCATTATCTTCGGACGTATATTCGTGCAGGCTTAAAAAAATATAAAAAGCTCAGAAATTCGTCAAAGCTCAGAAATTCGTCCTCGGCTCAGGAGAACGCTTATGAAGGCTGAACGTCACATTTTGCTTTTGTGCGGTGTTTTTGCAAAAGAGAATGAAGTCGAAGTGATTGCTCAGGCAAAGAAAAGTGTAGAATTCTCAGCAAATCAAATGCAGCTGAAGCTGATTCGCGGCTTGAAAGAGGCAGCAAACACCCAAGTAATCTCCGCACCTTTTATCGGACATTATCCGAATCAGAGCCGCAGTTTGTATTTTTTTGGATTCGCTGTCCCACAGCATTTATGCAAGTATGTCCTGTTTAACAATATTTGGGGCATTCGCAATCTGTCCAGGGCACGCGCTTTGAAAAAGGCAGTTCGTGGATTCGCCCTCGATGGAAACGGAGAAAAGCTAATTGTTGTATACAGCGCTCACGATCCGTTTTTAGCGGCAGCAGCCTACGCAAAAAAACTGAACCCGAAAATAAGAATCTGCCTTATTGCTCCCGATCTTCCGCAATATATGAATCTCGAAGCCAAAAGAGGTTTTCTCTATGACTTCTTTAAGCAATTCGATATCAAATCAATCCAGAAACATATTAAGTCAGTTGATACATCTGTTGTACTGACAGAAGCTATGGCAAAAGCGTTGCGGTTGACGGACCGGCCATATGCTGTTGCCGAGGGAATCGTGGATTCGATTCCAAAGGGCCCTGTCCACACTGCTTACGGAGAAACAGTCAATATTGTATATGCCGGTAAATTGTATTTCAGATTCGGTATCTGCTCTTTGGTAGAAGCGTTTTCCTTGCTGAAAGACAACAATTATCGTTTGATTTTATGTGGGAACGGTGATGCGGCGGAATATCTGCAAAAGTGTGCCATAGAAGATCCGAGAATCATTCTTCCGGGGCAAGTATCGCCTGAAAAGGTGAAGGAATACATTTCTTCCGCCGCAGTGCTTGTGAATCCTCGACCGAACAACGAGGAATATACGAAATACTCTTTCCCTTCCAAGGATATAGAGTATCTTTTGAGCGGAAAACCAACGGTTGCCTTTCTCCTGGATGGCATGCCGAAGTGCTATCAGGATTTTTTGTATGCCGTTGACCAAAACAAAAATATCCCTTATGCCATTTGTGCTGCCTTAAAGGCGGCTATTTCCGCGCCAAAGGAAGAAGCAGAAAAAAGGCATACGCAATTTCTGCAATATGCCGCAGAAAACCTCTTGGCATCTGCCATAGCAGAGAAAATAATCAGAATGAACTTTAACGAGGATGCTTGACATGCGAAGGGCCCGAGTTGTTCAGCAGTATGTAACGGCCGCCAGCAACGGCGGATTGAAAACAGAATATGAAGCACTGAGCAGCCGGAAAGCGCTGTCGGATTATTACGAATTCGTTCCAGTGGTGCTGAACAACTGCCACTGTGGGATCAGCCTTTCGGATATCCGTTTTTACCGCAACGCCATTCGCGAAGCGGATCCGGATATCGTCCACATCCGGGGCGCAGGAATGGAAAGCCTAAATGCTGTTCTCGGCGCAAAACTTTCCGGTCGCGGGAAGGTCCTTGTGACCGTTCATGGTATGTTCAGCGATTTGGTGTACTACTCGCCGATAAAGCGCTGGATATGCAGACATGTGGTGGAGCCCATAATCTTTGGCTTATCGGATGGCGTTTCCTGCGTCTATGAGCGGGCGTCACAGCGTGATGTATTTCGACGATACAAGAAGAAAATGCTTCCGTTTGTGTATAACCGCATGCCCCAATACCCTGATTGCAGTGCAGAAGAAAAGCGCGCGTTGCGCACGGAATTGAACCTTCCGGGTAATGCAAGAATCGGCATCTATGTCGGCAGGGTCACGAAGGAAAAGGGACTGGCTTACTTGGTCGATGCGTTGAAGCAGCTGGATACGAGTTGGCCGCCGGAGCTTTGCCTATTGGTCGTGGGGGATGGCGATTATCTGCGGGAGATGCAGGCTGAATGTTCCGCGCTGCGGCACGCGCAGCAAGTGATTTTCACCGGTCAACAAGAACAGGTTCAAAAATATCTGAATGCTTCCGATTTCTTTCTTTCCCCTTCTTTGCATGAAAATCTCTCCATTTCTATTTTGGAAGCATGCGCAGCAAAGCTGCCGTGCCTTGTGTCGGATGTAGGCGGAAACGGCGAGATCATCGAAAACGGAAAGAATGGGTTAATGATTGCGCCGTTTTCAGTAGATGCGCTCGCTTCCGGACTTCGAAAGATGGGCGATGATAAATATCGTGCCGAAATAAAGCAAAGTGCAAAACAAGTAGATTACAGCAAATTTTCCGATGAACAGGTAGATCAACATATCAAACAGGTATATGACCGGCTGTTACAACGGTGATAGGAGTTCCCCAAATGATTAGTATTGTTGTACCAGCTTATAATGCCGCAGGTGTGATCGGAAAATGTATAGACTCGGTTTTGCTGCAGACCTATTCAGATTTCGAATTGCTGATTATTGACGATGGCTCCAGAGATGAAACGGCAGAAATCGTGGCAGCAAAAGCTGCTCAAGATGCTCGTATCCATCTAATTCGTCAGGAAAATGCCGGGGTCAGTTCTGCACGGAATACAGGAATAGCAGCCGCTTCAGGGGAACTGCTTTGCTTTATTGATAGTGATGATACGGTATCGGCAAATTATCTGGAGACATTGCACACGCTGTACAGTCCCGGAGTGCTCCCTGTGATCGATGTCGTTCGCAGTGACCGCAACGGTTCCGCGCTAAATCCTATGCCTGAAACCTTTACATTGGATGGTAACTGGGTCGATTCATATTTTTGCGGGCAGCTTAGATATGGAATTGCTTTTTCCGTCTGTAACAAGCTCTTTTCTCTACAGACGCTTCGCAGAGAGCATATCGTGTTCCTGCCGGAGCTGTCTATCGGCGAAGATATGCTGTTTGTTTTTCAGTATCTGCATTATTGCCGGTCGATTTGCTTCAGTAAGGATGCCGGTTACCATTATACCATTGCACAGGGATCAGCCATGTTCTCCTCAAGGGATTACACGCAGCCATACGAAAAGACCTTCAAGGTCATGTCTGAAAAAGGGCGTTTTCCCTTTCCAATTGCCGACAGGACATTATCCCGATGGGCGTTCGACGCGAGCATTATCATTATTGCCAATCCGTTTATCATCGATAGAAACTATGCGGAATTCAAAAAGTGGTGGCGTCAATTTCGTCAGACGGCGTTATACTGTGCTGCCGTTGCTTCGGAAAAGCCATCCGGTTATAAACGAAGAGTTTTGCATTTTGCCTTGCACTCTGAGAACACGATTGCAATATATGTGCTTTTCAGATTACTGAGATTCGGAAAGAAGAAGTAGAAACGAGGTGAACCCCATTGACTGAACTGCAAGAAATCGAGTTCGGACTTTTGCAACAGTTCTTATCTGTATGTGAACAGTTGAATCTAACCTACTATCTCGTCTGCGGCAGCGCACTCGGTGCAGTGAAGTACGGCGGTTTCATTCCGTGGGATGATGACATTGATGTTGCACTTCCGAGAAAGGACTACGAAATTTTCTGTAGGGAAGCTCCCAGAATATTGCCGGAATGGTGCTTCTTACAGAACTATCATTCAGAACCACAATACTATCTCCTCGGAAGCAAACTGCGCGACAGCAGAACAACCTACATAGAGATGATGACGGATCACCTGAAAATTAACCAGGGGGTGTTTATTGATATATTCCCATTGGATGGACAATGGCGCACTGAGCGCGAACACCAAATGTTCCGAAAAAAACGGGCGATCTTTGAGGCGGCGCGGCGTGTCAGACTGAATTATAACCGTTTGTCACCGCAAAACATCGGTATGGTACGGACGAATTGGTACTGGCTGCTCTTCCGCCTTTTTGGGTATAAGCACGATACCGCTGCGGAAACGGCGGCGTTTGATAACTATATTTCCTCGTTTTCTACTGATGACAGTAATATCTGGTGCAATCATGCCAATTCAACTTCTCCATTGGAATACGCGCCAAAAGAGCAATATGGCAACGGGGTTTGGATGAAGTTTGAGGGGATTTCGGTTCGCGTTCCGGCTCAGTATGATGCCTATCTTACGCAGAAATACGGAGACTGGCGAGGCGGAATACCGCCGGACGAGCAGTATGGTCATCATCACTATGTGAGATGTGATTTGCACCGACCATTCACGGAATACATCGATACTGGAGAGAAAGAGGTGAAGAAATCGTGATATACCGAGTCATTCGTAAATTAAAGGCCGTTTTATACCACGCAATTGTTGAGCCGGATATCAAGCACTCATTTGCTGAGTGCGGCAAAGATTCGCGCATTGAATCGGGCGGCGATTTCTTCCCTCTATCGAACATTCATATTGGAAACCATGCCTCTATTGGAGTGAATGCACGTTTCTGGACAACACGGGCGCAAATCTACATAGAGGATTATGCCTTGTTTGGCCCCGGTGTCACGATCATTACAGGGGACCACCGTAAGGACGTCATCGGTAAGCACATCATCGAACTGACAGATGCGGATAAGACCGCAGAAGATGATCAGGATGTAGTGATTGGAAAAGGGGCGTGGATCGGAGCAGGAGCAATTATATTAAAAGGTGTGCACATCGGTGCAGATGCCATTGTGGCGGCAGGCAGTGTTGTAACAAAGGATGTTGCGCCATACACCATTGTAGGCGGCGCACCGGCACATTTTATAAAGAATCGTTTCTCCGAAGATCAGCTCGAACGGCATATTCAAACCACCGAAGGCGATGACTCTCCGTTTTTTGGTTTCGGCGAAAGGCGGTGATTCTATTGCAGGATAAAATACCGCTGCTGATTCTGTTGTCGGTCGGCGCAGCATTTACCTCTGTATGGCTCGCGCTGCTGCGGAAACGGCTGAATATGGCATGGTATGTAGCAATCATGATTGCGATTGCACATACGGTTTACGGCGTTCTGACAGTGAAGGCGTTTGCTTTCCTCGAAACCGGCTTTGACAAAGCCAGCCTTGGAAACATGAGCCTGTTCGGCGGCATGTTCCTGATGCCGCTGGCGTATTGGCTCGGTGCAAAAATTTCAAAGAGACCGCCCAAGGAAGTCTTTGATGTTTTTACTCCCTGCATGGTCTTTACGGTCATGTGCGCCCGGATCAACTGCATTTTGTCAGGCTGCTGCCGCGGGCTTCCGATTCCGGGGACAAACGGGATACGCTTCCCAACGCGTGAAGCGGAGATCGTGTTTTACCTGATCCTGCTTGCCGTCTTGTGTCCGCGAATTTGGAAAGAACGGCTGCAGGGACGCGCTTACCCGGTCTACATGATGTGCTATGGAGCATTTCGGTTTATCATCGAGTTCTTCCGCGAGTCGGATATTTCCGGACTGTTCCATCGGGCACATCTGTGGGCACTCATTACATTACTCCTCGGCGCAAGTATTTACGCTGAAATGAAAACAACAAAAACGAAACCGAGAAGGAGAAAACAATCATGATTCAACGAATATCCAAACGGTTCCTATCTCTGCTGCTGGTGGCAGTTATGGTGCTGGCTTTGCTGCCCGTCATTACGCTGCCTGCATTTGCGGCAACCAGTGGTACAGTGACAGGTCTGAGTGATACCAACATCGGTCTGAGCTTTTCTGGTGATGCAGACAATGCGTGGAGCGCCAGCGGCACAACAATCACTGGTTCAGTTGTCTCTGCCGGAGGAACCTGTAGCGACACGAAATATAATTCCACTCTAACCACCAAAAACAACAAAGCCGCAAAAGCCACACTGTCATTCATTTATGCTATTGAGCAGAATAGCGGCACGATTACGGTAGATGGAAGTGCTGTCACGACAAACGGCAGCTTCAGTAAAGAACTTGCTGCTGGTTCATCTATTACGATCAAAATCGAATCGGGCAGCACCACAGCTACAAAAATCGTCATGACTAATGTTGCACTGGTCTCAGATGTAACAGCGACCACGACCTTTGTGCCTGCGGAAAACGGCACCTACACCGTAGATGGTAAAGCAATCACAGAGGAATACAGCAACACGCAAAGCTCCATGACTGCTTATCAGGTGGTGGCTACTCCGGCAAAGGGATATCAGTTCCTTGGCTGGTACAACCTGACCACCGGCAAGTGCATAGCAACTGCCGCAAGCACAGCGCTGAATATTGAAAGCGACTGCACCATTACGGCAAAATTTGCAAGCAAATCTGTTGCGCTTTTTGAGACCGGAGGTCAGCGGTTTGCAGACCTGAATGAAGCGGTTGCTTATGCACAGGCAAATAAACAGTCCAAGATTACCCTGGCTACCGATGGCTCAATCAGCGGTAATTATACCATCCCGACGGGTATTACATTGCTGATTCCCTTTGATGCAGCTGGGACTTTGTATACAAATGCTCCCGCAGCAATTCGGACAACTCCAGCATCTAAGGCATTCCGGACGCTGACGATGAGTGAGGGCACTTCTATCACCGTCAATGGTGCCATCAGCCTGGGCGGCAGATATTTTGCCGCTGCTGGTAGCCAGCAGGGTCGTCCTGTGGGCGATTATGGCTATATTAAAATGGCGGATAACAGCTCTATCACGGTGAAGAACGGCGGAAATCTCTATGCATGGGGCTTTATCTCTGGCAGCGGTTCTGTGCTGGCGGAATCCGGCGCAACCGTATATGAGTTCTATCAAATCGCAGACTTCCGCGGTGGTAGCGCCTCCTCTAACATGGGTAACAAGGTTTTCCCCTTCTCCCAGTATTTCGTTCAGAATATCGAAGTTCCCCTGACGCTGAATGCGGGCGCCAACGAGAAGGTTTTCAGCGGCGTTTATGCAATGAGTACCACATATACCACCTCCATCAATTTTATTGGCAACGACGGTATGTTCAAAGTAGTCTCCGGAAGCTTTACCAAAGACTACGATGAAAAGACGGACCGCCTTGTATTCACAGTAAACGGCAAAGCGGCATTAAACACGTTGTCGCTAAAGCTTGCAGGCATGAGCGTTAACTCTGCAAGCTATGTGTTGCCCATCACGAATAACATCACCATCAATATCCAGTCCGGAAATGTGACGATCAATCAGGATGCAGCTCTGCTGGCGGGCGTTGAGATCAATATTGCCGAGGGCGCTGGCCTGACGGTTGCAAACGGGAAGAATATCTATTTCTATGACAGCGATGAGTGGAACTCCGACAACTTCGTCTGGGGCCCCTGCAAGTTTAAGTCCGTGGCCTATGCGCCGGGTAGGGCATACACCCGCTCCAATAAAGACTTGGTTGATGCGAAGATGGATGTGAACGGCAGCGTAACGGCTATTGGCGCCATCTACACCACCACTGTCTCTTATACACATCTCCGAGCCCACGAGACGTAGAGGAATCTCG
>ENA-OZFC01001580-OZFC01001580.1-human-gut-metagenome-genome-assembly--contig:-NODE-1580-length-10553-cov-4.738045_pt1 | contig 10553 bp, 5 predicted proteins | sample MGYA00245076_ERZ653625 | MGnify/ENA primary metagenome ERZ653625 (study PRJEB26926, sample SAMN06165169) | human gut metagenome | biome: ENVO:00009003; feature: ENVO:2100002; material: ENVO:00002003... | reverse complement strand
CGAGATTCCTCTACGTCTCGTGGGCTCGGAGATGTGTATAAGAGACAGGGGCTACCTTCCTCGACAGCGGCAACATCTGGTTGATCCGAAACGATCCGGATCGTCCCGGCGGACAACTGAAATGGGGTAGCTTCCTCAAGGATCTAGCCTTGGGAACCGGCTTCGGCCTGCGTTACGACCTCACCTTTATCGTCATCCGTTTCGACGTGGGTATCGGTCTGCACCTCCCTTACGATACCGGAAAGAAAGGCTATTACAATATCCCGAAATTCAAGGACGGCATGGGTTACCACTTCGCTATCGGATACCCCTTCTAGCTGTTCCATTCCTAGGATTCTGTGGTCTTATCCAAGGTATTTCATTTTCAATAGGTCAACCCTAATTGGAAATGAGATACTTTTGCGCTCTCATTTTAATAACAAACAGATTAATTAACGAACAGAATCATGAAGAAGATTTTTTACTTAATGTTGGTAGCCCTTACTATGGGTATGTTCACCGCTTGCGACGACGATGATGAGAATACCCCTCAAATCAACAACCCGGAACCCAAGGAACAATGGGGCAAGACGCTCCGGGGCGACAATCAAACCCTACTGGCCTTTCCTGATATCTATGCCGATTATTGGGAATACACCTATTCTTACAAAGATAATCCAAACATCGGCCTTCGTCTGACTGGAAAGTTCCCGAAGTCACGCTTCTTCAATTTCACGGTTTATAACGACGAGACCCAAATAGACGTATCCAGCATTGAAGACGTAAATATCCAACCCGATGACAGCTCCATCAACCCCTATGTAAAGGAAACAGACGACTACGGAGCAAATGGCTATACGATTTACATCATTCCCGCTAACACCCCCGCCAGCGCACGTGCCTCGATGAAGAACATATGCGAGTTTCCGGAAGATGTCAATATGGTCTCCATTTTCATGCGTCTTTACTTGGCGAAACAATATAGCGGCGATGAGTATGGCGGCGTGGACATGCCTGCTATCCAAGCTTTCGATGTGACTACAGGTGAGGAAGTAGATTTCCCGAAGCGTGAGGTCTGCAACATCCACGAATCGTTGAACTTGCCGCCGATGGATTTCTCCGCCGACCTGCCGCAACTCCCGTTCATGCGTGCCCCGCTGAGCCTAATGTACCCGAACAGCCCGGCAGAATACCTATTCGCCCGCATCAAACTGAACGAAGGGGAGGTAGCAACTTTCCGTTTCATCCCTCCTACGGCTCCTAAAAGCGTAAGCGAATACGCCACCGCCGATGTACGATACTGGTCCATATGCCTTGGGTCAGCCGAGACCTACTCGTATGCCTCTATTTACGACAAAGAAATGCCTAAAGTGGACAAGGAAGGTTTCGTAACCTTTATCATAGCGGACGCCAACTCCGCCAAACTGCCCGATCTCCAAGCGAAGGCGGAAGCCAACGACGGTACATATATACTGACTTGGAACCGTAAGGAGCAAGGAGATGGAATCCTTGCCTTATACCGCAACATGGTGATCAACGAGAATTATCCACATTCCATGCGCAAGTTGATGGAGTCCGTTCCTCTAGCGGCCGCCGGCGGCGATATGAGCGGTTTCAACCCGATGAAGATGATCGCCATGCTCGCTATGGGCAACTGGGGACCGCAAGGCTATAAATTCAGCGAGGACGATTTCTTGAGCGATAGCTTCAATTACGCCAATATCCGAAGAATGAAATAAACCAATAGACATATCGTATTTTCAAGTCCCCTCGTATCCGGTCTTAACCGGAACAAGGGGACTTCCTTTTCACACTCTTATCATAAACCATGGAATTTAGATTCCTTATAGACGGGCGGTAATATAATCGATGATCTGCAGACAAAGGTTTGTGGTCTGCTCGTTCACGTCCAGCTCCGGATTCAGCTCTACCAAATCCATCGACTTAACCAGATTCGTAGACAACATATGATCCACGAAGTTATTAAACTCATCCGGCATCAGTCCCTCACACACACGAGTTCCCGTGCCCGGAGCGAAACGGGGGTCTATGCTATCCACGTCTATGCTGAAATGCACGTTGCGGATCTTCCGTTCCTTCAATTTCCGCTTGATGTCCTCAGCTACGAAGCCGATGCCTTTCAGATGGATCGTCTCCATCGTATAGACACTCAGCTTCTCCCGCTCGATCAAATCCCACTCGCCCTCATCCAGACTGCGGGTCCCGACCAAGAATACGTTCTGCGGATTCACCTTATTCCCGGGAGCGTAGATATTCACCAGTTCCTCGCTTCCCATCCCCATCAACGCACTCAGAGGCATCCCGTGGATATTACCACTGGGAGAAGTCTCGCTGGTATTGATATCCCCATGAGCGTCCAGCCAGATAATACCGAAATCATCATAACATTTACCCACGCCCGAGGCGCTACCTAAACCCAGCGAATGATCCCCGCCAATCACCAAGGGGAACGCTCCTCCACGCAATGTATCATAAACCAACTCCGCCAGATTCGTATTCACCTCCACGATCGCATCCAGATATTTCATGCTGTTACCCCGTACGAACTTATCCGCCTCGCTAACAGGGGGTACATACAAATTACCCAAGTCAAAGGCTTTATGCCCGTTCTTCCGGATCACCCCCATCAATCCCCGTTCCCGAAGGTGGTTCGGGGCACGCTCTACGCCAGCCCGGTCACATCCCAGATTCAAGGGAACACCTATTACATTTATCTTCATACACTAGAATTTAGCGAACGTATCTCGTATAATGCCAATCGCTTCCATCATTTGCTCCTCAGTAATCACCAAAGGAGGCGTGAAGCGGATGATATGATCGTGGGTAGGCTTGGCTATCAAGCCGTTTTCCTTCAACGCCAAACAGATGTCCCATGCCGTCTTCCCATCTTTAGGTTCCGTCACGACAGCGTTCAACAAGCCCTTACCCCGTACTTTCTTTATCATAGGATTATTAATCCGCTCCATCTCACCACGGAACAGCTCACCCATCTTAAACGCATTCTCCGACAAATGCTCGTCACGTACCACCTCCAAGGCGGCGATAGCGACTTTCGCCGCCAACGGATTTCCACCATACGTAGAACCGTGCTCTCCCGGAGCGATCGTAAGCATGATCTCATCGTCCGCCAATACCGCCGAGACCGGACTGACCCCACCGGACAACGCCTTTCCCAAGATCAAGATGTCCGGACGAATCCCCTCGTAATCACAAGCCAATAACTTACCGGTACGACCGATACCTGTCTGTATCTCATCCGCGATAAACAACACATTATGCTGATGGCAAAGATCATAGCAAGCCCGCAGATAACCATCGCCGGGCACCACGACCCCGGCCTCACCTTGGATCGGTTCCACCAAGAAGCCTACTACATCGGGATCTTTCAAGGCCTCGGCCAAGGCATCCACCTTATTATAGGGTATCTTTATAAATCCGGGCGTATAAGGGCCGAAATCGGCGTAGGAACTAGGATCGGTGCTCATGGAGATAATCGTGATCGTACGTCCGTGGAAATTCTCGCTACAAACCACGATCTTCGCACGCTCCGGAGCGACCCCTTTCCGACGGTATCCCCAACGGCGGCAAAGCTTCAAAGCCGTCTCTACCGCCTCGGCCCCCGTATTCATCGGCAAGAGCTTATCATATCCGAAAAACTTACAGGTAAATTCCATGTACTCACCCAGTATATCCGCATGAAAAGCACGGGATACGAGCGTAAGCTTCTCCGCCTGCTCCATCAGGGCCTTCACGATCTTAGGATGGCAATGTCCTTGGCTCAAGGCAGAATAGCCAGACAAGAAATCAAAATAACGTTTTCCTTCCACGTCCCACACGAACACGCCTTCGCCTCTTCTGAGAACGACCGGCAGAGGATGGTAGTTGTGGGCACCATACTTCTCCTCTCTGGTAATGTAATCTTCCGGTTTCATACTATAATTGAGTTTAAATGACTAGCATATTGTAAGCGTTTACATCGGGATAGCTCAAAGATAAGCATTTGCGGCTAACCAATTGATTACGGGTATGTATGTTAAGAAACATATCCACAAAAAAGAAGGGATGCCCCGCTCTCCCCAAGGAGAAACAAGGGCATCCCTCTCACGTCAAACAAACAACGCTTAGTTCCGTATCCGTACCTTATAGGTCTGGTCGGCTATCCGGACAAGATAGACTCCCGCGGGAAGAGCGTGTCTTGTCTCGCCGGGAACGACCGCAAACCGGGCACGACTAGCACCCGACAGGCCGACAACCCATGCCTCAGCCGGACGATCCGCACGGATATGGAGGGCGTTGGCAGAGGTCCAAACCGCTATGCCTCCCTCTACCGAGGCATTCGATGTCGGGACATCCGGGGTATCCGGGGTGTCGGGTGTGTCAGGATAATCGGGATCCACCGGCCCAGATTTGGGCGTATAGCTTACCACGAACGGGCTGAAGCTGGCAACGGAGATCTCCATATAATCATCCTCTAATGTCAAATTGTTATTACCCTCGGAATACACGTCTACCACGCCGTCCGAGCGGAGGTGGATAATCACGATATCATGTTGGGTTTTATTTACGCCTTCCGGATACGGGATACGTACCGTCACGATATCGGAGGGCTGCACGGGAGTTACGGCGGTAGTGGTGGATGCGTCGGTAGCGGAAATCGTGGTCGTCACCTTAACCAAGGTCACTTCCATCACGATCTTCGGGGCATCAGGAGCGATACCCGCATCTTGGGCGGCAGCTTTCGCTTTCTCTTCAATCTCAGCCTTTTTCGCTGGGTCTTCTATATCTTCCTTCACCAAGCGGAGGCTGGAGAGTTCCGTATCCGATGGCAGGGATACGGCATCGGGGATGATCACGATCGGGTTATCATCCGTTGGAACATTCGTTCCCTCCTGCCCTTCCTTTTCCTTGGGAACGGCCGGCGTACCGATCGTAGCGATCTCTTCCGGAGTCACGGAAGATTCCTGCGTAAAGGCAGCGGTTATCGTCAAGTCGTCGGTACCGGAGACGGTAATATTCCCAGATGCTAGCGGGTCATCATTCACTTTGTAACTCACGAATTCGTACTTTGGCAAGGCCGTATGTGCCAAGCTCAACTCAGTACCAACGGGTACGGCATCGCCGGATTTCACGCTCACTTCCTTACCCTCTTTTGTATAAGAAACGGAGATCGTACCGCCTTCCGGCTGCAGGATCTTGACGTAATATTCCGACTCGAGAAGTACCGTGAAGTTTACCTCATACGTACGCTTGGTCTGTCCATCCTCGGCGGTAACGACCAAGGTAGCCTTGGCCGATCCACTCTCGAGCGATACGGTAGCCGTGAACGATCCTGTCGGTTCTACGGAAACAGGCGATCCATTCACGAGCAGCTCAGCCTTCGCATCGACCAGCTGGCCGGATAAGGTGAGGGTAGCCGATTTCTGCGTGGAATTTGGGAGCAGCACCTCATATTTCATCGTAGAGGCAAGAAAACCGGGAAGCGGGGTAACCTCCCCACTTCCTTCCTTATACGATAGGGAACTCAAACGGGCTTCCGAGGACAGAGCCACGAGGATAGGCTCAAATTTCACCTCAGCCTCCACCGTATAGGCCGGCATCAAGAAGTAGGTCGTACCATCTTTCTCTTTCTGCAACGGAACAGTATTGGTTTTATCCCCGACCTTCCCGGATACCTTCAAAGAGCCGAACACCATTTGGTAGCCTTTGTTGGGGGTGGCGGCAATCGTCACCTTCGTACCGGAGGCGACCTCGCCGCCGGAAACAATCGAACTACCCGGAGCATCGGCGGTACTCAAGGTAAGCGTACCGTTCGCCGGGTTGGCGAAGGTGACGGTGGACTGGATCTTCTCGTACTCCACCTCTACCGTGACCGGGAAGTCCGGCATGGTGAAGGTGTAGAGGTAGGCGATACCGCTACTGGCATCGGGCTTAAACGTAGCCGGTACCGTTTCGGAGGGCGTACCCGTGCGGTAAACCTTCGGGTAACCGGAAGCCATTCGGTAGCCGTCGGCGGGGGTGACGGTAATCGTCACCTCGGTGCCGGAATGCAAGGTCGTAGGGGATGTGAGGGTCTCACCGTCCGCCGAGATCGATAAGGAGGCAGATCCTTCCGCGGGAGCCTCGAAAGTCAACATGAAAGGAAGAGCGGGGTAGTCGGGACGGGCCTTCGTCTCGATCCCTTCCTGCGCCCGGGCGGTCATCGAGAAGACCGCCAGCAGGCATACGAGCCATAAACTAGTATATTGTTTCATATCAAAGCGCTATTTTATAAGTGATGTTATTGATTCGAACCATGTAAATACCGGAAGGCAAAGCCAAGCGGGTATCGCCGGGGGCGATAGAGGCGGCGTAGACGGTACGTCCGTCGGAGCGTACCACGGTAAGCGCGGCGGCCTCCCCGGAATAGACATGCAGCGCACCGTCGGCGGCCCAGATACGGACAGCGGCGGTAGCGGTAGCGATCTCGTTGGCGGTCACCACGGAGCCATCGCACACACCCACGCTACGAACCAGCGAGCGGGTGACGGCATTGGCGGTGATGTATGCCTCGAAAGGCTTCAGCACATAATCCGCCTCCTGAAGGTCGAAGCGGGTACCCTCGGCATTGAGCACGTAGATACCACGGAGCGTAAGGTTGGCGAGATTCGGGTTCGTCCGGAAGAGGAACACGCCGTTCTCGAGGGCATCGCCGGAAGCGACCGTAGCCGTAGCCGGTATCTCGATCGGCGCGTCGGAGGCTGTTTGGCTAAAGGTTACCCGAGTCAAGGCTGCGTCGGCGGCCAACAGATAGGGGCTACCGGCGGTGAGATCGACCCTTTTCCCGTAAAGGACAGAGACCTCTTCCCAACCTTGGGCAACGGCCTCCTTAGCGGTGTAGCCGGTGGCGGCATAAAGGATTAGCCCACTACCATATTCCGCAGAGGCTGTCAATTCGATAGGGCTACCGAAGGTCGTCCATTTGTTATTCAGCGAACGGTTGGTTTTGAAAGTCTTGGACACCTTCAGCGCATTCGTTGTCACGACCTGCGCACCCTCCTCCAATGTCAACTCAAAGACGGACGCATTCTCGCTATCGACGGTAAGCACGCCATCGGATTTAACGATGACACTCTGTGACAGGCCGGCCTCGGAGAGATTCTGATTGCCGGAGATCTCGACCTCTTTCCAATCACTCACCTCCGTAAAGGTCGTTACCCTACCATCCGCCTCGGGAGCAGGGAAGCGATCGATTGCCGTGCCTTCGCTATCGAAGCCTTTCTGCGGGATAAACGTACTAGCTTTCATCTCCCAGAGCTTATACTCCTCGCCCGCCGTAACGGTAGTGGCTAAGGTCTTGTTGTAGCGTTTTACTTCGATGGGCTGGGATGAGCGAGGCAGAAACCTTATCGTAGCGCCAGCATCTCCCGCCTCATCCGTGAACAGACATTCCATCCAAGCATTGGTAAGGGTACCGGTGTTATGGATAGCGGTGTGGGCACAATGGAAAGTGGTATAGCCATTTACCGGATCAAGCACGCTGAAGGTGCCAGAGTTATCGAGGCAGTAATGCATATCGGACGAGCTGCTGTTTTCAATGCGGAAGCTGCTGCCCGACAGCCTCAAGGTGCCCTTATTGATCAAGGTAGAGGCACCGGACGAGCCGAGGATCGAACCGGTCTGCGCAATTGTCAGATCGCAACCTTCGTTGACGGTCAAGGCAGCACCGTCGGTCGGGCGTATCGTTACGTAATTCAACGTCAGCGTCGGGTTGCCGGTAGCGGTGGCGACGATGAGCTTGTTGGCGGAAGGGCCTGGGGGTGACGATATTTTGCCGTTGAAACGGGTCTCCGTTCCGGCTCCCTTTTTATAACTCCATTTGTTGTTGGAGTAGAAGAGCATGAAGGTCATCGTATCGCTAGAAGACAAGGGCAGTGACAACAAGGACCTCAGATAGGAGGCAGACGACAAGCCGGACTGGCCGGGGATAATAGTACTCGCGTAAGCTGTAGGCAGACCGTCAGCGCCATAGCCGGCAATAGCTTTCAGTTGCGGGAGCAGGCCGTTCTCGGCGGTACCGATGGCGGTGAAGGCTTGTGTATTTTCGGGGCCTGCCCAAGCGGCGATCTCGGCGGCGACATCATCGAGGTAAGTGTCGGCACCGTTTGCCTTATCGCTACCTATGTTATCGGTAGGGACGGCTGGCGTATTATCTCCTATCGTCAGTTGGATCATGGTGCTGGCGTAGTTGTCGAGAAGGGTAACTTTATTAGTAGGTGAATCAGATCCGAGAATCCGACCGGCCTGTTTATCCGACGTATTTCCTAAGGCTTTCACGCCGGCGGTAGTTAAGGCGAGGCAATTCTTTATCGTTATATTAATGTTTCCAGCAAAAGCTTGCCCCACAATACCACCTGCGGCAGCTATCCGGCTGTCGCTGTTTGATCCTGCAGAAACAGCGCCTGTGGCAAAACAAGATTCAATCGTCGTTTTCTCAGATAGTCCGGCAATGCCGCCGGAATAAGCATTAGCAGCGGAAGATTTAGCGATTATCCACCCTGTCGAATAGCAGTGCGATATGCTACAATTACCGCTACTATAGGCTCCGATACCGCCCGCATACGCGGCATCGCTAGAACCAGAACCGGTAGCAGTAACACGGATATCCTCCGTATTGAAGCAGGAAACGATAGAAGAGCCATTATTAGTCGCTACGATTCCACCACCACGACCCATCTTTCCGGTCATAGTGACAGCTCCCCTGTTTGAACAAGCGCTAATCACCGAACCTTCAGAGTAACCGGCAATTCCACCGAGAGACCCAGAATTGCCGGTCACAGAAAAACTAACCTTGCATTGATTATGGCAATTGATGATTTTTCCATTCTTTACATAACCTGCCACGCAGCCAAGATAGTAAGCGGTGTCTTGAGCATTAGCAATAGTTGTCAAATTAATATTGTCAGATCCTGCCATCGTCAGATTCCGCACGGTCGCTCCATACAGATAACCGAAAAGGCCGATATAGTAAAACGAGGCCGAGGAGATCGTCATTCCGGTAATCGTATGGCCGCCACCATCGAAGGTGCCTTGAAAGTAGTAACGTGCATCGAAGCCTTTATAAGTCCCTATCGGTATCCAATTAGCCTCGAAGCCGCTCGCCACGCCTTGGGCAGGTTTCGCCAGCGAGATATCGTCCGCAAGCGTAACCGTACAGTCCTTGAAGCCCTCGGAGGCGGGATAGGAATCAGTATAGGTTTTATCGGCATCGGCGATTGTCTTCCCGTTATTCGTCACCCAAGCGATCCACGCGAGGCCGCAGGCGGTCTTGACGGTGTAGGTAGTGCCGGAGACGGCGACATCGGTGCCAGTCGGGCCGACATTGGCTAATTTGGCGTACTCGGGCCAGTCGGCGGGGAGAGTCGTCATGCCTGAGAAGGAGACTAATTTATCTTCCGTTGCCGTAAAGACGGTTGTTCCTTTCGAATCCATCAGTTGTTCGTTGCCCAGCCAAAGGGTGTAGCCGGTGTTCTTTGTGACGTTGATGGCGAAACCCTTCTTTTTACCGTCGGTGGTGAATTGGATAACGGGATCGAACGATTGGCCGCTGGCGTCTTTCACCTCGAGCGTCTGGCCACTCGTTGGGGCGGTGGCGAACTGCCATTGGAGGAAGGGGGATTTCACTCTAGAGCTTCCATAAATTGCGTCTCCATCTTTATCTTCCGAAGAAACCGTTACTTTCGCGTCTTCGGTAGCCGAGAAAGCACCCCAATTGTCTAGAAACACAGCAACAGCTTCCGCCGTGACAGTTATCTTGCCTTTGATGGTGGTATTTATAGCAGAACTAGTAGAGTACAGATATATTCCATATGATCCAGTTCCTTCCGCGGCGATATTCAATCCGGCGGTGCCACCATCCAGAAGCAGGATGCATCCTTGGTAGTTATTAATCACATCCTTTTTCGCTTTCAGGTTACTGGCAGAGTTGCCTGTCGCTTGGATACAGAACGGTTTACTGCCCTCCAGATAAAATAATGAGCCGTCGGCAGTAGTGGAGGTCAGGTTTAGCCCATCCAATTTTAGGATCGGGTAGCTGTCAAGATTATTCGCGTCGGCTATCGCTTTCTCGCTTTTGATATTGATCGCGCCCTGCTGCCAGTTTGCGTTCGTGCCCGTCAGCGTACCGGAGAACTCGGTGTCGGTGCCATTAGTCCCGATCTTGTAAAACCAAGCGTAATCGGTCGAGCCGGCGGTTTTCGGTTTATAGGTGAGGGTTAGTTTATCAGTAATACTAGTACTAGCCACGTCAAGCGGCTGTGGCTGCGCTTGCGCTCCTGCCATTGCCGGCCCCCATAGGGCCAGCGTCAGGATACAGAACATCCGCACGGCGGCCCGGAGGGAGAGCCGCGCGGATATCTTTCTAGAAAGATAAAATTCGTTCATATGGATTCGATTTTAAGTGTTTGACAATTTGCTAGGCTCAGATCTCGTCCGGGCTCTCGCTATCGCCGCCGGGGTTCTCGGGGTCGGGCGCAGGGTCGGGTGTGGGATAAGGCTTGTCGTCGGACTTGGAGGGG
>ENA-OZFC01001573-OZFC01001573.1-human-gut-metagenome-genome-assembly--contig:-NODE-1573-length-10620-cov-5.480076_pt1 | contig 10620 bp, 6 predicted proteins | sample MGYA00245076_ERZ653625 | MGnify/ENA primary metagenome ERZ653625 (study PRJEB26926, sample SAMN06165169) | human gut metagenome | biome: ENVO:00009003; feature: ENVO:2100002; material: ENVO:00002003... | reverse complement strand
GTTCGGATCGCAGTTTATCGCCGTGATGAACCAGGCGATCCTCAATCTGTGCGCATTGCTGAAGATCAGCGATTCGGTCCGGGATTTTGAAAACAGCGACTTCATGCAGCAGTCGACCAGCGTGATCCAGGATGCGATGAATGTCAGCCTGGGCGATGTGCTCGGTGCGGTCATCATCATCCTGGTGGTGCTTATCGGCAGCGGCGTCTTTGTGTATAAGGCGGCTATGCGTTTTGTACAGTTCCTTACGCTGATTTTGATGGTGCCGTTATACGAGACCAGCATCCTGCGGGGGGACCAGACGGCGTTTTCGTCCTGGTTCCGCCAGGCTATGTCGGTCGGCCTGACCTATTTCTTTGAATACTTTTTGTATTCTCTCGGCATCGCCATGATGGCCAGCAACGGGATTGGCACACCGCTGCTGGGCGTCGGGTGCCTCATAGGCATGGGCAGCGTCAGCCGCACGCTGGACAAGTACGGCATGTCCAGCGCTGGGCCGCATATCAACCCGACCGGCGCGGCTTATTTTGTGGGCGCTGTCAAAGGGATGATGAAATAAATTTTCTCATACGTTTCTCATACGTTTGCAATTATTCATGGTGTGCCGCCTTGAAATTTTAGCATAATTATGATAATATAAATGCAGGGAGGTTGATCTTATGAATATGATTAGACCTGTTTCTGATTTAAGGAATCATTTTGCAGATATTTCAAAGACGGTACACGAAACGGCACAGCCTGTTTTCCTGACGAAAAATGGTTACGGTGACATGGTCGTTCTGAGCATGGAAGCATTTGAAAATCTTCAGTTTGAGAGTGAGGTATATTGCAAGCTGCAGGAGGCAGAAAGAGAATCCGAGCTGACCAGTCAACGCTATTCTTCCAAAGATGTACTGAACGCGATGAAGGCCGCTATCGGAGGGGAACAGGTTGTATAAATTAGACTATCTGCCGGTTGCCCGCAAAGACATGCTTGAAATCGTGCAGTATATCAGCCGGGAACTTCAAAACCCGGACGCGGCAAATCGTTTGGCAGTGGATTTAATCAGCGCGGCAGAAGGCATACGGGAATTTCCGTATGCAATGCCGGTTTACCAGCCAATCCGGCCATTAAGGCATGAGTACAGAAAAATCCTGGTGAAGAATTATCTGATGTTTTACTGGGTGGACGAAGAAAAAAAGCTGGTGACAGTAGCGCGCGTCATGTACGCGAAACGGGATTATGGCCGGTTATTGAAGTGATGGAAACAGGGCCGCTGTAAAAGATGAATAAAACAAACGCGCAGAGCACGGCATTTTGCCGTGCTTTTTCTTTGCAAATAAGCACCAAAAATCAAACGAAACAACGTCAGAAAGTGACTGTGCCTAATAGGCACAGCCACCGTAAAAACTAAAAGGAGGCCCTTTTGATTGCATTATACATCACTAATTTTTTTCAATTGGTGCTAAACCTCCTCCTGTATGCCATCGCAGTCGGCTATATGTTGCGCCTTGGCACAGCCATTTTATGTAAGATAAAGCATACCAATATACCTACTGACAACGGGCCTCTATTTGTGTTCCGAAGCCTTGTTTTCCTCACATTATTGGCATTGAATCTTAAGGCAAACGGCATCCTTGATATTTACAGTTATTTACATCGAGCCGCCTTTATCTTGCTTTTCTGTACTGTCTGTTCTATACTGAAAGATATTTTGCAGTACGGAGGGGTACGCTGCTTGATCGATAATTTCATCGACGGTTTTTTGAGCTTTGTAGACAACGTAAAGTCCATTTTTGAGGAAGTCGGAAATTTCTTTCTGCTTCACCCCGCCGTTATGTATATCGCACTATTTCTTTGGGGTGTTGGAACGTCGCTGGTGGCACAAGAATATTCGGAGTCAAAGCGCATACTTATATACAATCTGACCGGTCTTTTAGCGTATTGTGTGTATTTGTCCTATGCCTTGCACTCATGCCGACGCTTACTGCTTTTGCTTTGTGTTTTTGCTCTTATATACGCAATCCAAGTATCGCTGACGATTATAGAGTTTTCTCATTTGCCAGATGGGATCAGTTTTTTAATTATGACAATCGTATATGTTATTATTTGGATGTTCACCGCGCTCGTTGCAGAATACGAACCCGTACAAATGGTGTTTAAGATCGCAAACACCTTCACAACGCTTGCCGCTATTTTGGGTAATATCCTAATTCCAGTTTTTTCTGTGGAGCTCCTCCCCATAGAGACACTTCTTCCCGGTTACGATAACACGACTGTCATAACTATAGGGTTTAATATGTTCATTTTGCCCTTAGTGGCCGCTGGCTATTTGGCACAACTCACCAAAGATATATACCAATACCTAAAGCAACACCATACCTCTGCGGATTGAAGGCACGGCATTTTGCCGTGCTTTTTCTTTGCAAATAAACGCCAAAAATAAAACGAAGCAACGCCATAAATCGGCCGTGCCCGTCGGGCACAAAACGTGTCTGGAACGGGCACGACGCCCGGAAAGGAGACCTTATGACAGCACAAAAATACCTTTGCCCGCCCCGGCTGCATCACTGACCGCCGTCTGTTTCCTTTTCCTCCAGAAATGCCGCGCGCACCTCCCGCAGCTTTTGCAGGCCCAGCGCCCAGTAGGGTTTGATCTGGTCGCCGGTCATACCGGCTTCGCGGCACAGGCGCATTTCCCGCAGCACACGGGGCGCGCACTTGTGCAGCTTAATGACCTTCAGACCGTAAGTGTCCGGCATGATGCCGTTGGCCAGTCCGATCAGCAACTCCCGCAGTTGGTCTTTGGTGACGCCGTGGATCGGGTCCTCATAGTACATGGGCGGCAGCAGGCCCTGCTCTCTGGCCCAGTCCCGCAGTTGGTGGACGCGGCGCTTCTTGATGATGTGCAGCGGCAAGGCCGGGTCATCGTAGCTGCTCTCATCAAAACCCATGCGCATCCCCAGGCGCAGCTCGGTGAGCTTAGGCAGCCCCTCGTCGGTGTCGTAGCCTTTCGCCAGGTATGGCTCGATGTCCAGATCGTCCTCGATCCAGGCGGCCTTTTCCGCCGCCCAGGCCAGGTCGATGGGCCGCCCGCCCAGTTTGGCCCGCTTTGCGGCCTTATCCTTTTTCGCCAGGTAGATGATGCCGCCCCGGTGTGCGGCCCGGCGCTTTTTACGGTTGTAACTCTGCGCGAGTTGGCGCGGCGGGTAGCCGATCATCTTCAGCCCCTCCGGCGGCACATCAACCTCAACCACCCGCACCACGGGGAACAGCGCCTTTTTCTTTCCGCCGTTTACGGGGACCCGGACCAGACTGCCGGGCTTGATCTGCCGTATGCCCTTGTAGTCCTCCGGCACGCCGAACAGGTATTCTTTTCCGTTTGGCTTGAACTGAATTGCGACCATCTTCATTTTCGCATCCTCCCGTCTAAATTATAGCTGCTTGCCAAAGCCTTTGCAATGCGGTACAAAGGAAAAAACAGCGCGGCGCGCCGCCGGTCCGTGCCAGACCTGCCGGGCGCACTTTTCCCCTGCCATTGCGGGCGCGCAGGGCGCACTTCTCCCGTCAACAGCTTTCTACCGGGAGAGATCTTTCTTCCTTCTGTACTGTAAGTAGGGTTAGTCTTATTACTGCTCCGCAAAATTTGACATACTCCATCCCCAAAAAAGCGGCCAACCGCTTGACAAAACCTCCCCAAAAAGGGTATAGTAATTTTGTTCTTATGTGCTTTATGCACGGCTGTCTGTGTTTGCCCGCAGGCGGCTTCTTTTTTTGTGTTGGCCAGGATATACAGGTTGTGTTTACCCGCGCGGAACGCCGCCTTCAGCAGCAACCCGGCCGCCGCCAGGCTCTTGATCGCCGTCTGCACGGTGGTCACGGTCACGCGCAGCGCATTAGCCATGTGCGCGAAGGACGGGAACGCCTTGCGCTGCCCGTTGGCGCAGCGGCAGAGATAGCCGTAGACGGCAAAGTCCCGCATGGGCAGCGCAAGCGCGGAGACCGGCAGACGACACCAGCCGCCGCGCAGATACCGCAGTTTGTAGGCATGGGCCATCTGCTGGCCGTCACGGTCGCGCCGGGGGCACACTGCGACCAGGCCCTTTTGGGCCAGCCCGGCAATGGCGGTACGGACGGTATGCTCGCTCATCCCGCACCGCTGCTGGATGGTGGCGCTGCGCACCGTGGCCGTGCCCAGGCAGTTCTGGCAGGCGGACAGGTACACGTAGACCTTCAGTTCTTTGGGTTTCAAACCAAAATCAAAAAGCGCATTATACAGCTTGATAAACATAGACTTCTCCTTATAAAAATCACCCCAGGCAGAACCATTCCTGCCTGGGGTTTCGTACTTGCATCGGGGTTCAGGGGTCAAACTTGCCGGGATACAGTTCAGCGTCCCGGTTCTTCTTTTTGCGGTTGGTAAAGCCGCTTTTGCGTTCAGCCGGGACGAGGCCCGCACTGTGCTGCAAAGCCTGGCGCATATCCTCAACGCCGAGCAGCCGCACCTCCTGGTAACCGTTTTCCGGCTCTTCAGCCGCGTCATTTTCGGTCAGGGCAAGATATTTCCAGTAGCCTTCCAGATGCGTTTTCATGGGCGCGCAGCCCGCTTTTTCGACGATCCAGGTATCGCGCTGGATGCGCACCATCTGAGCCGGGGACATCAGGGGGCGGCCCATAAGCTGGTGGCTGCTGGTGGTCTTGCCGTCAGATCGAGAGGATGAGCCGGTCAGGATGGTCTCATCGCCCAGCATCTTCGATATGCTGGCGGCGGTATCCTGCGCAGAGGGCGACACAAAGGTGTTGAGCAGGATCTGGCAGTTGTCCTTGATGATCTCTGTGACGTTCTTGTCATACTTGAGCAGGAACTGGCTGTAGCTCTGCACCGCGACCAGGATGCGCCCGCCTCGGCTGCGGATGGCGGAGAACAGGCTGGTAACGCCGGGAATGGCCGGGAAGTTGCCGAACTCGTCCAGGAAATAGTAGAAGGGACGGGGGCATTGCCCGCCCTGACGTTCAGCCAGCGCGATGAGGTCATCCGTAAGGAATCGGATAAACAGCGACGCCAGGAAGTGCCTGGTTTCGTTTTCGTCCGGCGCGATCAGGAATATGGCCGTCGGCGTTTCGATGAACCGCTCCGCGTCCAGTTCGTTGTCATGGGAACAGATGAGCTGTTCCAGTTCCGCATCCACGAATTTCAGCAGCTTGGCCAGCGCCGAACTGATGATGTTCAGCGTGGTGCGGATGTCCGCGCTGGTCGTGGTGGCCACATAGCCTTTGATGCGCCGGTCGGTGACGTTCTCCAGCATGATGGCCAGGCGGCTTTTCTGGACCTGACTGCCCTTTTCCGGCGCGTCCGCGCCCGCCAACTCCACAATAAGGTTAAACACGCTGACGATGTGCCGTTCCCCTTCTTTTCCGTACTGCGATACCAGCAGGACAAGGCCCGTGATAAGCCCGCGGGAGGTTTCGTTGAAGTATTCGCTGTTGTCGCCGCTCCCCGCGCTGCCAGCGGCCCCTATAATGGCGCTGGCAATGGTTTTGGCATAGCGTTCTGCCGTAGCATAATGCACGGCCCGCTGCCTGGCATCCTGCTCCTTGCGCCAGGCGTCGATCTCCGCATTGACGCGGTACAGCAGATTGAAATGGCAGGAGCAAAACACATTCCGAAGGTCGAGCTTCAGCACGCGGTAGCCGCAGTGCCGCAGCTCCGGCCCCGTGATATTGTACAGATCGTCCTTGACTGACACCAGCACCATGCTGGCTCCTTTCCCGATGCCTTTGTCATTTTTGGTGTTGTAATTGACACGGGCATTATAGGTAATGGTCGGGATATATACGCTGGTGGATTTACCGGCACCGGGCGGGGCCACCATCAGAACGGACTGGTCGCTGGTGTCGAGCAGCCAGGTACTGCGGGTGGCCCCCACCAGCATCCCCGGCGTATTCTCGCTGCCATGAGGGACCTCGAGGTACACTTTCTTCTTTTCTTCATCATCCATAAAGTGCGCGTCACCGTGCTGGCCGTGCCCGGCCTGCACATCCTTTACCGCCAGCGGCGCGCGGTTGTACATCTCGACCAGCGCCGCTGCCAGCAGAGCCGCCAGCAGCTTTGCCAGGACAAGCAGCCCATCGCCCGGCGCATACCCGGCCCCTATCTGCAGGGCCGTTGCCAGGGCGTATACGATCACGACCGTCAGCAGCGGCCGCAAACCTCTTTTCAAAAAATCATCTCCTCCTTACAGGTCCATCATGAACGCCTGGCTTTGGGGCGGCAGTTCCGGCTCTTGTTCCGGCTCCGGCTCATTCACCGTTTCCTGCTCCAATTCTCTTTCCTGCTCATGGGCCAGGAAGTGGTCACAGTAATCCAGGGCTTTGTCCAGGCGCTGCAATGTGACTGGCAGATCGAACGCCGGGCATTTTACGGCCTCCGCATGGGCGGACGCCAGCTGCTGCGACAGCCTGTCGCTTACCCCAACGTCATACCGCGCCGCCAGCATCACAGCCAGGGACGCGCTCTCCAGATCGCGGACCGGCGGCTCCGCCGTTGCGGTGCGCTGGATAACGGCGTCCGCGTAGCCCTTCAGTTCACTGAGCCGCACATCTTCCTCGGAACCGGCGTCCGATACATGGATCACGTTCTGGTCTGCGTCGAAGTAGGCTGCGCCCGGCTTGTCCTGATCACGCTGCACCGTCAGCCCAGCCTGCCGGGCTGCGTCCTCCACATCTGGCAGCAGCCGTCCGGCATCGTCGCCGGTGCGCGCGCGGTGTTCCAAATACCGCTGATAGGTTTCGGGATTGTTCATATTTTGCTCCTTGCTGCTTTGTTCCTGGTCCAGCAGTATGTTCAGTTCATTCAGCCGGGCCAGCTTGGATTGAAACTCTGCCTCATAAGCGAACGGCTGTTTGGCCGCCTCTTTGGCAGATTCAATGTTTTTCTCTATCTCTTCGTGCGCGGCGATTTTTACCGGGATCTGAGCGGATATGTTTTCCAGCACCGCGCGGAAAGAGGAAAAGTTCTGCTTCGGGTTCAACTCAAACCGATAGCGCTGTTCGCCCTGCAAATACCCCGCAAATCCAATGATCTTCGGGTCGTAGCCCACGCAGATGTCAAACCCGCAATACTGCCCGATCTTCTTCTCGCCTGCACCGGCTGCGGAGGCTTTACAGGCTTCCAGCAGCGCGGCGTCGGCGTCGGCGCGCTTGGTATAGGCAGCTCCCTGGATAACGGCAGAGAACGCCCCGTTCCCCTTATCGTCTTTGTGCAGGCTGCTTTGAAACAATGCGGCGTCCTTCCGCAGGGCGTCCAATTCCTGGTCGATGCGCCGGATTGCTGCCGGATACCCGATAGAGACAAGGTCCTGCAATTCATAGATCTGCGCATTGTGGGCGCTGCGCAGCGTGCTGAGCCGCGCCACTTCGTTGTCCAGGTCCATTTTCTCCTTGATGAGCGGGTTTCCCGCACAGAGCGCCTTGACTTCAGCGTAAGTAAGCGTCGCTTCGTCCAGGTCCTCACAGGAGCGGGCGGGGGTCTTGCTGGTCATGATCTGGCTGATATAGCGCTGCTTGTTCTCGATGAGCTGCCAGCTGTAGGCATCGAAGCTGCCCTCCGTAGCATAGCGGAATATCTGCACATGTTTGTTTTCGTTGCCCTGGCGCAGAATCCGCCCTTCCCGCTGCTCGATGTCGGCGGGCCGCCATGGCACATCGAGATGGTGCAGCGCGATCAGCCTTTTCTGCACGTTGGTCCCGGCTCCCATTTTTTGTGTACTGCCCAGCAGCACGCGCACTTTGCCGGCGCGCACACGGGCGAACAGCGCCGCCTTTTTCGCGTCGGTGTTGGCGTCGTGGATATAGGCGATCTCCTCTTTCGGGACGCCTTTTGCGATCAGCTTATCCCGGATGTCGTCGTAGACATTCCATGCGCCGGTGCCCGGCGTGGCCAGGTCAGAAAATATCAGCTGTGTAGACCGCTGTTCCCGCGTCTGCGCCCATATCTCGTAGACCTTGTTGGCACAGGCGTTGGCCTTGCTGCCGGGATTGTCCGGCAGCGCCGGGTTGAGCAGCCGCTGGTCAAGCGCCAGCTTGCGGCCATCCGTTGTGATCTTGAGCAGATTGTCCTCATGGGGGTCCACGCTGCCCGCGCGCACCGCCTCGGCCCGTTCGCCCAGCGCCTGGATGGTCTGCTTCTGTAACTCTGTGGGCGGGCACATGATGACCGTCGGCTTGCCGCCTTCCAGCTCCGGCACCTCCAGCTTCAGCATATCGGCTGTCTGTACATCCGCAGCCAGCTTCCACATGCTGATGAGTTCCGGCAGATTGTTGAACCTGGCAAACCGCGTTTTCATGCGGTAGCCGGTCCCTTCGGGGGCCAGTTCCATAGCACTGACCGTTTCGCCAAAGTTGGCCGCCCATGCGTCGAAGGCGTACAGGCCATGCTCGCGCAGGGTCTCCGCCTGTATATAGCGCATCATGGTGTAGAGTTCCGCAGCCGAGTTGCTGATGGGCGTGCCGGTGCAGAACACAACGCCCTTGCCGCCTGTGACTTCGTCCAGGTACTGGCACTTCATGAGCAGGTCGGTGGCTTTCTGGCTCTCGGTGGTGGTAATACCGGCTACATTCTGCATTTTGGTCTGCACGGCCAAATTTTTGAACTCATGCGCTTCATCCAGCATGAGCGAATCGACACCCAGTTCTTCAAATGTCACTACGTCGTCTTTGGGGGCGGCCATCAGCTTTTCCAGCCGCGCTTCCAGAGATTTTTTAGCCCGCTCCAACTGCTTCACAGACAGGTTCTGCCCGGTGCGCTCCTTTTTGGCTGCGTTGATGGTTTCTGTAAACTGCGCGATCTCATCGCGCAGGAACTGCTGCTGCCGTTCATCGGACAGCGGCAGCCGGGAAAACTGACTGTGCCCCAGGATCACAATATCATAATTGCCGGTAGCAATGCGGGAACAGAACAGCTTACGGCGGTCCTTTTCAAAATCCCGTTTTGTGGACACAAGGATATTGGCGTTCGGATACAGTGTCAGCAGTTCGGACCCGATCTGCTCGGTCAGATGGTTGGGCACAACGATCATGGTCTTATTGCACAGGCCCAGGCGTTTTTTCTCCATGGCCGCCGCGCCCATGACGATCGTCTTGCCAGCGCCTACCGCATGGGCTACCAGCGTATTGCCGCCGAACAGGATGCGGGCCACCGCGTTGCGCTGATGGGGCCGCAGCGTGATCTCCGGGTTCATACCGGGGAAAGTCAGGAAACTGCCGTCATATTCACGTGGACGCAGGTTATTGTAGTGTTCGTTGTAGTAGGCGGCCAGCCGACGCCGCCGGTCCGGGTCCTTAAATATCCAGTCCCGGAACGCGGATTCGATCTGCTTTTGCTTATCCTGTGCCAGACGGGTTTCCTTCACGTTGGGCACGGCCCGCTTTTTACCGTCAGGCCCTTCCACATAGTCGTCTACCCGGGCTGGCTGCATATTCAGGCTGCTCTGTAACAGATCGTAAAAGGACCGGCGTTTTGTGCCGTAGGTGGCCGTGGCGCGGACGTTCACGCTGTCCATCCTGCCGCCGGTCACGTTCCAGCGGGCTGTGACCGGCTCGTAATGTACCTTGATATGCTGCGCCACCCACGCATTGGGCCGCATCATCTCCATGGCAAACTGCCGCACATCGTCGGCAGGTATCCAGGTGGTGCCCAGATGCACGCTGATCTCCGACGCCGTCAGCTCTTTGGGCTGTACAGCGGCCAGGGCGTCCGCGTTGGCCCGGTACACCGGGTCCAGCGCGGCAGCCTGGCGGGCCTGTTCCAGCTTTTGCCGGACGTTGCCCGACAGATATTCTTCAGCGGTCTGGTAGACCGGATCTTCTTCCGTTCCCATGCCGGGCACACGGAACATCAGGCCGGACAGGTCCTTCACCAGTTCTTCCTGCGTTTTGCCGGAAAGCTGCTGCATATACGCCAGGTCGATGCCGCCGTGTTCGGCAAGCGACACCACCAGCGCTTCAGCGGCGGTGTCCACATGATCGATCACGCGCGTCGGGCGGATGGTGCGCTTTGTAAACATATCCGCCTTGCCTGCAAAATTCCCTTCCTCGTCCAGCTTTTCCAGAGACCGCAGCAGGCTGTACCCGCTGTCCTCGCGGAACGCGGCGTTGTTGGCGCGGCTGTACAGGTGGCCGTATTTGCTTACATAATCGTCATATTGCCGGGAAAGCTGCCGCTGCAAACGTGCGATCTCATCCTCCGGCAAGTCGTTCACCTGCGCCTGGATCAGTTCCCGCGTGGCGGAGAGCAGCCCCACCATACCCTGAATCCGCTGCCGGGCCATGGCGTTGGGCTGCTGCTCCCACATGAGCGAATCGCGGCGGAAATAGATCTTCCCCTCCTGCACGCAGAAACTGTAATTTCGCACGTTCGGGTCGGCGGGGATGGCATTCGCCGTGACTGCGGCTTCATCGTCCATGGCCAGCGGCGCAAGTTCCGGGAGGACGGCCTGCAGGCGGCCCATGGCCGTGCGCAGTTGTTCTTCCAGGCTGGTATCCGTATCAGGCTGGCAGGTGGGGCGCGGCCCGTAGGGGCCGCTGACCATTTCCATCCTGCCGCAGACCATTTCCGGGTGGTCGATGAAATACTGGTTCAT
>ENA-OZFC01001566-OZFC01001566.1-human-gut-metagenome-genome-assembly--contig:-NODE-1566-length-10675-cov-12.324576_pt1 | contig 10675 bp, 10 predicted proteins | sample MGYA00245076_ERZ653625 | MGnify/ENA primary metagenome ERZ653625 (study PRJEB26926, sample SAMN06165169) | human gut metagenome | biome: ENVO:00009003; feature: ENVO:2100002; material: ENVO:00002003... | reverse complement strand
CTCTACGTCTCGTGGGCTCGGAGATGTGTATAAGAGACAGGTTGTACAATTACAGTATAATAATTTAAGCTAATTATTCAGAAATTTACATTATAAGGTGGAGGTATATTATGTCAGACGTAAAAAGTGTTATTGAAAGCGGCAGGGCTGTGCTCGGAATAGAGTTCGGTTCTACCAGAATAAAGGCGGTGCTTATCGGGGAGGACCATGCTCCTATAGCCACAGGTGCCCATGATTGGGAAAACATGCTTGTGGACGGCATTTGGACATACAGCCTGGATATGATTTGGGAGGGCATTTCAGACTGCTACAGCAAGATGGCGCAGGATGCAAAGGAAAAGTATGGAGTTACCATCAAAAAGCTTGCGGCAATCGGTATTTCCGGCATGATGCACGGTTATCTGCCTTTTGACAAGGAGGATAATCTGCTTGTGCCATTTCGGACATGGAGAAATACCATCACAGGTGAGGCTGCAGCAGAGCTTACTGAGGTGCTTGGCTTTAATATTCCGCAGAGGTGGAGCATAGCGCATCTGTATCAGGCTATATTAAATAAAGAAGAGCATGTATCAAAGATATCATATTTCACAACATTGGCAGGCTATATTCACTGGCAGCTCACAGGTGAAAAGGTCATGGGTGTCGGTGAGGCATCAGGCATGTTTCCTATCGATTCTAAGACCAGGGATTATGATGCGGCAATGCTTGATAAATTTGCAGCATTAGATAAGGTAAAAGAATATCCATGGGATATAAGAGACATTCTGCCAAAGGTGCTTACGGCTGGAGAAAAGGCAGGTACGCTGACAGAGGAAGGAGCTAAAAGGCTTGATGTAAGCGGCAATCTGGAGAGCGGTATATTGCTTGCACCGCCTGAGGGAGACGCAGGCACGGGAATGGTCGCAACCAATTCTGTTGCAGTGCGTACCGGAAATGTATCAGCGGGCACATCTGTATTTGCTATGGTGGTGCTTGAAAAGGCACTTAAGGCAGTTCATGAGGAGCTTGATATGGTCACCACACCATCGGGAGATGCGGTAGCTATGGTGCACTGCAACAACTGTACGTCAGACTTAAATGCATGGGTGGGATTATTCAAGGAATTTTCAGAGCTGTTTGGCATGGATATAGATATGAATGACATATATGGAAAGCTCTACAACAATGCACTTACAGCCGATAAGGACTGTGGAGGCCTTGTTGCCTTTAACCTTTTCTCGGGAGAGCCTGTCATCGGACTCAACGAGGGCAGACCTATGTTTGCCAGAAAGCCGGATGCAAGGATGAATCTTGCAAACTTTATGCGCACACACCTCTATGCAAGTCTTGCAACACTAAAAATCGGCTGTGATATTCTCTTTAAAGAGGAAAAAGTAAAGGTAGACACACTTTACGGTCATGGTGGTCTGTTCAAGACAAAGGGTGTGGGCCAGAGCATACTTGCAGCAGCCATGGATGCACCGGTTGCGGTCATGGAGACAGCCGGAGAGGGCGGCCCGTGGGGTATGGCAGTGCTCGCAGCTTATATGGTGAATAAAGCAGATGGAGAGCCTTTGGAAAAATATCTTTCAGACAGGGTATTTAATGGCGAAAAGGGCATAGTAATGCAGCCGGACCCTGATGATGTAAAGGGCTTTGATGAGTACATAAATACATATAAGGCAGCAATTGAGGCAGAGCGTGCCATGGTAAAGGCGCTTCCGCTGTAATAGCAGTAAAAAATAATAAGAGAGGAACAAAAAATGCTTGAAGAATTAAAGAAACAGGTTTACGAAGCAAACATGGAGCTCCCAAGAAGAGGGCTTATCACATATACATGGGGCAATGTCAGTGGAATTGACAGGGAAACAGGCTATTTTGTCATCAAGCCAAGTGGAGTGGATTATGATGTTCTCACCCCTGATGATATGGTAGTCATGGATCTTGAAGGAAATAAGATAGAGGGAAAATACAAGCCTTCGTCAGACACTGCAACACACTTAGAGCTCTACAAAAAGTATCCGGATATCGGAGGAATTGTACATACGCACTCACCTGAGGCAGTTGCATGGGCACAGGCCGGCAGGGATATTCCACTCTACGGCACCACTCACGCAGACTATTTCCTGGGCTCAATTCCATGTGCGAGAAATCTCACCACAGAGGAAATCAACGAAGCCTATGAGAAAAACACAGGTCTTGTCATCATAGAGACCTTTGAGAACAGAAAAATCAATCCTGTATACACACCGGCAGTGCTCTGTCAGAATCACGGACCGTTTGCTTGGGGAAAGGATGCGGCTGAGGCTGTGCACAACGCCGTTGTCCTTGAGGAAGTGGCAAAGATGGCCAGACTCACAGAGTCAGTAAATCCTGACGTGAAGCCAGCCCCGGACAACATAAAGGAGAAGCATTTCTACCGTAAGCATGGGGCTAACGCATACTATGGCCAGAACTGATTTGTAGCTGTTATACGGCCCGCAGTATTCATATTATTTTGTGTTTACATAGCACAAAAAATGTGCTAAATTTTTATGTAAAGTACAGTCTCAAATGACTGTAAATAAGACATAAGGTGGTTGATAGAATGGTACTGGCAGTTGAGATAATAGTCTGCTGCTTAATATTTGGCATATACAGAGTAATACGGATAAAGTGGGACCCGGCATATAAGATAAGCAATATGCCCGAGAAGCTGCAGAAAAAGGTCATGCATATGCGTGGCTACAGAAATCGGAATATCCGTATCATGACAGACTGGGAGAAGTTTGTAAAGAAGCTTCCGACACTTATATTCTGGACGATAGCGCTTGTCATACTGACATCAATAGCAGGGGCAACAAGCTTTTCAACGGGCTTTGTGTTTGCGCTTTTGATATGGATGGCAGTCCTATTGTTTCTTGAACTGGTAGTATACTGTGGCTGGTATGCACATACACCGAAGGTGTGGATAAAGGGTACCGAGGATATGGCGAAAAAGACATATACCAATTATGCACATTATATCGGGCTGATACCACAGAGAGCTTTGATGGGGATAGTTGTTGCAATCATAGTTGGGCTTGTGATAGACGTGATACCCAGACTTGACAACAGTAATTATTCGCCGAAATATACAGAGATAGAGGATACCTTAAAGGCTGCCTGTGACAATTACAGGATTCCGGGCATGGCTGTTGAGGTGGTAGATGCAGAGGGCGTGCTTTTCTCCGGTACATATGGGGATTGCAAGAGCCTTGACACGCCGTTTATCACCGGTTCACTCAGCAAGTCGTTTACTGCGGCATGCATCATGAAGCTGTATGAGGGAGGACATCTGAATATTGACAGCCCGGTAAATCCTTATCTGGATGCGGCTGAGGTATTCAAAAATCCAAAGGATGCGACAAGGATTACAATAAGACAGCTGCTCAATCACACCAGCGGACTTGGCGTGTACCAGCATGTGGGAAATGCAAAGATTGTTGGCAAAAATGGAGAATATACCTATGCGAATGTCAATTATGACATACTTGGTCTTATAGTGGAAAAAGTATCAGGTGTTAGCTACAGCGATTATCTGACAGCGACATTTTTTACACCACTTGGCATGACTCACAGCAGCGCAGCCTATGCAAAAGCGAAGGAGGATGGTCTTATTACAGGCCACAACAATTATTTCGGTTTTTCTGTGGAAAGCGATGTGAAGTATCCGCTCAGCGATTCGTGGTCCACTGTACCGGCGGGCTATATTGCATCCAGCGCAAATGATATGGGAAAATATCTGCAGATGTATCTGCGTGGCGGCTATGGAATACTCTCTGACAAGAGCCTTAGCACAATGTTTCGGGCAACAGTTCCTATGGATGAGTCGGGTGATACAGGCTATGGTATGGGCTGGGTACGTTCGGATAAATATGTCGAGACAGTGTACAATCACACAGGTCTCACGGAAAACTATATCTCAGACATGTATCTGCTTCCGGAGAGCGGTGTGGGCGTTGTATTCCTCGCAAATACCAATGACTATATGGTCACAAACAATCTGATGAACAAGGTAACCTCAAAGGTTGTGATGACACTTATGGGATATGCAACAGACGAGCTTGATCCAAAGGATTATGTCGATGCGCACCTGTTCTATGACCTTGTTTTTGCAGCATTTATATTGGTTGCGCTGATGGAGATTATCAAGTCGCACAAATGGAGAACAGATAATAGCGGAAACCTGATAGCGAATATTTTCCTGCATCTGTTTTTGCCGGTGGGCATAGTTATTGCGCCTATTGTCGGAGGGATACCATACTGGGTAATAAAGGACTATGTTCCTGATTTGTTTATTGTGGCATGCCTGAGTGTAGTGCTTCTTGCAATAGGTGGAATCTTGAAGCTTAAAAACAGGAGAAATTCATAAGATAAAAGCAGAAAAAATAGAAATGCGGCTACTGTAATATGTAGCCGCATAATTTTTTGACCATAGCATCGTGGGAGGAGTCACAGCACACTCCGACAGTACATGAAGAGTATAAGCCGGAGGCTTTGACAAATTCATTGTCATCTGCTGAAAGCCTGATACCACAAGGATATTCCTTACCATCTATTGTCACATATGTAAGCTTGTCCTTATATTTTTCAAGGACGGCTTTATCCAGATATTTGCTTATATCTTCAAAGTAGACATTTTTGGCGTAATAATCAAAGGTCTTATCATCCATAAAGCATATATCGTATTCGTTAGAAGCAAAGTATGCTGTGAGGACTGCCATGTTCTGATAGTCTAGGCCACTTTGGTCTACATCGACACAGACATTTTGGTTTAAGGCAATTTCATCCTTTGACAAATCATAGCCGTTATCTGTGAGAAAGTCATTGAAAATATCGGCGCCGTTGTCCTCTGTGGTGCTGTTTTCTGCATTTACGCATAATACGCTCAAAACAGTATTTTTCTGCGCAAGCCGGCCGCAAATAAAGGTTGTGACTGCTATGATTCCGATAATGACAAGAAATATCGGTATTTTGTAATAGTCCCATATATATTGTATTTTCTGACTGAATGTCAGCTCCTTAAAAGGTGTCTTTTGTTCCATGATTTTATCTCCTTCTGATATGATGTGCTGTAGTTTAAGAATATTATAAGGTAATTTATAGAAATTTACCAATAAACATTCTATTAACTGCCTTTTTCTTTTTAGATTATTATGCTATAATGAGCCAAAACACAGATAATACAAAAGGAGAATAATATGAAAGCAAGCCACAGAAAAGATGTTATAATCGCCAGACTGATTTTTGCAGCAATATGTCTTTTTCTTATTGCCCTGATTGCTACAATAGTGATTACCGTTACCTCAAAGGGCGGCAAAAAAAAGGAGCAGGACAAGGTACAACAGAATGCAGTTAGCGAAAGTGAAACTGACAGTGCCGGCGATAGTGATACAGAGATAGGCGCCATATATCTGCCACAGCAGACTACAGAGGGTACCGAAAAAACTTACGTCACCACTACAAGCAGTGTAAACATGAGAGAGAAGCCTGATAAAAACGCAAATATAATTAATGTTATAGGACCGGATGTGAAGATTGAGTTTGTATCAGAGGACAATGGCTGGACACAGGTTATCTTCCAGGGCCAGACAGGCTATGTCAGCTCTGACTACGTCAAGTCAGATATGGCAGACAGCACTACAGACAGCGGCACATCAGGAGATGCAGATAGTGCTGCACAGTCACAGTAATAGATACATGGTGAGGTAATGTATATGACAGGAATTATATGGGCATGTGCTGCAACGTTTATTGCAGCATGTGTGCCTATTTTGGCCAAGGTTGGAACTAAAAAGACAGACCCGGCGCTGGCGGGAAGCATTGCCGGGATTGTTTTATGTGCGTCTATATTTTTTTACAGGAAAGATAATATAATGGGAAGCAGCCTGATTGCACTCGGCCAAAGGAGCGTTATATTTATACTTCTGGCAGGGCTTGCAACAGGGCTTTTTGGCATCTGTTTTTTTAAATCCATATATGATGGCTACACATTTCAGGTTACAGCTATAGTTAAATGCAGCTATATAATCACGCTTGCAGCGGGATTTTTTCTGTTTCATAACACCCCTGACACTTTTGATTATATAGCGATTGCACTCATGATTGTTGGAACGGTTATTTTAAATTTGGATGGAACAGGTATTTTGTTTGCGCTTCTTGCTGCAGTTTGTGCATCGGCAGCGCATATTCTGGTGTCACTTGGCGGGATACAGCTGGATAAGGGCTTTATTGCGTTCTGGTGTGTATTTATAGGAACGCTGGTGCTTATTATATTTACTATTGCAACAGGAGGCATGAAGAAAATCGGATCCATGTCATTTGTTGATGGTATATGCCTGATTCTTGCAGGCATTGCATACCCGTTAGCATATGATTTTTATGGCAGGGCAGTTTCAATGCCCGGCAGCTATGCAGGGTATATTTTTAATTTGACGATTATTGTGATGATGATATGCTCCAGCGTGATACTGAAGGAGAAGATATCGGGAAAGAAATTCCTGGGAGCATGCATTTTTATTGCAGCATTGTTTGTTATAGCATGCAACTAATAGCTGAATATAGCATATAATGATTAAAAAGAGGTTTTTTGATGTTACCTTTTTATAAAACATTTCCGTTTATGGATTACTATAAAAATGAGGAGGCATTTGCAAAGGACCTGAGGATGATAAAGGATATGTATCCGCTTGATACGGCGATGATACAGTCCGCAGTAGAGCAGCGCATGGATGAGCTGGAGTATGAGGGCAGTTTTATCTATGATGAGGTGCCTGACAGGCAGCGTCTTTTCGATGAGGCAGACAGGATTGCCGGCAGATTTATCTCAGAGCAAAGCAGCAGGTGCTTTATCTGTACAATAGCGGGCATACTTTTTAACTGTGAACTCTGCAGACGCAGATGCAGATACAGAAGGTACCAAAGATTCTGGTAGATATAAGGATATGATTTTATGAGTAAGAAAGTGATAAAGCCGATAGTACTTATAGTAGTATTTATTGCAGCATTAATTACATTTTGCATAATTACAAACAAGGGAAATAAGGATATGACCACGAAGCAGGCGGATGCAACGCTGCCGGTTATGTCATTTAATCTGGATAAAATAAAGATAAACACCCTCCATGGATATACTACTGAGATGGATCCGACAAAGATGCGCGATTGCGTTATTCCAATTTCGGATGACAGGAAGCTCTCATTATCCATTTCAACATATGGCATGGCTGTTGACAGGATATCATATAAGATCAGAAGCATGGATGGCAAGAGGCTGGTGGCCGATGACGAGATATCTTCTTTTTCTAATAAGGATAATACTATTCAGGCGGACATAAGCATGCCGAATGTTATGGATGAAAATACTGAGTATCTTTTGGTGTTTACCATCACAAGCGGTCAGGATAATGTATATTATTACAGCAGGATTATGCAGACCGATGGAAAGGCAGCTGCAAAGGTTGTTGAGTTTGCAAAGAAGTTTCATGATGAGACGTTTATAAAGGATGACAAATCCTTCTTTACAACATATATGGAGACAACAACCGGTGACAGAAATACGCTTGCACATGTGGATCTGACATCTACGGTGAGTCAGATTACCTGGGGCTCAATGGCCGCTGCACAGTATACGAATCCTGTCATAGCCCTAAAGGAAATAAACGATTCTTATGATGTGGTCACAATAGACTATGTGATGAGCTGTGTGGACGGTAAGGGTGAGACTGAGTATTACAATGTAAGAGAATATTTCAGGCTGCGCCAGACGGAAAGCCGTATGTACGTGCTCAACTATGAGAGAACGGCAAATCAGATTTTTAATAGTGAAAACAGCTTTATATCGGATTCAGGCAGCGTAATGCTTGGCATCAGAAGCAGTGAGGCAGAGTACAGGGCCAATGAAGCAGGCAGTGTGATATGCTTTGTCCAGGAGGGAGATTTATACTCCTATGATATCAACAATGGAATGATAATCAAGGTATTCAGCTTCAGGGACGCTGAGGGCATTGATGAGCGTGAGAACTGGAATCATCACGATATAAAGATTGTCAGTGTAGACGAAGCGGGCAGTATTGATTTTGTGGTATACGGATATATGAACAGAGGCACCCACGAGGGAGAGGTGGGAGCCGGTGTGTACCATTATGACGGTCTGGCACATACTATAGATGAGGAAGCGTTTATTCCTTCTAAGACATCATATGAGGTGCTAAAGGCTGAGATGGGCAAGATGCTTTATCTCAATGAGAAGAATGAATTCTATCTCATGATGGATGACAGTCTCTATAGGATTAATTTAGGCTCGATGTCAGTAAAGAAGGTGGTTGAGGGCTTGTCTACAGGCTCTTACTGCGCATCGGAGAGTAACAGATACTTTGCATGGGTGGATTCTGCAAATCAGTACTCATCAAATACCATAAAAGTGATGGATTTAAAGAATGGCAAGACATTTGAGGTCAAAAAGGGCGACGACCAGTATCTGCGTCCGCTTGGCTTCATAGGTGAGGATTTCATATATGGACAGGCGAATGCTGCTGATGTGGTCTCTGATGCAGCCGGAAACACGACATTTCCGATGAATGGCCTTATTATTCTTGATACATCTGACCAGTCGGAGCTTAAGACATATACCCCTTCGGGCGGCTATGTCGAGAAAATTTCAGTGGATGGATATACGGTAACGATAGATCTGATTGCACAAAACAATGGTGTGTATGCAGAAATCGGTCAGGATACCATTATGAACCGGGAGGCTGATTCGAAGCAGAAGATAGCTCTTGATACGAGTCAGTCCGATACAAAGCTGACGGTCAGCGCTATTAGTATAGCAGGTGGTAAAAAGCCGGATAAGCTGAAGCAGCTGACAGCACAGATGACTATAAATTCGCATGATACTGCTGTTGATTTAAAGTTTGATGACAATACAGTCCATTTCTATGTTTATGCAAAGGGGGATGTGATTTTTGCATCTGATAACATCTCGGATGCCATAAAACAGGCGAATGACAGCATGGGAGTGGTAATTGACTCAAACCAGCAGTATGTATGGATGAGAGCAAGAAAAAATGCAGTAAATGCATTTGCGAATATTGCATGTAATGAAACCGATAAGGATGCTGACAGTGTCGTGAAGTCAGTAAGTGCAATGCTTACCTACAATGATGTTACGGTAAGTGTGTCTGAGCTGATTGGAGCAGGCAGCAGTGCTGTTGATGTGCTCAAAAATAACCTGCCGGACAAGGAAATCCTGGATTTACAGGGAGTGTCTTCTGAGGATATTATCTTTTATATCAGCCAGGGCAATCCGGTATTTGCGATGACGGGAAATACGTCGGCAGTGCTTGTGACAGGATACTCTTCAAATGGAGCTTTATATATTTATAATCCGGATAATGGCGCAACAACATCGATGAGCTATGAGGATGCTGACAGAATGTTTTATAATGGTGGCTTGCATTTTATCACGTACATGACAAAATAAACAGAATAATGTTGTAATAATGCCGATTTTGTGACATTAAATGTAAGCTCCTTAGGTAAAGTTTAACAGAAATTTTCATAAGGATTGAAAAGCGGTTACAATTGGGATATATTAAATAAGTATGAAACAGGTTTAATACTTTTTGTTTAAGGAGAACGTATGAGTAAGAAGAGTATTGTCGTTACAAAAGTATGTGAAGGTCATGATAATCCAATCGCAGAGCTTGTTCAAGTGGCATGCAAGTTCGATAGTGAGATTACATTGGAGAGTGACAATCGCAAAATCAATGCAAAAAGCATCATGGGTATTATGGCATTTAATCCTTCAGATGGAATGTCTGTTGATATTGTTACAAAGGGTGATGATGAGCAGGAAGCTTTAGTTGCAATTGAAAATTTTTTAGTATGTGAATAATGAGCATGAGGAGGAAAATAGTATGCGTAAAAAGAATAACTCAAAGACAGCAAAGCCAGCAGTAAAGCCGGTTGAAGTTAAAAAAGAGGAAACAGTGGCACAGCCGGTTTCAGAGCCTAAGGCTGATGCAAAAGCCGATGCAAAAGCCGATGTAAAGGCTGAGGTAGAAAAAGCCGTAGAGAAGACAACCGAGAAGGTTGAGAAGGCTGTTGAAAAGACAACTGAGAAGGTTGCTGAGAAGGCCGCTGAGGTTAAGGCTGATGTAAAGGATACTGTTAAGAAGACAACAGCAAAGGCAGCAAAAGCCGCAAAGACAGCTAAAGAGGCAAAACCTGCAAAGAAGGAGCCGGTAAAGCCGGAGATTATTGTTCAGTACCAGAACAGCGAGGTTGATACAGCAGCTGTTGAGGAGCGTGTTAAGGCTCAGTTCGTTGCTGAGGGACACAAGGCAGGCTTCATCAGAAAGCTTAGCATCTACATCAAGCCGGAGGAATATTCTGCATACTATGTTATAAATGATAAGTTTTCAGGTCGTGTAGATTTATTCTAGTCAGACATTATTAGGGAATACATATTTTATCAAGTGCATAATAAAAGCCGATACATTTCGTGGAGACACGGTGTATCGGCTTTTGCTTTATGTATAGGTATGTGTAAAAGCAGCTGTATGACAGTTTAAATGCATTATGAAATACTTAGTGGACAAACAAAAAAGGGTAACAAAAAAGCGGGTGATGGGAATCGAACCCACGTATCCAGCTTGGAAGGCTGGTGTTCTAC
>ENA-OZFC01001551-OZFC01001551.1-human-gut-metagenome-genome-assembly--contig:-NODE-1551-length-10766-cov-4.993745_pt1 | contig 10766 bp, 7 predicted proteins | sample MGYA00245076_ERZ653625 | MGnify/ENA primary metagenome ERZ653625 (study PRJEB26926, sample SAMN06165169) | human gut metagenome | biome: ENVO:00009003; feature: ENVO:2100002; material: ENVO:00002003... | reverse complement strand
CTGCAATCCCTTATTTAGTTTTTTTGAGGTGACCGTTGTAACGCAACCTTAGGAGGCGGCCGCTCTATCCAACTGAGCTACGGGGGCACAACAGCGTTATTTTAGCGCAAAGGGCGGCGGGTGTCAATGACCGGCGGCAGAAACGGGTCGCACGGTTGCGCGCGGCGGGAAATCATGGTATGATAAATGGACTGCGCACAAAGGAGGTTGCCCCATGCGTCTCATCCGCGAGGAAAAAGCCTTCATCCGGGAGGCCGTTTTGCTCATGCTCCCGATGATCTTGCAAAATTTCGTGACGTTTTCCATGTCCATGGCCGACACGTTCATGGTCGGCGTGCTCGGCGAGACGGCGCTCGCCGCCGTGACGATGGCCAACAGTCCGTTTTACGTCATGCAGCTGATGATCTTCGGCGTGCAGAGCGGCATGAGCGTGCTCGTGGCGCAGTACCACGGCCGCGGCGATCAGGAGGCCATCAACCGCGTCATGGGCATCGCGCTCTTTGTTTCCACGACGATCACGGGCCTGCTCGCCGTCACGGCATTCTGCATCCCGGAGCAGATCATGCGCGTGCTCACCAACAACGCCGACCTCGTTGCGCCCGGCGCGGCGTACACGCGCTACGTCGGCTTTTCGTACTTCTTCTCCGCCATCAGCGGCGTGTACATCGCCGCCCAGCGCAGCACGGAAAATCCCCGCCTCGGCGCGGTGCTGCTCACCGTGTCCGGCGCGCTGAACATCTTCCTCAACTGGGTGCTCATCTACGGCAAGCTCGGCGCGCCCATGCTCGGCTGCGCGGGCGCGGCCGTCGCCACGCTCATCAGCCGCGCGTTCGAGGTCGCGGTGCTGTGCGTGTATGCCGGTGTCAGCCGCCGGCTGCCGCTCATGCCGCGCGCACTGCTGCACCCCGGCCGCGTGATCGCAAAGGACTTTGCCAAGTACGCCCTGCCCGTCGTGTGCAATGAGTGTTTGTGGTCGCTCGCGTTTTCGCTCTACACGGTCATCATGGGGCATATGGGCAACAACACACCCATCCTCTCGGCCTACACCATCGCCGGGAACCTGCAGCGCATGATGACCCCGGCGTCGTTCGCCGCGGGTGGCGCGGCCGCCGTGCTCATCGGGCGGGAGATCGGCCGCGGCAACCGCGACCAGGTGCAGCGCAAGGCCTGGGTGCTCGACGGGCTGGCGCTCGTCGTCGGCCTCGTGTGCATGGGCATCATCGCGCTCGTGCGCAACGTGCTGCTGCGGCCGTACATCCTGCCGCTGATGCACATGGAGGGCGCGGCGTGCGACATTGCCATGTACATGATGGGCGTGCTCATGCTCGTGCAGCCGGTGTCGAGCATGAGCCTGACGAACATCGTCGGCGTGCTGCGCGGCGGCGGGGACGTGCGCTATGCGATGCTGTGCGACGTCGGGCCGCTGTACGCGGTGTGCCTGCCGCTGGCGGCGCTCACGGCGCTCGTGTGGAAGCTCGACATCCGGTATGTGTACCCGCTCATGTCCATCGATGTGATCGTGCAGATCTTCCTGTGCGTGCCGCGGCTGCGCTCCGGCAAGTGGATCCACGACGTGACCCGCGGTGCCGGCGAACTGGAGACGTGACAGCCCCGCAATATCTTAACAAACAATTCAGGTGATCCTTCACAGAATCGTCATCCTTTTTTCGGGAACCAATTTACAATTGGAGCGTCTCATCCTGTAAAGCACCGCGGCCCCTGGATCGCGGGGAAAGGAAACCAACACCATGAAATTTCTCAAACGGGCTCTGCCCATCGTGCTCGCCGTGTGCCTGCTCGCAAGCCTTGGCGCCGTGTCGGCCATCGACGCCGGCGAGACGCGCACCGTCATCGGCGCCGACCTCACGGACGACCAAATCAAGACCGTCTACAAGACCTTCGGCATCGAGCGCGGCAGCGTCAAGGAGCTGACCGTCACGAACAAGGACGAGCGGCAGTATCTCAGCGGCGTCATCAGTGACGCGCAGATCGGCACCAAGTCCATCTCCTGCATCTCCATCGAGGTGCTCGACGCCGGCAAGGGCATGACCGTCAACACGTCGCACATCACCTACTGCACGAGCCAGATGTACATCAGCGCGCTGGCCACGGCCGGCATCACGGACGCGAAGATCACCGTGACCGCGCCGTTCGACGTCTCGGGCACGGCGGCGCTGACGGGCGTGTACAAGGCGTATGAGGACATCACGGGCACAAAGCTCGACGAGACCGCCAAGGCCGTCTCCTCGCAGGAACTGGCCACGACGGCGGAGCTCGCGCAGGCCATCGGCGACTATGACTCGGTCGAGATCGTCAACGAGCTCAAGCTCATCCTCAACGAGACGAAGGACATGACCGACAGTGAACTGCGCGCCAAGATCAAGGAGATCGCCGCCGAGTACGACGTCACGCTCACGGACGACCAGATGACCCAGCTCGTGAACCTCTGCCGCTCGCTCGAAAAGCTGGACACGAACGCCCTGCTCTCGAAGGTGCAGGCCGTGCAGGACACGCTCAAGCAGCTGGCCGGCGCGAAAGACAAGGTCGCGTCCTTCACCGGCAAGGTCAAGGACGTCATCACCGCCATCGGCGACTTCTTCGACCGCGTGATCGCTCTCTTCCGCAAGTAAATCCGGATATGCTGACCCGCCCGCAGGCTGTGCCTGTGGGCGGGTTTTTATACAGCTTCGCCGCGCAGCGCCCGGTCCGTGTGCACGAGCACCGGCACCGTCACGACAAACGTCACCACCTCGGCCGCCGCCATGAAATACAGCACGCCGTCGAGCCCGAACCACACCGGCAGCAGCAGCACGAGCCCCATGCCGAGCACGATCTCGCGCAGGAGCGACAGTGCCGTGCTCGTCCACGCCTTGCCGAGCGCCTGCAGGTAGATCATCGCGCCCTTGTTCACGCACGAGAGCGCGGCCGCGCCGAGAAACCACCGGATGCACCGCACGGCGAAGTCCGTGTAGTACGCGCTCTCGTTTTTCGCGCCGAAGAGGTCGGCAAACACGCCCGGGCAGCTCTCAAACAGCACCGTCGCCGCGAGGCCCACGACCGCCTCGGCCAGCAGCAGCCGGTGCAGCAGCGCCCGCGCCCGGTCGCGCCGCCCGGCGCCGATGTTGTACCCCACGACGGGGATGCACCCGGCCGAGAGCCCGATGGCGATGGAGATGACGATCTGGAAAAACTTCATGACGATGCCCACGACCGCCGTCGGGATCTGCGCATACTGCGCCTGACCGAACACGGGGTCGAGCGCGCCGTACTTCCGGCACATATTGAGCACCGCCGCCATGGAAAACACGATGCTGATCTGCGATAAAAAGCTCGTCATGCCCAGCGGCAGGAACGCGCGCAGCAGCTCGCCCCGCAGCCGGAAGCTGCCGCGCTGCAGCCGCACGGCCTTCATGTGCAGCAGATACGCCGCCGCCAGCACGGCCGAGAGGATCTGGCCGATGACCGTCGCGATGGCCGCGCCCATCATGCCCCACCCGCACGGGAAGATGAAGATGGGGTCGAGGATGATGTTGCACACCGCGCCCGCCAGCAGCGACAGCATGGCATAGCGCGGGCTGCCGTCGGAGCGGATGATGGGGTTCATCGCCTGGCCGAACATGTAAAACGGGATGCCGAGCGCGATCCAGAAACAGTATTCGCGCGAGAGGGCGAACGTCTCGGCGTTGACCGTCGCGCCGAACGCCGTCAGGATCGGATCCATGAAGATGAGGTACACCGCCATGAGCACGACGCTGACGATGAGCGTGAGCACGATGGCGTTGCCGACGCTGCGGTGCGCTTTCTCCGGCTCCCCCGCGCCGAGGCGGATGCTGACATAGGCGCAGCAGCCGTCGCCGATCATGGTGGCGATGGCGAGCGCGATGACCGTCAGTGGGAACACGACGCTGTTGGCCGCGTTGCCGTAGGAGCCGAGATAGCTCGCGTTGGCGATGAAGAGCTGGTCGACGATGTTGTACAGCGCGCCGACGAGCAGCGACAGGATGCATGGCAGCGAGAATTTGCGCATCAGCGCGCCGACCAGCTGCTCGGCGAGAAAGGAATTGGACTGGGATTCGTTCATGCTTGCCTCCGATTTTCCGCCCAAAGGCAAAAAACGGCACACGCCGCGCGTGTGCCTGCAAACCTCGGAAGCCGACACATACCACGCTCGCATACCGTTTCGTATCCGAATGCTGTGCATCCGTGTATCGTGCCTTCAAGCCAGATTTGAAATTTTACGGGAGTTATTATACCAGCCCGCGCCCGAAAAAGCAAGCCCCCGCATACCCGGCCGGGACGGATAAAGCGCGGGCGGCGCTGCTGCACCGCCCGCTGCGATCCATGCTTTTCTTACTTTTCTGCCTGCCGCTTTTTCCGGCGCTTTTCGCGTGCCTTTTTGCGCTTGGCTTTCCACTTCTGCCAGTCGCGCGCCTGCTTCTCCTTCGCACGTGTGTAGGTTTCTGCTCGCGACTGAAACATGGGTTTGTACCGTTCCGGAAGATATTCGCTGAACACCGCCGCATCCCGCATCAGGAACTGATACTTGATCAGCCCATCGCCGCTTCGGATTTTATCAATGCGCTTTTTGGGAAGCGATTTCGAGGATAACAAGAGGTACATTTGCCCGGTCCCATAAAGATCAGGGACAACATTTCCCTCGTCGAAATGGCGTATCTCAACATAGCGAAGCTCCGAATACGGAATTTTGACGCTGCGCATGAAGAGTGCGTGCCACTTGACATAGCCCTCTGTCAACGTCAATTTTCCAAAACATAGAGGCCAATAATGGGGAATGAAGTAAAAGAATGTTGCCGCAATTACAGCCGATGAAATAACTATACCCAAAAGATCAGCAAAGTTGAATCCGCCTAACGCTAAAGACTTTACTTCCATAAGTAAGAACCAAATGGGGAATAGAGCAAATACAACACATCCCAGTCTGCCTTCTGTTAACAAGAATATATGAGGGTATAATGTTTTCCGCTTCTTTCGCGCGGCGGTTTGTCTCTCCGTTGATGGCGTCATTTTTCCAGCGCGGCGAGCTTCTCGCGCCGGATACGGTCGGCGTCCCGGCGGACGAAGTACGCGGGGATGAGGATGAACACCGCGCTCACGGCCGCGGCCAGAAACAGCTCATACGGGTAGAGATAGCTGCCGGCATAGCTCGGGTACTTGGCGAGGATGGCCGCCGTCGGCTCGAGCGCGACGGTCCGGATGATGAGCGGGTCGATGATGCTCGCGAGCACCATGGGCAGCATGATGTAGATGACCATCTTCACGCTCTGCGACGCGCCGGCGCGCCCGGCGGGCGTATAGTCGCGCGACGAGGCAGTGAACAGCCCCGCCATGGCGAGGTTGCCGGCCATGATGCACGTGCCGCCGACGCACAGCAGCGGCATGGCGTGGCCGACGAACTTGATCGAATAAGCGATCAGGCCGCCGAGCACCTGCAAAACTGCCACGGGGTAATAAAACTTCTCCTTGCCGAAGCGGTCCATGACCTTGCCCGCGAGGACGGACAGCACGGCCGAGGCGAGCACGACGATGCCGATGGGCAGGATATAGTTCTCGATGCCGAGCGTGACCTCGACGAGCGAGATCATGTACGGCTGCCACAGCTGCATGGCAAGGCCGGAGAACATCATGCCGAGAAAGCAGATGTAGATCATCTTATTGGCGCGGATGTTCGCCGGGCGGAAAGCATAGAGCACGTCGCGCAGGTACGTGTCGCCCTGCACGGGGCGCAGGGCCGGACTGTCGCGGAAGATGCACAGGCCGAGCACGCCGGCCGCACTCGTCAGGCCACCGAGCACGAGGAAAAAGCCCGTCCAGTTGCCGTGCACGGTCATGCCGTCAAAGCCCGCGAAGATGACGATGAGCGCGAGGATAGGCATGATGCTCAGCACGATGTCCACGACGCCGCGGTTCGTGACGTCGGTCACGTCCGTGACCCAGGCGGAAAAGGCCGAGTCGTTGGCCGTGCTGCCGATGGCGGACATGACGCAGTCCATGACGACGAAGAGCGTCACCGCGAGGCCGACGTCGCCGCCGACCTGCCCGTTGCCGAAGAGCGCGAACGCCGCCGTCGTGATGCCCCAGAGGATATACCCCCAGCAGACGAAGGCGCGGCGCTTACCCACGCGGTCCGACCACGCGGCGCTGAAGATCGTCGCGAGCGCGGCGGCGATGGCGCTGGCCGCGACGGTCGCGGACGTGGCCCAGCCGGCGGCCGTGATGTTTTTCTGAATGTAGGTGGAAAAGTAGACGTTCTCGACCATCCAGGCGATCTGCCCGATGAAGCCGAACACCAGCAGACTCGCCCAGACGCGCGCGCCGAGCGGCGTCGCCTTTTTGACGACCAGATTCTCCTGCATGAAAGTTCTCCCCTTTGCAAGGCGTTATCGCCTGATTATACCATGTTCTCCCCCGCCCGGCAACCGGGAAACCGGCTTCCTGCCGCGCGGCGCGGCCGTGTCAAAAAATTTTCAAAAATATTTTTGCGCCCCTGCATTAAAAAAAGAAGCTGGCGCATTATTATGGCAGAACGGAAATGAAATAACTTTTCGTGAGACAGAGCTTGCTTTCCTCATAAGGTTGTTTACCGGTTATTTACAACTTTACCCCACACACACAAACTTTTGCTTGCTCTGCAGCGCCTGCGCGACACCCGCGCGGGCGCATTCTCTTTTAAAAGACGTGTTCCCTTTTTCAATCATAACACAGTGCCCGGAGCGCTTTTCGGCTCCGGGCATTTTCGCGCCCTCCCCCTTTGCAGGACACAAACCGGTCACACAACGCACACTGAATCCGCTGTCTTTGAAAGCCTTCCCCTTACGGGGAAGGCTCCCTCCCTGCAGCGATAATCAAAGCGCCGCCCCACATCGTTTCGATGCGGAGCGGCGCTTGACTCTGCTGATGCTGTACAGCCTTCACGCGGCCTTCGCGGTCTTGCCCGCGCGCCACGCCTCGAACTTGGCGCGCATATGGTCGTTCAAGCGGCAGAACGCCTTCATCACCGGCCACGACAGCAAGCCGAACACGATGAGGATGAGCGCGCTCTGCAAATTCAGCTTCTGCAGGCTGAACAGCGTCGGGAAGCCGAAATACGCGATTACAAACAGCACGCCGAGCACGACGATCATCACTTTGCGGATGGTGTTGTACGGCTGGCACGTGCGGTGTACCATCATGAGGCCGACAATGCCCATGACGCCGGTGCAGATCGTGATCATGGCCGTGTCGTCGAGCTGGAAGGCGATATAAAACAGCAGGATGCCCACGACCATCGCCAGATCCGTCATCGCGGCCGGCAGCGCGCGGAAGAGCACGTTGCGCAAAAACTTCCCCTTGACGAGGCTCTCGTTCGGCTCCATAGCGAGGATGAACGACGGGATGCCGATGGTCACGGCGCTCACGAGCGTGAGCTGCGCGGGACTGAACGGATACGGCAGCGTAGCAAAGAGCGTGAAAAACGTGAGGAAGAACGAGAAGATGTTTTTGACCAGATACAGCGACGCGCTGCGCTCGATGTTGTTGATAACGCGGCGGCCCTCCGCCACGACCGACGGCATGGAGGCAAAGTTCGAATCCAGCAGCACGATGTGCGACACCTGGCACGCCACGTCGCTGCCCGAGGCCATGGCGATGGAGCAGTCGGCCTCCTTGAGCGCGAGCACGTCGTTGACGCCGTCGCCCGTCATGGCCACGGTGTGGCCGTCGGCCTTGAGCGCCTGCACGAGGCTGCGCTTCTGCGCCGGGGTCACGCGGCCGAAGACCGTGTACTTACCCGCCGCATCGCGGATGGCCTCCTCGGTCGTGAGCGTGCGCGCATCGACGAAGCGGTCGGCGTTTTCGATGCCGGCGCGCTTGGCCACCTCGGACACCGTGCGCGCATTATCGCCGGAGATGACCTTCACGGCCACGCCCTGGCTGGCAAAGTAGCCGAACGTCTCCGGCGCCTCGGCGCGGATCTTGTTCGAGAGCAGGATCAGCGCGATGGGCAGCAGGTCGGCATTCAGCGTCTCGTCCGAGAGCGTGCCGTCATACATGCCCAGCAGCAGCACGCGGCAGCCCTTGGCAGAGTAGCCCTCGATCTGCTCCTGATATGGGTTTTCCCGCCCGGCGAGCAACACGTCCGGCGCACCGAGCAGGTACGTCTCCTCGGCGTGGAACGACACGCCGCCATATTTCTTTGCCGACGAGAACGGCAGCGTCGCCGTCGCGTCCTGCGTCTTTTCGCCCGTGAAATAGCGCCGCAGAGCGGCCATGGTGTCGTTGTCAGCCTGCATGGCGTAAACGTAGTCGGACATGATCATGCGGATGTCCTCGAGCGTGAAGCGGTCGTCGCACAGGGGGCAGACATCCTCGACGATCATCTTGTTTTCCGTCACGGTGCCGGTCTTATCCACGCACAACGTATCCACGCGCGCGAGCGTCTCGATGCAGCCGAGCTCGTGCACGAGCGTCTTGCGCTGGGCCAGACGCACGACGCCTGCCACGAGCGCAAGGCTGGTAAGCAGGTACAACCCCTCGGGGATCATGCCGATGATGGAGCCGACCGTGCTCGTCACGGCGATAGGCACCGAACGGTCAAGCCACACGAACTCCTTAATGAACATCACCACGCCGAGCGGGATGACGATAATGCCGATCCACTTGACGAGGTTCTGCAGCGAGCGCATCATCTCCGACTGCTGCGGCTTCTTGGCGCGCTTGGCCTCCTGCGTCAGGCGCGAAACATAGGAGTCTGCGCCGACGTCCGTCAGCTGCGCGCGGCACATGCCACTGACGACGAAGCTGCCCGACAGGAGCTTGTCGCCGGGGTTTTTCTTGATCTCGTCCGATTCGCCCGTGATGAGCGCCTCATTGACGTAGCAGCTGTCCTGCGCCACGACGGCGTCGGCATAGATCTGGTTGCCGGCAGCGAAGACGACAATGTCGTCGCGCACGAGCTGCGCGGTGTCGACGGTCACGCGCCTGCCGTCGCGCACGGCGACGGCCTTGGGTGAGGCGAGGATGTTGAGCTTGTCGAGCGTTTTCTTCGAGCGGATCTCCTGAATGATGCCGATGGCGGTGTTGACGATGATGACGCCCATAAACGTCAGGTTCAGCCACTGCTGCACCGCGATCACGCACAGCGCCAGCAGGAAAAACAGCATATTAAAATAGGTAAAAATGTTGCTCAGGACGATCTGCTTGACGGTCTTGCCCGGCGGGTCGACGGGCGCGTTCGTCCAGCCGGCATCGGCACGCTCACGCACCTGCGCGCTCGTCAGGCCCTGCTGCGGGTCGGGGTGCACGATGGGCACGTCCCGCCGCTCCGGCGTCTCGGGCTCGGGCGCGCGCTTGTCTTTGATTTTTTCGATCAGATTGGCCAAAGGTCTGCCTCCAAAATGAGAATACCCAATATTATAGCGTCTCGCGCGGCGGAAAGGAACAACTGTTTGTGAATATTTGCTTAAAAATGGCGCAAATTTTCGGCAGCCTGCACGGTGTGGCGCAGCAGCAGCGCGGTCGTCACGCTGCCGATGCCGCCGGGCACGGGCGTGCAGACGGCGATGGCCGCGGCATCAGGCGCCACGTCGCCGCGCAGCGTGCCGTCTGGCAGTGCGGTCGCACCCGCATCGAGCACGATCTGCCCCGGGCGCACAAAGTCAGTCGTGATGAGCCCCGGCGCGCCCGCCGCGGCAAGCAGAATGTCGGCTGCGCGACAGCAGGCGGCGAGATCGGGCGTTTTCCGGTGGCAGAGCGTCACGGTCGCGTCCGCGCGCGTGAGCAGCAGCGCGGCCGGCCGGCCAATCACCAAGCTCCGGCCCACGATGGTCACGCGCCTGCCTGCGGGGTCAATGCCGTGCGCACGCAGCAGCTCCATACACGCCTCGGCCGTGCAGGGGGCAAAGCCCGCCGCCCCGGTCACGAGCGCGCCGAGCGATGCCGTCGTCATGCCGTCCACGTCCTTGCGCGCATCGAGCGTGTCGAGAATTTCCTGCGCGCGCAGCGCCTCCGGCAGCGGCCGCAGCAGCAGCACGCCGTGCACCGCGCCGTCCGTGCTCAGGGCGCGCAGGGTGTCGGTCAGGGCTTCTGGCGCGCAGTCCGCCGGCAGGGGCACGGGGCGCACGGTGATGCCGCAGTCCTCCGCCGAGAGTGCGATGCTGCGCAGATAGGCCCGGTCGTCCGGCTGCGCGCCGACGGACACGGCCGCGAGGCAGGGGGGTGCATCGAGTGCGGCGGCATGCTCACGCACCTGCACATAGATTGCCGCGGCGGCGGGCGTTCCGGTCAGGGTGTTCGCCATGGATCAGCCCTCCCCGCGCAGCGCGACAAGCACCGCCTCCACGGTCCGCGCGCAGCACTGCACCACGGTTGCGCGCAGGTGCTCGGCGCGCGCCTCGGTCTCGGCGCGGTCGGCGGGCGCGAGCAGGCCGGTGTTGACAAAAACGTTCATGGCCGCGGCCTCCGCCGCTGCGCGGCACAGGGCCGCCGCACACCCGACGTCCGAGCGCAGGAGGGGGCTCGCCGCCTCGAGTGCGGCGGCCAGCAGCAGCGCCACCTGCTCGCAGTGCGCCAGCATATCCAGCGGGGCCTGGCACGCCGTGCGCGCCGCGACCGCGAGCGCGGCTGCGCGCTCGGGGTCTGTTTTCGGGATGGCGTAGGCCCGCTGCAGCGGCAGGAAGCCCGCCGCGTCCGCGTCGATGAGCGTGAGCAGCGCCGTGCGCTGTGCATCACACCTGTCTCTTATACACATCTGACGCTGCCGACGATAAGGC
>ENA-OZFC01001548-OZFC01001548.1-human-gut-metagenome-genome-assembly--contig:-NODE-1548-length-10804-cov-5.493999_pt1 | contig 10804 bp, 9 predicted proteins | sample MGYA00245076_ERZ653625 | MGnify/ENA primary metagenome ERZ653625 (study PRJEB26926, sample SAMN06165169) | human gut metagenome | biome: ENVO:00009003; feature: ENVO:2100002; material: ENVO:00002003... | reverse complement strand
CTCTACGTCTCGTGGGCTCGGAGATGTGTATAAGAGACAGCCGGTTATGTCAGGCTCACCCACAACTACGGTACGGATGAACAGGCTGCGTTCGCCCTCCGTGTGGAGAAACCGGGTCCCTTCAATCTGCTGGCCCTGGTGCTGGACGTGGAGCTATAGCCATCGCGCGGAAGTACACATACGCTCAAAAGAAAAAGCCGGGAGGAACGGGGTTCCCTCCGGCTTTGTCAATTTTGCTGTACGGGGCAGGGCATTCAGGCCTGTTCGGCGGCTTCCTCATGGGAAAGCATGTGCACGATGACCTTGATGCCGTTCTTCTCCCCTGCCGCCTTGGCCAGAGAGCGGATGGCGGAAGCGGTCATGCCGTTGCGCCCGATGATGCGGGCCACATCCGTCTTTTCCAAAATCAGCCGGAAGCGCACGGCGTCGCCCTGGGGGGATTCGGCAACGCGCAACTCCGCCTGTTCCGGATGTTGGACAAATTGAAGGGCAATCAGTTGCAGGTATTGGCGGATTTGTTCTACGGCAGGGTGCATGGAAGGGAAAAGGTTGTTACAATGTTTACTTTACTATAAAACCGCCGGCTTGAAAAGATGCAAATCCCGGCATTCCCCGAAAAAGAAAGTCGCCCCGGTCGTAAAACGACCGGGGCGCCCCAACTACCCTATGAAACTGGGTCCTTGCGAACCCAGAGAGCTTTTTTAACGAGCGCTCACCTGCTCGAAACGCAATATAGGTGAGGAGTGCTGGAGTTACAAGCTTTTTTTTTCATTTAAACGATTGTTTTTTTTGAGAAAAAAACAACGTTGTTGGTTACCTTCAAGGGGAAGAGGGATAGATGTTGTAATTATAACAATATTATCGTCCCGGAAGCAGCTCATAAGTAAAACCCTTAAGGTACTCCGTTTCAGGAATGTTCAGCAGGACAGGATGGTCCGGCCTCTGTCCGTGTTGCTGTATCAGACGCAGGGTGGCTGGGGCGTCTATGGCCGCTTCCAGAATGCTCTCCCGGAACAGGCCCGTGCCGGCATGGTGGGAGCAGCAGAAGGTGGAAAGAATGCCGCCAGGGGCCAGAAGCTTCATGGCGCGCAGGTGGATTTCCTTGTACCCGCGCATGGCGTCATGCACGGATTTCTTGTTTCTGGTGAAGGAAGGCGGATCCAGAATGATCAGGTCCCACTTGTGCTCCCCTCCGTCCCGGACGAGGGCCGCTTCCTTCTTCAGGAAATCGAATGCGTTGTCCGTGACACCCCGTACGGAAACCCCATTCAGGCGCGCGTTGCGCTCCACGGCGTCCATCGCCTCCTGGGAAACGTCCACGGCGGTGACTTCCGCCGCTCCGGCCCGGGCGCAGGCCAGGGCAAAGCCTCCCTGGTTGCAGAAGCAGTCCAGCACGCGGCGTCCGCGCGCCAGGCGCGCCACGGCCGCGTAATTGTCCAGCTGGTCCAGGTACAGTCCGGTCTTCTGGCCCGCTTGCAGATTGATCATGAACTGGATATCCCCGCTTTGCGCGGTAAAGGGCTCCGGCTCCGTACCACGGGCCACGCTGACGGAAGGTTCGATGCCTTCTGCCGCCAGCATGGGGGAATCGTTCCTGACGATGATTCCCCGGGGGGAGAGCAGGTCCTCCAGCACGTTCAGAATGATGTGGAGGCGGCGTTCCATGGCCAGGGTCAGTGTCTGCACCACCAGGTAATCCGCGTAGCGGTCCACGATCAGGCCGGGCAGGCCGTCCGACTCGCTCCAGACGAGGCGCGTGAGCGTTTCCCCCGGCAGGAAGCGGCTGCGCAACTCCAGCGCCTGGCTGATGCGCCTGCTGAAAAAATCCCCGTCCAGCTCCTGTTTGCGGCGGGAAAAGCGCCTGGCGACAATCTGGGAATGGGGATTGAACATGGCGGACCCCAGAAAGCGGTCCTTGAAATCCTTCAGCGCCACCACGTCTCCGGGCTGGGGATTGCCGAAAACCTTGCGGACCTCCGTTCCGTAAACCCAGTCGTGTCCTTGAAAAATGCGTGCCCTTGGTGAAATGATTAAACCTGCCATGTCAGGGACAGGCAATACATGATCGGAAGGGAAAGTGCAAGGGGAATGCGGCGGCCCGGCCGCCCCAGCGGAAGGGCGGATTCGTGCGCCTGCGGGCAGTTCCCTTCTCCCGGCGCGCCACGCGTCCGGAGGTTTTCCGCTCCCTGCTGGCAAAGCGGCGGCTGGAAGTGGAGGGAAGGAGGGAATGGGACGGCGCCCCCGAATGCAGGGGAAAATCCCTTCCCGCCCGGTTCGCCGGGGGGAGCCTTGGCGGTCTTTTCCATTTTAGTGCATCTTTCCGGGACTATTTCTGATTGAATGATGCCGGGGAGCGGAGTAGGATGTGGCGCGTTATGAAAGTAGAAACTTTTGAAACTCCCCAGGATGCTGCCAAATCCTTGGCAAAAGAAGTTGCGGAACTGATCCGTTCCCGCGCCGCCGAAGGCCGGAACGTGGTGCTGGGCCTTGCCACCGGAGCCACACCCCTGCCTTTTTATGCGGAGCTGGTGCGCATGCACAAGGAGGAAGGCCTCTCCTTTGCCAACGTCATCTCCTTCAACCTGGACGAATACAGCGGCCTGGACCGCGACCATCCGGAATCCTACTGGTATTTCATGCATACCAATCTGTTCAACCACATCGACATGAAGCCGGAAAACATCAATCTTCCCTCCGGCACGGTGAAGGGCGACGAAATTGCCGCTCACTGCGCCGCCTACGAACAGAAGATCAAGGATTGCGGCGGTATTGACCTCCAGATTCTGGGCATTGGCCGCACCGGGCACATCGGCTTCAACGAACCTGGCTCCGACGACACCACGATCACCCGCCAGGTGCACCTGGACGATCTCACTCGCTCCGACGCGGCTCCCGCGTTCGGCGGCATTGAGAACGTTCCGACCACGGCCATCACCATGGGCGTGGCCACCATCATGGGCGCCCGTGAAGTGGCCCTGATGGCCTGGGGGGAAAAGAAGGCTTCCATCGTGAAAAAGGCCGTTCAGGGTCCTGTGACGGTGGACGTGGCCGCCTCCTACCTGCAGAAGCACCCGAACGCCAAGTTCCTCCTGGACAAGGGCGCCGCTTCCCAGCTTTAATTTTCCGCTTCAACAACGGCCGCGCCGCCTTTCCCGGTTTCACGGAAAGGCGGCGTTTTTGATGGAATGAGATAGGGCTGCATCTTCTTTTTCCGGCGACATCCCGCCGGAGAAAAATGCCGAGTCTTCGGGCGGCGGGTTCCGCAAATGAAGATTTTGTGTCATTGAGGAAGGGCGGAACAGCCGTAGCTGCTCCGGTGTGCGCACGACGGCAGGCAAAGGATAAAGCCTGTTTTTCCTCTTCATGTCCGGCCCGGCGGAATGGAAGGGAAGATGTGTTTGTGTATCGTGCTGGAAATGAATAGATTTGATAACAGGCAAAGTGTGTTTTCTGTTTGAGGAAGGCGGCTTTGAAGCCCGGAGGCCCCCCGGAATTCCTGTTAAGGATTTCCTTTAAAAGAGGAATGGAAGACTGGCCATTTAAGCGGCGGCGTCTTTTTATTAGGATGAAGTGGCGCATTGACAAGGGTTTCATTTTCCGTGCATGGTTGAAGGTGCCAATAGATGAAAAATAAAATATATCCGGCAGTGTGTAATTCATACTTCAATCAGGAATTACAGATGATGACCGGCAGTTATATAGAACAGGAAAAACAGAGATATGAAACAAATGAAAATATTAATGGTAGTAACCGGAACCGGGATGTTTCCCGACGGAAAACAGGAAACGGGATTATGGCTCAGCGAGCTTACCCACATGTATGACAGCGCGAAAAAGCGGGGATATGACATTGTCATCGCAAGCCCGAAGGGGGGCGACACTCCAGTCGATCCCACGAGTCTGAAAACGATGTACATGGACAAACTGTCCAAAAGCTACTGGGACGATTCGGAATTCCGGGATGTGCTGCGGCACACGAAAAGCCTGGATGAAGTTTCCGGAGAGGTGTTCGACTGCATTTATTTGGCCGGAGGCCACGGCGCGATGTTCGATTTTCCGGATAACGCCGTCCTGCAGGAACTCATCAAAAACCACTATGAACACAATAAAATAGTTGCTGCCATTTGTCATGGCGTATGCGGTTTGTTGAACGTAAAGCTCTCGGACGGACAATACCTGGTAAAAGATAAAAAGGTCACGGGATTCAGTTGGTTTGAGGAAGGCCTGGCAGGAAAGAAAAAGGACGTGCCTTTCGATCTGGAATCCGCGTTGAAGGAACGGCGGGCGGATTACAAGAAATCACTGATCCCGATGATGCCGGAAGTCGTGGCCGACGGAAACCTGATCACGGGCCAGGACCCGTTCAGTTCGGAAAAGATGGCTGAAACGGTCATGGGCCGGTTCAATCAATAGCAGGTGGCGGTGAACGGTATGAATTTGAAAGAAGCCTTGAATTACCGGCGGGCCGTGCGGGTATTCTATTAAGAATAAACAGCTTGCCCCTGAAAAGGTAAAATGCTGCCTGGAACTGGCCGCCCTGGCTACATGCAGTTATGGGAATTCTTCCAAATCACCCTTCCTAAATTGATAGCCCGCATTGCCGGAGCCTGCCTCGGCCAGTCGGCTGCCGCCACGGCTTCGGAAATAGTCGTTTTCGTGACGCGGCAGTACTTGTACCGGCAGCGGGCGCAATCCGTCTTCGCATTCGAGCGTGGAAACATCCGGCGGAACGCATCAGGGACCGGGAGGTTATACTATGGAAAGTTGATGCCGTTCCTTTACGCGCGCCGTAGCGGCGTTTTGGGCGCTTTCCGGTCTTGCTGGCCTGGGGAATCGGCCTTTTCCGCCCCATGATGCGCGAAGTTTCCGAGTGCGATATGCGCGTTACAGTCAACAAGCCATGCGCTCTTGAGCCCAGACGTTTATGATCTCCACGGTCGCAGAAGGATACGATCCCTGCCCGCTGGAGGGATTTGACAGCAAGCGTATGAAAAAGCTGCTGGAATTTCCTTATGGCGTCGGGATCAACATGGTCGTTCCCTGCGGAATACGGGACGGAGAGAAAGGCATCTGGGGCGAGCGGTACAGCATTCCGTTCACTGAGGTGTACCATAGGATCTGATCTGCCGGGAAAGGAAAGTTCGCTCCATTGTGGGGAGGGGGGACCGCCTGTTGAGGCGTTCCGGGGCATGTCATGACTCACGGGGAAAGGGGCTCCGGCTACTTGAGCCATGCCAGGAATTCATGGTTGCCGTCCGTTCCTGTGATGGGGGAAGGCTCGCAGCCCATCCAGCAGCGGTTCAATTCCTCCGTGACAAAGGCGCGTATGGAATCCACTGCGCGTTGGTGCAGGGCCGGGTCCCGGACGATGCCGCCGGGGCCTATGTCTCCCGGCTGGAGTTCAAACTGGGGCTTGATGAGCACCAGGGCGTCACCCCCTTCCTTCAGCAGGGGGAAAGCCGCGGGCAGGATTTTTTTCAGGGAGATGAAGGAGACGTCGGAGACGATCAGGTCCACCTGTTCCCCGATGTCTTCCGGAGTCATGTAGCGGGCGTTGAATTTCTCCTTCACGACGACACGGGGGTCCTGCCGCAGTTTCCAGACGAGCTGGTTGGTGCCGACGTCGATCGCGTGCACCCTGGCAGCTCCGTGCTGAAGCAGACAGTCCGTAAAGCCACCCGTGGACGCGCCGATGTCCAGGCAGACCTTGCCTTCCGCAGAGACGGGGAAGGCGTTCAGGGCGCCCTCCATTTTCAGGCCGCCGCGGCTGACGTAGCGGGGGCGGTTCCTGATGGCAATGTCCGCGTCTTCATTGACCTTGAGGCCCGGCTTGGTGGAGGGGTGGCCTCCCACGCTCACCTCTCCGGCGATGATGAGCCGCTGGGCCAGTTCCCGGGATTCTACGAGATTGCGGGAAACCAGAAGGACGTCGAGTCGTTGCTTGCTCATGATTCGGAAGGAAGGTGCGCACGCAGGTATTTCATGAAACCGCATGCAGAATCAAGCAAAACCGCGCAGCGGCGGCATTTGGGATAAAATGCGGCATGAAAGGCGCTGGAGCATTTTACAATTGATCAGGCGCGGGATTGTATGAGACTGTGCCGCGGAATGGAACACCGCTACAGGCAATTGATGCGCAAGGTCAGGCTTTATCTGCTGACGGAAGTGCGTAAAAAATCGTGGACCAGCCGTTTTCTTTCCGCAAAAATCTTCGACCCGGTCTACTGGTCGTGGACACGGGAATCCGTGGCTACCGGGGCAGCCTGGGGAGCCGCCGCCGCGATTGCCCCGCTGCCCATGCAGAGCCTGTGGGGCGTATTCGCCTGCCTGTGGCGCAAGGGCAACATTCCGGTAGCCATCCTGATGGCCTGGCTTTCCCCTCCCGGCTTTACCTTCTTTGCCATTCCCGCCCAGTGGTGGCTGGGCTGGTTCCTTTTCTCCCGGCTTGGCCTGCCGACTTCCGGCGCTACCTGGAACATGCTGAAAACGGGAGTGGAACAATGGTCCTGGGCTCCGTTTAACGGCTTGGGCATAGGCATGGTTTCCCTGGAATTCCTGACGGGCTGGGCCGTCTCCAGCGTCGTGCTGGGGATGCTGTGCTACGGACTCGTGCAGCTTGGGTGGCGGCTGGGCCTGCTCATCAAGGGCCGGAGCAAGCACGGGAAAGGACGACAAAAAGGCCCGCCCCCCGCATAAGGGCAGGCCCGAATAAAAATATCCGGCAGCACGTCCGAAGAAACTCCGGCTGCGCTACTGCGCCACTTCCATCAGAAGGACGGTGGAATTCTGGAGGGCCTCAATGGTGATGGCCTCCGTATCCGTAATTCCGGCTCCGTCGCGGCGGTTCAGCACAATGTCCCCGATCTTGACTTCTCCTTCGACCACGAAGACGTACACGCCCGTATTCTGGCCCTTGAACTTGTATTCCCGTGATGTGCCGCGGTCCAGTTCCGCCCAGGAAAACCACGCCTGCTGCATGATGGAAATATCCGTTTCCGGAGCCAGGAAGGTGGAAATCTCATTGTGCTTCAGCAGGGGCTTGATGTCGTAATCCTTGTACTTGGGCTCCGTGTTGATCCTGTCCGGAATGACCCATATTTGCAGGAATTCCAGATTATCCGTGGAACTGTCGTTGTACTCGCTGTGCAGGATGCCCGTTCCCGCGCTCATGAGCTGGATTTCCCCGCGCGTGATGGTGTGGCTGTTGTTCAGGCTGTCGCCGTGGCGGAGCTTCCCTTTCAGGGGAATGGAAATCACTTCCATGTTCTTGTGGGGATGGGTTCCGAAACCTTCGTCCGGAAGCACCGTATCATCGTTAAGTACGCGAAGGGCCCCGAACTGCATGCGGTCCGGATTGAAATAATTGGCAAAGCTGAACGTGTGGTAGGTATTCAACCACCCGTGGTTGGCATGCCCCCTGGACGATGCCCTGTCGATAATAATATTCATGATCAATAATATTGAGATTCTTCCGGCTTTTAGCCGGACCTGGCACATGGTTTGACTGAATGGCGTTCCATCCTGTTCAAGCCGGATGACAGGGGCCGGGGCTTCCTGCGGGTGCCGTTTAAATGGAAAATTCCCGTGCATGTCCGGAATACGAAATAAATTGCCAACGTAAAATGATGGTGCAATGTCTCTCCTTTTAAGGTAGCATGGGCAGGTACCTGTGCAAGTAAAGTAAGTGGCGTATGGCTCATTCGACATTCATGAGATGGATCAGGGGATTGGTCCCCACCGTGGTTATTCTGCTGTGCGCCCTGGTGCTTGGCTTCATTTGCTATATTTCCATCTGGGGCGTGCCCTCCTTTGTGGTGGTGCGCGTGGAACAGGCCCTGCTGGAAAAAGGGGTGCCCGTGCACATCGGCACGCTGAAAGTCAGCATCTGGCCCCGGGCCGTCGTCACGCTGAAGGACGTGGAAATGCTGGACCCGGAAGCGCCGCCGGAAAACCGCCGCCCCATCGCCCGGCTTCATGAGGCGGACATATCCCTGAACTGGAAAAAGCTGCTGGACGGCCAGGTGGACCCGGAGCGGGTGAACGTGGCGGGGCTGAGCGTCAGCATGCCGGTGGACAAGGAAAGGCCGGAACGGGTCTTTTCCGTCACCGGGCTGAATGCGGAGATAGACCTGAACCGCCCCGGCATGGTGGACCTCACGAAGGCGGAAGCCGTGGTGCAGGGAATACGGGTCACCGCCCAGGGAAGCTTTCCCGCAGGGCAGGAGGAGGGCGGAGACTTTGCGCTGACGCCTGGAGACGTGGCGGTCGTCCGCAAGCAGCTTGACCACGTGCTGGAATACCTGGACAGGGTGAAGTGGCCGGAATCCGCCCCGCCGCAGCTTGCGGTCAACCTGAGCGACGACATGAAGGGCGGCGGAATCCGCGTGGGGCTGGACTTTCAGGCTCCCTCACTGCAATACGGCAGAATTCGTGTCAAGAACCTGATCTTCAGCGGCGACTACTCGGACTCCGTCATCATGGCCAGGCGCTTCACCATGAGAGATGCGGAAACGGCGGGATTCGTGAGGCTGTCCCTTCAGGCGGATTTGAAAAAGCGCTCCCTGATCTGGGACGTCACCAGCACGGCCCCCCTCGTGTCCTGGACGGTGTCCTTCCTCAACGAATCCCTCGTTCCGCGGGAAATGAAATTCCTGAGCGAGCCTCACGTTCAAATATCCGGCAGGCTGTTGTTCAAGGAAGGATGGGAAGGCGTGGACCAGGTCAAGCTGCTGGGGTCCGGCTCCATGGGGGCCTTTTCCGTGTTCGGGGAGAAATTTTTAAAGGCGTCCGGGGATTTCAACTATGAAAACGGCAACTTCTACGTGACGGATCTGGACATACGGCACCAGGGAGGAAGCTTTTCCGGCAAGGTGATGGGCGTGAATGGAGAAATCAAGGTGGACATCCACAGCACGCTACCCGTGAACGCCATGCTGAACATGGCCCGGTCCATGGCCCCGGAAGACGTGGAACTGCCGCCCACCCTGGTCATCAACGGGGACCCGGAACTGAATGCCGCGGGCACGCTACGCATGGGCGTGGACTGGTCCGGCCCGGTCCGCGTGGACCGCCTGAAAATGAACGCCGCCGTCAGGGACGTGGCGTACCAGGGGGTAGAATTTGATTCCGCCACGGCCAACGTGGAAGTGATCGGCAAATCCGTCAACGTGACGCTGCTGGAACTGGTGCGTGAAGACGGACGGATGAAACTGGACGGCAGCTATCTGGGAACGGACCTTGTCTTTACGGTGGAATCGGACCTGAAGCCGGAAATTCTCGTGGCCCTGGGCGGCAAATCCGTTCCCGTGCCGGAGGAACTGAAGATTCCGGAAAAAGCGACTCTCCGCGTGCACGGCAGGCTGGACATTCCGGAAGGAAAACCCGTGGAACCCACCCTGGTGCGCGCACGCATCAAGGCGGAAAACCTGGCCTGGAACAAGGTGCCCGTGAAAACGGCGGACCTGGAGGTGGAATACAGGCCCAACCAGCTCTTCGTGCAGAACTGCCGCATAGAACTGGAAAAAGGGAAATTTGAACTCTTTGCCAACGGCTTCTTGGACGGGCAGATGTTCGTGATGGGACAGTCCACGGTTCCCCTGGACACGATCGACAAGCTGATGGCAATGAAAGATGATGACTTCTTCATGGAGCGCTTCGCCTTCCACGGCAACTCCGGGATCAACCTCTCCTTCCAGGGAACGCTGGGACTTTACAATCTGGAAAAGGCCTACGATATTGAGGCCGTCGTATCCGTCGCCAACACCAAATACAAGGGGGTGGAAATCAAATCCGCCCGCGCGGACGCCCACCTGGTGACGGACCAGCTGGTCCTGACCAACGTGGCGCTGACGGTCTCCAACTCCGACTATCTTTCCTCCGCCGGATTGTCCGGCGGTCCGGCGGACAGTTCCCTGAAGGCCAAAAGCATCGACTTCCGTTTTGTCCCGGACACCGTGGAGGTTCTGGGCCTGGAAGGGCAGGCCTATCCGGCCCATACGCTGCGCATGTTCTCGGACGACGCCGCGAAGGTGCTCCGGGAATTCGTCTTCACGCGCCCCGTGACGCTTTCCGGCGGCGGCATGTTCCCGATGGGGGACGACCTGAAGCTGATGAAGGGGCGCATCCGCTTTGACGCCTCCGCGGGCCGCGTCCGCTATAAAATCCTGGGAACTACGCTGGACCTGGGCAGGACGAAGGGGGAAGTGCTCATCTCCCCGCAGTGGGTGGTGGTGGACAAATTGCAGGGAACCATCTGGGAAGGCTCCTTCACCGGCCGCGTGCTGGCGCAGATTGACGGCGGGGACGCCTTGAACGGCTCCTTCGTGCTCCAGGACATGAACCTGACGGCCATCGGCAAATCCTACGGGGAAAAAATGGAGAAGGCCACCGTGCACGGAGCCATTGAATTCTCGTCCAAGGGCGGCAACATGAACAGCATCCAGGCCAAGGGGGAAGCGGCGCTGGTCCACGGAAACCTGGTGGAAATCCCCATCTTCGGCTTTTTGGGGGAAGCCCTGGCCAATTACATCCCCGGCCTGGGCCACCTGATCAACTACAAGCTCACCCGCGCCGACTGCGACTTTTCCATAGAAAAAGGCTACATCCGTACGAACAACTTCGTGGCCACGGGCAGCAACCTGTCCCTGAAGGGCGGCGGATGGATACGCCTGGCCGACCTCCAGGTCAACTCCGATTTCCAGATGGGGTTCCGCGGCATTCCGCAGCTTCTCACCTCGCCCGTCTTCCTGCTGGCGCGCGGCCTGTTCCAGGTGCGCGGCAGAGGTCCCCTGGATAACGTGAATTG
>ENA-OZFC01001544-OZFC01001544.1-human-gut-metagenome-genome-assembly--contig:-NODE-1544-length-10832-cov-11.830936_pt1 | contig 10832 bp, 8 predicted proteins | sample MGYA00245076_ERZ653625 | MGnify/ENA primary metagenome ERZ653625 (study PRJEB26926, sample SAMN06165169) | human gut metagenome | biome: ENVO:00009003; feature: ENVO:2100002; material: ENVO:00002003... | reverse complement strand
TTATTAGAGATTTTCTAATGAAATTTGGGGATATTTAATTTTTAGTGAAGATTAAACACTTATAAGTTTTTTATCTGAAATATAGGTATTTAAATATTTTTGCAGTATGGGAAAATTAGAAAAAAATGGAATAGTAGAATTGGACGATATTTTTAGTATCGGTCCGGTTGATGATGTTTATAATAGGGAAGAAGATATTCTGCCTATTAATGGTAATGAACCGGCTAAAAAAGATGAGAAGCCTGTAGAAGAAGGTTCTCAAATTAAAGAAGAGCCGGTTGTTGATCCTACTCCTGATCCTAAAGAGGATAAAAAAGGAGAAGAGAATGTAGTTGATGTTAATCAGGATCAGGTAGAGACTCCGGTTGTCAATTACAGAAAAGTATTGGATGCCCTTTCTTCAAGGGGAATCATTCCCGATTTGAAAGATGTGGTGTTTAGCGGTGAAAACGGCGAAGAGATTACTATCAATGATCTTGATTTTAGTAAAGAAGATTCGTTGTGTGACATATTATCCACAGTCCTTGAAAGCCAGAAAGAGGACATTGTTAAGGATAAGATAGATGTTACCTCTGTTTCTGATATTACTAAGAAGCTTATCCAGGCTGATAAGGCCGGCGCGAATATCGTTGATATTCTTAAGCAATATGATATGAATGTCGCTCCTATAGAAAAGCTTGACATTGAAAACAAAGCAGATCAGATTAAGATCGTTCGCCATTATGTTGATCTTCTTGGGTTGCCTAAAGATGAAGCTGATGAGTTTTTCAAAGGCATTATCAATAAAGGAGAAGAGTATGTTGAGGCAAAGGCTATAAAGTATAAAGCTGAGCTTGATAAGAGAATGGATGATATTATCCAGCAACGTACTAAAGAGGCTGCCGAAAAGAAGGCGAAGGATGCAGAAGATTTTAGAAGGTATAAGAAAGACCTTAAGTCTTCTATCCAGGCAAAGTATCAGCTAAATGACACTATGGTATCTAAAGCTCTTGATTTTGCCCTAAAACCTTCTGAATCGAATCCCGGAATTACCAAAGCATTTAATAGGGTAAGGGAGATGATGAGGAATCCGGAAGAAGCGCCAGATTTGATTATGTTTCTTATGAACCCAGGAGAGTTCATAAAACAGAAGTCGAATCAAGCTGTAGTTGATGAGAAAAAGAAAATTTATAAGCTCATCAGCCACACAAATAAAGACAAGAGGGTAGCTCCGGTAGATGATAAAGGTGATCAAGTTCAAGGTGTGAAGTTCGATGAAATCAGTATAGATTAAAAATTAAAACATTTTTTCGTTCATGGCTAATGTACTTTTAACAAAAAATTTCCCGGCCACCATGAATGGTGACACGGTGATTGGATATACCGACGCTAAAGTCGTTAAGCAAAGTATCGTAGAGCACGATCTTAGCTCTTTAGAAGATTGGTACTACGAAAATCCGGATAAGAACCATCTGGGTATGCTTGAGTTGTTTTCTAACATTACAAACTATCCTCTGCCTATGTATATGGGTATGATTAAACAGGATGCTACTATTACCGTAAATGGTATCAATGGTTCATTCCGTTATGATCTTCCGGTATCAGAAACGTATGAGGTGGTTACAGTAGAAGACACGTCTTTGAAATATGCAAAACCTGGTATTGATGAAAGCTTCTTCGAAATTGTGTTGAATGCACAATTTAAACAAGGAGATGTTATTACTTACGATGTGATTAACGGTTGCCAGGCTCTTATCTCTACAGAGCGTCCTCCTAAACAAGAAGGTGAAAACTGGAGATACTGGTGTAAGCTGTGGGGTCGTTCTCGTGCTAAATACTTCCCGAAAGACATGCTTCGTGCCGGTATTAAATACTGGAAGGTAACAAACGTTCTTGGTGAGTTCTCTACTCAGTTCTCTGGTGTAGGAGGTGCTTCTAAGGCTGGTTCTATGACTTGTGAATTTACGCTTGGTGGACACCGTGGTGTTGAAGGTGAAACGACTATGTACGCTGGTATTAAGTCTTTGGCTTATGCGGACGAACGTACACAGAATTTCATCGACAAGGCTTACCAGAAAGTTCGTCAGCTTTCTGAAATCAGAGGAGGTGATGCAAGTTATGCTATCATCGGTTCTCGTCTTGGTGACGGAAGCATTGATATGCGTAAAGCTCGTGTAGCCAATACAGTGTCTTTGTTCTGTTTGGCTGAATTGGCTAAGATGGAAGCATACGAACTTATGTTCATGCGTGGAGGTAGAGTCAAGGGTCATAATGGTGTTTTGATGAAAAACGAAGGTTTGTACCATCAACTTCGCCGTGGTTTCGTTATCTCATATGCACGTCCGGGCGGTATCAAGCGTGAACACTTCCTGGCTGCTGCCGACTATATTTTCCGTGGTCGTAGCGATATGCCGATTGAAAATCGTGTAATGAAATTCAAGGTAGGTGCTATGGCTTATAAGAACATCGTTGAAATCTTCCGTGATGAGTTCTTCGCTCAATTAGGTGCTTTGGCTCCTCTTATGGGTACAGAACGTATCATCAATAACCCGGTAACAGGATCAAACGATGCTCTTGAATTAGGACCTGTAAAGATCAAGGGTGTTACTATTCCGGGTATTGGTAAGGTCATTGTAGAACACGAACCTTCTTTGGATTACGTTGATATGGTAGATAGAAGCCAGTTGGTAGACGGCATGACTCCTATCACATCATATTCATGTATTATGGAAGACTTGACCGCTCCTGAATATTCCAATGCATTCGCCGGTATTCCTGCTTCATCCGAAGCTCGTATTGGTAATATCAACAGCAACGTATTCTACGTTAAGCCTGATATCGGTTCTATGTGGTGGGGTTACGAACAAGGTAGATGGTCATCCAGAGTATCGGCTCAAGAAATTGTATCCAGCCATCCTCGTATGTCAGAACAATTCTGGTGCCACTCTGTATCGGCTTGTTGGGTAAAAGATACCAGCCGGTTCGTAACAATTGAATTGTTACCAAGTTCTTTGTGATCATAACTTTTAATATTAACTTGCGGTCGGCTTTAAAACCGGCCGCAAATTTTGTTTTCATAGGATATATAAAAGATGGGAAAAAAGATTTTTAAAGAAAGCCATGAGTCTAAGAAACTGCTGGCTACCGTAGGAGGAATGAAGATATATTCCGACTCTATTTATGTTATAACAGGTAAGATGGATGAAGAAGCTCCTTCCGGATATCAGGAAAGAGGCATTTCCAAGACTCCTTTCCCTGGGAACAAGACAGTATCTTGTTGTGGATGGGATAAGGATCTTAGGGTGTATGATACCGGTTTCTTCATCAATTCAGCATGTTATAAAGGTTACTCACTTGAAGACAAGAAGAATGAAATGGATATGCGTATTAAGAATATTCGGTATCCGTTTGAAGAAACTGTCAATGAGGACCTGGACCAAAAGAATTTCGATTTCTGGGATTCTTACAGAATAGACTTGTATGATGGTCGTTTGTTCTACACTAATGACGTTCGTGATTTATTTGAGTTGTATATAGCTATTTTGTCCAAGTCTCTTACTCCTAAAGAGGAAGATGGTAATCCGATGTATGTCGAATCTTATTATTGTGTAGAAGACAAGACTACGGCCGTAGATATCAGGAAACAACGTCAGATTGATAAGGCTGATATTTTATATGAGTTCATGAACAAACTGAAAGGATCTGAGGCTGAAAGAAAAAGCATCTACGATCTGCTTTTGTATCTTGACATCATATACAGCGTAGAGCTTGATCAGAGCATGGTTCAATACATATTCACTAATTGGATTGACGCCAAGAATACGAACGTTGACATGTATAAAGAAGCAAGCTCAAGGTTTTTATCTGACGACGAATCTTCCGAAGGGATGCAGGTGATTAAATTCCATCGTATGATCAGGGAAATGATTGAGGGCTTGGCTGTCACCGTCAACACCGACGGACTGTATCTGAATGGCGAGCTCCTGGGCGCCGACGCCATCTCTGCATCTATGGCTCTTGCTTCCAATAAGTCGATGTTAGAAACTAAGTCACGTGTCCTGGAAGCGTATAACGCTTTAAAGAACAAGCATAAAAAAATAGAAGGCACTAAGTCTGACAAGGAGAAAAAGGAAGATGAGAAAGGTTTCGATGTTGATCAATACGCTGACAAAAAATAATAATTTATGAGAATCGTTGATTGTTATCTCCGGGCCTTACAGAAGGCTGAAGAAAACATGACCAACGGTGGTATAAAACTTGACAAGGCACGTTTTGTTCAGCTTTTTAATGACGAACAAAACCGCCTTGTTCGTTATATCCTTGATAAGAAAAATGAAGAGGATATACGTTATATCCAAAAGCTGGTTGTGTATTCGAAAGAACTTGATGATAGAGGAGATAAAGATAATCCGGAAAGCATTTTATTTTCATTGCCTTCTGATTTCTTCTCTTTTTCAAACATATCAGGCGTATTTACCAAAGGTGAATGCACGGTCACTGATTTTACCATGTGGGAGGCTAAGAACGAAAATCCGCATGAGCTTCTTGCCGACTCTTTTAACAAACCTGATTTTGATTTTAGGGAAACATTCTATACAATAGGAGAAGATTCGGTAAGGGTGTATAAGTCTGGTTTTGATGTAGACACCGTTTACCTTACATATTACCGCTATCCGAAGGAAGTTGACATCGAAGGATATATTAAATCCGATGGTTCTAATTCAACTGATATAGATCCTGAATTAGATGATAAATTAATTGGTATTATCCTTAACATGATTGAAAAGCAATTTGCTTTGAATGAAAGCGAATACGGACGTTATCAAATAGATTCAAACAACGTCCAATCTCCTTTGTAGCAGAAGAAAGGCATATCCTAAATTAAAGACTATCAAAAAGCATTAAGAATTAATTAATTCATAATGCTTTTTGTTGCTTATATGACTATCACTATTTTTGAGACAGATAACAGAATATTAATTTTTAAAATATTATAAGGCTATGGCTATCCATAAACCGTATGACAGACACATTATCTGTCCTCCGCACGCTAAGTTGGCGGACGTAGATTCTTTGTTGCTTCAAGAAGGTCAGATCGCTATCTATGATTTGGATGGTGAGCAGACTAAAGATGGTTTGAAAGCGTTGAAAGACTTGAAAGGATATCGTAAGGACGAACAACGTTTCCAGATCAGAATCGGACGTAATGAGATGGTGAACGACCGTGTATCTGATGATAAATCATTCTCTACACCTACGTTTGCTATTGATGAAATTATAGAAGTGTACGCTTCTGCTCCGAAGAGCAAAGAAATTAAAGTAGATGAGGTTATTTTCGGTTATAACGGAATTGACGACAGTACCGCTATTACAGCAAGGAAAGGTGATCGTATCCCTATTCATATTAAGTTGACAGGCCGTTTGTTCGAGCTTCGTGGTTATCCTATGGGTGAGGTGAATATCGATGATTACATCATTTTCGAAAACTGTCCGGGTCGTGAGGATATGTGCTCAGAATGTGATCCTTGCGAAGATGTTGATATTTTGGCTGCTATTTTGAAAACAATCGAACGTATCAAGAATCAGCCGATTGCAGGTGGTGGCAAGGTAGGTGATTTTGTAGAAATCCATCCTATCCATTCTTGCAATGAACTGGAAAAAACTCCGGTGGAAACCGACATGAATTTCTATTGCATGGAAATGTGTGATACCGGTGATGCTTATGCCCTGGCTCAGCTTAAGGCTGCTTATCCTGGTTTGGATATCAAGAGAGTCGGACGTCATCTTTCTACATCTAAATATCAGGTGATGAAAGAAGGTGGTAAGCCTTCTGATTATACTCAAAAGCTGTCTTCTATCATGAAAGGATGCGAAGAGTGCCCTGATGGATATACTAAGGTAGACGGAGGTTTGATTTATGCCGTAACGTTAGAGGATGATGGGGTTGATCAGTCTACTGTAGTAGAAAGCATTAAGAATGCCGTTAGTAGCACTGCCGAGAAAACAGCAGCCCAAGATGGCGGCGTAGGTATGTACACTGTGGCCGTAAGCAAGAAACTGACGAAGGCTGATATCGATGCATTTGTAGAAACTAATCCGACTGCCACAGTAACGTTCGTTGCTAAAACAGCAGATATGTGTAGCAATCCTACTGTTACTACCGTTAGCTGGGAAGCATGTGGTTCTTGTAAGATTTCGAAAGAAGCTTATGAAATCACGTTGCCGGACGATGAATGTGGTAACAGTGCTAGAGAAGAATTGCAGGCAGCATTCCCGTATCTGACAATCGAAGATTACGGTACACCTGGTGGATGTCAACACAAATTCAAAACAACGGTCGTTACTAACATGGTTTGCGACGAATGCGATAAAATCTTCAAAGACTTCTTCGTATCTAAAGCTCCCGAATCTTATCGTGGACGTAACTGGAAACGTTTGGGTGCCGTAGCAGGAGATCAGTCCATTATCGCCGATCCGATTCCTAAGAACTGCAAATGCGGTATCTTGTTCCGTGGTATTGACTACATGATTTCTCCGTCCGACTGTTTGATTGACCGTCTGACATTCCAAGAAGGATCTGTTCGTATTGCTGTAAATGGCGGTTATCCGGATGAACAGCGCGAGGCTATCAGCACGTACTTCAACCCGATCCATACCGAATACAAACAGCACTGGGCTCCGCGTACTCACCTCGGCGCTGAATTGCTGGATAAGGAACGCGAACAACGTATGTTCTTCGACTTCCGTAAGACTCACCAAGAACTTATGGAACGGATGTTTACCAACGAAGAAACCCGCTTAGACCTGTTGGCTCCGTATGCTGATTATTCAGTAACGTTGAAGCCGGCACGTTACTCTAACGGCTTCGGTAGGGTAATTGATGATCATATTACAGTACACTTCCATGTACCGTATGGCGCTCACGAAGGTATTCAAGACCTTATGGACTTGTTAGCTGCTTCGGCAAATATCAAGCCCTGCAAGATTTGATTTTCCTTTTTTCTATATATCCCAAGGGGGAGGAGGCTGGTCCTCCACCCCCTTTTTTGTAATAAAATAATTTGAAATAATTTAGTTTCATATGAATGGCGTGGATTTTTTATCCGGTGCCTTTGGTAGGGGCATTGATAAAATAACCAACATAGTTGGAAAATGGGGTTCCTCCCAACCGGTAGATGACAGCAAATCCGGTATAAAAATAGGGGACAAAATCCACCAAGTGGTTGTGTCCTTAAATGGCTGTTATTGGTATCTTGACGAAGAAGGTAAGAAGCATCCTGTTTCTGGTATTCCGGCCACAACCGAATGGGAGTGGATTAACATAGCTGAGAAAGTTATCAAAGATTTCAAAACCTGTTACCGTACACCTGGTGGAAAGGTTGAAGTATGGAGTTGGTATCTTCTTAACGATCAGATGGATGTTCTTAAAGAAACCCATAGAATTACCGACAGTACTGACATGGATAATCCGGTAGGTAAAGTTCTTACTAAAATACCGGACGAATGGGTTATGATCGACTGTGATCTTCCTGATATGACAGAGCGAGACATTACGTTCGTCAACAGATGTTATAAGACTCCGGATGGTAAGGTTGAAATAGAAGGATTGGAGGCCATAGATGATAAGATAAACATCAGGGAATCTATTTATACCGTTATTCAATCGACGGACGATAATTTCCCTGCCGGTCATGTCTTTGAGCTAATTCCAGAAAATTGGGTTAGAATGGTTTGTGACTTTCCTGACATGACAGAACGAGATGTAACTTACGTTCTTGAATGTTACACTACTAAAAAAGGAAAAGTTCAAGTAGAAGGTTTGGTGGCCATAGATAACATCCTTGGAGCCAGGGAAGAGGTTTATACCGTTCTTCAGTCAACTGATCCTGATATTAAGGTAGGAACCGTGCTGGATTCCATTCCCGAAGATTGGGTGAGGATGGTCTGCGATTTTCCTGACATGACGGACAGGGAAATTGTTGAAGTGGACGAATGTTATAAGACTGATGGTGGTAAGGTCAATATAAAAGGTTATCAAGCTATTGATGCCGTTCTTGGTGTAAGGGAACAGTATTATTATATTGTTAAGACAACGGATGCCGCCTATCCTCAGTGGACGAGAATAGATAAGATACCTAATGAATGGACGAAAACCGAATGCGATTTTCCTGATCTTACAGAAAGACATATTATGTCCGTAGATGAATGTTATACTACTCTTGGTGGTAAAATACATCTTGGTGGATACAGGTCGGTAGATAGCATAATAGGTGTCCGGGATGAGTATCTTATTGTCTTAGAAACTACCGACCCTGATATACAAAGAGGCGCCACATTCAGCAAAATACAAGAAGGATGGCAGCGTATTGTTTGTGATTTCCCTGATGCTACTACATCCGATACAGAAATAGTAGAAAACTGTTATAAGACGGGAAAGGGTAAGGTTCAGATCCGAACATACATAACAATGGACGGATACGGAAATACAAGGGAATTGAGACATATGGTTCTTAAAACAACCGACCCTGATTACAATATCGGATCCAATATCGATCAGATACCGGTAGGGTGGTTAAGTATCGAGTGTGATTTTGCGTCTGCTACACAGCGCCATATAAGACAGGTCAAAAACTGCTACGTTTCTGATGCAGGGAGCATCTACGTTGAGGGAGAAATCGTTTACGACAATGACCTTGACGTGGACAAGATGGCGCTGACGGTCATGGAAAGCACTGACCCGGCGATAGCCGTAGGGACGACGCTGGCCGCTATTCCTACTGGATATGTAAAGACAGTTTGTAGATGTAATTGTTGTAACCATTAAATCTTATTGTCATGAGTTGTAACGAATATTATTTAATAACATTGGAGTCTATACCGACTCCAGTCCGTCACAAATACACTAATTTAACGGATGAATGGTATGGTCCTGATGGTACTAAGTACGAAGATCCTAATACGATAACTAAGATCGAGCAGCAGGCTACAGATAATAATCGTATAGGGGATAATACCTTATATCAGAAGCTTATTGAAATACATTCTCAAGGTGAGTCAATAAAATCGGACATCGGAGATATAGGTTCGGTATTGGATTACATAAACGGGGAGGAAGTGTAATGGGAACCATATCAGATAAGTTAATGAGGATCATCAATACCAAAGAGGATATAAGGCAAGCCCTTATATCCAAAGGGTATGATGTACCTACTTCCATACCTTTTAAAGAGTATGCTAAAATGATATTAGACCTGCCATGCAAGGTAGATTCCTTCCTGGATATAGAAGGTATCGTAGCCAGATATTCAGCTTCCGGTCTTACTAATGAGCAGATGGCTGCCAATCCTGTATGGGTAGATAAGACAGGTAATGGTCATGACTTGCAAATGAAGAACTTCGCTTGGGGTGGAATGAGCGGAGTAGGTGGATATGTAGATAATTGGAATAGTTCTGCTGATTGGGCTATAAATAGCTATTGGGTAAATAGTCATACAGATCATAAATTGCAATTTATCACAGCAAGTTCGGTTGTTCAAGCAAGATCAAATAATATTTATAATGCAGAAAATGTATATAAAAATATTTTAAATGTAAATGGATTAACTGAAGCAGTAAATAAAGGATCTGTAAAATTTTTAAGAATAATTGCTACAGATCCTATAACGTCAAAAGCAATTAAAACATTTTCTTTTGAGACCGATGGTGTCATTCAAATATCATTTGATGATGTATTACAAGATTATTATGTAGATTATTTTCTTTATGGTAGCGATACTAAAGATATAGACATCACCATCGAACAACTTCCCCTCTACCCCGGCGCACTTGTCTTTGACGGAGTAGACGATTACGGTGCCTGTGATAACTTCCCTATTCTGACTAAGGAAAAGGGATATACGGTTGTGGCGTTGAGACAGTGGATTACATATAATCCAAATGCAATATCTGCTATAGCGACAAACGCATCCGATCAATCTTTTAATGGTGCGTTCACTTTTGAAAATTACAATAAAGGAGCAGAGCAAACTATTTCGTATGGAGCTACTCAAATATCATTACAATATTCAAAATCTCCTTTTTCTTGGCAAACAACATCTAAGTATAATGGATTTAATATTGCCAATGGAAACAAAGATGCGACAAATTCACTTGTTTTAGGCAGGTCATATCCTCAAAGAAATGAATTTGCTAATTTTGCTATCTGGGAACTTGTATTTCTCGACCACGATGCCACCGAAGAAGAGCTAACCAAGATCAAAGACTACTTCGTTAAAACCTATCCCTGGCTCTTCCCTTACCAAGCATGGACAGTGGTAGGCAAAACCAACGAGGACGAAGATCGTGCTACCATTGCCAACATTACGGGCAATGGTAATGATCTTGTGCTGTCGAATTTTGGGTTTGCAGAAGGGAGTGGGTATGGGTTGTATGCTGAGAATTATGCTGGTGGTAGATGGGTTCAATCTACTGATAGAGCGGATTTAACTTGGACGAGTTATTCTGTAAATATAACTTCAGTTAAAGTTGCGTCTACACAGTTATATTATCAATCCTATCCTGAACAACCTTCTTTTATAGTTCCTTCTTATAAGATAAAAGTTTATGGACTGAAAGATGGTCAAACCCTATCTTATAGACAAGCAACTTCTGAAGGGCAACAATTATATAAAATATCAGAAGATGGAACTTATACATTACCGTCTTTTCCATTTAAAGCAAATGGAGATTGGTATGGATTTACCTTAAATAAGGTACAAGAATCCTGTGACATTACTATAGAGCAAATCCCCGAATACGAAGGATATCCTGTCTCTTATACACATCTCCGAGCCCACGAGACGTAGAGGAATCTC
>ENA-OZFC01001532-OZFC01001532.1-human-gut-metagenome-genome-assembly--contig:-NODE-1532-length-10896-cov-5.056729_pt1 | contig 10896 bp, 10 predicted proteins | sample MGYA00245076_ERZ653625 | MGnify/ENA primary metagenome ERZ653625 (study PRJEB26926, sample SAMN06165169) | human gut metagenome | biome: ENVO:00009003; feature: ENVO:2100002; material: ENVO:00002003... | reverse complement strand
GGTCACGTCCAGCATCAGCAGGTCGTAGCGGCCCGCCTGCCACAGATGCCCGGCCTCGGCCAGGGTACGGGCCGTGTCCAGCGCATAACCCGCCCGGCCCAGTGCAAGGGTCAGCCCGGTGACCAGACTTTTGTCATCCTCCAGCAGTAAGATCCGCTCCATGGTGCAATTTCTCCTTTTTGCAAAAAATGCCGGGTGCTGCCGCAGGTACGGCAGCTGCCCGGCGTGCAGTCACGCATTCTGTTGTTTGTACTGTTCGCCCCACGCCCACATAGCGTCCATGATGGGCTTCAGGCTCCGGCCCCTCGCGGGCCGTTTTTTCTATTTTACGGCACAGACGCGGTGCTTGTCAAGCAGGGGCCAGGTCCCCCGCACATCCGGCTCAAAAAATTTTTTTGCAGTCCAAATTGCGAGAAATCGGCGGTTCACCGCAAAAGTTTCCGAATCGTAACCGGTCAAAAGTCACCCGCCGGTAACCAGGTTACCGCATTGTGCGTACTTTACGCCGGGCAAAAAGGGGTGTATCATGGCCTCGTCAGCCGGGGCACGCCGAGATGCCCCGCACACCCAATGCAATAATCCTGGAGGATGCTCACGGCGCCATTGCCGACTTCTCCGGCAACCCTCCCTACGAGTTCTGATTCCCGTTTCGTGCAGATCGCCTTGGAAACGCTGTTTTCAGGGCGTTTTGCCGTTTGGTACCGCAAAGGAGGTCTTTCTATGACCCAGACCGAACGCCGCCGTTTTTTGCTCAGCCGCCTGCTGGCAGAAGCCCCCGAATACCGGCAGCTGGCCGTCCCGGACGATGCCGCCGGGCAGAAGCAGCTGCTGCGCGCACTGCTCAATGTTTTCAAAGATTTGGACAAGGAAATCTACACCCGACTGCTCACAGCCTGAGCAGCTCAAAAAGGCCCTGCACAAGGCTGATGCCGTCATCATCGGCGCAGGAGCCAGGCTGTCCACCTCCGCCGGGTTCACCTACGCCGGGGAACGATTCCGAACATATTTCTCCGATTTTGCCAGCAAATACGGCTTTACGGATATGTACTCCGGCGGCTTTTACCCCTACCCCACCATGGAGGAATACTGGGCGTACTGGAGCCGGTATATCTGGCTCAACCGCTATCAGAATGCCCCAAAGGCCCGCCGTCCATCTCTTTTGGCTCCGGCTTGATGGCCGCTTTTAACTGCGGTGTATTGACCGAACCGAGCTGGAACAGATGATCCGCGAACACGGATTTATCGTTTCCGACAGCTAAAATGTATTTCAGCAGATCTCCCGTAATATGCCGGGCCGTACCATCCGACCGAAATTTCCGTCGTAGTTCAGGTTTCCACGCAAGAATGACAGAGCATTCCCGTCCTCTCGCTGCAGTCCTGCACCCCGATAAAAAGCTGCCCGCATACCGTGTGATCTTGTCACATCCGGTATGCGGGCAGCTTGTCTTTTCTGATTTTACGCGCTTTTGGGGCTTATTTTGCCACGATCTCGTCGGCCAGAGCGTCCATCTGGGCTTCCGCGGCAGCATTGGCAGCAGAGCGGATGGTGACCACGTTCTCGCAGACCATGATATTCTTCATACCTTCCAGCTCGGCGCGCATGAGTTTGGCAGCCATGGGGGCCCAGGTGCCGTTCTCCATCAGTCCGACGGTACGGTTCTGGAACGCCTTAGTCTTGAGGTGGGTCAGCAGGGACTCCATCGGCGGGAAGAGGAAGCCGTCATAGGTGGCGCAGGCCAGAACGATCTTTCCGCAGCGGAATGCCTCGGTGACGGCGTAGGACACATCGGTGCGGGTCAGGTCCATCTCCACCACCTTTGCGCCCTTGGCACGCAGCTTTTCGGCCATGGTGTGGGCCGCGGCGCGGGTATGGCCGTGGATGGAAGCACTGGCCACCAGGATCTTTTCCGGCTCCTCCGGTTTGTAGCTGGACCAGGTATCATAATAGGCCAGATACTTGCCCAGGTCCCCGGTGAGCACCGGGCCGTGCAGCGGGCAGATGGTGGCAATATCCAGTGCGGCTGCCTTTTTGAGCAGTGCCTGCACCTGCGGGCCGTACTTGCCCACGATGTTCAGGTAATACCGGCGGGCTTCGCTGGCCCAGTCGGCCTTTTCGTCAAACTTTGCCACCGCCCCGAAGCGGCCGAAACCGTCGGCGGAGAACAGCACCTTTTCGCTGCTCTCATAGCTGACCATGACCTCCGGCCAGTGCACCATGGGTGCAAACACAAAGGTGAGAGTGTGGCTCCCCAGAGACAAGCTCTCGCCGTCCTTCACCACCACACGGCGCTCCTTGGCCACGGCATCCGGGCCGAAGAACTGCTCCATATACACAAAGGTCTTGGCGTTGCCCACCACCTTCATGTCCGGGTACTTAGCGGCCAGGCGGGCAATGTTGGCACCATGGTCCGGCTCCATGTGGGAGACCACCAGATATTCCGGCATGCGGTCGCCCAGCGCTTCGGTGAGGTTTGCCAGCCAGGCATCCGTGGCACGGTTGTCCACCGTATCCAGAATGGCGACCTTTTCATCCAGAATAACATAGGAGTTGTAGCTGACGCCGGTTGGCACCGGGTACTGACTTTCAAACAGGTCGATGGTGGTATCGTCCACCCCCACGCCCAGAATGGCATTGCTGATCTTCTGTACGCTCATAAATCCCATGCTCCTTTATTTTTATGCTGTGCCGCAGAAAGCGGCCGATTCTTCTTAAGAACAATTCCTAGTATAGCATATCGTCAGAAATTTAGCAAGAGGGATCTGCGGCTTTTTCCTCCCGGACCCCTGACCACAACCGTTATTCATCGCCCCTGCTTTCCGGCAGGCGGGCAGACACGGGGCGGCCCGGCTCGGTGTCCAGCTCCAGCAGGGCCGCAGCGCTGGCGTCATCCATCGTCTGTACGGCCCGCAATTTGCGGCTGATGGCACGGCTGCGCACGCCGATAAGGTTGTCCAGCTCTTCGTCGGTCTGGCGCAGACGCTGCTGCAGCTTGGAAAGCCCCTGCCCGAACTTGTCGAACTCAGTCTTGACGGCACCTAGCAGCTGCCACACCTCGCCCGAACGCTTCTGGATGGCAAGGGTCTTGAAGCCCATCTGCAGGCTGTTGAGCAGGGCCGCCATGGTGCTGGGGCCGGCCACGTTCACCTGATAGTCCCGCTGCAGCACCTCCAGCAGGCCCGCATTCACCACCTCGGCGTACAGGCCCTCGAAGGGCAGAAACAGGATGCCGAAGGCTGTGGTATACGGCGGCTCCACATACTTTTCGCGGATGTCCTTGGCCTCGCTGCGCAGCACCAGTTCCAGTGCATGGCGGGCGTTTTCCACAGCCTGCGCATCGCCGGATGCCTGCGCATCCTGCAGGTGGGCGTAGGTATCACCGGGGAACTTGGAGTCGATCGGCAGCCAGACGCTGCCGCCGTCGGCACCCGGCATTTTGATAGCGTACTCCACCCGCTGGGCGCTGCCGGGGATGGTGGCCACATTGGTGTCGTACTGCTCTGGGGCCAGAATTTCTTCCAGAATGGCTCCCAGCTGGATCTCGCCCAGGATGCCGCGGGTCTTGACGCCCGACAGCACCTGTTTCAGGCCGCCCACATCGGCGGCAAGGCTCTGCATCTCACCCAGGCCCTTGTACACCTGTTCCAGCTGGGCGTTGACCGCCTTGAAGCTCTCGGTCACCCGCTTCTGCAGGGCATCCTGCAGCTGCTCGTCCACCGTGCAGCGGATCTCGTCCAGCTTCTGGGCATTCTGTGCCTGCAGGGCGGCCATGCTTTCGGCCAGCGTTTTGCGCATTTCTTCCAGCTTGCGAGCGTTGGAAGCTTCCAGCCCCTGCAGGCGCTGTTCCATGGTCTGCTGCTGCGCGGCCTGCCCGGCATTCAGGGTGCTGCTCATACCCTGCACGGCGGTCTGCAGCGTTTCGCTGATGCCGCGCATGGCGTCGTAGTTCTGCCGGGCCAGCTCGGCCTGCTTCTGGGCAAAGAGCTTCGACTGGGCGTCCAGCTGCTGACGCACCCACTCCTTGAGGGCTCCGTCGTCCTGCCGGGGTGCCTGTTTGCCGGAGCGGTACAGCAGCAGTGCCTGCAGCAGGCAGATGGCCACCAGCAGAACGGTGTAGAGTAATGCAAGAAATTCCATAGGGTATCTCCTTATAAAATCCAAGATCCGGGCCGTGCAGATGCAAAGCCCGGACCTTTTGCTTTTTACAGTGTCTCGTAGCGGCGCAGCGTCTGGCTCCACTGCAGCTGCTCGCCGTACAGGCCCACACCGTCGGCTTCCACCTCGCCCACCTGATTGTCACAGGGGTCGGCGCGGAAGGAGCACATGGGCGGGTCAAAGGGCGCACAGAGGGCACGGTTGGCCACCATGCGCCCGGTGTCCAGATTGCCGAAGTAGTGCAGGCGCATCTTCTCGTTCCCGGCACGGGCCATGGAGGCACCGGCCGAGCAGTCGGCGTACATCCAGCCGTGGGGCGCGATGTAAAACGCGGCCCAGTCGTGGCAGCCCACCATCTCCCGCCGCACCACCAGGCCGCTCTGCCACTGGGCCGGGATGCCGGCCAGGCGGCACAGCACGATGAAGGTGGAGGCCATGATGCCGCAGTCTCCCCGGCGGTTGTGGGCACAGCCGTCGGTGATGTTTTCCTGCACGAAGTAGGGCGGCTGGTAGTGGTAGTGGGTGTTGAGGGTCACATAGTCGTAGATGCGCTTTGCCTTCTGCACCGGGTCGGTGAGCCCCTGGGTGAGCTGGGCCGCCAGTGCCCGCAGATAGGGCGTGAACTCCAGATGCGGCAGCTCCTCCTGCGTGTCAAAATCCGGCTGCACGGGGTCCGCCTGCATGTGCAGCGGGTCGGCATAGCGGGCCGTGGTACGGTAACTGTACACCGCGCCAAAGGGCCGGTTCTCGGCAAGGTCGGCCTCCCAGTACGCAGTGCGCTGGGCGGCATCTTCCGGGGCAATGCAGGTGGGCGGCTCGGTGAAGGAATCCAGCGTGATATTGCTCTGTGCCGGGCAGGCCGCCGGGAGCGGCAGCCACACCCGGACGTGCACGGTGCTGCGGCCCTGCTGCTTTGCAGCCGCAAGGGCAGCGGCAAAGGCTTCGTCGCTCATGCCGATGCTGGTTTCCAGCGTGATGTCCGCGCTGACCGCGCCGGTGCGCACCATCTGCTCGTGCTCCGGCTCATACCGCTCCCAGCTGGGGTGCTGCTGGGGCGGGTCGATCTGACGGGCTGCCAGCTCCGGATGGGTGGCCAACAGGGTCTCGGCAAAGGAGCGGATGTACCGCTTCTCCCCTTCCACGAACCGCCAGTCCATGGCACCGGCCTTGTCCAGTGCCCGGAATTCCTCCGGGGTAAAGTCCCGCACAAGGCTTTGCAGCAGTTCCAGCGCCTGCGCTTCGGGCACCGTATAGTCCAGCGGCAGACGGCGCAGGATCTCCCGCTGGGCCAGCAGTGCATCCCGCATGGCATCCACACCGCAGGGTGTGGGGTTTTCCGGCAGAGGGCCGGCAGGCTGCACCGGCTGGTTCTGGGTCTTTGTCCAGTCCTCCGCCAGGTAGGTGTCAATGCAGGCAATGGCCTCGGTATAATAGCCCGCCTCTTTCAGGCGGCGCACATCGTCCGGCAGGCCGAGGTTCAAGCTTGCCAGACAGGCATTCAGATCTTTCATCGCATTCCACTCCTTTTTTGTTCAGATTCAGCCGTTGATCTGGGTCTCCCAGAAGTTCGCAGCGTCCAGCATCCAACCGTCGGCATCGGTGCCTGCGCCGGTACCCACGCCGTGGGTCGCATTGGGGAACAGCACCTCTTTGCAGGGCACATGGTGCTTTTCCAGTGCGCGGCTCAGCGCCGGGCGCTGAGCCGGGTAGCACAGCAGCGGGAACACATAATCGTTCTCGCCGTACCAGTGATACACCGGCGGGTAATCGTCGGTGACACAGTCAGAGATGTTCAGTTCATAGTACCGGCCCTCCAGCACAAAGGGGTCGATGGCAGCATGATAGACCGGCTTATACTCAAAGAAATTGTTGATGGGATAGCCCAGCAGCAAAGCACCGGGCTTGGGTACCCCATAGTGCTTGTAGCCCAGTTCGTCGCCGGAGAACACACCGGCCAGATGGCCGCCGGAGGAATAGCCCAGCAGGGCGTAGTTTTCCGGCTGCACATTGAACTGGCCTGCATGAGTGGTGATGAACCGGACAGCGTTGCCAAGGTCAGCCACCGGGGCGTTGTCCTTTGCCTTGAGGAACACGCGGTAGCGCAGCACGAAGGCTGCGTAGCCCATCTGGTGCAGCCGCCATGCCGTGGCATAGCCCTCGGACATATTGGAAGTCTTGTTGAGCACATTGCCGGACATGACCACCACAAACTTGCTGCCGGGCACTTCCGACGGCCAGTAATACAGTTCCACGCCATCACGGGTGGCGTCTGCGGCGATCTCCTCCGGGGAGTACACTTTATAAGTCACCTGAGTGCCGGCTTCATAGGTATCGGCCAGATAGTTCAGGGCGTCGGCGCTGTCCTGTGCCATGTTGGCGCCCACATAGTCCGACAGCGTGGTGCCTGCTTCCGGGGTGTCCGGGCTGTCCACAGCACTCTGCCAGGTCCACACGCCGCTGGCGGCGAATGTCGGGTCGGCACGCAGGTCAGAGACGAGGGTATCCGGCGTAACGGTCAGATGGCCCGATGCGGCAGAGGCCTCCACCGGCAGGCCGGCCAGCAGCAGCGCGGCGGCCGAGGCACCGGTCACCTGCAGAAACTGGCGGCGAGAGATCTTGTTTTGCATAAAAACATCCCCTTTTTTATAAATTCAAATTCCGATATTTCAGGAAGTGTGCTGCTCCCAGAAAGCCACCGCATCCGTCATCCAGCCCTCTGCATCCGTACCGTTGCCGGTGCCGATGGCATGGGGTGCATTTTCATAGACGTGCACCTCACAGGGCACACCGTTTGCCTCCAACGCCTTCCGGACGGCCGGACCCTGGAACGGATATCCCAGAGTCTTCAGGGTAACATCATTCTTGCCGTACCAGAAATAGGTCGGCGGGAAGTCCGGTGTGATGCCGCCTGAGATATCCGACCAGTAATACCTCCATCTGCAGGATGCCGGGTCCATCACGGCATGGTACACCGGCTTGATCTCTGCAAAATCGTTGACGGGGTAGCCCATCAGCAGTGCACCGGGCTTTGGCACATCATAGGCCTTGTAGCCATAGCACTTATCCGAACTGAACAGCCCGCACAGCTGCCCGCCGGAGGAAAAGCCCACGAGGGCATAGTTTTCCGGCTGCACGCCGAACTGCTGTGCATGGTTCGTGATGAACTGCACCGCCCGGCCCAGATCCTGCAGGGGGCCGTTGTTGCTGATATCCCACCAGATGCGATACCGCAGCACAAAGACGCTATAGCCCATCTTGTTCAGCTTTGCTGCCACAGCAATGCCCTCGTTCAGGTCGCCGCTTTTCATGGCCGCATTGCCGCCCACCACCAGCGCATATTTGCCATCGGCATTCGTGCCGGGGAACCAGAACAGCTGCACACAGCCCAGCGAGGAGTCGGCTGCGACCTCTTCCGGGCTGTACACCTGCCAGGTCACCTGCTTACCGGCTTCGTAATTTTCAATGACGATGTTCAGGCCGTCGGCGCTGTCCTGTGCCGTGGTCTCACCCACATAGTCCAGAAGGGTCTTGTTTTCATACAGGCGGCGCAGTGCAAGGCTGTCCGCATCCCCTTTGCAATAGGTGGAGACCCCGCTGCCCGCAATGGCCGGGTCGGAGCGGATCTCCTTCATGGTCATATCGGTGGTGATGCGCCCTTCCGCATAGGCCGGCAGAGCCAGAACGGCCGCAAAACACAGCATAGCTGCCCCGCGTTTCAGCAGATGTCCGAACATTTCACCCATTCCTTTCCGTTTTGAATCAGCCGGTGGTATGTGCTTCCCAGAAAGCCACCGCATCCGTCATCCAGCCCTCTGCATCGGTGCCGTTGCCGGTGCCGATGCTGTGCGGGGCATTCTGATAAACGACCATCTGATGGGGAATGTTGTTTCGCTCCAAGGTCCGGTCAAAATCCCTGTGCTGGCCAGGCATCTCGGCAGAGCTCAGCACAACATCGTTTTTCCCCCACCAGAAGTACACAGGCGGATAGTCTGCGTCTACCATATTACACAGGTTTGCCCAGTAGTAACGCCAGCCGCAGGTGCCAATGTCATACAGAATGTGGTAAAGCGGCTTCATCACTGTCAGGTCCACCACCGGGTAACCCAACAACAGTGCACCGGGTCTTTCCACCTGATAGGAGCCATAGCCCCGTTCCTTGTTTGCAAAGATTCCTGCGATCTGTCCGCCAGAGGAATAGCCCACCAGCGCATAATTTTCCGGCTGCACACCGAACTGCCCGGCATGGGCCGTGATAAACTTTACCGCATTGGCAAGATCCTGAATGGGCGCATTGTCGCCCATGTCGATCCAGGTGCGGTACCGCAGCACGAACACGGTGTAGCCCTGTTCATGCAGCTGGTAGGCCGCAGAGCCGCCCTCTTCCATCTCGGAGGTCATGGTGCTGCCGTTGCCGGGCACCACCAGCGCGTACTTGCCGCCCGGCTCCTTGCCCGGGAAATAATACAGCTGCACACACCCCAGTGAAGAGTTTGCCGCGATCTCTTCCGGGCTGTACACCTGCCAGGTCACCTGTACCCCATTGCGGGTATTTTCCGCCACCAGATTCATGGCCGCCACGCTGTCATCCACCAGCTCCGGGCGCATGTACTGTTCCAGCGTTTTGTTCTTCCAGTATTCGTTGCCAAGGCCGCTCAGCTCACGGCAGTAAGTATAGTAGCCAGACGACTTGATGGCCGGGTCATCCCGCAGCTGCTGCAGGGTGGTCTGCCGGGTGAACGCCGCCGAATTTTGTGCTGCCCATACGGGCAGGCTCAGGCAGGCCAGCTGTGCCAGGCACACCGCCCCACACAGCAGCTTGTAGTTCCATGATCTCATTTTTTGTTCCTCCTTTGGTCCGGTCCCAACCGGACGATATGAGTTTATTGTATCACATCCCAGGCTATTGTCAAAACAATTCTGCGGCCCCGGCCGGGGGAAATCTTTCTCCCGGAGGGAGGCTTTTGGCAGCCCGGCCAAGTTTCCCGTACCAACAAAAAAGGCTCCCTCCTAGAGGGAGCTGTCGCCGCAGGCGACTGAGGGAGTTGTACGCAAAAATGGGCCCGGAGACTTTCGTCTCCGGGCCCATTCAGAACCTGTTCTTTGGTCTGCCCTCAGGCAAACCAGCTAGTCAGTCACAAGGGCTGATTAGAACTCGACCTTCCAAGCCTTCTCACTGACATCGTTCTTCACGGTGCCGGTAGCCAGGTTGTAGATAGAAGCAGCAGAACCGACCATGCGCAGGCCAGCGTTCAGAACGCCGTTAGCACCGTTCAGGAACTTGTCGCCAGCGGTCAGCTCACCCTCATGCTTGCCGAAGCCAGCATCGAAGCCGGTGCCGTAAGCACCCTTGACGCCGGTGAGCCATGCGTTGCCCAGGTTGCCGGGCTTGTAAGCGCCGTTGAACAGAACGCCGACAGTGTTCTCGACGTACTTGCCCAGGAAGCTGTTACCGATGATGGTAACCATGTTGGTGTTGAACTTCTGCCAGTTCTCGACCTTCAGCTCGGGGGCCAGGATCTCAGCCAGAGAAGCGCCACCGTTGACGTAGGTCATCTCGTTCTCAGAGATTGCGGAAAAGTTTGCAGGCATCATCATAATGAATTACTCCCTTCAAAATGTAGAAAGATATTTTGCGAGCTCACTTTCGTGTGCTCACCAATCCTTACTAGGATGGCAATAATATACCACACTTTCCAGAAATGTTCAAGTACCTTTTTGCAAAAAGTGTAAAAAATGTGAAACAAGGTCTATAAAAGTATTGCTTTTGTACAGTCCGCAGGCGGTTTTCCGGTTCCGACAAGCTTTGCCGCCGCCGGGCGGTACACTGGCTGCAAGGGGGCTGCGGCATTGAAAAGCGTGATCTACCTCGACGAGCTTCTGCTGACCAATTTTGTCCTTGCTGCCCTGTTTCTCACCGCAGCCGGTCTGCTGTGCGCCACCGTGTGCACCGGGGTGCGGCTGTGCACCGGGGCGGCGCTGGCGGCAGTGTCGGCACTGGTACTGCTGGCCCCGGAGCTGCCGGGAGCCGTGGCAGTTGGTTATAAAATTTTCACAGGCTGCGCGGTGGTGGCCGCCGCCTACGGCCTGCCCGGGCGGGGGCGTTTTGCCCGGTTGTGTGCGTGGTATGCGCTGCTCAACCTGCTTTTGTGCGGAGCGGTGGTGCTGCCCGGCGTGCAGAGCCGCAACCTGAGCGTCAGCCTGCCGCTGTCCCCCGGGCGGCTGCTGGCCAGCTGCGCGGGGGTGTATGCCGTACTGCGGGCCCTGCTGTACTGCTTTGGCCGCAGCGGCGCGCCCAGCGTGCCCGCCACGCTGGAGGTGGCCGGGGTGCAGCTGCCGGTACAGGCCTTCCACGACACCGGCTTTGCCCTGCAGGAGCCGCTGAGCGGCAAGGCCGTGGTGCTGGTGCAGTACCCGGCGGTGCGGCACCGCCTGCCGCAGGCAGCCCGGCAGTATCTCGATGGCTGGTTTGCCCACAGCACAGCCCCGCCCCCGCCGGAGCTGGGGGTGCATCTGGTGCCCTGCCGCAGCATCCACGGCCAGAGCATGCTGCCTGCCCTGCCCGCTGCCCTGCAGTTGGGCAAAGACCGCGCAGGCGGGCTGCTGGCGGCATTCTGCTGCCCCACGCCGCCGGACCCTGCATGGGAGCTGCTGTACGGCGAGGATGCGGCACAGCTGCTCTTATAATACTTATTATAGCTGTCTCTTATACACATCTCCGAGCCCACGAGACGTAGAGGAATCTC
>ENA-OZFC01001526-OZFC01001526.1-human-gut-metagenome-genome-assembly--contig:-NODE-1526-length-10919-cov-5.149300_pt1 | contig 10919 bp, 7 predicted proteins | sample MGYA00245076_ERZ653625 | MGnify/ENA primary metagenome ERZ653625 (study PRJEB26926, sample SAMN06165169) | human gut metagenome | biome: ENVO:00009003; feature: ENVO:2100002; material: ENVO:00002003... | reverse complement strand
CTCTACGTCTCGTGGGCTCGGAGATGTGTATAAGAGACAGGAACACATGAAAACATTATATTTGCATATTGGAACACCTAAAACAGGAACAACTTCCATACAATATTTTTGCAAGAATAATTCTGAGCTGTTAGCACAGAAGGGTTTTTGTTATCCTTTATTTGATTTCAAATATATCGATTCGGGTAATTCAAGAAATGGGCTATTTTTGCAAAATGCCTATTTTACACCAGAGGGTGAAAGAGATTTAGCAATTGAACAGGAATATTTTAGAGAAGGTTCCGAGCGAGTAAAGGAACTTTTTGACACGTATGACAATATTATCTTATCGGATGAAGGAATATGGCAGACAGCATTTGTTCGTACAAGAGGAAAAGATACCATTGACAGAATAAGAAGAATAGCGGAAGAAGGCGGGTATCAGGTAAAGATTATTGTGTATTTAAGACCACAGGAAGAGTATGCAGTATCTTGGTGGAATCAGTTGATTAAACATAGCAGAACCAGTGCAAATAAGATTACTTGGCCTTATTACAAAAAATATATTTCGCGTTATGTAGGATTAGATTATTATGGAAATCTATTACAGCTTGAGGAAGCATTTGGACAGGAAAATATTATTGTACGACGTTTTGATAAAAAATACTTTAAAAATGGTCGTTTATTAGAAGATTTTCTGGATATTTTTGGTCTGGACTATACAGATGAATATGAGGTTACACAGGAACAGAAAAATACTCGTTTTTCTGATAATGCTTGTGAGGTAAAGCGTGCGATTAATAAGATACCTACAGTGACACAAAAGGATCGTATTTATTTTCAAGGATTACTACTTGAAGTGTCCAAAGTATCCATGGAACGTTATCCATCTTATATGATGTCAGATCGGGAAATTGAATTATTTATGAAAAAATATGAAGAAGGAAATCGGATGATTGCGGAGCGTTATATAAAAGATGGACAGCCGCTATTTCGTGACAAGAAAAAGAAACATATAAAATGGGATCGAAATAACCGATTTTTTATGTTTGACTTGATTCAGTTCATTGCGTTGGCATTTATGGATGTGAATAGAAGATTAGATCAACAGGAAGCAGAAATACAAGAATTAAAAAGACAATTAGAAAGAAGAAGATTCTTTAGACGTAGATAAAAAAGATACTCTCACTGTTCCATTATTTGTGGCTGAACAGTGAGAGTATCTTTTTGTCTATTATCACTACTTTTTAAAAGAATGATAGATTTTTTTCAAAAGGTTACGGGCTGAAAGGGAAAGGGACTTTTTAGTGTCAGCTTGTTCACCATGTAAGTTTGCTTGTGTTTCGGATGGTGTTTTTGGCGTATAATTCAAGTATTTTTTTACACAATATTCAAAACCATTGGATGTATAATCGGACCAGAAAGCGTCATATAATTCTGATTTTTTCGTTGGTCTTTTCATATTTTGATGTCGGAAAGGATAGCCCGTACAATCGACCCATTCCATTTGTTCTCGTGCCTTTTCCCAGATATGCATACCTTGTTTGGTATTTACGAGAACGAGAGAAATTCCCTTGTCATCGTCCCATTTATCAGGAATAGCTTTTTCGTGTCCCCAGAAATCCGCAATCGTAATATCACCGGGACGATTGGTATTCGCGTAAATACATTGGTAACAGGATGGTCTTGAAACTAATTCTTTATAAAAAAGATTGGTGTATACTCTGGAATCAATTTTTTGATCTCCTATTTTAATCAGTTCCCGATGCTTTTTCCAACCATGTGTTTTTTTGTTTCTGAAATTTACTCCAGTAACTTTTCCCTGATATTCTTTTTCACGCATGTCTAAGTAGTCAGACCAGATTTTTGGAGAGGGTGCGCCATGACAGACGATGTCAATGGTATATAAGTTATCATATTCTTTCCCCAAATAGGTATGAAGTGCGCCAACTTGACATCCTGTACCACTAAAAAGTACAGGGAGTCCACTTTCTAAATCACTTTTGATAGATGGAAAGGTGTCTGCAAGGTCACTTTGGACATATTTAGAACCACAAAATTCGTTTCTTGCATGTTTGGTAGTTGCCCGTTTATGGATGATTCGATGAAAGTCATTTTCTTGACTATAGCCAGCTCCATAGACTGCCCCCTTTTGTTCAAGAATAAGACTGGAGATTGCAACAAAAGCACCACCGGATCTACTATGCATATAGGTTTTTTCTAGTTTGTGACGAGCGCCATATCCATAAAATGGCTCAAATTCTTTTCTTGTTTTATATCCACTTTGGAAAGCGCATTTTTTTAGACATAGCCCGCAATCAATACATTTTTCTGGTGAGATTTGTGGATATAAAAAACCGCATTTGTCTTCCACCATTGTGATTGCTTGTTTTGGACATACCTTTTCGCAGGTTCTACATCCGCAACAGTCCTGTTTTGATTTTAATAATTCCATAGTACCTCCTTGGTAAACATTTCTTTATTGAAGCTTGTTTCATTCATCTCGCTTATCATTATACCTTGATTTGAAAAAAATATAAACTGCTTTGTCTGGATTTATTTTTTTCAAACAAAGTTTTTGAAATAATTAGTGGATGAGGTGTGATAGAAATAGAAAAAACATAAAAATTTGTTCACATACTGGAATAGAGGGTGGGGTATGTCAAAGTTATGTTACTATTTTGTCAAGTGTTTGGAAATACTTACTTTTTTTGGTGGATAACGAACGGATTGTTGACTTTCCCTTTCTTATGATATATCATGAAATAATGGGTGCAATTTGCCATAAGGATAAAGGAGTGTGTTTGTTAAAATGAACAAATCTGTTTTTAAGAAGATAAAGGGTGCGAAAGTAATCTTAAAGAACACCTATTATGCGAGGCATTATTATCATGATAAGTTAAAAGAAGATTTAATTCTGCTGGAATCAAAGAATGGTTCTGATTTGGCAGGAAATATTTTCCATATATTGAAAGCGTTGTCCACAGAGGAATACAAAGATTATAAAGTATGTCTGATTGTGACAAAAGAGAAAAAGGCAGATTTACAACAAAAGATAGAACAGAATCAGTTGAGACCTGTAGAGTATGTGTATTTACACTCTAAGAGATATTATCAGGTGGTTTCTACTGCAAAATATATTTTCACAGATACATCTATGGAACGTGTGTATGTGAAAAAAGAAGGGCAGATTATTACCAATACATGGCATGGTACCCCGTTAAAGAATATGGGGCAGGATGTAGAAAATCGAATTTATGCAATGGGAAATGTACAAAGAAATCTGCTTATGGCGGATTATCTGGTATATCCAAACGACTTTATGCGAGAAAAGATGGTATCTGCATATGGATTGGAAAGCCTGTATCAGGGAACGGTACTTTGTGAGGGATATCCAAGAAATTCCGTATTTTTTGATGCAAATGCAGGTAGTCATATTCGAAAAGAGCTTGGCTTAGAAGGAAAAGAAGTATTTATTTATATGCCAACTTGGAGAGGATTACTTACCAAGAAAGAGTCGGATAAGCTGCTATTTTCAATTGCGTATTTTATGAAACCTTTAGACCGTATGCTTACGGATAATCAAGTATTTTATATAAAACTACATCCGTTTGTAGGAAAGGAAATGGACTTTTCGGGTTATAAACATATTAAGCCATATCCAGATGCGTATGATTCCTATGAATTTATGAATATGTGTGATGGACTTGTCACAGATTACTCTAGTGTATTCTTTGACTTTGCCAATACGAAGAAAAAGATTATTTTATTTGCCTATGATGAGGCAGAATACATTCAGCAGAGAGGTATGTACTTAGACTTAAAGGATTTACCATTCCCTGTTGTTAAGACAGCAAAACAGTTAGCAGAAGAATTAAATACGCCAAAGAATTATGATGATACAGAATTTTTAAAACGATGCTGCACATATGATGGACCTGGTGCGGCAGAGCGTATTTGTAGTCATGTCATTAAAGGACAAAAAGTATGCAAGGAAATGAAATTGGATGGGCATGGAAAGAAAAATGTCGTGATGTATAGTTCCAGCCTTCCTAAAAACGGTTTGACGGCATCGCTTGTAAACTTGTTTCACAATATTGATTTAGACAAGAGAAATTATTATGTATCTTTTATGGAAGATGCAGTGCGTAGAGATCCGTTACGTGTAAGACAGATTCCAGATAAAGTAGGATTTCTTCCAATTTGTAGCCGTCCTGCAATGACAATCAAAGAAAAAATCGCGTTGATGTTATATGAAAATAAAAATGTAGAAAATGCGTTTGTAAATAAGTACTTAACACGTATGTATAAACGTGAAGTACAAAAGCATTATGGATGTGCTAAGATTGATTATGCGATCCAATTTGCAGGATATGAAAAGCAATTGATCCGTTTCTTCCAGGAAATTGATGCAAAGCGTTTCATTTTCGTTCATAACGATATGTTAGAAGAAATGAAAACGAGAAATAATCAACATATGCCGACCTTACGCAGTGCATACCGCAATTATGATAAGGTAGCAGTGGTGACACAGGATTTGATGGAATCAACTAGAAAAATCGCAGGAAAACATGCAAATTTATGCGTTGTAAATAACTGCCATGCTTATGAATTGGTTCGTCAAAAAGGAGCTATGGATGTATATTTTGATAAGAATACAAAGTCCAATGTGGAGTTGGAGGAGTTAAATCGTATTCTTGCCAGTGATGCTACCAAAATTGTATCAGTAGGTAGATTTTCACCAGAAAAGGGACATAAGATGTTGATGCAGGCATTTGAAAAATTTGCAGCGAAGAATCCGAATTCTTATTTGATTATTATTGGTGGACATGGAACTTTATATGATCAGACTGTCAAATATGCAGAAAGTTCTGTTAGCAATATTGTAATTATACGAAATATGGGTAACCCAATGGCGGTTATGAAACGTTGTGATCTATTTATTTTGTCCTCTTATTATGAGGGACTTGGCCTTACATTGCTAGAGGCAGATACGCTAGGTATCCCAACCATATCAACAGATGTACAGGGACCACGCGGCTTTGTAAAAGAGCATGGCGGTGTTCTTGTAGATACCAGTGTGGATGGCATCTATCAAGGAATGGTACGCTTTATGAATGGAGAGATCAAAGCCATGAATGTAGATTACCAAAAGTATAATGAGAAATCAGTAGAACAGTTTGAAGCTTTGTTTTAACGAATGGAGAAGGAATATGAAAATCGGTATTATTACATTTAATAGTGCCCATAATTATGGTGCAGTATTGCAAGTATGGGCGCTTCAGGAAAAATTAAAAAATGAAGGACATCAGGTGGAAGTAATTAACTATCGAATTCCAGCCATCGACAATTTATATCAGGTGTATGTGCCTAGATGGATTTCCAATAATAGCATGGTCAACCGTGTATGTCATAAATTACAGTATATGAAAGCTCGTGTACGGACACCGGAAAAATCCAAACGATATAAGAAATTTGAAAAGTTTATCCGCGAGGTACTTCCATCTACCAGACCATATCATAGTTATGAGGCATTGAGAAATGCACAGTTTGATTATGATTTGCTGATTACTGGTAGTGATCAGGTTTGGAATGGTAATATTACAAGAGGTATCAGTGGAGCATATTTTCTCGCCTTTGGAGATGAAAATGTGAAACGAATTTCCTACGCAGCAAGTATCGGTAAAGATGCATTTGATGAGGAAGAAAAGGTAGTTGTCCAAAAATATTTAAAAGGACTGGATTACATTTCTGTGCGTGAGGAAAAAGCGAAGAATGCAGTAGAAGAATTAACAGACAAAGAAGTAGATTTAGTATTAGATCCAACGTTGCTTTTGGATAAAGAAAAATATGACAAACTAAAGAAGCCATTTCCAGTAAAAGGTGGAGATTATATTTTTGTCCACAACGTACATTTAGTAAAAGTAGATGCCAGATTGAATGCCATTGTTGAAGAGATTTCAGCACGTACAGGGCTTCCTGTTGTAAACAACCGTGCAGATTATAGTTTTAAAAATGAGATTGCAAAGTTTTCAGAGGGTGGACCAGAAGAATTTTTAGGTGTAATAGATGGTGCAAAGTTTGTTATTACAAATTCCTTCCATGCAACTGTATTTTCTACTATTTATGAGAAAAAATTTATTACAGTACCTCATTTTAAAAATCCGGACCGAATGAGAAACTTATTACAGCTATTTGAACTTGAAAATCATTTAATAGCGGAAGTAAAAGATATTCCAAAGGATTTGAGTGAACTGGACATTGACTATGCAAAAGTAAACGAATTGCGAAAGAAAGCAAGAGTTACTTCAGAAGCATATTTACAAAAGGCTCTGAAAGGACCAAAAACAGTGCCAGAAGCAATTACTCCAGAGAAAAAGTATTTACAGTCCAAAGATAAGTTTTCATGCTATGGTTGTGGATTATGTAGAGAGTTATCTCCAGATGCAATTTGCATGAAGAGAGATGAAGAAGGTATCTTTTATCCACAAATAATAGAAGGGCAGGAAGAAAAGGCAAAAGAAACAGTATGCCTGTATGGAAATGAATCCGCAGGAAGAGCCATAAAAGCTGCGTATACAGCACATTTATCCGCAGAAGAAGAATTAGAGGTCTGTTCTGGCGGTGGCGTGATGAAAGCGCTTGCAGAGGAAATATGGAAACAAGGTGGAGTCGTTGCAGGTATTGGCTATTATAATAGTCTGTTCCCTGAATATCACTTGGCAGAAAATATAGAAGAAGCCAATGATTTCTTTATGGAAAAATATGTAGAAGAGACATTCAATGATATTTTTTCACAAGTAAAAAATGAACTTGCAAAAGGAAGAAAAGTATTGTTTATGGGCTCTGCAAGTAAGGTAGATGCCTTATATCACTTTTTGGGAAAAGAAGAAGAAAATCTTTATACTGTGCAGATATTAGGAAAAGCATTGGCATCACAAAAAGTATATGAAAAGTATTTAGAGAGTTTGGAACAAAGTTATGGTTCAAAAGTGGTAAAAGTTGAGTTTGATAACAAGATTAGAACCGCTCAAAAACCATATACATGTATTACCTTTGCAAGTGGAGATATTTATGTATCTAGTGCATACAGTAATTTGTTTATGTATGCAGTTCGAAGAGGGCATACGACAAGACATAGCATGTATACTTCAAAATATATGGAAAAAGGCATTGCAGTTGCAGATTTTACTGTAAAAAATAACAGTACAAAGAAAGAAGCATTTCCTATGGGTGAAGATATGCTTTGTGTGCATACGGAGAAAGGGGAGAAATTACTTTCTCTCGTAGCAAATCAATTGGTTATGCAACCTTATGAAGAAGCAGAATTAAAGCAAAGAGTTCCTCTTACAGAAGGAAGAACACTTTTAATGAATAAGATGGAACAGGGAGAGGATATGCAGGAAATTATTCTCTTCAATCGACAAAAAAAGAAATAAAATAAGTTTATGATTTCATTTGCAGATAATATACAGAGTAAGCATTTATGTTTGTAAGGTATGTTATCTGCAAAAAAAATACCTTATATTCTAGAAGATGACGATTTGACTTTGGAGGTGACATATGAGCAAATATAGAAAAATAGCAAGAATGGGAAAAGATATCGTATATGAAACCTATTATCAGTATTGTTGTAAAAAGATGCCGATTAAGGATAAGCGAATAATATTTGAATCCCGAACAGGAAAAGAATTTGCTGCGAATCTTTGGTATTTATTGCAGGAAATAAGGAAAGAACAGGAAACATATGAGATCGGAATATTGGTTACAAAGGAATGTCGGGAGCAGATAGAAAAAAAGTTTTTGAAAGCGGGCATTTCGAATGTAACATTTATTACGGTCTATTCGGCAGCCTATTATCGCTGGATTAGCACTGCAAAATATTTGTTTGTAGACACTTCCATGGAGCGAGTATATGTAAAAAGAGAAGGACAGGTGCTTATTAATACCTGGCATGGAACACCGTTGAAAAAAATGGGTAGAGATGAGAATACCAGTGCATATGCTATGTGGAACATACAACGCAATTTTCTAATGTCGGATTATTTATTGTATCCGAGTGAAGCGATGTGTAATCTTATGATGCATGCCTATCAAATAGCACCTTTATACCAAGGAACAGTTTTGTTGGAAGGATATCCAAGAAACAGCATCTTTTTTGAAGAAGAACGGGCAGATATAAGAGAACGATTGGGGCTTGTGGGAAAGCAGGTCATCATGTATATGCCTACATGGAGAGGGATTGTAGGAAAAGAAAAACAGGATGAACAGCTTACGAGACTAAAAGGGATGCTGGATCAATTGGATAAAAAACTAGATGCTTCCCAAGTTTTGTTTGTCAAACTGCATCCATTTGTAACAAAAGGGATTTCTATGGAAATTTATAAACATATTAGAAATTACGAAGAGACGGAAGATGTTTATGAATTTCTTACCTGTTGCGATACATTAATAACCGACTATTCCAGCATTTTCTTTGACTTTGCAAATACTAGAAAAAAAATCATATTATTTCCATATGATTTGGAAGAATATCAAAAAGATCGGGGCCTATATATAGATTTGGAACAGCTTCCGTTTCCGATTGTCTATAATGTAGAAGAACTTTCAAAGGAATTGCAGATGGGAATAACCTATGATGATCGTGCATTTTTGGAAAAGTTTTGTACCTATGATAATAAAGATGCGGCAAAACATATTGTGGAACAGGTATTGCATGGAAAGAAATGTTGCAAAGAATGGAAAAATACAGAAAAAAAGAAAAAAAATGTATTATTGTATGGCTCTGAGTTTGGAAAGAGTGGTATTACAACCGCATTATTAAATCTCTTTGAAAATCTGGACTTGCAAGAGAGCAACTATTTTGTGGCAATTGATGAAGAAGCCTTGTCAAAAGATTGCAAACGTCTTTCCATACTTCCTAAAGAGGCATATTTTATTCCTGCGGGAAATACGATGCACTTTAGTATAGGGGAGGCGCTTGCTTATTACCTGTATTTTCATTGGAATAAAAACGGAAAATGGGTAAAAAACAAAATGAACCGTTTATTTCAGCGGGAGTGTAGGCGAAGATTTCAGGGAGCCACATTTGATCAGGTAATTCAATATACAGGATATGAAGTGCGACATATAAAGTTATATCAACAATTTTCATGTCCAAGTGCCATTTGGGTACACAATGATATGCTGGAAGAAATAAAATTACGAAAGAATCAGCATTTATTAACCTTACAAGAGGCTTACCGCAGTTATGATGTAGTTGCTATTGTAACAGCAGATTTGTATGAGGCTACAAGAAAAATTGGCGGAGAAACAGCAAAGATTGTAACAGTCAATAATTGTCATAATTATAAGGAAGTACAGCGAAAAGGGAAACTTTCGATTAAATTTGATTTAGATACGCAATCCAATGTGACAGAAGAACAGCTTCTTCAGATCGTAGCTTCTGATGCGACAAGGGTGATAACCGTCGGAAGATTTTCCCTGGAAAAAGGGCATTTTATGTTGATAGAAGCCTTTGGCAAATACTTGCAAACATATCCTGACAGCTATCTTATTATTATAGGAGGACATGGACCTTTATATGAGGAGACGATAGAGGTTGCTGGAAAAGTATCGGATCGCATTATTGTTATAAAATCACTGACAAACCCTATGGCGGTGATGGCACAGTGTGACTTATTTGTATTGTCTTCGTATTATGAGGGGCTTGGGCTTACATTATTGGAGGCAGATGCATTAGGACTCCCTACGATTTCTACGGATGTGCAGGGACCACGCGGATTTGTGAAAGAGCATGGAGGTACATTAGTAGCACCAACGGTGGAGGGCTTGCAGCAGGGAATGGAAGCCTTTATGAAGCAAAAAATAAAACCAATGTCTGTCGATTATGAAGCATATAATCAAAAGGCAGTAGCGCAGTTTAAAGAATTATTTGAATATGAATAAATAGGAAAACCCCAGAGATGCACAGTGCTTTGTGCATCTCTGGGGTTTTAGATAATAGTTCCATTGCGTAATTCTATTACTCTATCACAGTATTTAAGCATGTTTTTGTCGTGAGTTACCATTATAATCGTTTTCTTTAAGTCTTGATTGATTTTATGTATTAATTCTAAAAATTCTTGTGCAGTTTCACTATCTAACGCTCCCGTAGGTTCATCTGCAATAATGATTTCAGGATCATTCACTAATGCTCTGGCAATTGCTACTCGTTGTTTTTGCCCTCCAGAAAGGTTGCTACATATAGCATCCATTTTTGTTTCCAATCCTAATTTGTTTAGAATATCCGAGATATGCTATCTTTTCTCCTTTTTACTATAAGTTTTTTTAGAATAATTTAATGGAATTTCTACATTTTCAAAAACGGAGTAATTTTCAATCAAACTGTATTCCTGAAGAACAAAACCAAACAGTTTATTACGGTAATATGCTTTTTTCTTTTCACTTAAATTAGTGGTGTTCTCATTTCCAATATAGTAATTTCCTTCAGTAGCATGGGATAGGAGACCTATTATATTTAGTAAAGAAGTTTTACCAGCACCAGATTTACCGATGATACCTACAAACTCTCCTGTTTCTATTGACAAAGAAATGTCATTAAGTGCAATGGTACGATTTCCTTTTTTGTGAAATATTTTTGTTATTCCATCTAATGTTATACAAACCTTTTTTTCCATGTTCTACTACCTCATTTCTCGTTTTAAAACTAAATAGGGATAAGTACTTGTGACAGCACTAAAGCAAATAGAAAAAATAATCAGTTTACCAGTGTATTCCACACTTTTATAAAAAGCACTTACAACAAGTATACCTATTAAAAGCATAAGGCAACTTAAAGAAAGGAATCTTATAAGGATATGGAAGTTACGTGCGCCACAAAATATATGAATTTTATATCTGTCTCTTATACACATCTGACGCTGCCGACGATAAGGCTC
>ENA-OZFC01001520-OZFC01001520.1-human-gut-metagenome-genome-assembly--contig:-NODE-1520-length-10964-cov-4.116234_pt1 | contig 10964 bp, 8 predicted proteins | sample MGYA00245076_ERZ653625 | MGnify/ENA primary metagenome ERZ653625 (study PRJEB26926, sample SAMN06165169) | human gut metagenome | biome: ENVO:00009003; feature: ENVO:2100002; material: ENVO:00002003... | reverse complement strand
TTCGCGATTGCATCGTCGCCCTGATGACCACCGATGCCGGGACGGGCTTCATGCACGAAAGTTTTTCGCGCCACGATGCCGCGGATTTCACCCGCGCGTGGTTCGCCTGGCAGAACACCCTCTTCGGGGAACTGATCCTCAAACTCGTAAACGACGGGAAAACGGACCTGCTGAATTCCATCCGATAAGAAGAACCGCGCATCCATCGTCCGGAAGCCCCTCTCCCCGGACTTGTTGCGCGGCTCCGAACGCCGCAATGTCGCTGCTCCCGTCTTTTTCCGGCCTTGCCGTCCCCTGGTGGATCGGTTATGAACCGGCCTGCCGGCGTCCGTGCGAAAGGCAGGGGTCGGGAAATTGCGGGTTTGTTAACGAAAAGATGCGCTCCCTTCCGGGGCGCATCTTCCGTTTCTCCGAAGCGGGGCCTATTCCTCGACCTCTTCGAAATTGCTCTTGTCGACGCCGCAAACCGGGCATGCCCAGTCGTCGGGAATCTCCTCGAACGGCGTTCCGGGGGCGATGCCTCCGTCGGGATCGCCGACTGCGGGATCGTAGATCCACTCGCAGACTACACAACGATACTTTTTCATCTTTTACTCGTTTTATAAGGTGAATAATGGGTATGCAAATTGGCTGCCGCTTACGCCTCCTCCTCGGCATCTTCGTCGGGGCGATTTCCGCCCGGCGGAGTGAGTTCGGCCACCAGCCGGTCGGCATCGGCGCACGAGACGTAGAGCCGGTCTTCGTAGATGTCCGTGATCTCGACGAAATTCCGCCACTCCGAGGCGTAGAGCCGCACGCGGTCCAGCCTCCGCAGGTCGATGAAGTGTCCGTAGTAGCCGAAGAACCCGCATCCGCCGAAGATCGGCAGAAACCATTTCATACGTTTGGGGTCCACCCGGCGCACCGAGGCGATCTCGTCGCGGCGTATTTCGGTGATGTCCAGCAGACAGCGCACTTCGACCGTCTCGTCCGACACGACGATCTTGCGGGGAATCGACAGCGACATCAGGGCCACCAGCGCCACGATGAACGAGGTGAACCACGCCGAGAGGTAACCCCCTTCGTACAGGTGGTACAGCAGGCCGCCCAGCAGGACGAAGACGATGATGTAAATCAGCGTCCAGTAGATCGTGCTGTGATCGAAGCGGTATTTATACGTGCTCTGCATCGGTAGTCCCTTCTTCGTTTTCGGCCTCTTCGCGTGCGGCGATCAACGCTTCGGCGATGACGAAATCCCCGGGGGTCGTGAGTTTGAGGTTTTCGCGCTCGCCCTCCGCCAGGCAGACCGCCTGTCCGACGGCCTCGACCACCGAAGCGTCGTCGGTGAACTCCGCGCGGTATTCGCTCTCGTAGGCGCGGCGCAGGACCTCTGCGCGGAAGATTTGCGGGGTCTGCACGATGCGCAGAAGCCGGCGGTCGACGATGTGCGACGCAGCGCGCCCCGCGGCGTCCGCCTCTCCGTCCGTTTCGCGGAACGAATCCACCGGCTCCACGACCGGAATCGCAGCCCCGTGTTTTGCGGCGGCTTCGGCCACACGGCGGATCATCGCGACGCTCCCCAGCGGGCGCACGCCGTCCTGCACGGCGATCAGCCCGGGGTCGGACGTCAGCGCGGCCAATCCGTTCCTCACCGAGTGGAACCGCTCCGCGCCTCCCGCGGCGATTTTGTGTTCGGCGACATCGAAACGCGCCGAGAGGTTTTTCCAGAACCCGATGTGCTGTTCGGGAAGTACCGCCACGATCTCGGCGCCGGGCAGCGCCGCGGCGAACGTGTTGATCGTGCGCGCCAGTACGGGCATGCCGCCCAGAAACCGGAACTGCTTGGGTCGTGCGCCGCCTGCGCGGCTTCCGCTGCCCCCTGCTACGATGATGACTCCCGTGCGTTCCATAGGCCTGTCGTTTTATTGTTTGTCGGGTGTTTGTACGGTTGCGGGCAGGACGAGCGAATCGAGCTGCGTGATCTGCTCCTCGGGGCTGACTTCGCCGTTGAGTTCAGCCGTGATGCGGTCGCGGACGAATTCGAACAGCGCGCGGTTCTCCCTGGCGATCGGCTCGGCGGGTTCCGACGGAATCTTCAGCGGGTCGATCGGCGTGCCGTTCTTCCAGACGCGGTAATCGAGGTGCGGGCCGGTCGATGCGCCCGTTGAACCGACGTAGCCGATCAGCTGACCCTGCGACACGCGCGAACCTTTGACGATGCCCTTGGCATAGCCGCTCAAGTGGAGATAGCCCGTCATCAGGTTGCCGGCGTGCTTGATCTTGAGCGTGTTGCCGCCTCCGCCGCCCCAGCCTTTGAAGGTTACCGTGCCGTCGGCCACGGCGTGTACGGGCGTACCTTTCGGCGCGGCGTAGTCGACGCCCGTGTGCGGGCGGTAGACCTTGTAGATCGGGTGTTTGCGGGCGTAGGAGAATTTCGAACTGATGCGCGAGTATTTCAGCGGGGCCTTGAGCATCTGCTTGCGCAGGCTCGCGCCGTCCGCCTCCCAGTACTGGATTTTGCCGCCCTGGCGGAACGGGATGGCGTAATACTCCTTGCCGCCCTGCGAGAACTTCGCGCCCCAGATGCGCCCGATGCCCACCGACACCGTGTCGTCGATGAACCGCTCGTCGTAGATCACCGTGAAGTCGTCGCCCTTCTGGATGCCGAAGAAATCCACCGTCCACTGGTAGATGTCCTCCAGTTCGGCGGCCAGAGCGTAGGGCAGCTGCTGCTCCATGATCGCGCCCCAGAGCGAGGAGTTGATCACGGCGCTTTTCTTCGTGCGGCGCAGCGTGTAGGCCTTGGCGTCCTTGCGCACGGAGACCGAGTCGTCGTGGAATCCGAAGACCACGTAGTCGGTGACCGATATTTCATAGGCGAGGTAGTCGAGATGGGGTGCGTAGAGCGAATCCTCGTGGATAAAGGCCGTGTACTTGTGCCCGGCGCGGATGTTGCGCAGCGGGAACACCTCCTTCGAGGCTTTGTCCAGCCGGTCGACCGCGAGGGCCGACACGCCGAATCCGTTGAGTATTTTCCCCAGCGTTTCGCCGCTTCCGACCTCCCCGGTCTCGGTGCGGTAATCGTCGGCATTGATGCCGTAGAGCATGTTGTGAGGCTCCTCTGCGTCCTCCACTTCCACCGCCGGACCCTGGGTCCGGTTGCAGGCGCCTGCCGCTGCGAGCAGCAGGGCGCATATCGTTATTTTCAGACCGTTCATAAGATGAAGACAAAGATAGTGCAAGACGGGCGCAAATGCAAACTTGTTTGCAATTTGCCGAGCCGCCGCCTGTATAAGGCGCTGCCAAAGATAGTGCAAGACGGGCTCAATGCCAAATTTTTTTTGCGGATCGCTTGTCGTCGTGCGGTGCGGACCGCAGGGACTGTCGGTGCTTTTTGACCGTCCGGGAGACAGAACCGCGGCGGTTGCCGCGGGGTATAGCTACCTTTTGGTGTCAAAAGGTAGCGCCAAAACCATCCGCATGTCGCTTTCGCGGGAACAACCTCCGGCCCGCGTTGAGCGGGCGCAGCAAGAACAAGACTATGCAGCCTCCCGCTCCGGGCACGCGGGCTGTCGGTTGTTCTTTCTCCGCTGCAAGCGAGAATGCGGCGGTTTAAAACCGCTTCCCGGGGTGATGCCGGGATTCTCCGCGAACACGCGAACAAGAGATGTTCGCCCCTGTTCGCATGTTCGCATGTTCGCGTGTTCGCTTCTTTACCCGGCCGAAAAGACGGAATTGCCGCGAACGATCCCGGCCCGATGCCGGAGCCGTGAAACGAAGGCCCGGCTAAAAGCGCGAGCGAAGGGGACGGGGCACGTGCGCCCCCGCGAATAGTCGCCCGGAGCCAGCGTTAGCCGGTTCGTCGCAGGCAAAGGCATCCGTCGGGGAGTTTTTGGTACTTTTTGCGGAAAAAAGTACATGAAATCCCGCGGCCGCAGGCCGCAAAAACTACCTCTTGCAAATCACGTTGAAATCGCAGAAGTTGCAGGTGTCGGCGTCCTCGCACTGGCGGAAGGGCACCGAGGGATCGTAGAGCTCCGCCAGCGTTTGGCGCACCAACTCCTCGAACCGTTCGGCATAAAGCGTGTAACGTCCGCCGCGGACGCCCGTTTCCCGGTCGTCGAGCGTCGGCAGATAGTCGGGACGGTTCATCGCCCGCACGTAGTAGAGCGCGGGTTCGGCGTCGACGCCCCGCGTACGGTAGAGCATCATGGCGTAGAGCAAGGTCTGGAGGATGTTCGAAAGCCGCTGTTTGCCCTCGCCGCGGAAAAGGCTCTCCACCCCGGCGAACTCCAGGTGCGGCGCCCCGGTCTTGTAGTCCACCACACGCAGCGTTCCGTCGTCCAGCGCGTCGATGCGGTCGGCGATGCCCGCGAACTTCATGCAAAGGGGGCGACCCGCCGCCGTGAAATCGAATCCGTATGCCACTTCCCGCTCCAGCCCCGTGACCGTGAAACCGTCGTGCGCCGCATCGTAGGGCATCACCCCGCCCCGCAGATAGCGTGTAACGATGTCTTTGACCAGCAGCAGGTTGCCCGTATAGTCGTCGGTCGTGGCCGCGGGGTCCTGCAAATAATTCTCGTTGATCGCCGCCTCGACCGCCGCGGCGATCTCACCCGTGCGGATCATCGCCCGCAGGGTCTCGCCGGGGTGCGCCTCGCCCACGATCCGGGCATAGAGTTTCTGCACCGCGGCGTGAAGGATCGTGCCGAACATCGGGGCGTCGACCTCCTCGGCGATCTCGTCGTCGGCCTGGAGACGCGCCACGGAGTGAAAATAGAACCGCAGGGGACAGGCCACATAGCGGAAGAAAGCCGTCGGCGAGAGCGTGGCCTTCGATTCTGGGTCGGTGAAGCGTCCGAGACGCTGCATGATCCCCTCGTCCTTGGCCACCTCGATCGGATCGGTCTCGGCGAGGTTGACATCCACACCCACCTCGACCTTCCGGACGGGAAATCCGCTCTCGTAGTCGAGCTGGTAGATGTAGCGGCTCGGTTCGCCCGTCGATTTGTCGTCGGCGTGCGAGCAGTAGAGCATCCACACCCGCCGGGCGCGCTGCACGAGGCGGTAGAAATAGTAGGCGTAAACCCCTTCGTGGTGCTCGGGCGTGGGCAGTCCGTAGGCCGCCCGCAGGTTGTAGGGCACGAACGACGCCTGCGCCATGTGGTTGCCCGGGAAGTTGTCGTCGTTCATCGAGAGCAGAACGACGTTTTCGAAATCGAGGTTGCGGGTTTCGAGGATGCCCATGACCTGCACCCCTTCGAGCGGCTCGCCCTCGTAGGGGATGCGCACGGTCTGCAAATGGCGGCGCAGCAGCGAGGTGTAAACCTCCGTCGTCAACTCGATGTCGCACTCGTCCAGCGAATTGCGGAGTTTGGAAATCTCCTCCGAAATCACGGCCAGAAACTCCACGCGCTGACGCCGGTCGTCGCCCTCGTAGGGCGTCCGGGCCACGGCGGCGACGACCCGCAGCAGCCAGTCGGACAGCTCGCGCCACGCGGCGGCGGGCGAAAAGATCATCCGCAGCAGGTCGTTGCGTCCCAGCCATGCGGCGTCGACCGAAATGCGCCGTTCGCGCACGATCTCGTCCTGCATGGCGCGGGTCTCGCGGGCATCGCTGTCCGCGACGTAGGGGTGCGCGAGAATGCCCACGGCGTCGGCATGGTAGAAAGTGCATCCTGCGCCCTTCGTGCGGCGGTGAGCCTGCAACTCCACGAGGCGTTCGACGAAGGTGTAGGCCAGGCTGGCCCGCAGCGGATAGCCCATCGTGACGTTGACCTTCCCGATCTCGGGCGGCAGGGCGTAGAGCAGCGGCAGGAGCAGGTTTTCATCGGTCAGCACCACGGCGGTGCGCTTGTCCAGCGGCCCCCGTGCGGCCAGTTCCCGCAGGATCGCAGCGGCGTGCTTGCACTGCACGGCGTTCGACACGGCGGCCACGGCGGTCAGCTCCTTCGGACGCTCCATGTTGTCGTGCGACACGTCCCCGCGCGGCGGGAACTGCACGACGTTCTCGCGCACGAACATCCCGGCCTCCTGCTCGGGGCGGTCTTTATAATAGGAGTCGTAATCCCAGTAGAAATCGGTCTCGGCAGCCGTCGAGAGGAAGCGGAATAGCTGTTTCTCGCACTCCGACAGGGCGTTGAATCCCGCCACGACATATTGCCGCGCCTCGGGAAAGGCATACCCCTCGCCGCGGATGCGGTCGGCGGCGGCCCGCTGGACCATGCCGTTGTAGGCGATGCCCAGCTCGGAGAGCCGTTCGCGGAAGCGGGCGTAAACCGGCCCCAGGGTCTTCCAGATCGCCAGGAAGCGGCGCTTCTCCTCCGAGAGATCGGTTTCGTCGGCGAGCGTCGACCAGAAACGCAGGATTTGCAGCTGCGCGGGAGTGAGGTACGAAATGTCGGCCTCGATCTCCTTGATCTCCGAGATGTTGCGGAACAGCATCGCGGCGTCGATCCGGTATTTGTCGATGGTGTCGAAATCCGTCAGGAGCATGTCGCCCCAGAAATAGAACTTGTCGAACGGCTCGGCGTGGTATTCCGAATAGATTTTGTAGAGTTCGGTGATCAGCCGCACGCGGTCCCCGGTGCGGAGTCCCGAAATCTCGGTCGTCAGATCGTCGACCGTCACCCACCGGGGCTGCCACATCGGACGCCCGGCGATGCCCGTCAGGGCGTCGACGAAGAACAGCCGCGCACGCCGCGACGGAAAGAGGATCGCCCTTTCGGAAAGCCCTTCGCCGTAACGGGCATAGAGGTCTTCGGCAACTTCGTGGAGAAAGGTTTTCATATAATGCAAAATTCACAATTCACAATAATTTAGTTTGCAGACGTTCAAAACCGACTTCAGCAAAGTCAAAATTGTGAATTATGAATTATGAATTGCGAATCACTCCACCCTTGTGATGTCGCCGCCCATGAACTTCGCGCCGCTGCGCACAATGGGCGGAGCGCCCTTGTAGGTGATCTTGCCCCCGGTCGAGGTCTTGCCCTGGAAACGGTCGGTCACCCACAGCGCAGCAACGCCCGAACTGGTGACGTTGGCCTCGGCGGCCATCACCTCCAGCCCCGCTGCTTCGAGTTTTCCGGTCGAGACGAACAGCGAAAGGTAGCGCACCGCGCCCGTCAGCGTCGCCGTGCTCTTGCCCGTAAGCTCCATTTTCAGGTCCTTGACATCCATCCGGGCCGTCACCTGCGCCATGCCGCCCACGGTCAGGTCGAGGACCGTGGCCACCAGCGTGCTGTCGAACGTCGCCACGGCGTCGGCAATGGCGACGCGCTCCAGCGAATTGTAATAAACCGTCACCGAAGTGCGGTCGGGCCGGCGGGCGTCGGAGCGTTCCGTGATGCGCAGCACCTTGTCCTTCACCTCGGCGCGGAATTTGGTCGTATAGGAACCTTTGGTGTCGTAGACGATCTTGGGGGCTTCGGTGTCGGGAACCTGCACGAATTTGACGTCGAGCGGCGCCGACACTTCGACGGCTGTAAACGACGTGAGCCATTCGCGGCGTTCCCCGGTTTCGGCGGGCTGCTGCGCCCGGCAGAGCGCTGCGGCGGCCAGCATCACGGCCGTCAGAATCATTTTCTTCATAACAAGATCTTGTTTTAGCTCCGCTAAATTACAAAATTATTGCGAAGTTCGGGATTTGTTTTGTATTTTTACCCATTAAAACGAAATTTCGGACAGTGAGAGCGAAGATTCTGAATGCAAGCGCCGGATCGGGAAAAACCTACCAGCTGGCCTACAAATACGTCCGCGACGTGATCGACCAGCCGGGCCTCTACCGCCACATCCTCGCCGTGACCTTCACGAACAAGGCCACCGAGGAGATGAAATCGCGCATCCTGAAGGAGATCCACCGTCTGGCCTCGGGAGGCGCAAGCCCCTATCTGGAAAACCTCTGCCGCGAGCTGTCGCTCGACGAGCGTTCGGTGCGCAAACGCGCCGCCGAGGTGCGTTCGAAAATCCTGCACGACTACTCGCGCTTCACGGTGCTGACGATCGACACCTTCTTCCAGCGCATCCTGCGGGCCTTCATCAAGGAGCTGGGCATCGACCTCAATTACAACGTCGAGATCGAGACGGCGTCGGTGCTGTCGAAGGGCGCCGACACGCTCATCGAGCAGATCACCGTCGACCGCGACCTGCAACGCTGGCTCACGGAGTTCGTGCAGGAGCGCATCGACGAAGGCCGCAAATGGGACATCCGCGACGGCATCCTTTCGCTCGGCGGCGAGTTGTTCAAGGAAAAGAACAAGGACGCGCTGTCGGTGCCGCGGTCGCGCGAGGAACTGGGCCGGATCGTATCGCGCGCCGCGGCGCAGGCCGAGGCGACCAAAAAGCAATTGCAGCAGACCGCCGCCCGGGCCGTTGCGATCATCTCCCGGGCCGGACTTACGGCCGCCGACTTTTCGGGCAAGAGCCGCAGCTTCGCCAATTATTTCTTCACCGTCGCCGCGGGCGAACTGAAACCCTACGGCGCGACGGTGGCCAAGATGGCCGCCGCGCCCGAGGGCTGGGGCGCCAAGGGATCGCCCGCGCAGGCGCTGGCCCCCGAGCTGCAACCCCTGCTGCGCGAAATGTGCGACATCTACGACGCCAACCGCAAGAGCTGGAACACCTGCGACCTGCTGAAGGAGAACTACCGCAGCTTCGCCCTGCTGTCGGACCTCTACAAGCGGGTGCAGCAGCTGTGCGACGAGCAGAACATGATGCTCCTCTCGGAAACCAAATACGTCCTCTCGGAGTTCATCGGCCACAACGACGCGCCGTTCATCTACGAGAAGGTGGGCAACCGTTTCGAGCGTTTTATGATCGACGAATTCCAGGACACCTCCCTGAAGGAGTGGGAAAACTTCCTGCCCCTGCTGCAAAACGCCATGGCGCAGTCGGAGGAGACCTCGGTGCTGATCGTGGGCGACATCAAGCAGTCGATCTACCGCTGGCGGGGCGGCGACTGGAAAATCCTCCACGGCGAGGCCCAGCAGGCGCTGGGCGCGGGCGACACCCAAGTCGAGGTGCTGCGGGAGAACTGGCGGAGCCTCCCCGCGGTGGTCGCCTTCAACAACCGCATCATCGAACGGATCGTCGCCGCGGACAACCGTGCGCTGAACGAAACCCTCGCAAAGGCCTCCGAGGAGGGTTCCGTCGATCCCGCGGAGGCCGCCGCGCTGCGCGACACCCTCGCCGACGCCTACCGCGGACATGCCCAGCTCCCGCGCCGCAAGGCCGAACACCCGGGCTACGTCTCGGTCGAGACCTTCGCCGAGCGGCCGCCCGTCGTGGAGCGCATCTGCGCGCTGATCGACAAGAGATTCCGGCCGTGCGACATTATGATCCTCGTGCGCGGGGCCACCGACGGCGCGAAGGTCGCCGCCGAACTGCTCGACTTCAAACGCCGCAACAAAGACCCGCGCTACCGTTTCGACGTGATGACCCAGGAGGCTCTGATCGTGGGCAACGCCCCCGTCAGCTCGTTCATCGCCGCGGCCCTGCGGCTGGCGCTCAACCCCGACGACTCGCTCTCGCGCGCCGTCTACAACCACTACCTCGGCCGCCCGTTCGACCGGCCGCTCGACGATTCGGAACGCGATTTTTTCCGCTCGGTGCGGCTCCTGTCGCCCGAGGAGGCGTTCGAGCGGATCGTCATGCGGCACGCCCTGCAAGGCGACCGTCGGCAGACGGCCTACCTCCAGGCCATCCACGAGCAGATCATCTCGTTCTGCGCGACGAAAATCGCCGACATAGCGCTGTTCCTCCGCTGGTGGGAGGAGACGGGCAAAAACCGCTCGCTGTCGGTCGAGGAGAGCGCCACGACGGTCGAGATCACCACCATCCACAAGGCCAAGGGGCTTGAAAAGCGGGCCGTGCTCATCCCCTACTGCTCGTGGTCGCCGGACCCCAAGTCGAGCGGTACGGTGCAGAACATCGTCTGGGCCGAGGCGCGCGGCGACGGAGCCGAAGCGATCGGCCGCTTCCCGGTGAAGTACAAGAAGGCGATGGCCGAATCGGGCTTCTCGTCGGAGTACTACCGCGAGCTGGTCTACGCCCACGTCGACAACGTCAACCTGCTGTACGTGGCCCTCACGCGCGCCGCCGAGTCGCTGCACGTCTTCATCCCGCAGAAGGGCGGCCGCACGGTCGGGGGGCTGCTGCTCCAGAGCATCGCAACCGACGGCGACAAGGCCCTGCTGGGCGACTTCGAAGGCCGCTGCACCATCGACGAAGCGGGCGAACACTTCGCTTTCGGGGAGTTCGCAGGCCCCGTCGCGGGCGGTTCGAAACGCTCCGAGGCCGAGCACGTCATTCTGGAGGAGTACCCCACGGCGCAGGCCGACCTGCGGCTGCGGCTCCCCTCGCAACGCTATTTCGAGGACGGCGGCGAGGTCGAGCTCTCGCCCCGGAACCTCGGCATCCTGATGCACAGGGCCTTCGAGCAGGCCGACGACGAGGCCGGAATCCACGAGGCCGTGCGCGGCATGCAGGCCGACGGCACGCTGTCCGAAGCCGATGCCGCGACCCTGCGGCAGATGATCGCCCGGGCCTTGGAACACCCCGAGGTGCGCGAATGGTTCGGCGGAGGCTGGGAGCGCGTGCGCAACGAAAACGAAATCATCATCCCCGGAAGAGGGTCGACGCGGCGTCCCGACCGCGTGATGATCGACGGACGCCGGGTCGTCGTCGTCGACTACAAGTTCGGCCTGCGCGACGCCGAACGCCACCGCCGGCAAATGCGCGAATACCTCCGCCTGCTGGGCGAAATGGGTTATGCCCCGGCCGAGGGGTATCTGTGGTATGTGAAACTGGGTAAAATCGAAAAAGTGGAGCCATGAGAAGCATCCTCCGAAGCCTTCCCGCCGCATTCCGCCGCCGGGGTCTCCGCATCGCCGCGACCCTCGTGCTGCGCGCCGTGCTGAACCTGGCGGGACTCGCGGCCCTGTCTCTTATACACATCTCCGAGCCCACGAGACGTAGAGGAATCTCGT
>ENA-OZFC01001518-OZFC01001518.1-human-gut-metagenome-genome-assembly--contig:-NODE-1518-length-10967-cov-5.453996_pt1 | contig 10967 bp, 4 predicted proteins | sample MGYA00245076_ERZ653625 | MGnify/ENA primary metagenome ERZ653625 (study PRJEB26926, sample SAMN06165169) | human gut metagenome | biome: ENVO:00009003; feature: ENVO:2100002; material: ENVO:00002003... | reverse complement strand
ACGAGATTCCTCTACGTCTCGTGGGCTCGGAGATGTGTATAAGAGACAGGGACTACACTGACTACGATGCCGACAGCACGATTCAAGTCGCACTGGATGAGGCATTGCTCAATGCCGACAGCGCCACAGCCTCTTTCCCCCGCATGGACGGTGAGGATTACGCCATCGTTCCCATCAGTATACAGGTGCTGTATCCTGCTAACGGCGGCAGTGCGGACATCACGCTGCCCGACAACGTAGAACTGCTGGGGTATAGCTTTACCAGTGGCGACCTGTGTGTTGCCACCGAGGAAGAACGCCAGCGGCAGCTCCATTATGATTTTTCCGAAGTCACGGCATCGGTGACAGGTATCTATGTCAAAGCTACCGAGGATTTCAGTGTCACACTGACCTATACAGACTCGGAAAAGAGCCTGACAAAAGCGCTCCATGTCACACTCGACGATTCTGCGCCGTTTCCTGGCATCCTGCAGGATCGTTTTGAGCAGGAGGCACAACCTGCCTTCTGCTCGGCGGACGCAGGTGTTGCAGCTTACGCGGGTTTGCAGGTCACGCAATGCGTTTACACCAGCGTGGGCTGGATGAACTATCTCGGCGGGCAGCCTGCCCTGTGTGCTGATAGCGGCAAATGGGCGTGGGGACCCGGTGCAACCTATGCCAACAAGTATCCGCCGGTAGCCAATTATTCCTCGGCGGGCAGTGTCTGGGTATTGGCCTCGTTCTTTGGTAAAGGCTGGACAGCGGATCAGGCAACCATGTGGGCACAGGGCTTCAACAGCGGCGCACCGTCTGCGGTTTCTGCTTGCGCGGCCGAAGATGCCCCCGACAACAATACCTACCTTGACCGCCTTGTGTGGCAGGCAGAGCAGTTTCCGGACAGCGTTGCCAGTGAAATCGTGAACGGTGCGGCAGTCTATGCAGACGACGATGCCGAAACGGTTTACATCGGCACACTGTACGTTCCCAGCAACGCTGCATGGCAGCGCTTTGTCATTCTGGACTACACCCCGGTCACCTTGGGTGGGGATAACGAGATCCCCGAACTGACTCCGGAGGGACAGCCCGTGGACAAGCCGTGGAGTGCCAGTTATGAACGCACCGAAACGCTGGATTTTTCGTATACCATCAACACCGACAAAATCCAGTTGGAAACGCTGGAGAAGGTGGATGGAGCAGGCATCGATATTGCCCCGATTCTGGACGGTATTCCTTCGGACATCAACGGCGGCAGTTGGACGATTACGCCGTCAGGCAAGCAGTCGGTGACTACCGACGGTCACACACAGGACGACAGTTACCATCTCAATGGCGGCGATGCTTCTGCCACATGGACGGTGCATTACAGTGTCAGCAAGTCGGCATCCCAAAGCGGCAGCGTAACGGCCAACAGTGAGCAGGATGCAGACGCACAGGCATCTGCGGCACAGTCCGCCGCGCAGAGCGCCTGTGAAAGTCAGGTCAATGGTGAAATCGAAGCAGCGCTGTCGGCTGTACATGGTTACTTCGATAGTCTGAAATTCAGCTATAACGAGGTTACTATCCCGCACGGCTTCGATTCCACGCCGGGCGCGCTGGGCAGCCACCAGACTATTACGGTTCCTGCAAATAGTTCCAATGACTATAAAATGCAGAACGATGAATGGTCGGTCAAAGTCAGCGTTGACAAAATCGACAGTGAAACCAAGCAGCGCATCAAGGGTGATGCCGAGTTTAAGATTTTCGAGTGGGATACCGTTCGGCAGTGCTATATTCCGGCAGGCGGGTATAACCAGTACAAAGTCGAACGCCAGGCGGATGGCACATACAAAGTCATCAACCACAGCGACTATGCAGGCGGTTCGGATGATTTGTTCTATACGCAGCGCAATGAGGGTAAATTCGTCATTGTGGAAAACCGTGCTCCCAACGGCTACTACGGCGACTGGACAGATGTAGATGTTCCCGGCATGGCAGGTTCTGTGCTGGGCAAGCGGGCGTATGCCTTTGAAATTACCAAAGCGCAGGACGGTCAGATAATTCGGCTGGGCAACGCCGACTACAACGCCGACATCACTACGAACAACAACGGCGGTACCCTTATCGACACCGGCGAGGGCATCGTCACTATCACCTTTGGCAGCCGCAACACAGATAAGACCTACGCCACCGACCCCACAGGTATCGCCAGCAATGAGGATTCCTACACCATGCACGCTGATTCCGACAAGATGCAGAATGACCGTGTCCTCGGCAATATCCTGCTGACAAAAGTGGATTTGGATGCCGCGCGGTATCTGGCGGCGGGCAGCAACGGTGACAGCACGCTCGAAGGCGCTGTATACGACCTGTACGCTGCCGAGGACATTCATCACCCGGACGGTGTTTCCGGCATCGTCGATTACTCCAAAATCACAGATGCCAGCGGCAACCCTATCTGGCATACCACCGTGCTGACCAACGGCGCATGGAAGTCCGACTATCTCCCGGTGCTGAAAAAGGATTACCTTGTAGCCTCCGCGGCCATCAAGGACGGCAAATTGGCATTTGCCAATCTCTACTTAGGCCGTTACTACCTTGTGGAGCGCGCCACCGGCATCGTGATCCCGGTGGATTCCAACGGGCAGTATTATCTTTCCGGTCAGTATCCCCTGCTCAACAAAAAGCTGGAGCCTACCGGCAGCTATGCCGCCCTCGCCAACAATGGTACGGAGTACACCGACTACGTTTACCGCAACCAATATTCCGCTGTTGCCGAGAGCCGCGCCCTGGACGGCAGCAAGACCTATGACGGCTACTACCTCTCCTTTGCAAAAGGCTATCTCTGTGATGAAGTCAACCACTATCAATCCCTTACTTATGCAGATGAATCCACTTACGTTGTCCGCACCGAAGACCAGACGCAGGATGAAGTGCTGAAATCCGGGTTCAGCCTGCAAAAGCTGGTGTCCACCACCGGGCAGCCCTCGCCCGCCATCAAGCTGGGCGGTGCCGGGTTCAAAGTGTACCGTGTATCGCTGCTGAGCAAGGCAGACCGGTTTACCCAAAACGCCGATGGCAGTTACGATGCCGCCAGCATTCTGGATGCCTATCGCAAATCCAGCTATGATCAAGATACGCTGAAATTTGATTTTTCCGCTGAGGAACAGGCTGTCGCCACGATGTACGAAAGCGACACCACCGCCGTCACCGGCTATAACGCAACCTTGACCGCAGACGGCGATTTTGCCAACGGGCAGGGTCTTGGCTGGGTGCCGACCAACAATGCGCAAGAATATCGCTTATCCGAGATCTTCACGAACGAGGAAGGCATCCTGCGTGTGCAGGGGCTTCCTTACGGCCAGTACATCGTCGTGGAAACCACCGTACCGAAGGATGTTTTTCAGGCTGAACCGTTCATTATCAATGTCAATGCATCCAGCCCGCAGAGCAGCTTTACTGTGCCTGCCGGCAGCATCACAACGCCCAGCGGCAGCTACATAACCTACAACATTCTGGATGAAGAGTTGGAGGGCTACCTGCAGCTTGTCAAAATCGACATTGAGACGGGCAAGCCTGTCAAAATTGCCGACACCGCGTTCAACCTTTACTACATTGCCGAGGACGGCCATGAAACCCTTGTGGAGATGAACGACCCGAAATCCGGCAATGCCTGGGCAAAGACCAGCACTTTCTATACCGATTCCAACGGCGAAATGAAGACCCCGGAAAAACTGCCGCTGGGCAGGTACCGCATCGTCGAGATCGAAGGTCCACGCGGGTATTTCAACGACCGCCAGTACAATGTCGTGTTCGAGCTAACCTCGGACCGCGTGTATCAGGTCAGCGGCGGCAGCGCCGACGGCATGGATGACTATGTCATCACCGAAAACTACTATAACCACGAGACATTGGGGCAAATCAAGATCCGCAAAATCGGCAACGTGCTGACCGGGTATGAGAATGGGCAGTTCGTGTACGAGTCCGACAACCTCGCCAATGCCACCTATGAGATCCACGCGCAGGGCGACATTCCCACGCCGGACAATCAAGGCACACTCTGGTACGCAGACGGCGACCTTGTTGCCACCGTTACCACTGCCGAAGATGGGCAGGTGGACGGGGTTCAGTTCAGCCCCACGCGGACAACTGCCACCTATGATTTCTTGAAAGTGACCCACGATGGCACGAAGGGCGAAGTCACCATCACGTTGCCGCTGGGTACCTACACAATTTCCGAAGTGCAGGCTCCTTACGGCTATGTCCACACCGACCACACCTACACGGTGGTGCTCGACTGGGATAACCAGTACAACGACTTGGTGCTTGCCAAAACCATCATCGACCACACGCAGGACGGTGATGTTGTGTACGATTACTCTATTATAAATGTAGGCAACGCCAGCGCTGAGCAGGTTGAAAAGCAGGTCCTTGTCTTTGAGAATGCCCGTGTGCTGCTGGTCGTTGAGGAGGGCAAAGTCGGTGTCGGGCTGTATAAGCTGGACCGCGACACCTGCGATTTGACTGATGAAGCGCCCTATGCAGACGGCTGCAAGACACGCGCCACCCTTTTGAATGGCGGCAGCAACCGTGCTGACATCCCAGCCGATGCCAAGATGGTCGCAGGGGCTGTCTATGAGCTGTATACCGCAGACGACATTTACAGTATTTCCGGTAAGCTACTGGCAGCCGCTGATACGCTGCTGGGTACCGCCACCACCGATGAAAACGGCCTTGCCTACTTTGACGTAGATGTTCCCCTGCGCGGCGAACACTATGGCAGCAGCGATGCCCACGACTGGACGACCAACAGTGGCCGCTACTATCTGCGCGAGGTCAGTGTGCCGGACGGCTACCTGATCGAGCAAAGCGTGATTCCTGTGGAGTTCACCTACGAGAACCAGTTCATCGCGTGGCAGATCGTTGACTGCCTGCACTCCGACAAGCAGACCACCGTGGAGATCGACAAGCGTGCCTTCACGGCTGATTCCGATGGCACCTTTGCCCTGCCCGGTGCAACCTTGACCGTGACCGATTGGAACGGCAATATGGTGGATACTTGGGAGAGCGGTGACACGGCCCATGTGATTCGCGGGCTGCATCTTTCCCACGACTTTGCCGGGAACCGCGATACCACCAAAATCTATACCCTGACCGAAACCCGCCCGGCAGACGGCTATACCACCGCCCGCTCGATTCAGTTCCACTTGGAACAGGCCACGGATGACAACGGCTACTTACAGGAAACGGCGGTCTGGGTGCTGCATGAATCCGAAGATGCCGCATACCAGTCCGGCAGCATTATCTCCCCCACCGCATTCTCCGATGACACTGTGGCTACGATTTCCGCCAAGCTGCGCGCTTTCTGGGATAAGCTGACGGGCAAGAATCCTGATGCAGACGGCGTTGTCATTGCCAACTGGTACTGTGTGAACGGCACACTGGTGGTGAATTTCACTGATGCCGCCAATGACCGCGCCATTGCCAAATGCCTGCGGGAGAGCGATTTCTCCGATTTGACGTTTGATAAGGTCTACTTGACCGGCGCGGCGGCTCCTGCATTCTTTGCCGATAAGCAGATTGCCGACAAGCCCGCCAATGCCGAAATCACCTACTCTGCAAGTTGGATTTTGCTGAAAGATTCCGATGGGTTCAGCCAAACCATTACAATGCTGGATGCCCCTACCCGCGTAAAAATCAGCAAGGCCGACATTACGACCCACGAGGAAATCCCCGGTGCAACGCTGCGCGTGCTGGATAAAGACGGCAATGTTGTGGACGAATGGGTGTCCGAAGATACGCCGCACTACATGGAGGCCGTGCTGGTTGCGGGCGAAGCTTATACGCTGGAGGAAACCCTTGTGCCGGATGGCTCCGGGTATATACCTGCAAATTCAATTCAGTTCACGGTCGAGGATGACGGAAAGGTGCAGCACGTTTTCATGCAGGATGACTACACGAAAGTGCAGATTTCCAAGACCGACATTGCCACCAGCAAGGAAATCAGCGGTGCAAAGCTGAAAATCACGGACGCGGACGGCAAGACGATTACCGAATGGGTCACGGATGGCACTCCCCACTATATGGAGCGCATCCCGATGGGTACGTACACCCTGACCGAGACGATGGCCCCCACCGAGCAGGGCTATGTCCGCGCCGAGAGCATCACCTTTGAGGTTGGCCCCACCGGGGATATTCAGCGTGTCGAGATGAAAGACGACTTTACTAAGGTCGAAATCTCCAAGGCAGACATGACGGACGGCCGTGAGCTGCCCGGTGCAAAGCTGAAAATCACCGATGCCAGCGGCAGCACCGTTGCCGAGTGGGAAACCAACGGCCAGCCCCACCGCATCGAGCGACTGAAGCCCGGTGAGTACACGCTGACCGAGACTGCCGCCCCTGCCGGGTATCTGCTCAGCGAAGAAGTACACTTCACCGTGCAGGAAACCGGGGATATTCAGAAAGTCACGATGTACGATGCCCCGGCGCATTCGCTGATTCTCACGAAGCGAGATATTGCCACCAATGCAAAGCTGGCGGATGCTCGCCTGACGATCCGCGATGCCTACGGCACGACCATTGACCGCTGGACGACCACGGACGGCGACCATGCCATCCGCGTACTGCCGGAGCGATCTGGCGCCAAAGACCCGCACAAGAATCTGCTGATTTTGTCCGATGACACCAGCGAACACGTCTACACGATGGTAGAGGAACTGGCACCGAACGGCTATCTCGTTGCCGAGAGCATCACGTTCAAGGTCATGCAGATGAACGATGCCCTTGTTGTATTTATCTGGCAGGACGGCGGCTGGCAGAAGTCTTCCGAGGGGTATCTTGCCATGTATGATGAGCGCACCGATACACCCGTGCCGCTTATGAAAACTTTCCCGCAGACCGGCAGCATTTTATAAAAACTGTGCCGAGTTGTTACACTTCGCACATTTCCGAGGAGTGATATTTTGTCCGTTTCCTGTTTTACTTCCACCAATTCGCATCTCTGCAAGTTCCTGCGCACCACAGGCCGCGACTGGCGCAACACCATCTACATTGAGTGCGGCGACTGTCAGCGCGCCGTGAGCCGCAGCTGCAGAAATCTGCTCTGCGCCTTTGACTCGACCGGTGCGCCGGTGATCGTGCCGGTGCATGACGTGGAATACCTGTTCGGCACCACCGTGGACAAATCCGAATGCCGCGCCATCCTCACGAAAGCCAACTTCTGTGAGCTGTACAAAGGCTGGATTGACGAGCATATCCGTGACCCTCATGCCTGCCCGCTGAATGATTTGTACGTCAACTGGGATGTTCCCGATCCTTGCGCGGCAAGAATTTTTCTGAATCGGTAAATAGTCACTAAATAACAACACTCCCCAAGGCATGCTACCTTGGGGATTTTATTGCGCTTACTATGTGCTAAGTCCAGTACTACTTTTTCTTAATCCTTATATAATGAACGCCGTACAAAGCTTTGCTGCTTAGTTATCCTTCAAAAGTACAACTCAAATCCGGCCCTGTCTCGTCATCTACCGTATTGCTACTTGGGCACCAAACGAGAACGGAACGCCTATCCGTTCCAGAAGAATTGCACGAACTGCACTGCCAATCTTGCGAATATACTACTGTGCAATAGCATGGATGGCTTGCAGCCGCCTGATGAATTCTAGTTGCATCAACGGTACCATAATAATGCTTATTTGTATGATTACCGTTAGCGCATCCACTTTTGGGCATAATTGAGTTCGAATATTCAGTCGAAGAGAAGCCAACCTTTACAATCGTACCATCCCCAAGTTCGACATCTCGAATACCCTGATCATAGGTCTTTTCTGTTGTTTCATTTACTTTGGCCGTACTTGTATTTGATTCCTGTGCAAAAGCTGCCGTAGGAATCATTACCACCAAAGCAAGAATTGCCATAAAAAACGATACTACTTTATTCATCATTTCCCTCCTGGTGTGTTATCTATGTTCAATATATAAGGATTCAATTTATCGGGGCACATTCTTCTATTTTGTCCAATATTGTAAGGAAATCATTTATTGGGATATCTGCTCGTCCTGACTCCTGTGCCCACACATCTGCGTATATATGATACAGAATATTATCTTTCACAAAGTACGTGTTAATTTGACGAACTTTTCCGCCGTTCTTTGTTATCGCGATCTGTATCTTTGTTCCATACGGCAATGTGTACTGCATAAATGTAGTGTCCGCTATTCCTATATTTCCCACCGTCAACGAATCGTTTTGACTTTCTGTTCCTATTTGTGTCTCGGCTGTATACCACACAGTATAGTCATTTTCTTCATTATCACTTGCTTTGTATAGCGCTGATGCAAAGATTTTTTCAACGTTTCCTTCTTCGTCACATTCTGCTGTAATGCTCACCCTTGGCTCTGAATTATTCAAGTTATCTTGAAACCATCTGCTGCTCAACATGCTAAGTCCTATTTTATTTACAGCACTTTGCCAACTGTCAACTTCATAAAAAGCTTTCCTGTCTGTATTTGCACATGCCCGTTCCTTTGCATCCCGCAAAAAATCATTTGACACATTTTCTTTTGGTGTTCTATAATCAGCAGTTGCAATCTCAAACTCATATTGCCCATACTGCTCATTTTCCCATTTCAGTTTCACACTTTTGTATATTCCAGCACCAGCCAAAAACAATGCCGCAATAACAACCACATATTTCCAATGCATAATGTTGCTTCGTTGATTTACTGGCACAGTAGCATCAAGAATCACTCTGCGAATTTTTATTTTTTCACTTTCTCCAAGTACAACATTTTGCATACTGTCTTTATAAGAAACCTTCATTAAATGCCTCCTCTCCGAGTAACAATTTGAGTTGTCTGCGTGCACGAGTCATGCGCATAGACACCCCAGATTCAGTGAGCTTTAGAATTTTTGCCATTTCGCTTGGTCTATACCCTACATAATAGTAAAGATAAATAACAATTCGATACTGGGGGACAATTTTCATCAGCGCGTTCATTATTTCTTCTTGGTCTTGAAAATCTGTTTTACTTGGAATATCCACATTATCAAGCGGAATGTATTGCCTATGCTTATTTTTTCGCAGTAAATCTTTACAACAGTTTACAGTTATCCTCGCCAAAAACGCATCTTCAGATTCTGTTTTTATAGAATGATTTTTTTCAAGAAGCCTTAAGAATACCTCTTGAACAATGTCTTGTGCATCATCCCGATTCATCAAATAACTATACGCCAAACGATACACCGCATCGCTGTGGTGATCATATAAGCGCAGCACTTCCATTCGCTCCATTACAGCCCCCCAGATGGTTTCTCTTACTACTATAACGTATGAAGCCCTCATTTTCACACCGAGAAAATACATTTTACTAACATTTTACGTAGCCAATTATGTGCGGCAGTTTCAACTCGTTTGTGTTCAATCATCGCACTGATGAATACGACAACTGCGCAGAAAACCGCGCTCGATTTGCCGTAGAGGCTGTCCGTGCAGTTCACAGACAGTCGTCGGAAATTTCCATCGCTTATAAACTGACAGTCCGCCAAGTGGTCCGCTTTATGGCAGCGCCGACGTGGTTGAATCGGAGCCGGGAATCTTTGTGCCTATACTTGTTGAAGCCAGTGTCACCAGTTTTCATGTAACTCTAGCAAACCATTCCGGTCTGGAAGATACGATTCTTTCCACCAACCGTCTTTACTTCAAGGAGCAGGTCCACTTCTTAAAATTTGTGATTAGATTCTGCAGTATACTGATAAGCCCATCACTGATGTTAGCGGGCTGACATCGCCAGATTTCATAGAGCAACAATTAGTCCGTGGGCGTATTAGCTGCACCCCCATGAGCCGTCAACTCTTAGCTGATTCCGAATGGCCAAACAAAGTTGCGGCAGAACAAATCAAAGATATTCATCGCTGTGTCCGTTGCAACAAAAAGTACCTTAGCGACTTGCAGCAGCATCAGAGCACTCATCAGTTTGCTTTTGTAAATAAACCCAAAACCGCAAGAGGTGAATTCTCACAGTTTTGGTCTATTTAGTTAGTACCATATAAAGTATAGACCTCAGTTCAGACTGAACCGAGGTCTATACTCCTTAATGAAGGCATCTCATATGCAAGCAGATCAAAAAATTCAGCATTGAATTGCCAAATTACAATTATTGTCATAATGCGTGAATCTTTTCCAAGTATTCGCTCTCTTTTGCAAAAATCATTTCGCTCGAAGCATTCCATTCAAGGGTGTTATACGCTTGAACCTCATCCGACGTGATTTTTAGTATTTTTTCATTTTTATATTGTTGCTTTTTGGTCACAAGTAATGCGGTTTGTGGCGTAATTGGGTAGAATAGCTCCATATCTTCAGGCAGTCCGTTCCCATCAGATACTGAATAGGTATTTATAACCGGCTGATCTCCAACAATAAATTGGCTATTATCTGTATGAAGCAAAACTATAGAATAGTCGCTTATAATACTTGCTCCTGTATAAGAAGCAAGTATTAGTGATAACGGTATCCACATGTTTTCCGGACGGATATCCTTAAAATAGGGGTTCATATTCCGAGCATTTTCTAATGTATACAGTATTCCGTTGCGCATTTTTTTCGTTCGAAAATACTGATTCGCAAGAAAAAAGGAGAAATCTTCTCGGCCTATTTCACTCTCCCAGAAGCTTATATTGTCCTCTCTCAACAACTTAACATATTCCATTCCTTGAGTTTCTATTTTTCCATGTAGCTTTTCTATCGATTCTATATTATAATCTTTAAATTCCTGCGTTGCGGTTATCGCTTCAAACACTTTCTCATCATTTCCAGGCAAGCATTTTCCAACCGCTCTTGCAAATTTAAACGATGCACAATATAGATTCAGCCAATTCTCTCCCACGGTCTTTTGTATTCCTGTTTTTCCTCTAATCGTCATCCCATAAATAAGTTCTATTTCTCTTTTTGAAAGCTCTTTTACTTCATAAAAATAGTTCTCATGCGCAACATTCATCAAAGAAACCGGAAAAA
>ENA-OZFC01001510-OZFC01001510.1-human-gut-metagenome-genome-assembly--contig:-NODE-1510-length-11011-cov-5.668492_pt1 | contig 11011 bp, 10 predicted proteins | sample MGYA00245076_ERZ653625 | MGnify/ENA primary metagenome ERZ653625 (study PRJEB26926, sample SAMN06165169) | human gut metagenome | biome: ENVO:00009003; feature: ENVO:2100002; material: ENVO:00002003... | reverse complement strand
ACGAGATTCCTCTACGTCTCGTGGGCTCGGAGATGTGTATAAGAGACAGTGCTGAGATAGTTGCCGGCCACTTCCGCCTGGCGGTTCCAGAGGGTGACGTCCACGAAGGTGGTTTCTTCCTGGCGTTCGCTGTTGTCTCCGGCGTAATAGCGGTTGATGGCAAGGCGGATGTCCGTGACGGCCGTACCCTTGGGCGTGTAGCGCAGTTCGGGGTCGGCAGTGAGGTTGCCCATTAAAAATACTTTGTTGAGATTGGCCATGTAATGGAGGTGTTAAGTATGATAAGGAGACGCCTTCTGTGCGGTATAGGCGGGCGTATGAATAATCGCTGACAATTATGTCTTCGCGCGCAGGCTTGTGCAATACTAAATTGCGGAATCGTTTGCAAACATGTCTGCTTTCTCCATTGCATTCATCACCGAACCGTGGAATGGTTACCCCCATGAGTTTCAATCAACGGCGGCAAGGCAGGCTGTTCCGGGTTTCCTGGGGCGCGTGTCTTTTGCTGTCCGTTCTGGCCCATTTGTTTTTGCTGGCGGGCACTTATCTGGTGCCGGAGGAATGGCTGGCCTCCCCGCGGCCGGCGGAGGTGCGCCGCCAGGTGGTGGTGACCGCCCGCATGGTGAGGAAGGTGGAGCCGGAGAAGAAGGGCAACAGGCAGGCTCCGCAGGAACGGCTGCCTTCCATGGTGAAAACCAGTGAGGAACAGGAAAGTGCCACCAGACCGGAAACTCCCCGGTTCCAAGGCAACCGCAATACGCGCCGGGAAGGCGGCCGCAAGGACCCGGACAGCAGCAGGGACATGCCCGCCCAGGACGGCGAAGAGCGGGAAAACGGGGAAATCGTCCTGTTTGACCAGGAAAGGCAGGACGGCGACATGAGCCATGAGCGCGACGGGAATAAGGACGCAGATCCGGGGGCTTCCGCCAGCATGCCCTTCCAGCCACTGGAGCCGTCCTCCCCTCCGCCTGGGCATCCGGACGCACTGAATCCTTCCCCCAATGCCACCGGCTCCCCCTCCGCCGTCGGGGAAGAAGGCCTTGCCCGGCAGGACAGGACGCCTGCGCGGGAACATGTCATGCAGCTTCCCCACGCGGTCACGCTGCCCCGGCCCGGCAGGCCGGAAGAGCCGGACGCTCTGGAGGAACTGGCAAAAAGCATCGCCAGGGGCGCGGACCGACCTCCCCTCAATCTTCCGGACCTTCAGCTGCCCCCCAATGCGCGGCCTCCGCAGAAACAGCCCCTGTACGATCCCATGTTCAATGCGGAAAACCAGCCCGGTTTCAAGACGCATGAACGGAAGACCAAGCTGACGGGCAAATTCAGCTTTGGCCGCCGTCCCACTCTGGATGTGGAAGCTACCCCCCTGGGCAGGTACCAGATGATCGTTTACCGCGCCATCGGTGAACAGTGGTACCGCCAATGTGATCTGAACCGTGACCTGATCGTCGCGGGAACCGTCCGCATCCGCATTCTGATAGCCAAAAACGGGAACGTCACCTCCATGAGGCAAACCTCCCGCGTGGGGGCCAGCGAGGTGCAGAAATCCTTTACCTTCCTTGCCATCAAGCTCGCCAAGCTTCCCGCGATGCCGCCGGAAGTGAGGAACGAACTCGTGGGAGAGACGCTGGAAATGTACTTCGACTTCAATTTTTAAAACCAACCAACACAGCTATTCCATAACCACCATCCATTGACATACCATCATGAATTTCATCAAGGACTGCATTACATTCTTCCAGGCCGGCGGCATCTTCATGTACCCGCTTGCAGCCTGTTCCATCCTGCTCATTGCCGCCATCATTTACCGCATGTTCAACATGAGGCGGCGGGGAATCGCCCCGGACAGGCTGGTGCGCGCCGTGGAACAGTACATGCAGGGAGGCCTGGACCGTAGGGAACTTGAAGAACGGGCGCTCGCCTCCCGTTCCGTGCTGGGCAGGCTGGTCCTGGAGACCCTGAATTCCCGCATGGAGGATGAAGCGTCCATGAAGGAAATGATCCAGGTCAAGGCGCGGGAGGAATTCGTCACGCTTCAGGCGGGTCTGCCCCTGCTGGACATGATCGTGATGATTGCGCCGATGTTCGGCATTCTGGGTACGGCCAGCGGGCTGGTTGAGATATTCAGCGTCTTCGGAATGGATGAAAGCCACGGCCAGATTGCCCAGGGCATCGCCCAGGCGCTGAACACCACGATCGCCGGTCTGGCCATCGCCACGCCCGCCGTCATCGCCCATGTCTATTATTCCCGCAAGCTGGAGCGCATTTCCGCGTTCATGGAGGTGCTGCTCACGGAGCTGATTTCCTTCCGCTATCATTCCCAACGCTGATCCGGCCATGCAGTTTTACCGTAAAAAAGGAAGAACCATGGGGGTGCCCATCGTCCCCATGATCGACATCCTCACCATCCTGCTCATCTTCTTCATCGTCCATACCCAGTGGAAAAAGCCCCAGACCCTGTTGAAGATAGACGTGCCGGGAGCGGAATTCATTGAAGGCGCCCCCTCCACGGAACAGCGCGCCGTGCTGGCCGTGACGGAGGAATCCTCAATCTCCCTGAACGGGCGGCTGGTGGAAATCGGCGAACTGCCGGCCGCCCTGGAAAGGCTGAAAAGGGAAAATCCGGACATCAAGCTTCAGCTTGACGTGGACAAAAAGGCGGCCTTCGGCGTCATCGTAGGCATTTGGGACGCGCTGACGTCTGTGGGTATTGACGCCGGGGAAGTTCCTGCCAGAATAGAAATCAGCAAATCCCCCGCACCATAAATCCTCCAGAAAGAACACCCTCCCGCATGTTGTTGGAAATCGTACAGTATGGAAATCCGGTATTGAAAGAAAAATGCCGCCCCGTGGAACATCTTGACGCCAGTTTGAAAGACTTGGCGAACAACATGCTGGAAACGATGTACGCCGCCGAGGGGATCGGCCTTGCCGCCCCGCAGGTGAACGTGCCTGTGCAGCTCGTCGTGATCGACATCCCGGCGGAGGAGGAATCCGTCACCTGGCTGAAAGTGGACGGGGAGGACAAACAGCTGTCCGACATCATGCCGCTGAAGTTCATCAATCCGGTGCTGGAGCCCTATGGCCCCATGCATCCCTGCCATGAAGGCTGCCTGAGCGTGCTCAAGATACGCGCCTCCGTCGTGCGCCCGGACTTCGTCAGGGCTACCCTGACGCTTCTGGACGGCAAACGGGTGACGATAGACTGCAACGGCCTTCTGGCCCGCTGCCTTCAGCATGAATGCGACCATTTGAACGGCATCCTGTTCGTGGAACGCGTTTCTTCCGCCCAGAAAATCACTCTGCGCAATAAATTGAAGCGCCTGGCAATCGGGTATTGACGGTTTCCCGGACCGGGATCGGACCGTCTGCTTGGAAAAAGCCCCGGCGTCAGGTCAAATCACTCTTGAAATGCCGCGACACGGCGCGAGGCCAGCCAGCATTTGCATCCTGAGGTGTAAGGGCATGTGAAGGTCGGGACTGAGCTTCTTTCTGCACGTTCCTGAATCCTTTTCCATGATCCTTGTTTTACTCCGCATCAGCTCAGGGAGTTAATACCGGGGCGCACAGAAGGTCTTGATTCCTTTTTCGCCAAACAGAGTGATGATTTCCTCGTGGGAGCGGGACACTCCCATTATTCATCATACCCGGCATGGCTTCCCGCGGTGTGGGGAAGGGAGGGGATTTTCCTCCTTCCAGGTTTCCGGTCATGCCGGGTCTGCCGTTTGACCGTTGAGGCGCATGGAGAATATGAGGGGTGTCACATTTCATCTGTCCATGAGAAGCATTCCCTGCCGACCGTCTCCCTTTCCTTGGATTTTTCCCCCGCCAATGTTTTTCAGAAGAAAACGCCCGGGACGGTCATCAACAGGCGCCGCTGCCGGACGAAGGTGGAATTTCAGTCCTGTTCCTGTGGGGCTTCCAGAGAAATATGACCAATGCCTGGAGCAGGAGGGAGGCCATGTTAAAAATGAAGATTACAGGAAAGGAACCGGGAAGGAAGAGCGTCACAAGGATGTTGAACAGGCTTCCGCAGAACAGGAACCTGCCGCCAAGGCGTTGAACCCTTACCCATGCTTCATCACTGCTGAAGGCATAAGGGGTGCGTATTCCCAACCATTTGTTGGGCGTTATCTTGGGACAAACGTTGACCATGAGCAGGAGGAATATATTCATGCCTATGAAGATGACTTTGGCCGTGTCTTCCAGGCTGACCGTATTGGTCAGGCTTGTCTTTTGAATGGCCAGGCAAAGATAGGAAAACAGGACGACCAGGAAAAATTCCACGTATGTGGCCATCTTCGCACCAATCCGCCTGTTGTTTTCATTCCTGCTGAAATGAATGGGCAGAAGGATGATCAGGCGGAGAACCTTCCCGATGAGGAAACCCAGGATTCCCAGGCCAATGAATCCCAGGAGGGCGTCCACGCTGTCCTTGTCTGCAAAACGGGTGGGAATGCCGTACTCATTGAAATGCACGGCGACGCGGGCGGGCAGCCGTGACGATACGGCGGCATAGTAAGTCAGCGCGGGAAACAGGGCGATGGCAAGTTCGCTGAAAATCGGCCCGGTCCACCAGGACGGGGAAGATGGAGCAGGGTGCGGGGATGGCTGCATGGCGTTTAATGGTTGGGCTGGGTTCCGATGATTTTGTCCTGTTTGCCGGAGGATGTTTCGCGGGCCGCCTTGAAATTGCCTATCCAGACCAGTATTTCCTGGAGGACGCTCAGGTTGACATCGTAAAAAATGAATTTGCCGTCTCTGTGGTCGCGGACAAGATCGGCTTCTTTCAGAACGGACAGGTGGCGGGAGATGGCGGCTCCGGTGATGCTGAAATGTTCCGCAATTTCTCCGGCAGGCATGGCGCCGTTTTTAAGTATTTCCAGAATTTCACGGCGCGTGGGGTCAGCCAGGGCCCTGAGCGTATATTGCAGGGAAGCGGGGTTATTCATTTTACATTTAACTTTATTGTTAAATATTTTTAATACGGACTCCAAGTGGAGTCAATAAAAATGGAGAGAAGGCCGGACGCAGGCATTCATTCATGCCGTTCCCGCGTGCCGTGATAGCCGCTCTGGCAGGATTTATTCCTGAAAAAAGGAAATCGCATTTGCCGGACTGCCGTCCGTTGTCCGGATGCGGAAACCACCATGTTCCAGCGGGAAAATGGTTTAAAGCTGTTTTCCGGGAATATCGCAGGCCCTTGCCGGCCATGGGAAACATGGGCAGGCGCAGATGCGTGAAATTGTTAAAAAGAAACGAAACTATTTACTTTGGTCTTGTATCAGTCGTTTTGGCTGTCTCTCCCGTCAATTTATTACCGAATATCAGCGTTAGCAGCAATGCGATATTCCAACAAGATTATTCTACATAATTCCGAAAAGAAATAACGCCTTCCTCGCGGCCTGGAAATATTCCAGAGTCAGACGGCGGCAGCTTTCGGAGATTCCCGCTTGACGCGGATCTGGAGGTCCGCCAGAGCGTTCATGTAATAGATGTATGCGTCAAAGGCGGAGGCATACGGAGTAAAGGAGTTTTCCTTTTCCATATAATGGAAGTGGTCCGCGCTCTGAAGCTTCCGCCAGACGTGCGTGAGGTCCTCGTCATTGGCGGCTTTCACTGGCTTTTCCAGGCGGTAGATTTTGCGGATGGCTTCGTCCTGCATGACGTTCCCGTTCCAATGGGACATGGTGCCGAAGGTGGAGCAGGTCATCTCCTGCGTGCATTCGCAGACGGAGAGGGGCTTGATTTCCCGCACGACCTCGGACGGAGTCATGAAACGGTTGCCGGCGTCCAGGCAGGCAATGATCATGGTGCGCCAGAATTCAAACACGCCCGTGGCGTCCGACTGGCGTTCGCCGAGGGTTTCATAGTCCATGGAGAGCGTCGTGACGCTGCCCTGCTGGTGCGTGAGCCAGTCTGCGAACGTGGTCGGGGAAAGGGGGTATTCGGGCCATTCCGGATTGGTGCGCATGACGGCCAGGTCGTTGGACAGTTCCCGGTTGCGGAAGATGGTGGTGGTGGTGTACACCCACGGGGCCAGGAATACTTCATTGCTCTGGAACCCCTTGAGCATGGCCGGATTGCCGTCCGCCATGATGCCCTTGAAGCCGAGCGTTTCCGCCTGGGCCGCAATGGCGTTGGAGTACAGCATGCCGGTATTCATCAGCACGTCGGATTCCTGATGAAAGAGCTTTTTGATCAATACCCTGTGCTCCTCGATCTGTTCCGCGAATTCCTGAGGGGAATACACGGAGGCCAGGGAGTTGTAGTAGGGCATGGTCAGGAAGTCCACGCATCCGGTTTCTGCCAGTTCCTTGAAGGAGGCGATGAGGTCCGGCCTGTGGTACAGGGCCTGTTCCAGAATGACGCCGCTGAGCGCCAGGCCGAAGCGGAATTTTCCCTCCGTCATTTCGATAAGCTGCTTCATCAGCCGGTTGGCCGGGAAGTAACAGCGTTCCGCCACGGTGCTCAAGACGCGTGCATTCAGGTCGTCGTCCTCATAAAAGGCGTGTTCGCCTATCTTGAAGAAATCGTAATGAATCAGGCGGTTGGGCTGGTGCGCTACGAAGGTGAGGGATATATTGCTCATGGACGAAGGAGGACTGGATGGTTGATTGATGCGGATGGAATGTTTTTTGCCGGCTAGCGGTTCAGCACATGCTCATAAACCCTGATGACCTTGTCTGCTGCGGAATCCCAGGTGGAGGCCTTGATGTCCTCCGTGCTTTGTTCCACCACCTTGCGGTACAGCTCTTCGTCCGTGCAGAGGTTCACGATGTGTTCCGCCATCTTGTTGACGTCCCAGAAATCCGCCTTCAGCGCGCCTTTCATGACTTCTGCCACGCCGGACTGCTTGGAGATGACCGCGGGAATGTTGAACTGGGCCGCTTCCAGCGCGGAGAGGCCGAAGGGTTCCGATACGGAGGGCATGCAGTAAATATCCGTGATGGAGAGCAGGTCGTTCACCTTGTCCTTGTTCAGGAAGCCGGTGAAGTGGAATTTGTCCCCCACGCCCTTGAAGGCGCCGGATTCGATCAACTGGCGCAGCTTTTCCCCCGTGCCGGCCATGACGAAGCGCACGTCGTCCGTTTGCTCCAGCACCTTGGCGGCGATCTGAAGGAAGAAGCCCGGCCCCTTCTGGGCGGTGAGGCGTCCCAGGAAAAGCACGAGTTTTTCCGGGAATTTCTTCTTGCCCTTGAAGACCTGGACCGGGTCCGCCCCGTTGTGGATGGGAAAGATTTTATGCGGATCAATGGCATAATGGCCGCTGGCGACGGTGCCCGTGTACTTGCTGACCGGAATGACGGCGTCCGCCTGTTCCATGCCGAATTTTTCAATGTCGTAAATCCAGCCGCGGGCGTCCGCTCCGGCGCGGTCGAATTGGGAGGCATGGAGATGCACCACCAGGGGCTTGCCCGTGGCCTTCTTTACTTCCACGCCGGCCAGGTAGGTCATCCAGTCGTGGGCATGGATGACGTCGAATTCCTGCTGCATGGCGATTTTGGCCGCGATTTTGGAAAATTGAATGACCTTCAGCGCCAGGTCCCCGGCATAGAGGTCTTCCTTGTTTTTGAAAAGCTGGAGATCCGCCTCATGGGTTCTGGAGAAGGAGATGCGCCCTTCCTGGGTGAACTGGATCATGCCGGACTCCCCTTCCACCGTGGTGTAGGGGTCCAGTTCAATGGGAGCGTGCTCCACCATGGCGAAACTTTCATAGGAATACTTGCGGTCCACTTGCTCCACTTCCCGGTAGGAGACATTGTTGAGACCCGTGAGCTGAAATCCGTCAGTGTGGACGGAAGGATCGGCCTTGGGAACAATCACCCTTAAATCCACCTTTTTTGCCAGTGCCTTGGAAAGACCCAGGCAGGCGATACCCAGGCCTCCGTTGACCAGTGGTGGAAACTCCCACCCTAATGTAAGAACTTTGATATTACTCATTGGTTAATGTGGGTTGTCGGTGTCGGGAAGAATGCAGTGGTACGGCGTGTTATACACCACAACCATAAAATCAAATTTTTCATGTCCGGTCTAGAGTAATAATTAGTAATTTTGTTCTATTAATGAAAAGAAAAAGGGTGGTTTAGTTCAATCTTGCGTTCGTCATGGAATTGATTAGCATGGGCAGAGCGTTTCCTTATTTTCCTTTCTTTTGTTTCCATGTGCGCCGCCTTCCACAACACTGAAAAACGGAAACTGCCCCTTGTCCGCGGCTCTGTGATCAGGAGGGAGTATGGAAATGTCATTTCCAAAATAACTCTCAGCGTGTGGATTGCGGAAGAGGGCCTCGTAAGGGTGGCTTATTTTCCCGGAGCGGTGGCTGAGGATGAGCCGAGTTATGCCGTCAGTCCGGAATACGTGGCGCCTGGCGCGGAAATCCGGGAATATGACGAACCGGGAATTCATGTCATTGAAACGCGCCTGCTGCGGATTCGCATCCGGACGGAGGAGCAGAAAGTGGATTTTTATGATATTGTTACGGATGAGCCGTTGCTCACGGATGAAAGCGGATTCGGCCGGGAATCCAAGGACTGGACCGGGGATTGCCGCGTATGGATCAGGAAGCGCCTTCAGGAGACGGAGCACTTCTTCGGCCTTGGGGACAAGCCGTGCGCCCTGAACCTGAGGGGCAAGTATTTCTCCATGTGGGGAGCGGACCATTACGATTTTCACGAGGAGTCCGATCCCCTGTACAAGAGCATCCCCTTTTTTCTCAGCCTCAGGGAAGGGAGGGCGTACGGGCTGCTGTTCGACAATACATGCCGCTCCTACTTCGACTTCGGCGCGACTGATGAAACGGTTCTTTCCTTTGGCTCCTTCGGAGGGCTGATGAATTATTACTTCATCTACGACCGCCGTCCCCTGGATATTGTGGCCGCCTACACGCGCCTTACCGGCACGCCGGAACTCCCTCCGCTGTGGGCCCTGGGCTACCACCAGTCCAAATGGAGCTATTACCCGGACAAGGCCGTGTTCAACCTGGTGGAGCGTTTCCGGGACCTGGGCATTCCCTGCGATGCCGTGCATCTGGACCAGCACTACATGAGGAACAAAGAGGGGTTCACGTGGGATTTGCAGAATTTTCCGCATCCCGCAGGCATGGTCGGCACGCTGAAAGAGCAGGGAATCAAGACGGTGCTGATCGTGAACCCCGGCGTCAGGATCAACCCGGAACATCCGGTGTGGAGGGAGGGCATGGAACGCAACTACTTCTGCCGACGTTCGGAGGGCAACCTGCTGTCGGAGGAAGTCTGGCCGGGACTGTGCAACTTTCCGGACTTCACTTCCCCCGCCGTGCGAGACTGGTGGGCGGAACTGTACAGGAAGGACATTGAGGAAATCGGCGTCCGCGGTCTGTGGAACGACATGAACGAGCCGGTCATTTTCCCGGACCGCACGTTCCCGATGGATACCCGGCACGAATATGACGGAATGCCCTGCTCCCATGAAAAAGCCCACAATATTTACGGACAGTGCATGGCGGAAGCCTCCCTGGAGGCGATGAAGCGCCATGCCCCCGGAAGAAGGCCCTTTCTGCTCTCCAGGTCCGGATTTGCAGGATTGCAGCGTTTTTCCGCCACCTGGACGGGGGACAACCGCTCCAACTGGGAGCATTTGAAACTGGCCAACTTCCAGTGCCAGCGTCTTGCCGCTTCCGGCATCTCCTTTGCTGGGTCAGACGCAGGGGGCTTTCTGGGCCATCCCACGCCGGAACTGTTCTGCCGCTGGATGCAGATGGCGGCTTTCCACGGCCTGTTCCGCAACCATTCCTCCGGGGAATTCGGGGGCCAGGAACCCTGGATGTTCGGGCTGGAAGCGGCCGGATACGTGAAGGCCGCCATAGAAGGGCGCTACCGCCTTCTTCCCTATATTTATACCCAGTTCCGCCGTTATGCGGAAACGGGCATGCCCGTGCTGCGCTCTCTGGCTCTCCAGTGTTTCGAGAATATGGACACCTACTGGCGCGGCGCCGAATTCTTTTTCGGGGACCATCTGTACGTCATCCCCATCCATGAACCGCAGGAAGGCGGACGTTTTCTCTACATTCCGGAGGGCATCTGGTATTCCTACCATGACGACAGCCTGATGAAGGAAACCGGGAGGGACGTGTGGGTGAAATGCCCGCTGGATTTCCTGCCCGTGTATGTCCGCGGCGGGGCGGTGGTGCCGCGCTGGCCCGTCCAGCAGTATGTGGGGGAAATACCGCGGCCTCCGCTGTCGCTGGACGTCTGGTGGGCTCCGTCCGGGGAAGTGGAATCCCGGTTGTACGAGGATGCCGGAGACGGTTACGGCTACAGGCACGGGGAATGTGCCGAGCACGAATTCCTTTTCCGGGGCGGCCCTTCTTCCCTGGAATTGTCATGGACCTGCCAGGGGGACCCCTGCGCCTTCCATGAAGCCGTGGAAGTGGTCCTGCACGGCCTGTCGGATGCGGTTTCCGTCGCGGCGGCCATGGACGGCATCCCCTGCGGTTCCGTCAGGAGGGACGGCAGGGTATGGAGAATCCCCGTGGAGGGCAAATTTGACCGTCTTTCCGTCACTTGGGACCGGGAAAACCCGTTTTCCGCATAATCAGGAAGGAGGGAACAGGCTTCAAGGCAGGTGGAAGCTGTGCCTGACCGTCTCCCTTTTCAGCTTCAGTTCCCGCCATTCGTGCGTGAGGGTGGAGGAAGCCACCACACCCCCTCCCGTGCACAGGGCCAGCCTGCGGCCCTGCCAGTACATGGAGCGGATGCCTACCAGGCAGAAAAAATCCCTGTCCAGCAGCAGTCCGAAGGGCGCGCCGAAATGGGGCGGGCAGCGCAGGCGGGAACGCCAGTCGTCCAGTTGGGCGAGCGTCTCTTCCGTGCGCGGCTGGGAACCCAGCGCGGGCGTGGGATGCAGCAGGCGAATCCAGTGGTCGGGCGGCAGGGGGCGGTCCGCTTCAAGCGTCAGGTAGGTGACGAAGTGGATCAGCGTGCCGAGATTCAGCACCCGGCGGGGCGTGCGGCTGACGCTGCCGCAGGGG
>ENA-OZFC01001506-OZFC01001506.1-human-gut-metagenome-genome-assembly--contig:-NODE-1506-length-11075-cov-10.117877_pt1 | contig 11075 bp, 9 predicted proteins | sample MGYA00245076_ERZ653625 | MGnify/ENA primary metagenome ERZ653625 (study PRJEB26926, sample SAMN06165169) | human gut metagenome | biome: ENVO:00009003; feature: ENVO:2100002; material: ENVO:00002003... | reverse complement strand
TCGGCAGCGTCAGATGTGTATAAGAGACAGTTTAAAGAAAGAGGAAAGGGAGTGAAGCTGAACGAGAGATTACTTTTTAATCATTTTTTTAATAGTGGTGCTGGTTCTGCTTCTTCCGTTTATCCTTTGGTGGAAGCACAGGCACAAAGAAACAGATAGAAAGGGGAACAGTAAAATGTAATAGGGTGAATGATTATAGCAAAAAGACCAGTATCAATATATGATTTTAAGGCTTTCGGGGCTGCCATTAAAGCCGCGAGAAACGAATACGGAGAAAGTCGCAAAAAAGTAAGCGACGAGTTATATATCTCCCCGCGCTATCTTGCGAATATCGATAACAAAGGACAGCAGCCGAGCCTACAAGTTTTCTATGACCTCGTTACCCGTTATGCTGATATTTGGGTGTGTTCTGACTATATGTATCATTGTTATGGCAATACCTAATGCGTGCTGATTAGTATTTTTTTATATTGCTCCGCAAGCTCTTTCTTTCCCCATCTCATATACAAACTATACAAATAACGAGCAGTACTTTTGGAATAATCATTATCAGGGTTCTCGTTCATAACAGCATGAAAGACGGCATCTGCGTTAAGCAGGTGCTGTTCTGCTATCACAGGCTGAGAACGGGTATAAGCAATGACACCACGATAGAACTCGCACATACCATAATCAAGGTTATTTCTACCCATAACTTCATCAATGGTGGATTCACAGAAATCAATAATTTCCAGAGCAGAATCATATTCCTTATTCTGCACCAGCATGTTAGCAAGTGAGAGTGTCTGCTGCAGGGTATCATTATTCTCTATCAATCCAAGACTGGCATATTCCCTGCGTACTGTGAAAGCTGTCTTGAGTTCTGATACGGCTTCTTCCAGTTTCTTCCGGAACAGATAAGCTGTAGAGAGGTTGTTGTGCAGGTTTGAAAGCAGATTGGCGGAACGGGCATCCGCAGTATTGGTCTTATGGTAATTTTCCATGAGGGCAATCGCCTTTTTATATTTCTTAATGGCATTATCATATTCCTTGCGTGGGAACAGAAGCTGTGCTTTGTAATCTAATAATAATGCTTTGTCACAGGCAGAAATGTGGTTGGTTTCTTGCGTAATATCTGGTGTGCCTGATTTATCTGAATTATACGATTTACTCGTTTCATCCGACTTGCCCGAATCATTCATAAGATTCATCACATATTCTATACGTTCTACCAGCTCCGACAGATAATCGGTATCCAGATATTTGTCAAAGTAAGGGTACATATCCTGTAAGAACAGTAGATAGTAAGCCCTGTTATCTAGGATGATGTGTCTGTTGATGCTTTTCAGACATTCCATGACAGTCACCGGTCTTTTTACATCCAGACCGTGAGCAAGGCAAATCAAATGCAGGTGATTTAACATCACATGGCAGTCTGATACGGTTGGAATGGTCTCTGCGATTGCCACTTCCTGAATGAGAGGATGGAGTGCAATCGTCTTATTTTCGGTATCTTCACTGATAATGCCATAGCGTATCAGCTCATTAACATTTTTGAGAGAATCCAGTTCCAGCCACATTTTGAACGCACTTTTATAAACTCCTGATACCGGCAGGAGTGAGAGGTTACGGAGGATATCAATACTGTCCTCATTTAATCTATTAAGCTTCATCAACATGCGAAGGTGTCCTATCATACTGGCATAGGAGAATTCATCATCCTTGAATACCTCGATTTCTTCCATGTTCTGCCCGATACCGCAGGAACGCAGCTCCTGTAACAATTCTTCCGGTTCCATGCCGCTGGCTTCTAAGGTAAGAGCAGCCATGCAGACAGTCAGGGTATGACAGTTCACTTCTTCTATAATGGCAGACACACTGTCCGGATCACGTTTTGCAGAAGGACAATGCTTGTAGAACAGTTCTGTCAGTTCTTTTTCTTTATCCAATTCCTTTATTTCTATAGAATCATAATTCTTAAGTTTGCATCTGCTGGTAATCAATAGCTGCATATCATTCTTCATCAGTTCCTTTAAGAATGGTTCGTCCTTTGGAAGCACATTGAAGTTGTCCAGAATCAGCAGTGTATCTGTGTGGAGTCTCTGCATCACCTTATAGTGATTCTGAAAACGGACTTCCTCATTCATTTCTACGGAATCATCTGCAAATGTAAGGTTTGCGATGTCTTTTCTCAAATCACCGGTGTAATACAGATAAATGATATTGGTGTACTTTTTACGGTTCGTCTGTGCATAGGCTTTGGCAACTTCGCTTTTTCCAATGCCTGCCATACCAGTAATGAATAAGACGGATTGATTGGAAAGATGGGATGCGATTGCTTTTATCTCATCCTTTCGTCCAATGAATGCCTGATTGCAGGAGGGAAGCTTATTGCAAAGAATCACTTCCGAAAGGTCGGGAGAATAGAGCGCACCTGTGCTATGGTCATTCAAAATCGCATATCTTACCACAGAGCAGAAAAAGGCTGCATTATCCGGCTCCTGAATCAGTGCATCAGCCATTTCCTGCCCGATGGTTTTTATACTGTCTGTAATCAATTCCTCCATCTGGATTCGAGCCTGTGCTTCGTTCAACAGGTTCGGAATAATCTTATCTCTGAAATCATCCTCCATCGTATCCCATTCATCCTCATCTTCATAAGTCTTTAGGATATCTATAGGAATCGGGCGGGCGCCATTGCACCAGCGGCTGTACATCGTCGTGTCATCTGCGATTAATTCCGAAGCTGTCAGAGTATCATCCAGATATGCAGAGAACAGACTGCGTACAAGCTGGTGCTGCGGGTAGGTTTTCTTTTTATTTTCCAATAATACACCAATAACATTGGCGAAGGTCAGTCGGTTTCTCATCTGTGTGCTCCTTTCAGAGAGGATTTATCAATCCCGCTATCTATCTTATCTGTCTTTCTATATTTTCATTCTTTGAAAAGTTTCTATGTCAAGTCGCGGTCAAGTGACCGTCAATTATTTTATTCTCTATATTTTACTACAATTAACTTACAAAACGTAGCCGGGCGGCATCAGAAATGAAGCAAATCGGCTACAACAATCATAACACAAAACAAACTTATGTTCTACAAGAATATCGAAATGTTTTAACTGTACATTGAAAACTTCATGAGTTGTATTCACAGTCAACGGACTTTGCGATGATACTTAAAGCAATTTAAGCGGAGCAAAGAACAGACACTTCCGTCAAGGGTGGGAGATGATCTCGCGCAGGAGAGGCCCACAGGCAGGTTTCAGTAGTGAGAAATCGGTGCTAAAGAATCCAGACAGTGGATACGTAGAAAACCAAACTAAGAGTACTGGAACAATCTTACTTTAGGAACCGCTTATTGCGGGTAGGAAAGAAGGTGGTTAATGAGAATATTACGAGAGGAGGCAGGACTACCATGAAAACAGAACTTGATACAAGAGCGTTATTAAATGTAAAGGAAATGTGTGAGTACCTTGGTATTGGACAGACGAAAGCAAGAGAATTGCTTTCCAATCCGGCCAATGGTTTCACGGTAAGAATCGGTAACAGACTATATGCTCATAAGGGCAGATTAGACCACTGGTTACTGAATCAGATTCTTTCATAATAAGAACACGGAGGAGTTTCAAAATGAGAATTCAATTTTTGAAACGGATTGATAATTGTAAGGTTTTATGGTAGAATAGGGACGATATTTGGAATCCTTCCTATTCTACACTTAGGAAGGAGGCATAAATGGGTAAATCCCTTAATGGTAAAGAATTAGGTAAAGGCTTATCACAGAGAAAGGATGGTCTTTATCAGGGAAGATTCGTGAATCGTTTTGGCAAGAAGCAGACGGTTTACGCAAAGACGCTGAATGAGGTAAGACAGAAGCTTAGAAACGAACAGTATGAGGATGAAAAGGCACTCAATGTTGTTGCGAAGGACGTAACGCTTGACGAATGGTATGAAATCTGGATGGATACCTGCAAGAAGAATTGCAGAGACTCCACCAAGGAGACATACGCAGGTCATTATCGCAGAATACAGAAGGCTCTGGGATGGAGAAAACTCACATCCTTGAATTTACTGATTATGCAGCAGGCGATTAACGAACTGGAAACAGACAATGAGCGTAAGAATTCGAAAAAGATACTGGTCGATATGCTGGAGAAAGCAATAGACTCTGATTTACTTATCAAAAATTCTGCTAAGCAGATCAATACTGTGATTTCTAAAGAGGTTAAGAAAGAACGTAGAGTATTAACGGTAGGTGAAACGGAGCTTTTTTTTAGCTATGCGAAGGACACATTCTACTACAATTTATATGTAGTGGCAATCGACACAGGAATGCGTATTGGTGAGTTGATGGGGCTTCAGTGGTCTGATGTAGACTTTGAAAAGAAGGTTGTACACGTCAGACGTTCCTTATGCTATTTCCGCAAGGATGGCAAATATGTCTTTGAATGGCATGATACCAAGACGCATAACAGCAAGCGAACCATTCCCTTAACAACAAGAGCTATGGAAGCTCTGAAAAAACAAAGAGTTCGCGGGCAGGAGATTCTGCTTAAGAACGCACAAACAGCACAGGACGAATACAAGAATCTGGTTTTCGTAACCAGAAACAATCGACCTACACAGCAGTTCATCGTACAGGAATGTATGGATGTAACAACGAGACGAATTCAGAAGGAACACCCGGAATTTGAGAGGTTCTCTCCTCATTGTTTCCGTCACACCTTTGCAACAAGGGCAATCGAGAACGGAATGCAGCCTAAGAGCGTGCAGAAGCTTCTCGGACATGGCTCCTTACAGCTGACAATGGATTTGTATTGTCACGTAACAGATGATACCTTGTTTGACGAGATGAGGAAGATGGAAGCGGTGTAAAGTGTGTAAAAAGTGTGTAGTAAAGCAATTTGAGACAATAATAAAGGCGTGAAAGCCTTATAAACAGGAGGTTTTAAGATAAAATGGAACAGTATAAGCAGGAATTTATAGACTTTATGGTGGAGAGTGACGTGCTGAAATTTGGTGATTTCACATTAAAGAGCGGCCGTAAATCACCATTTTTCATGAATGCGGGAGCATATGTGACAGGCTCACAGCTTAAGAGACTCGGAGAGTACTACGCAAAGGCTATCCATGCAAACTACGGAGATGACTTTGATGTATTATTCGGACCTGCATACAAGGGAATTCCGCTTGCAGTGGTAACAGCTATCGCATACCATGAACTCTATGGCAAAGAAGTGCGCTACTGCTCAGACAGAAAAGAGGCAAAGGATCACGGTGCAGACAAGGGAGGCTTCCTTGGAAGCAAGCTTAAGGATGGCGACAGAGTAGTCATGATAGAGGATGTCACCACATCCGGCAAATCAATGGAGGAGACAGTTCCAAAGGTAAGAGAGGCTGCTGATGTCACAATCGTAGGCCTTATGGTGAGCCTTAACAGAATGGAAGTCGGACAGGGAGGCAAGGTAAGCGCGCTCGATGAAATCCATGAGAAGTACGGCTTTGAGGGCAGGGCTATCGTTACAATGGAAGAGGTCACAGAGTATCTCTACAACAGAGAGCATGATGGCAGAGTAGTCATTGATGACACGATCAAAGCAGCTATAGATGAGTACTATAAGCAGTACGGCTGCAAATAGGAGAATATAAATTGCTTGGCAGAAGAAAACGTAACAGGTATAAGTTTACGGAAAAGAAGCAATCTAAGAGGGGGATAGCTGCACTTGTTGTGGCTATCCTCATAGAGATTGTATATATAGTTTTTTTGAATGCGGCATTCAGAGGAGATGGCAATCTGTCTATGTACTATGGCAGTGCCGGTATACTGATGCTTGGCATATCTCTGGCAGATTTCGGGTTTGCCATCAGAAGCCTCTTTGATGAGGAATCATTCATGACATTTCCACGATTGGCAGTGTTTTTTGCACTTATAGCGGTGCTCAGCTGGGGTGGGACGTATGCTGCCGGCTTTATTATTTAGCACATATTATATCAATAGTGCGATAAAACTGTCATGAATATTTGAATTATAAAATAGAAAGATTATAGGGATATATGAGTTATAAAGAGATTTATGAGCTCTCCAATGAGCTTTACGCAGAGCGATTAGAGCTTGTGGAGGAGCGTATAGAACAGATCATCAGAGAATCTGCGATAGAGCCGGCTTTTGCTGATTATTTCAGAAGTGCGGCAAAGTGCATCAACACTATTAAAAACCATAGTGCAGATAAGGAATTTAACGATTTATTCTATTCACAGTTTGATAAAGAAAATTACGAGAAAAGCTATGCCAACCCGGCATATGCCGTAAAGGTGCTCGGAGATGAGTATGGTCAGCTTTTATCGGCTGTATATGCAAAAATTGCCGGAAGCATTACACATATCTATCAGGGGGATATAAAGTATCTCTGCATTTATGCAGAGCTTATTGTAGAGCTTTACAATTATTTTGAGAATGCTAATGAGCTGAGTCCTGATGAGATAAGGGGATGTATATATTCGTTCATGCATGATTATGAGGAGATATTTGCAGAGGATGACAACAGAGCACTCCTTGACCCGGCTTATGATTACTATACAGAGCTTGTAAATGAGGCAGATTTGTCAAATGATGATTATCTGTATTCTTACGGACTGTATGTCGGAGAGAATGAGCGCGCCGGCAGAGCGCATCTGGCTTCATTTTCAGATGAGGAGATACAGGCCATGGCAGATACCTATACAGAAGGATACCGCATTGGCTTTATTACCTGCAACAAGGATATCTCAAAGAAGTCGGTGGTTCAGGTGCTTTATCCGCTTGGCTTTGAGCGTATGATAAGAGCAACATTAAAAAATTTCGAGAAAATGGGTATGAAGCCTGCCATGAGACCATTTTCCACATCGGTCAATAAGCAGTTTGACTATGACCACAAGGAGGATATGGCACTGTGGCTTGACAAGGCATATGTGGAGTACCGCCTTGAGTGCATGCACAATGCACTTGAGAGAATGAAGGATGTAGCATGTAAATGTGGAGGACCTGCTGTCATAGAGATATTTGGCGAGGAGCCGTTTGCTCCGGTTTCAAAGAAGGAGGCTGCGCACTTTAACGATGAGCAGCAGAAGCTTGTAGTCCATATGACAGGTGTGCGTTCACGGTATATGAACAGCTATATACACAGCGAGGACAGAAGCTTTACTATTATTGCCTATCCGTGTGCTGCAATCGGATCTGATTATAAGGAGATTTTTACGGAAACTGTAAAGATTAATACGCTTGATTATGCACTTTACAGGGATATGCAGCAGAAAATCATAGATGTGCTCGATACGGCAGACAGGGTGCATATCGTCGGTACAAACGGCAACAGGACAGATTTGTATGTCAAGATTCATGAGCTTAAGGAGCCTTCAAAGGAGACAGCCTTTGAAAACTGTGTGGCTGATGTAAATATCCCTGTCGGAGAGGTGTTTACTTCACCGGTGTTAGAGGGTACAAACGGCAAGCTGCATGTCAGTCAGGTATATCTCAATGAGCTTAATTTCCTTAATCTGGAAATTGACTTTAAGGATGGCATGATTGATAAATATACATGTACCAATTTTGAGAATGAGGAAGAGAACAAAAAGTATATATCAGACAATGTGCTTTACCATCATGACACACTGCCTATGGGTGAATTTGCCATAGGCACCAATACTACAGCCTACCGTATGGCGAGAGTATACGATATCGCGGCAAAGATGCCTATTCTTATAGCAGAGAAGACAGGACCGCACTTTGCAGTGGGTGATACCTGCTACACATATGATGAGGACAATATGACATATAACCCTGACGGAAAGGCAATCATTGCCAGGGACAATTCAGTTTCCATCCGCAGAAAAGAGGATATATCAAAGGCATATTTCAACTGTCACACGGATATCACAATACCATATGATGAGCTTGGAGCCATCACAGTTATTCGACACGATGGCTCAACATGTGATATAATAAGAGATGGAAGATTTGTGCTGGAGGGCGTAGAAGAGTTAAACAAACCGCTCGATACGCTTGATGCAGAAAGCAAATGATTTTTAGACATATAAGGAGGACAAAATGGCAAAAGTTGGAATAGTTATGGGCAGCGACTCAGATTTAAAGGTGATGAGCAAAGCCGCAGAGATGCTTGAGGAGCTTGGTATAGAGTATGAGCTTACCATCATCTCGGCACACCGTGAGCCTGATGAGCTTATTGAGTGGACCAGAGGCGCTGAGGAAAGAGATGTAAAAGTAATTATAGCGGGAGCCGGAATGGCAGCGGCCCTTCCGGGCATGTGTGCAGCACTTTTTGCGCTTCCTGTTATCGGAGTACCGCTTTCAGGAAAGAATCTGGATGGAATGGATGCAGTGTTCTCAATTATGCAGATGCCACCGGGAGTTCCAGTTGCCACAGTTGCAATTGACGGTGCAAAAAATGCAGCAATCCTTGCAGCAAAGATACTCGCAGCAGGTGATGAGACAATCCTTGATAAAATCAAAAAGTATACAGCAGATATGAAGGCTCAGGTTGTAGCAAAGGATGCGAAGCTTAAACAGGTTGGATATAAGCAGTACCTTGCTGAGAAATAGATTGGATTGTCATCTATAGGAGGGTTTTTATGAGTATATTGCAAAAGGCAGACAGATGTATGGATGAGGCAGTAGCCTTATTTGGCGAGAATAAGCTTTTTTTGGCAGAGAAGAAGGCACAGGAGACAACCGGTCTTTATAAGAGCTGCGGTGCATATGAGCAGATGGCAAAGACTGTCAATTTTATGGGAGTCATATATGCATCTATTGGAGATGTAAGCATGTCAATTGACTGCTACTTGGAGGCTATGGATGTAGCTGTGGAGCAGGGCTCAACAGAGATAATCATGCTTGTAAACAATAATATTGGCTCACTTTATATGGAGCTTGGATTGTATGAGAAGGCTGTCAGATATTTTAACGAAGCACTGGAGCTGTGCAAGCCACCGCTGCATGGAGAGAGGGATAACTATTATCAGGAGCTTCTCATGCTTCATCTGAATCTGTGCATATCATACACAGGAATTAACGAGTTTGAAAAGGCAGAAAAGCATCTTTCTGACGCGATACTCTTTAATGAGATAGCTGGCAGCGCTAAAAACAGATTTCTGATAGACATGTCACAGGCACATATGCTATGGAAGATGGGAAATGAGGATGAGGTCAGAGATCATGTGGAAGAGCTGGTTGAGGGTGCGATAAACAATATCAATTCTGCCGATTATGTGCTTGAGATACTAAGCCTTTGCAATCTATTTATGAATATGGGAGAGTTCGATGCATGGAAAAAGGTTATTGTGGAGTATGAACGCTTTGCTATTGAAACAGAAAATCTGTTTTTCCAGAAGACCTGTGTCAAGATGTGGATGAAATATGAGAGCGCCATGGGTGATACAGAGGCGTACAACAAGCTGTGCGTATATTACGCAAATCTCCACTCTATGCAGGTGAAGGAGCAGATAAAGCGTCTTGGTGATACAATCGACCTTAAGCTTCAGCTTCAGGAGACTGAGTATGAGCGCCGTAAGGCAGTCAGACTCAACTACACAGATATGCTTACAGGCATGGGCAATAAGTTCAAGATGCGAAACGATTTTGAAAAGCTTGTGAGCAAAAATCAGGATTCAGATGGTGCAGGAATCACGTTTGGAGTAGTGGATATAGATTTCTTCAAGTCATTTAACAGAAACAGTGGCAGAGTCACCGGTGATGCAGTGCTAAAAGAATTGTCATCCATAATAAATGAGAGCATCAAAGATAAGGGAATGGGGTATCATTTCTATGGTGATGAATTCTACATAATCCTGCAGGAAACGGATGAGGATATCATTAAAAATATAGCCGAGCATATAAGACTTGAGCTTGCCAAAAAACAGATACTTCATGAGAGCTCTAAGGTGGATGAGTATCTGACTGTATCACAGGCATATGTTACCGCCCCGGATGTAAAGGTGCCGGATGAGTTTTCTAGGCTGTTTAAGACGGTGGATGAAGTGCTCAATGATGTGAAGGAAAAGGGTAGAAATGCATATAAGATAGTCTGATGCTTTAAGTGTATAAGACAATTATAAAATGACACGCAGCCGTAAAACGTTGCGTGTCATTTTTATTTGTACTTATACTTTTATATGGCTATATTGTCTCATTTATATTCCGGATATAACAATATCAGTGCCGGCCTTCTCATATATATCTGCTGTCTCAGGTGAGATACCGGAGTCGGTGATTACCATATTGATGTCATCAAGCGATGCATAGCTGGATATGGATGTGGTATCAAACTTGGTGTGGTCTACAAGAGCCACAGTTTTAGCGGAGGCCTTGATACACATGTGCTTTAAATCAGCCTCGTATATACTGAAATCAGTCAGTCCGTCTTCTACAGAGAAGCCTCTTGCTGACACGAACGCGATATCTGTGTGTATCTTTTTGAGTAAATCAGCGCCAAGCAGTCCTTCTATGGAAGCGGATGCACTGGTTACGATACCGCCTGTCAGGATGACTGTGACACCGGGGATATCCTTTAGCTCTAAAGCCAGATTGATGCCATTGGTGATGACGGTCAGCTCTGTAAAGCCTGAAAGCTTCATGCCGAGAGTGTAGGCTGTGGAGCTGGCATCAAGGAATATACACATATGGTCACTTACGAGCTTTATCGCCTCGTTTGCAATCTCCTCTTTAGCTTCCTTGTTTTCCAGGGCGCGGTCATGGAACAGGTAGGCCCTCGAGGTTAAATCAGTCATGTCATGGGTTTTATCCTTGTAGATAGCACCGCCGTGAGTCTTTGTCAGAAGCTTTTCCTTATCCATCTGGTTTAAATCTGTTCTTATTGTCGTGGTCGATACACCAAGCAGTTCACTGAGCTCATTGGTGGTGGCCTTGCGGTTTTCTTTTAAATAATCGAGAATCTTTTGTTGTCTTTCTAATTGCAGCATAGATTTCCCTCTTTCTTTTGATTTCTGTTGTATTTTTGCGTACATATTTTTATCACAAAGCATTGCATAAATATATAATCTGTCTCTTATACACATCTCCGAGCCCACGAGACGTAGAGGAATCT
>ENA-OZFC01001496-OZFC01001496.1-human-gut-metagenome-genome-assembly--contig:-NODE-1496-length-11148-cov-4.131975_pt1 | contig 11148 bp, 8 predicted proteins | sample MGYA00245076_ERZ653625 | MGnify/ENA primary metagenome ERZ653625 (study PRJEB26926, sample SAMN06165169) | human gut metagenome | biome: ENVO:00009003; feature: ENVO:2100002; material: ENVO:00002003... | reverse complement strand
GCCTTATCGTCGGCAGCGTCAGATGTGTATAAGAGACAGGTACAGTAGATTATTCAAAAAAGGCAGAGAAAATCAAAGAGCAAGTAGATGAATTAGTACAAGAATTAATGGCTGCTAAATCGGCTCCGGTAGTCTCCAAAAGAAGTTTAAAAGTAGCTGACATCAATTTCGAGAACGAGGATGTTAATACATTAATGCAAATACAAGCTCGCCTCGCTCGCGTTATCTTGGAGAAGAGCAAATAAGAAAAAACTCTGCTAAGGTTTTAATAAAAGCGCCTTTCCCGTCTTTAAGGATGTTTCGGGAAAGGCACTTTATTTTTCAGGTCTCGTGCGAACTTTCAAAGAAAAAGCTTATCTTTGAAAACCTAATCAATAACATGTATGGAACTAACACTCCCAACGAAAGTTAATGTGACACATCCCATCATGCTAGACACGAAGATATTAGTCGTGATCGGAGCGAACGGTGCGGGGAAAAGCTCTTTTGGCAGAGATTTATTGGAGAGATATGCGGGTCAAGCGAAAAGAATATCCGGTATACATGCCTTATTCATCAGCGATGACGAATCTAAATTATCGGCCTCCAATGAATTCGCACGTTTACAGTCTATGATCAAGGAACGACTGTTCATGCCACGTATTTCTGAATACGAGAAACTGATTTTGCAACTCCAGAGCGAGGAGTTCGAGGCGGCAGTCAATTTCAAGGAAGCCAGCAAAACTAATAACGAAGTAGATCCTCCGATCACCAAGATAGATATTATACAAGCGATCTGGGAAAAGATGTTTCCGCATAATCGCCTGATACGAAAGTCGGGATTTATCGAGCTTGTATCCACGGGGCGTGATTCAAATTCTTATACCGCCGGACGCATGAGCGATAGCGAGAAACTGGTGTTCTACTTGATTGGGGCCGCATTATGCGCATGCCCGAACGCCTTGCTCGTGATCGAAGAGCCGGAAACCCTTCTCCACAACTCCATAAAGAACCAGCTTTGGGACGAGATTGAGGCAATACGCCCGGACTGTACGTTTGTTTATCTCACACATGACATTGATTTCGCCACCTCCCGCTCCGACAGCAAACGGATCTGGATTCGTTCTTACGACGCGGATCATTCCGTATGGGATTACGAGTTGATCGAGAGTAATGAAAGTTTTCCGGAAGAAGTATATATGGAAATACTTGGCAGCCGGAAACCGATCTTGTTTATCGAAGGGACCGACACGAACAGTATCGACAGCAAGCTTTACCCCTTCATATTCCCCGATTATTTGGTGAAACCGATGGGTGGTTGCCAAAAAGTAATCGAGACAACCAAAGCGTTCGGCCAACTGAAAGACTTCCATACATTAGATAGCAAAGGTATCGTAGATCGTGACAGGCGTACGCAAGGAGAAATAAACTATCTACGGGAACAACATATTTATGTACCGGACGTAGCGGAAGTGGAGAACCTATTGATGATAGAGGATGTGATCAAGACGGTCGCCAAACGGTTGATGAAAGATCCGGACGATGTTTTCAAGCAAGTGAAAGAAAACGTAGTACGTCTTTTCCAAAAAGAACTGGACTCGCAAGTAATCCTTCATGCCAAACATCAAGTCCGTAAAAAACTGGAGACTACCGTTGATCGCAAGATAACGACGGTGGAGCAATTAACCGAACATGTAGAGAGTATCCGTCTGAACATCCATGCGGAAGAAATATACAAAAACATAAAAGAAGAGTTCGAGTCTTATATAGAAACGGAGAACTACAAAAGCATCCTCCGTGTTTATAATCAAAAAGGGATGTTACCACAGAGCCGCCTATGCGCGATCTGCGGTATCAGTAACAAAGAGAGTTATTTAAACCTGATTCTCTCCATATTAAAGGAAAACAAGGAGGATGCGGAAGCGATACGAAAGGCTATCAAACATTCATTGGGCACATAAAAAGTTTCTAAAAATGCGGGGAAAGTCCATAAAAAATTGTTCTTTTGCAAACTGTTTTATAACATTAATGGGCCAAAGCCCTATATATTAATTGTCATATGCGTACACCTACACTTCAATATCTTTACTTGCAAAAGCCGGTAACCATGATGGTAGTAATCTGTATTATATCTGTGTTACCTTGGATCGGCCTCGGCGACTTTTCCACCAAAGGGGAACCTCGGGAAGCGGCCGTAGCGATCTCCATGCTTGAGACAGGTAATTGGGTCTTGCCACAATCTTACGCGAACGAGTTCGCTTTTAAGCCACCGATGGCGCATTGGTTAATGGCTGCTTTCTCCTATCCACAGGGATATGTTTCCGAGTTCACCTCCCGCTTGCCATCGGCTTTAGCCTTTATTACCTTGATCGGGTTCGTATTGGTCTTTTTCGGTAAACGAATCGTAAAGTTTCAGGAGGCATTCATAGCGACCCTCCTATTGGTCACCTGCGTAGAGATACATCGGGCGGCCATGACGACTCGGGTGGATATGTTGCTCACTACTTTCATCGTCATAGGGCTTTTCCAGCTATATCGATGGGAAGATAAATTAGAGCTGAAAGGACTTCCCATATTCATACCTTTATTATTAGGATGCGCCGTTCTGACCAAAGGACCGGTAGGCGTAGTATTGCCCCTATTCGTATTCGGCATTTATCTATTAATGTTAGGTCAATACAGTTATCTCACCATATTCAAGACTTTATTATATGCGGGAATTTCCTCTTTATTCCTACCGATGTTGTGGTATACCGCTGCATGGAAGCAGGGTGGAGATGAGTTCCTTAATGTCGTATTAGCGGAGAATTTCGCTCGTTTCTTACACCTAAACACTCCTGAAATTTCCTATGATCTGGGGCATGAGAATGGTATTTGGTACAATTTCATGACGTTGGCGGCAGGCTTTATACCTTGGACTATTTTCTTTTTCTTCTCTTTATTCGGGCTGAAACTTAGCAAGCCTGAGCAACCTATTAAAGAGATCTTAAAGAATACGTGGAAACGTATCCGCTCCATGGAAAAAGTTCGTTTATTTAGTTTGGTTGCTTTAGTCGGCATCCTTTTCTTCTATTCGATACCTTCCAGTAAACGAAGCGTATATTTAATGCCGGCTTATCCGTTCATTGCCTTGTTCTTGGCTCAGTATGCCTTATATATTACAGAATACCGTACGAAAGTAACTCGGGTATTCGCTGCCTTTTTAGCTTCCCTAGTAAGTGTCGTCATGATAGCGATCTTGCTTACGGTATTCGGTATTATTGATCCTGTTGGTATCGTCGGTCAATATACACAAAACGCATTGACCTTGGACATGGTACAAATGGTATCAAAAGTATTAGTTCACCCCAGTGCGCTTACGATCTGTATTATCTTCATAAATCTATTGATATTAGGAACGGTCTATTACCAGATGTTCAAGAAAATAAATATCAAGATTCTCTACGCTACGATAGCCTTGACATTCTCGGTTAATTTATTAATCGACGGTGTCATTATGAGAGGTATTCGTGAAGGGGATTCTTGCCGTGTTTTCGCTGAACGTATCCTGAAAGAGTTTCCATTGAATAAAGAGAATGTATATGTCGTAAATAACCTTCGGATTTATCGGAATCTGTACGGATTAAACTTCTATATGGGAAATATCTTCCATGACTTCGATAAAGAAACACCCGCCAAAGGTTATTTCCTGATCGGAGAAAATGAGATGGAAAAGGTACTTTCCACATACGGGGATAAATATACCTTCCGTACACTGACTAAGTCAGATCAAACGTTCAGCGAGCTAAAACAAAAAATCGTGCTTAGCGAGTTCGAGTTGAAATAGAAATGTAATATCTAATAGTATACCATGAATAGTTCCTATATTTCCCCTTTCGCCAAGCCGGTCTACATCATGTTGAAACCGGTTGGTTCTGTTTGTAATTTGGCATGCGAGTATTGTTATTACCTTGAGAAAAGTAAGTTCTATCCGGATGTGAAGAATCACATCATGACGGATCAGATACTCGAGAAGTTCATCAAGGAATACATGGAATGCCAAACCATGCAAGAAGTCTTGTTTACATGGCATGGAGGCGAGACGCTGATGCGGCCGATCAGCTTCTATAAAAAAGCCTTGGAGTTGCAGCGTAAGTATGCGGGAGGACGGCAAATAGACAACTGTATCCAAACCAATGGTACCCTATTGAATGACGAATGGTGCCAATTTTTCAAGGAAAATAATTTCTTGGTGGGTGTATCTATCGATGGCCCGCAAGAGTTCCACGACGAATACCGTAGGAACCGGCAAGGACTCCCCTCTTTCTATAAGGTGATGAAGGGAATCGAGTTGCTGAAAAAACATAGGGTAGAATATAACGCCATGGCCGTCGTGAATGATTATAACGTGGATTATCCGCTGGAATTCTATAATTTCTTCAAGGAACTGGATTGCCGTTTCATCCAATTCGCCCCGATCGTGGAGCGTATCGGCCGGCACAAGGAAGGTACCAAGCTATCTTCTCCCGAGGAGCAAGACGCTGCGATCGAGCTAGCTTCGTTCTCGGTAGATAGCGAGAAATGGGGGGATTTCCTTTGCGCCTTGTTCGACGAGTGGCTGAAAGAGGATGTTGGCAAGTTCTACATCCAATTATTCGATTCCACCTTGGCCAACTGGGTAGGCGAGCAACCCGGGGTCTGCTCCTTGGCCCGCCATTGCGGTCACGCCGGGGTAATGGAGTTCAATGGCGACGTGTACGCTTGCGACCATTTCGTATTCCCGGAATACAAACTCGGGAATATCCAAACAAAGACATTAACGGAGATGATGTACAGTCCGGTACAACAAAAGTTTGGAACGGATAAAGAAGATAAGCTCCCTACGCAATGCAAGGAATGCGAATATCTTTTCGCTTGCCATGGGGAATGCCCGAAAAACCGGTTCCTCCATACGCCGAATGGAGAGCCGGGACTAAATTATCTATGTAAGGGATACAAGAAATTCTTCAAGCACGTAGCTCCTTACATGGATTTTATGAAAAAAGAGTTATTGAATCAACGTCCACCCGCAAACGTGATGGATTGGGCTAAACAACAACAACATGAATATTAACAGACGTGATTTCATTAAAACAGGAAGTATGGTTATGCTTGGAACATTAGCGGCTCCTTCCCTACTAGGAAGTTGCACCGGTAGTGAGAGTGATAAAGCAGCCGGTATTTCATTCGCCATGAATTATTTCAAGGTGAGTGAGGGGGATTTGAGGAAAGTATTGGCGGCAGCCTTGGAGAAAGGCGGAGATTATGCCGATTTGTTTTTTGAGCATTCATACAGGAACAACGTAGGGTTGCAGGATGGTGCCGTAAACCGTGCCTCATCTAACATCGATTTTGGGATGGGCGTACGTGTTTTGTCCGGCGACCAAACGGGATATGCCTACGTGGAGAACGTCAGCTTGGACGAGATGCTAAAGGCGGCTCGTACGGCCGCACGGATCGCCACCGGATCAGCGAATACCGCTCCTATCAACTTAACGGAAGAAAAGCATACGAACAATTTCTATAGCGTACAAACACCTTGGGACGAGATAGCCATTAATGACAAGATGCCTTTCTTGCAGAAACTGAACGATCAGATCTTCGCCAAGGACAAGCGGGTCACCAAGGTGATGGCCTCTTTGGGAGACACGACCTCTCATATCTTATTTTGTAACTCGGAAGGGCAGATTTATTACGATTATCGCCCGATGAGCGCCTTGAGCGCCGTCTGCATCATGGAGGATAACGGGAAGATCGAGAACTCGTACGCCGCACGGGCTTTTCGTATGGGAGCGGAATTCCTGACGGACGACCTGATCGACGAGCTTGCCCAAGAGGCGGTGGATAAGACCTCTATCTTATTTCAGGCGATCAAGCCTAAAGGCGGGGAAATGCCCGTTGTCATGGGTGCCGGTGGCTCTGGCATCTTATTGCACGAGGCGATCGGCCATGCTTTCGAGGCAGATTTCAACCGTAAGAACACCTCTATTTTCTCTGATCAACTGAACAAGAAAGTTTGCAACGAGCATATCAACGTGGTGGACGACGGCACGATTCCTTTCAACCGGGGCTCGGTCAATATCGATGACGAGGGCGTAGACGGACAAAAAACCTATATCGTACGAGAGGGAGTCTTGACCAGTTATCTGCACGATCGTATCAGCGCGAAACATTACGGCATCCCCTCTACGGGCAATGGCCGCCGGGAGTCTTTCCGTCAGATGCCTATCCCCCGTATGCGTGCCACTTATATGGAAGCGGGCAACGTGACGGAAGAGGAGATCATCTCTACCGTAAAGAAAGGTATCTATGCCGCCAACTTCACGAACGGGCAGGTACAGATCGGCGCGGGCGATTTTACCTTCTTCGTGAAGGATGGTTACTTGATCGAGAACGGCAAGCTCACCCAACCTATCAAGGATATCAATATCATCGGTAACGGCCCGAAAGCGTTGGCGGATATCACGATGGTGGGTAATAATTATAAAATGGATAACGGCACATGGACCTGCGGTAAGGATGGACAGTCTTGCCCGGTAACCTGCGGTATGCCGTCGGCCTTAGTCAGCAAACTTACAGTAGGAGGAGAAAACTAATATGATAACAAACGAAAATAAGAAATTGGCTCAATGGGCCATGGAATATGCATTGAAGAATGGTTGCCAATCTTCACGTGTCACGCTTTACAATGGTTCCAGCAGTTCGTTTGAGATACGGGATATGAAAATAGACCGTCTGCAACAGGCATCCGAGAACAGCATGGTGGTTCATTTGTTCGTGGACGGCCGTTACGGCTCCTACTCTACCAATCGCTTGGATAAGAAAGAGCTGGAGAAGTTCATCAAGGATGGTATCGCCGCCACTCGTTTCCTCGCCGAGGACAAGGCTCGCACGCTGCCGGACGCTTCCTTGTATTATAAAGGTGGGGCGGCGGACTTGCGATTGGTCGACCCGAATTTCGACTCCGTGCAACCGGACGACAAGGTAGCGTTGGCCATGAGCGTCTGTGAGGAGATCATGGGCAAGGACGACCGGATCATCTCCGCCAACGCTTCCTACAGCGACGAGAAAGACTTTAAGTACATGGTAGCCAGCAACGGTTTCGAAGGCGAGGCTTCTGGTTCCTCTTATGGCTTGGTGGGGAGTGTCAGCATCCGTGGGGAGGGCGACGCCCGTCCCGAGTCTTATTGGTACGACTCTTCCTTGTATTATGACGAGCTGGTGAAGACCGGTATCGGTACGAAAGCGCTGGAACGGGTGCTTCGAAAACTGGGACAGCGGAAAGTGGCGTCCGGTAAATATACCATGATCGTGGATAACATGAACTCCAGTCGTCTGCTTTCTCCAGTAATCGGAGCCATTTACGGTTCCTCCATCCAGCAAAAGAACTCTTTCTTGTTGGATAAGATCGACCAAAAGGTAGCGAGCGACAAGATGACCTTGATAGATGAGCCTCATTTGGTAAAGGCTTCCGGCGCACGTTATTTCGATAGCGAGGGTGTTGCCACGAAACGTCTTCCGGTATTCGAGCAGGGTATATTGAAAACGTATTATATCGATACGTATTCCGCCAACAAGATGGGCATGGAACAAACGATCGGCTCTCCCTCGATTCTTACCATGCGGAATGGTGATAAGGATCTGGACGGATTGATCGCCTCTATCGACAAAGGTATATTGGTGACCGGCTTCAACGGTGGAAACTGCAATAGCACGACCGGCGATTTCTCGTATGGTGTGGAAGGTTTCTTGATCGAGAGAGGCAAGCTATCCCAACCGATCTCCGAGATGAACGCCACGGGTAATATGCTCTCCCTATGGAGTAACCTAGCGGAAGTCGGAAACGACCCCCGCCTATCCTCCAGCTGGCGAATCCCTTCCTTGCTTTTCAATGGGGTTGATTTTAGCGGATTATAAATACGAGAAACAACATACGGAAGAACAAGAAACAAAGAAGCCGGAACCGCCAAACACAGTTCCGGCTTCTTTATTTTTCCTTACACCAAATTATAGATCGCTATAAAATGGCAAACCGTTCCCCCGAGAACGAATAAATGCCATGCGGAATGCATATATTTATATTTATCCAGAAAGAAGAAAATCGTTCCTAAGGAATAGAACAAGCCTCCTCCGATCAACCAATATAAGACATACATCGAATCCGTACGCTGGAAAACATCGATCAAAGGTTTGAAAGCGATAATCACCACCCAGCTCATCAGCAGATAACAAACCGTTTTCAGATTATCCTTTTTCTTCATCCGACGGAAACTAAACCATACGCCGATAACCGCAGCCAGCCAAACCGTAATAAATAATCCCCAGCCCCAGAAACCCTCGTCGCGGAGAGCCACCAAGGTAAATGGCGTATAAGTACCCGCGATATGCAAATAAATAGCGCTATGATCCCAACGGCGCAACTGGCATTTTCGCTTGGGATCGGAAGCGGCGTGGTAAAAGGTAGAGGTCACATACGAGGAAGTCATGCACAACGCATAAACGGCGAAACTACCGATCACCCACGGATCACCTGTACGAATCCCGGCGATCATCAAGACGATAATCGCCGTTAAGCCGAACAACATGCCCGCACCATGCGTAAGCACATTCGCTACTTCCTCACCATGAGTCTGTCTTTGTTTTCTCATTCATCCGATCGCTACGACTACAAGGCGCTGGCCTTGAAACCGGCCTCCGATACGGCTGAAAGAATGGTCTCCGCCGGAAGATCGGTTGTTATAGTCAATGTTTTATCCGGGGATTTCAAGTCGATCGACCATGCGTCCTCTTTTACTAATTTATTCAACTTAGCGCCGATAGCCGCCACGCATCCGCCACATTTAGCGTTTGTCTTAAATTTTAATGTTGCCATATCTCTACTTATTATTTAAAGTTTACTCCATTTCAACCGTAAGCTATTTAATACCACCGACACGGAACTGAAAGCCATCGCGGCGCTCGCCAACATCGGGTTCAGTAACAGTCCGTTCACCGGGAATAAGACACCCGCCGCCAATGGGATTCCGATCAAGTTATAGATAAATGCCCAGAATAAATTCTGGTGGATCGAGCGAACCGTACGTTTCGACAAGCGGATCGCATCCGGCAATAACATCAAATCCGAAGTAATCAACGTGACCATCGCCACATCCATGGCGATATCCGTTCCCTTACCCATCGCAATGCTCACATCCGCACGGGCTAAAGCTTGCGAGTCGTTGATACCATCCCCAACCATAGCCACTTTCCTTCCGGCGGCTTGCAAGGAACGGATATACTCCTCCTTATCGCTCGGCAAGACATCCGCCTTATAATGACGGATATCCAGCATGGCCGCAACGGTCTCGGCGGTCCGTTTTCCATCGCCGGTCAATAAATGAACCTCGATACCCATTTCTTTCAAGGCCTCTACCGCCTCTCCCGACGTAGGTTTCAACCGATCCGAAATAGCCATGACCGCAAGCAATTCCGATTCCCAACCGTAATAAACGATACTCTTGCCATCCTCTTCCCACCGGATGATTTCCCGCCCAGCCTCGGGCGGAACCATCGCCTTGAAGGTTTCCAAAAAGCCTTTGCTTCCTACCCAATACGTCACGCCATGTACCTGCATTTGGATACCACGCCCCGTTACGCTCTCGAAACTATCAGCGTCGATCTCCGCAGCCTCCGTTCCTTTCAACCATGAGAGGATAGCGGACGCCAAAGGATGCTCAGACTTCATCTCGGCGGTATAAAGGATATCCAGCATATCCCGGCTCGCCTCCGATATCCAGAAAGAGTCTGTCACCTCGGGCACGCCCTCGGTCAAGGTCCCGGTCTTATCCAGCACGACGGTATCCACCTTACAAAGGTTTTCCAAGGCAAAAGCGTCTTTGATCAATATATGATGCTCGGCGCCTTTACCCATCCCGACCATCAAGGCAGTTGGCGTAGCAAGTCCCAACGCGCAAGGGCAAGCGATCACCAATACCGATACCGCCGATAAGAGAGCGTACGAGAAGTACCCGCTTCCTCCTACTACCAGCCAGACGATAAAAGTAAGTATCGCCAATCCGACAACGATCGGTACAAATATACCACTTATTTTATCAACGATACGCTGCACGGGCGCCTTACTTCCTTGGGCGGCTTGTACCATCTGTACGATTTGCGATAATACGGTAGCGCTCCCCACCCCGGTCGCCTCCATCAAGAAAGCGCCCTTTTGGTTGATCGTCCCGGCCAAGACCCGGTCGCCTTGTGATTTCACGACAGGGATCGGCTCGCCACTCAACATGCTCTCATCCACGGAAGAGGAACCTTGAGACACCGTGCCGTCCACCGGGATCTTCTCACCGGGACGGACACTGACAAGATCTCCCACCCGCAAGAACGAGATAGAGACCTCTTCCTCCTGACCATCTCGCACACGACGGGCGGTTTTAGGCTGTAATCCCATCAAGCTCTTGATAGCGGAAGAAGTGCTGTTCTTCGCCCGCTCCTCCAGAAGTTTACCCAACAGAACGAACGCTATGATCACGCCGGATGCCTCATAATAAACATGCGGCTCCAATCCTTTCTCATACCAGAACCGCGGATATACGGTATTGAAGAAACTGAACAGGAAAGCGATCGAGGTACTCAACGCCACCAATGTATCCATATTGGCGCTACCGTGCAACGCATGGCGCACGCCGTTCACGTAGAACGACCGCCCGAACACGATCATAATCACCAAGGCCAGCGCCATCATGATCCAGTTACCGCCGGGCGTATGCATAAACACCATTCCCAGCAGGGCCAGCGGAATGGAAAGTACCCACGCCCCGATCGTATTCCGGCGTAGCTTCCGATAATGCTCTCGTGCCATCTCTTCCTGTACCGCCGTCGGATCCTCTACCTCCACGACCAAATCGTATCCGGCCTCCTGCACGGCCTCTCTCATTTTCTGAGGAGTAATCAAGGATGGATGGTATTTGACGGAAAGCGTATTCGCCGCGAAATTCACCGATGCCTCCTCCACGCCGGGAAGTCCCTTCACCGTATTCTCTACGTTATTGGCACATACGGCACAACTCATCTCGAGAACCGGTAGTATAATTGTCTCCAAATCTTTCATAGATCGTATCACCTGTTTAGTTATATATAAATGAATAACAAAGATACGAT
>ENA-OZFC01001495-OZFC01001495.1-human-gut-metagenome-genome-assembly--contig:-NODE-1495-length-11151-cov-6.325162_pt1 | contig 11151 bp, 6 predicted proteins | sample MGYA00245076_ERZ653625 | MGnify/ENA primary metagenome ERZ653625 (study PRJEB26926, sample SAMN06165169) | human gut metagenome | biome: ENVO:00009003; feature: ENVO:2100002; material: ENVO:00002003... | reverse complement strand
TATCGTCGGCAGCGTCAGATGTGTATAAGAGACAGGTATAGACAAATCACCCTGAGTTCGCAACACTTTTTTTGATTCCAATTTTATCCTTCTTTTTATGTATTGCACGATGCCCCTTCTTTTATACAGATACTCGCCCTGATAAATCCGCTGACTTATCAGTTAAATGCTATGCGGGCGGCCGCGTTCGGGACGGTGAGTGAAGTTTCCGTCATGTATGTCCTGCTTTTCAGTTTGGCGGGGCTGCTGCTCGCCGCAAGGGCCATACGGCACACGGATCTTTTAACCAATGAGCTTACTTGATCCTGACATTTTCAAACAAAATAAAACCCTCATAAGTCAGATTTCAGATCTAACGTATGGGGGCTTTATTTTTTTATAACAGAAATCTTTCCCGGTCCTTATGCCTGAAAGATATCAAGCAGGCCGGACACGCTTTTCTTTCCGAAATGCACTTCGTCATCATTAATGATGAGACAAGGAACGCTCATGATATTATATTTCTCTTTAAGGCTTGGATAGTACTGGAGATCATAGACGTCGGCCGTTACATTTTCATTATCCGCGGCAATACGCTGCGCCGCCGCTACAAGGTCGGGGCACATTGTGCAGGAAAGAGATACGGCAATCTTCACATGGAGAGGCCTGCTGATGCCTTTGATGCGTTTCTGCAGTGCTTCACCCACGTCCTGCCCCGGACCTGCCGCATTATACATGGCAAGAATAAAGGAATTAAATTCATGTCCGCCGGGTACGCCGTGGAAACGAAGTCCTTTTTCATTTCCTTCCGCGTCACAGATAGAAATGGTATGGTTGTCTTCTTCTCTCGCGGACGGGACAAATTCCGCTTCCACCTTATCAGAAAGAGATGCAAGCTCCATCACCATGCGGCGGTTTTCTTCCGTCATTTGGCTGTCATCCGTATACAGACGGAGACGGATCGGACGGGTAAAGCGGGCAAGTACGGGAGCCAGCGCCTGCCGGGTCGTATCATCAAGAAAAGCACCCGCCTCCGCTTTCGGGGCATTTTCCGCTTTGGCAGCTTCCTTTATTTCCCTTTTTACATAAGTTCTCTTGATGCCTAACTTCCTGTACAGCTGTCCGAGATATTTTTCCATAGATGTGGCCGCCACGGCTCCATCTGAAACGGCGGTAACCACCTGGCGGAGATTTTTTACGCAGATGTCGCCTGCCGCATAAACACCGTCAATATTCGTTTTCTGATCACGGTCAGTGATGATGTACCCCTGGGGATCCAGTTCCACTTTTCCCTTAACCAGTTCGTTTTCCGGCGCATAGCCAACAAAGACAAATACGCCGCAAAAATCATTTTCAGGGGCAGTATAGATCGTTTCTTTCCCGGTCACCCGGTTTCTTAAAACAACTTTACGAATGGCGGAATCGCCTTCCACTCTTACCACTTCAGTGTTGAACATCATTTCTACATTCGGATGTTCTTTCAGTTCATCAACTTCCGCATTTTCAATGGAGCAGCAGTCGCGTCTGACGACCATCATGATCTTCTTTCCATACCGGGTGAGGAAAAGTCCTTCTTCTACCGCCGCATAGCCGCCGCCGACAACAAAAATATCCTTGCCGGAGAAAAATTCTCCGTCGCAGGTCGCGCAGTATGCCACACCGTGTCCTCGGAATTCACTTTCCCCCTCAAATCCGGCCAGCCGGGGATGAGCGCCTGCCGCATAAATGATGCCGGGCGCCTTGAAATCTCCCCGATCGGTATGAACTGTTTTATAGTCGCCGTCCAAATCAAGGCCGGTTACTTCCGCCGATAAAAACTCGGCTCCGAAATTTTCCGCCTGCTGACGCATCTTACCGGTCAGCTGTTCCCCGTCTGTCATAATAATGCCGGGATAGTTCACCACTTCAGATGTGATGGTGATCTGGCCGCCGACTTTTTCTTTTTCAATAACCAATACGCGGAAACGCGCTCTTGCCATATAAATAGCGGCGGAAAGCCCTGCAGGACCTCCGCCGACCACTATGGCATCATACATTTTTTCCATGATGCCCTCTCTTATTAAAGTTTACCGACAAGATCGAAGGACGGTTTCAATGTCGCCGCCCCCGGTTCCCACTTGGCCGGGCAGACTTCATCGCCATGTTCATAAACAAACTTGGCAGCCCTTACCTTGCGGAGCAGTTCATCAGCATTACGGCCGATATTGCCGGCGCTTATTTCATAAAGAACAACTTCTCCGTCAGGATTGATAACGAAAGTGCCGCGCTCGGTCATGCCGTCAGCTTCAATATATACATCCAGATCTTTTGCAAGCTGTGCCGTCGGATCGCCAATCATCGGATAGGTAACCTTGCCGATTTTTTCCGAAGAGTCATGCCAGGCTTTGTGCACAAAGTGGGTATCGCAGGATACGGAATAAATCTCGCACCCTTCTTTTTTGAAATCGTCATAAAGTCTCTGGAGATCTTCCAGCTCAGTCGGGCAGACAAAAGTGAAATCCGCCGGATAAAAGAAGAGAACACTCCATTTTCCCTGCAGATCCTTATCGGATACCTTGATAAATTCTCCGTTAAGATATGCATCTGCTGTAAATTCGCTTACTTTTTTCCCGTTTAAAGACATTTAAAATTCCTCCTTCAAATATTAAAACAGTTTTAACTTGCTTATGTGCTCATTGTATCAACTATATCTAAATATGTCAATATTCAAATTGTCTTTTTCGTGCCGATATTTTACGAAAATAATATTTCTCCTTTGTTTTTGTGAAATATTTTCCCTTTTTATCCTTTCCCTTTATAATAGAAAAAAGAATATATTGCTTAAATGACAGGAAGGATACTCATGGGACTCCATTTTATTTTCGGCGCGGCGGGAACAGGAAAAACGCGGCGCTGCTGTGAAGAAATACGCGACTATGTCACCGGTAAAAAAGGACGCTCCGCCTTTTTCCTCGTGCCTGATCAGGAGACATATACCGCAGAACGTATGCTGGCGAATATTTTCCCGGGCCACGGTTTTATCGATGCCACGGTCTGCGGTTTTTCGCGTCTTGCCTACCGCGTTTTTAATGAGCTCCGCTCCCCTGTGCAAGATGCTCTTTCTCCGCTGGGCCAGCAGATCATCATCAGCCGCATCCTTGCGGAACACAGGGATGAGCTGCAAATGCTCATGAAAATTTCCTCTCAGCCTCATTTTGCGGAAAATCTCATGAACCTTTTCCACCAGCTTGATATGTTCTGCATTTCCGAAACAGCGCTCCATGAAGCATCCCGTGCCGAAGAGGGTACACCTTTGGGACGCAAACTGGCGGATCTTTCTCTCTTATATAAAAATTACCATGACTACCTCCATTCCCGCTTTTCTTATGAAGGCAGTCTTTTTGACCTGCTTGCCGGGGAAATACCGAAATCGGAAATACTCCGCCGATCCCGTATATGGATTGACGGCTTCAACGGCATGACGCCTCAAAAAATACGCATCGTATCCGCCCTTATCCGCACGGCGGAAGAAGTGACATTCACAATTCCCCTCCCGGACGCAAAAGAAGGATTGTCCAATGAAATATTCGCCCGCCCTGCCAATTTATATGCTCTCCTTTCGGAAAAAGAGCCCCGCTTTGATTCCGTCACACTCCCCGAAAGGAAACGGTTCCGCTGTCCCCGTCTCCGTTGTCTCGCAGCAGACTATTTCCAAAATGTTCCTTCTCCCTGTCCGCTTCCGAAAGAGGCTTCCCCAGTTCCTGAAAAGGGCATTCATATCGTTTCCGCACTGGACAGCCAAGCGGAGGCGGATTTCATTTCCCGCCGGATTTTGTCACTTGTCCGCGATAAAAATCTCCGCTGGCGGGATATCCTCGTCCTGCTTCGTTCCGCCGACACTTATACGGATCCGCTGGAAAGAAGCTTTTCACGCTACGGGATTCCGGTCTTTACGGACGAAAAACAGCCCATGAATAACCACCCCCTTGTCATGCTCCTTGACGGGTTTCTCCATTTCATAAAAGCGGAAAGCCGGGGCAAGAACAGGGGATTTACAAGAGAGCATATTTTCCGCATCTTAAAAACGGAAATATTTCCTTCTTTCCCTACGGATACGATAGATAAGCTGGAAAATTACGTTTTGAAATACCATATCCGTTTTTCCACGTGGCAAAAGCCCTGGGCCTTCCGCGATTACCGGAGCATTGATCAGGAACCGGCCCCTCTTTCGGATAAAGAAATTACAAAGCAGAATACCGCCAATACATGGAGAGAAAAGGTCCTTTCCCTTTTGAATCCTTTTCTCGCAGGCTGGAAGGGAGCTCTCTCCGCAGAGGATAAATGCGCCTTTCTTTATCGGTGGTTAACAGAGCAGCAAATCCCTGAGACGCTTTCCGCCTGGGATGAACTGGAATTTGAAAAAACAAAAAAGCGTCCCCATCTCCAGGTTTGGAAAAAAGTGCTTTCTCTTCTTGACGAAATCGTCCATGTCACAGGAAAAGACATCCTCCCCGAAGAGGAACTTTGCGGTATTCTTGCTGATGGTCTTTCCGCCCTTACCTTCTCCATGATTCCTCCCACTCTTGACCATGTGACGGTCACCTCCATGGACAGAGGATACGCGGCGGAAGCGAAAGTGGTCTTCATCCCCGGCGCATTGGAAGGCTCTTTCCCTAAAAAAATTGATGACTCAGGATTTTTCACGGAAACGGAAAAACAGGTTCTTCTGAAATCCGCCCGCATCACTCTTGGAAACAACCTGATGGAGCTGGTACAGGAAGAACAATTTTATACGTACCTCGCCCTGACACGGGCATCGGACGCACTCTATCTGTCGTACCCCGCCGCTGCTACCGACGGAAGCGCCGCAGAACCATCCTTCCTGCTGGAGCGGTTGAAAGCCCTCGGCTATTATACGGAAAGCACGGAGGTATCTCCCCCCTCTCCTCATCATGACGATCCCTCATTTTTTGCCAATCCCAACCAGGCCCTGTCCCTCCTTCCCGAAATACTCCGTGAAGGCCGCCCCTCACCGGTGAGCAACTGGGCAGCGCTTAAAGACTGGGCAGAAGAAAATGAATACAGAGAGCTCATGGAAAGCAAACTGGCAGGGCTCCGGTATCAAAATACCGCCGCCCGTCTGCCAAAAATGCTTGCGCGCAAACTTTTCATGAAAGGAGGACGCTTTTACGGTTCCGTCACAAAACTGCAAAATTACAGAAGCTGTCCCTACCAGTACTTCCTCCGCTACGGAATCGGCGTAGAAGAGCGGAATACAGGCGAAGCGGATTATTTGGATTACGGCAATTATCTCCACGCGGGGCTCCACCAATTCGGCGAAGTCCTGAAATCGCAGAACCGCCAGTGGCGGCAGGCGACGGATGAAGAAATCGAAAAGATTTCCGAAGACATCACGGAAAAAATCACACCGCGCATCAAGGCGGATGCCCTTTCCTCGGATCAGTCGGCAAAGTATACCCGCCGCGTTCTGGATCAGACCTTCCGGCGGGCACTTCAAAGATTCCGTCAATGGAGCCGGCAGAGCGGTTTCGACACGCTGGATATGGAAAAAGAATTCTATCTCCGTATTTCCGCAAGTCCCACTGACAGCTTTACCCTTACAGGGAAAATAGACCGTGTAGATACAGACGGCAGGTACGCCGCAGTCTGCGACTACAAGACAGGCTCGCCGAAGCTCTCCCTGAATGAAATCATGGAAGGCCTCTCTCTCCAGCTTATTACCTACCTGCTGGCGCTTTCAAAAACAAAGGATACGAAAGATCTGCTTCCTGCCGCCATGATGTATATCTATCTCCACGGGCGGCCGAAATCCATAAGCGTACCGCCCAACGGAATTTCCCATCCCAAAGAAAAGGAAAACACCAACGGTATTTTCTTAAATGACCCGGATGTGCTCCGCACGCTTGACTCCCAATCAGGCACGGATGACGGATTTATCGGTGTTTCTTATGTAAAAGACGGCAGTGTAAAGAAAACCTCTCCCGTCCTTACGGCAGAGGAGTTTGAAGCACTGAAAGCACTGACGGAAAAAACACTGATCAGGCTGTACAGCCGCCTTGAAAGCGGGGAAATTGCCATCCATCCCGTCAAGAACGGAACGCTGTCGCCCTGCTCATACTGTCCCTATCGGAGTATCTGCCGCTTTGATCCTGCACTGCCTGAAAACAGTTTTGATTACATTTCCAAAGTTTCTGACAAAACAATCCGGGAAAAACTGGACGAGGAAATGAAAAGGAACGGAAAGGAGAACCTATGAGCCAAATGACATGGACAACCGCGCAGCAGGCAGCTATTGACGCCCGCGGCCAGAACCTCCTCCTTTCCGCCGCCGCCGGAAGCGGTAAGACGGCGGTACTCACGGAGCGTATCAAAAAACTGATTACCGATATGGATGATCCTGCCGACATTACGGAACTTCTGGTTCTTACATTCACCCGCGCGTCGGCAGGGGAAATGAAAACCCGCATCTCTTCAGGCATTGCAAAGGCCCTTTCGGAAGCGGAGCAGGAGCGGAATACGCCTCTCGCCCGTCATTTGTCCCGCCAGCTCGTGCTGATGTCAAGCGCGCAGATTTCCACACTTGATTCATTTTTCCAGACCCTAATCCGCCGGTATTTTTACCTGATCGACCTTGATCCGAACACGAAAATGCTGACAGACAGCAATGAAATATACGCCCTGGAGCAGGCCGTGCTTTCAGAAGTCCTTGAAACGTACTATGAAAGGGGTGAACCCGCCTTCCTTGACTGTGCGGATCTGCTTTCCGGCGGGTTTGAGGACAGCGGTTTTAAAGATACCATTCTTTCCCTCTATCACTTTTCCTGTTCCATGCCCTTCCCGGAAGACTGGCTCGGCAGCCTTTCCCGCCCTTACGGCGAAAACGGCGCAGCTGCCTTAAGCGATCTTCCATGGACAAAAGACATTCTTGAAGATTTTCGGCGCCGTGCCCAGAGCTGGGCTGATTCCTACCGCCAGATTTTCACTTTTCTGGAAAACGAACCGGCCCTCGCGCCGTATGCGGAAACGCTGTCTGATGAATTTGACGCCTTCACCATCCTCTCAAAAGCAGAAACATGGGATGAATGGTACAAAGACGCGCCGAATATTTCTTTTGCCAAACTGAAAGCGGTGAAGAAATCCTCTTCTGAAGATCCTATCCGCTTTGAAGAAATAAAAAACAATGTCCAGGCAATTCGAAACAGTGTGAAAAAGGAAGTCTCCGAAAGACTCATCCCCTTCTTTGCGATTTCGGAGGAGCAATGGCTCCATGACGTGATCCGGATGTATCCCATCGTCCGTGCCCTGTCGGATGTAACCATTGCTTTTTCCCGTGCTTATGCCAACCGCAAAAAGCAGGAAGGCCTTATGGAATTCACCGACATGGAACATTACGTCTTGGACATCCTTGTAGACAAAACCGCGGAAGGATTCACACCGGAGCGGGCAGGAGAATTCCCGTCATCGGCGGCACGGGAGCTGCAAAAAAAATATAAAGAGATCATGATTGATGAATACCAGGACACCAATGATGTGCAGGAACTGATCGCCACGCTTCTCTCCAATGGCAGGAACCGTTTCATGGTAGGCGATGTGAAGCAGTCCATCTATCGTTTCCGCCAGGCTGACCCTACCATTTTCCAAAAGAAATACAGAACTTTTTCCTCTGATGAAAATGCAGAAGACAGGCGCATCGATCTCAACCGGAACTTCCGCAGTGACGCCGCGATCCTCGCGTCAATCAATTATATTTTCCGCCAGCTTATGAGTGAAAAGCTGCTGGAGCTCGATTACGGCGATCGAGAAGCGCTTTATCCGGGGCGCCATGAAGACCCCCGTCCCGCTGCCTACGCAGGTGGTGCAGTCGAAGTGGAATTGATTGATAAAATAACCGATGAAAACACTGTTCCCATGGATGAGTCCGTCAATGATATCACAAGCATCACCTTTGAAGGCCGGCTCATTGCCAAAAAGATCCGCGCCCTTATGGAAGAAAAGCGGCAGGTCATGAACAAAGACGGCACCTTCTGTTCCATAGATTACAGCGATATCGTCATCCTCCTCCGCAGTATCGATAAAAAAGCGCCGGCGCTCCTCAAAGTATTGAACGAGGAACATATCCCTGCCACCGCTGATAAAGATGATGATTTTATCCGCTCCATGGAAGTGCAGATCCTTTGGTCGCTCCTGAAAATTTTAGACAACCCGCGGCAGGACTTGCCTCTTCTTGCGGTGCTCCGCTCTTTTCTTGCGGGACTTGACGAAGAAGATTTCGCCAGTCTCCGCCTTGCCCTCGCGCCGGAGGAAGATTCTCTCTGGGATATTCTCCCGCGGGCCGGAGGAATTATCCCCGAAGAAAAAGCCCTCCGCCTTTCCCATTTCCTTTTACTTTATGAGACGTGGAGGAAAGAAGCACGAAAAGACGGCGTCGCCCCCCTTCTCCGCAGAATCATTGAGGATACGGACTATCTGTCATGGGTGGCGGGACTGCCTAACGGCACCGCCGGCAAATCCCATGTTCTTTCCTTCTATGAACTGGCAAAGACAAGAGACTCCGCTACGGTAAACGGCCTCTTTTCCTTCCTGGAATATTTACGGCGGGCGCAGAAAGATTTTAAGACAATTTCCACGTCTGCCAAAGGAAATGCCGTACAGATCATGTCCATCCACAAAAGCAAGGGGCTTGAATTCCCCGTTGTTTTTCTGGCAGACGCGGCAAAGTCTTTCAATGTGAAAGATCTGGATCGGACCGTCATCTTTCATCGGGAAATGGGGCTCGGTATCCATTACTTTGATAAAGAACATATGGCACACTGGCCGTCTCTTTACTGGATGGCGATCCGTACCGCCGCCGGCCGTGAAGCCCAGGCGGAAGAAGCGCGCCTTCTCTATGTCGCCATGACACGAGCGCGGGATTTGCTCTGTATCACCGCTTTCAGAAAAAACTTCATTCCTTATATTTCTTCCTGTCTGACCCCGCTTTCCTCCCTGACGGAAGCGGAAAGCCGCCTGCCAGCCCACATAACGGCCGGCGGGAAATCTTACCTTTCCTGGATTCTTCCGGCTGCCGCCCGCCACAGAAGCGCTGCCTGTCTGTGGGACATGACGGGAAAGATCCCCTCTTATCTCGCACCTGACATAAACGACAGCCCATCTGCGTTTCATTTCACCATCACACCGTGGCAGGAACTGCTCACCGTGGAAGAACGGCGGACAGAAGAAATAAACGGAGAAATGGACTTCGAAGAATGGGAAGAGAAAAAGAAACAAAAAGAAGCAAAAGATATTGACAACATAAAAGCTTTTCTTGCGGCTCCCGCTTCAGACGTGCCGGACTGGATGGAAAAGCAGCTGCGCTGGCAGTACAGTTTCAACGGATCCGTTCAAACGCCTGCCAAGCTCACCGCTACCGCCGCGGTTGCCCTGAAAGAGCAGCAGGAATCCGGCGCTGAAGGCATAGAACCCTTTTTATCGGAAACGCTGGCTCCTGCCATGGAAAGCATTCCTTCCGGCGAAGAGTCCTCCCTTTTGCCGGGCTATGAAGACCCGCCCGCATTCCTTGCAGAAACTCCTGCCTTCACGGGTACATCTTACGGCACCCTCATGCATAAAGCCATGGAACTCATAGATCTCACCAGACCATATGACGGCATTTCAGATCTCAGGAAAGAAGTGGAACGCATTTATGAAAACAAAGGCTTTACGGAAGAAGAGAAGCACGTCCTGCTCCAAGATTCAAAGTACCGCGCGCCGCTTCGTGACATTCAGCGCTTCACGGAAAGCCCCTTGGGACGCGCTATGAAAAAAGCCTTGGTAATCCGGAAAGAAATGCCTTTTTCCCTTCTTCTTCCTGCGAAACGTTTCTACCCGGACTGCGAAGAAGGAGAAAAAGTTTTCATGCAGGGCATCATGGACTGCCTCATTGAGCGTGACGGCCACATCGTCATCATTGACTATAAAACGGATCGTACCGACTCCGTTGAAGAACTGCAAAGCCATTACAGAACCCAGCTTCTCGTCTATAAAGACGCGGCACAGCAGCTTCTCGGCAAGCCGGTCATCGGCGCATACCTGTGGTCTTTCCACTTGGGACAGATGGCTGCCATAAAATGACGCATCAGAAAAGAATACCTCCAAATAAATAAAACAGCTCCCATAAGCCGGATTTTCCGATCCAACTTATGGGAGCTGTTTTATTTCACACTACTTTTTCTTTTTGCTTTTAGGTACAGGCAATTCATCAAACATCGTCTTGAACAATCCCGTTAAATAATCCTGATCATCTGCATGATCCACCAGTAACATTTTCCCCGCGCCTTCATAAGGCAGCGCATACTCCGCATCCGGCATATACCGTACTGCTGATTTTACAGGTTTTACAAGCAGCCTGTCATCATATATCCCTCCAACAATTTTGCCTTTGTAGTATAGAATATATTCTCCCATCATGACCCTGCAGCTTACATCCTCCAAATTAGACAACTGTGCCAAAATAAAATTTAAATATTCTTTACTCGATGCCATATCATCCCTCCTTCATTTCTATCCGGCAGGAAACACCTTTCCCTTTATGCAAATTTATCCGTCTGCTTATACTCTCATATGCTTTTTGCAATCACCGCACTACATCAATTTCCGGACGGCGGTCCCTGAATACATGGATGGTATCCCTGATTTGTTGAAGTATATCCGTATCTATCTCCCCGAAAGCAATCCCTTCTTCCGTTCCCAGACGACAGACGTCATTTCCCCAGGGATCGAGAAGCACCGAGTTTCCCGCGTACTCCGTTCTCCCTGAAATTCCGCCTTGGTTGACGGCGCACAGATAGATCTGGTTCTCCACCGCTCTTGCCTGTCCCAAAAGCGTCCAATGGAAAAGACGCGCCTTCGGCCAGGCGGCAGGGACAAAAAATAAATCCGTTTTCCCTTCCAGGACAGAACGGCGCACAAGCTCGGGAAAGCGGATATCATAACAAATGACCATGGAGCAGGAAATATCATCCAACGCAAAGGAAACCGCATGATCACCGCCTTTGAAATACATTGGTTCATAAGCATAGGAAAAACCGTGAACCTTATCGTATTCAACAATCTTCCGTCCTTCCCTGTCAAAAACGAAAGAACGGTTATATACATCCTGTCTCTTATACACATCTGACGCTGCCGACGATAAGG
>ENA-OZFC01001487-OZFC01001487.1-human-gut-metagenome-genome-assembly--contig:-NODE-1487-length-11199-cov-7.645011_pt1 | contig 11199 bp, 10 predicted proteins | sample MGYA00245076_ERZ653625 | MGnify/ENA primary metagenome ERZ653625 (study PRJEB26926, sample SAMN06165169) | human gut metagenome | biome: ENVO:00009003; feature: ENVO:2100002; material: ENVO:00002003... | reverse complement strand
CGGCAGCGTCAGATGTGTATAAGAGACAGATATACATTTTACTTATATCCATGATGAAAGATATTAAAAGGACTTTCATGTATCATGGTGCTGAACACAAATGTATCAACTGCATTGAGAATGGTGCAAGACTTACACCAGAGAATGTAAAGAACAGCTCAAGATATCATAAGAGATGTGGAACAAGCTTCTTATTCTTTGTAATGTTTATAAGTATTGTGTTTTTTATATTTATAAGAGTTGATAATACGGCACTGCAGATACTTATAAGAATTCTGCTTATTCCTGTAATTGCAGGAGTTTCTTATGAGGTAATAAGATGGGCAGGAAAGAATGATAATGCATTTGTAAGAGTTTTGAGTAAACCGGGAATGTGGTTTCAGAAGCTTACTACAAGAGAGCCGGATATGGATATGATTGAAGTTGCCATAAGGGCAGTTGAGGAAGTATTTGACTGGAGACAGTTTATTGCTGAATATTATTCAGAAGCCGATAATCCGGTTGAAGCACTTGTGACATCTGAGGCAGAACTTGCAATATCAGGAAGTCTTATTCATGGGAATGAAGAGACAAGAACTATTGATATAGAGGAACAGAAGTCAGAAGATAATCAGGAAACAGAACTTACCCCTGAACAAAAGTATTTACAGATGGGCAGGGAGATGGAATTTGGTATGGACGATACAGACAGGGAGTCATTTGCTTTTGTATATGAAGCAAGTGATGAATCAGAAAGTACTGTATATGATAATTCAATTGATTATAATGCTGATGATAAAGCAGAGGAACTTACAGAGGAAGAGGTAGTTGCGGGCTTTGAGTTCGAAACTGGAAAAGAGCCGGAAGAAGAGCAGTATCCTGAGGATGTTCCTATGTTTAAACAGAAAAGGCTGGAAGACAGATAATTATGATGACAATTCGAGAAGCAGTAAAATGGGGGGCAAAGCGACTTAGAGATAATAACGTCGATAATGCAGACCATGATAGTTTTGAATTATTATCTGCCATTAATGGTATGACAAGAACCTTTTATCTTGTGAATGGTGACAGCATGTTGTCAGAAGAGAATTTTCTGCTGTATGAAGAATATATTGATAAAAGGGCTGCGCATGTTCCACTACAGCATATTCTGGGAAAAGCATATTTCTATGGATATGAATTCGAAGTGAATGAAGATGTGCTTATACCAAGACCTGATACAGAAGTGCTTGTTGGTGAGGTAATCAAGGTTACAAGAAATGGTGATAATATTCTTGATATGTGTACAGGCTCAGGCTGCATTGGGATTACTCTTGCTAAGAAGTTTCCAGAAAGCAGGGTGCTTGGAGTAGATGTTTCTGAAAAGGCACTTAAAGTTGCACAGAAGAATAAGCATAATCTCGAGGCTGATAATATTGATTTTATGCTTAGTGATTTATTTGGCGAATTGGGTAATGATATTACATTTAATACAATAGTATCCAATCCACCATATATACCAACTAAGGTTATAGAAACTCTGCAGGATGAAGTCCGTTTACATGATCCTCTGCTTGCACTTGACGGAACAGAGGACGGACTTATGTTTTATAGGAAAATCACTGAGAAAGCACGAGAATATCTTAAGACAGACGGATACCTGTGTTATGAGATAGGAGCCGAACAGGCAGCAGATGTTTCTGAAATAATGAAGCAGGCTGGTTTAAGAGATATAACGGTTGTAAAAGACCTTGCTGGCCTTGACCGTGTTGTTATGGGCAGAAAGTAATTATATAGTTAGAGAGAGAAAGGAAAAGTGACACGTATGTTTGACAGACTTGAAGATACAGTCAACAGATATGAAGATATAACGGCTGAACTTGGTAATCCTGATGTGGTTAATGATCAGGAAAAGTTCAGAAAGCTTATGAAAGAACAGAGCAGTCTTGCACCACTTATAGAAACTTATACTGAGTATAAGAACTGTAAGAAGAATATTGAGGACAGTCTTGCTATTCTTGATGAAGAGACAGATGAAGAACTTAAAGAGATGGCGAAGGAAGAACTTAATGAATCTAAGGCAAGAGTAGAAGAATTAGAGCATGAATTAAAGATTCTTCTTTTACCTAAAGACCCTAATGATGATAAGGATATTGTTGTTGAAATCAGAGCGGGTGCAGGTGGAGAAGAGGCGGCACTTTTTGCAGCAGAGCTTTTCAGAATGTATGTACACTATGCACAGGCAAGAGGCTGGAAGGTTGAAGTATTAAGTGGCGATGAAACCGGTATTGGTGGAATGAAGGAAGTAGAATTCATGGTTAAGGGACAGGGAGCTTACTCTATTATGAAGTATGAATCTGGTGTACACAGAGTACAGAGAATCCCGGTAACTGAATCTAACGGACGAATACAGACTTCTACTGCTTCTGTAGCTGTTATGCCAGAGGCAGAAGAGGTTGATATCCACATTGATGAGAAGGACATCCGTATTGATGTTATGCGAGCGTCAGGTAATGGTGGACAGTGTGTCAATACAACTGATTCTGCTGTACGACTTACTCATTATCCAACAGGAATAGTTATTTATTCACAGACAGAGAAGTCACAGATACAGAATAAGGAGAAAGCATTTGCGCTTTTAAGAGCCAAGTTATATGACATTGAGACTCAGAAAGCACATGACGCAGAGGCAGATGCAAGAAGAAGCCAGATTGGTACAGGTGACAGAGCTGAGAAGATAAGAACTTATAATTTCCCACAGGGAAGAGTAACAGACCACAGAATTGGTCTTACATTATATAAGCTTGACAAGATTATGGATGGAGACATCCAGGATATTATTGATGCATGTATCGCTGCCGACCAGGCTGCCAAGCTTGCTAAGATGGGCGAGGATTAATTGGTATTATGAAAAAAGATAGGAATTCTAATCCGGTTGCGCTGGTACCTATACTTGTTTTTCTTGTGTTGTATCTTGGAACCGGAATTATATTTGAATATGTCATGAAGATTCCAATGGGATTTTATAATGTACCAATTATTGTTGCATTTATGGCTGCAATATTAGTAGCGTGCATGCAGAATTCACAGCTTAAGTTTGATGAAAAGCTTGATGTAATGGCAAAAGGGCTGGCTGACAGGAACATTGTTACAATGCTTCTGATATTCATTACAGCCGGAATATTTGTCGGAGTTGTAGGAAGAAGCAGTGCAGAGAGTGTAGCTTATTTTATGTTAAGCATTATTCCTGCAAAGTTTGCAGTAGCGGTACTTTTTATTGTTGCCTGCTTTGTATCTACTGCAATGGGTACATCTGTTGGAACAATAACACTTATTACACCAATAGCGGTTGCGGTATCAGAAGCATCAGGATTTAGTATGGCATTATGTGTTGCATCTGTCATGGGTGGTGCAATGTTTGGAGATAATCTTTCTTTTATATCAGATACTACTATTGCAGCTTGTAATGGTCAGGGTTGTGCCATGAAAGACAAGTTCAGGGAGAATTTCTGGATAGCACTTCCAGCAGCAATTGTGACCCTTGTTATAATTCTTGTGCTTTCTTTTAGTACAGATATTCATGGTGAGATTGCACATTCATATAATCTTTTTCAGATTATTCCATATGTGCTTGTACTTGCAGGTGGAATTATTGGTGTAAATGTTTTTGTTGTACTTATAACAGGTATTATTTCGGGAATAGTTATTATGCTTGTTATGGGAGAGGTTACATTGGAGACTCTGCTTCTTAATATGGGAAGTGGTGCGTCAGGAATGTTTGAGACATGTATGGTTGCAGTTCTTGTATCTGTAATGTGTTCACTTATTAAAGAATATGGTGGATTTGATGCTTTACTTAATGGAATAAGAAGATTATTTAAAGGGAAAAAAGGCGGACAGCTTGGAATGGGACTTTTAGTTGGAACAATGGATATTGCTACAGCTAATAATACAGTTGCTATTGTAATGGCTAACCCTATTGCAAAAGAGATGTCAGAGGATTATGATATTACTCCAAGGAAAGCGGCTTCGCTTCTTGATACATTTTCATGTATATTTCAAGGGATAATACCATATGGTGCCCAGATGCTGGTTGCCATATCAGCGGTTTCAGAGCTTGGATATAGCATTACAGCATTTCAGATTCTTCCAAAGCTGTTTTATCCAATGTTTTTGTTTGTAAGTTCACTTATATGGATATATGTTATTCCTGAAGGAAAAAATAAAGCATAATATTGTACTGCCCAGAATATAAGAAAGCTGAGTGTGAGGGGAGTGTTAGTATGTCAGCCCGCGAACAGGTATTGATGAAAATAATCGCGAATCTTAGAAGACTCGGAATAGATATTTCTAATTCAAAATTCAAGGATAAAGATATAGAGAATGAAGTTGTTATGACCGTATATATAAAGGATGTAAGGGAATATATGGCGTGTTATGACTTCATAAGACTGGAGCAGACACTTAATAATTCCCAGTGGTCTGCAGCTTATACATCAATTAACCGGCTGGAGGAGAATGCCAGAGAGCTTGGAATTAATAGTTTCTTTAAATCTTTTGATGGAATCAGGGGAGCAATAATACAGAAGAATATGCGCTCAGCAAAGCAAAGTCTTGTGGTAGTCAACAATAAAAAAACACAGATATTAAAATATATGGGATAGTCCGTAAGGACTATCCTTTATTTTTGCGCATGCAGCGATGAAAATAGAAGTGGGAAATGACCAAGCGTCATTTGTTATAAAAATAACTTGAAATATTAATTAAAAAAGTGTAAAATACTTATAAAATAAAAAACAATCAACCGATTGGAGGCGTGAAAAATGTTATTTCAACTTTATGGCAGCACAGCTATGACTCAGTTACTTGGCTGGGTGCTTGTGTTTGCAGGATTAGTAATCCTTAACGAGATAGGACGTCGTACTAAGATTGGTGGTATCGTAATATTCGTTATCATTCCAGCTATACTGACAATCTATTTCATAGCAATTCAGGCAGGTCTGTTTGGCGGTCACAGCAATCAGACATATGAGTACATGAACGGATGGTTCCATTATGCTAAGCTTTATGCAGCAGATATCGGAGTTGTCGGTTTCCTCATGATCAAGTATAAATGGGGACTTGGAAAGAAAGAATGGTTCAAACCATGGCCATTCATAATCGTTGCTATCAATATTCTTATTGCTGTAGCATCTGATTTTGAGTCAGCTATCAGAGCTTACCAGATTACTGGAGATTTCTCAGGTGCATGGTGGGCATCTAATGAAGGTGTATTCCTTTATGGTGGCTGGTGGAATATCGTTAATGGTATTGCGGGACTTATCAATATCTTCTGTATGACAGGCTGGTGGGGAATTTACTCATCTAAGAAGAAAGATGATATGCTCTGGCCAGATATGACAATATGGTTTATTGTTGCATATGATATCTGGAATTTTGAGTATACATACTGTAACCTTCCAACACATACATGGTACTGTGGTGTAGCTCTTCTTCTTGCTCCTACATTTGCTAATGCATTATGGAACAAGGGTGGATGGATTCAGAACAGAGCCATGACACTTGCGACATGGTGTATGTTTGCACAGGTATTGCCATTATTCCAGTTAAGCAATACATTCAGTGTATTGCCATCATTATACGGTGGAGCAACTAAGGCTGGCGTTAAGGCACTTGACCTTTATAATGCAGCAATTACATGTCATACTACAGGTGCAAGTGCAGGAGATGCAATTGCAAACTTTGGTATTACAGCTAACCCGACAGCACAGGGAGTTGTTGCGATGTTTGCAATAATAGCTAATGTGGTATGTATTTCGGTTATTATCAAGCGCTCTATTGAGCAGAAGAAGTGCCCATATACTAAGGAAATCTGGGTTGGAACAAGAGATTACGAGCAGGCTATGTCAAGAGCAGAGTAATCTGTATTTGTTAACTTAATATTAAATAATAATAAAGAACATCACGGACAGATTAAAGTGCAGAAAAATGCATGTCTTGAAGTGATGTTCTTTTTTGTGTATAATCAAAAGAATAAAAGAACTAAGGTTCTTTGAAATGAGTGAAAAGGAGATGGAGCATATGAACAGTATTTATAAGAAGTTAAAGACAATTAAGTTTGAGATTATTATTGTTTCAATTGCATTGTTTGTTCTTGGCTTACTGCTGGTAATATTTCCAACAGCATCCCAGGAAATCATATGTAAAGGAATTGGAGTTGCCTTATGTGTCTGGGGAGTATTAAGGCTTATCAATTATTTCAGGATTGCAGGCAGTGAGATTCTTGGATCATATGGTCTTGTACAGGGAGTTACACTTCTTGCATTTGGTATGTTTTTTGTGATTAAACCAGGCTTTATTGCTGTATTCTTAGGAACAGCACTTGCAATTATTATTATTGTTGATGGAATCCTTAAACTCCAGTATGCTGTGGATTTCTATCATCTTGAGTCGGACAAATGGTGGATTGAGCTCATAGGTGCAGTTGTAATGGTGGTTATTGGTATAATTGCATTATTGAATCCATTTTCAACATCATCAGCACTTATAGTATTTATTGGAATTGCTCTGATGATAGAAGGATTATGGGACTTTATATCTCTTATGAGAATTGTATCTGTAACAAAGAAGGCTGGAAAGGCTATAAAGAACTTTAAGGATCAGGTTGATGCTGTAGATATGAAATAAATATATCACAGATTAATATAATAAACTTAACACAATAAACAGGAATGAGGGCGTACAAAGTAATGAGCAGAAAGATTTATGCGGCTATATTAGGAGCAGGAACAGTAGGAACAGGTGTATACAAGTTATGTCAGAGTATGAAAGATGATGTGATTAGTAAGACAGGTGCAGAACTTGTAGTTAAGAAGGTTCTTGTAAGAAATCTTCATAAAGACCGTGCTCCAATTGACAGAGAATTACTGACTGATAACTGGAAGGATATTATTGAAGATAAGGATATTGAGATTGTAATAGAGCTTATGGGTGGAACTACTCCTGCAAAGCAGTATATTCTTGAGGCACTTGAGGCAGGAAAGCAGGTTGTTACTGCTAATAAGGATCTTCTTGCTGAGTATGGTGAAGAGGTTATGGGAATGGCAGACAAAATGCATGCTGACCTTCAGTTTGAGGCGGCTGTTGCAGGTGCAATTCCAATAATAAGACCATTAAAGCAGAGCATGGCTGGCAACAATATCACAGAGATTATTGGTATTGTTAACGGAACAACTAATTATATCCTTACCAAGATGACTGAATCAGGAATGAATTACAAAGACGCTCTTGCCAAGGCAACTGAATTAGGATATGCAGAGGCAGACCCTACAGCAGATGTTGAAGGATATGATGCAGGAAGAAAGATGGCTATTATGTCATCAATCGCATTTAATTCAAGAGTAACATTTAATCAGGTATATACAGAGGGTATTACTAAGATTACAGCAGAAGATATTAAGTATGCTAAGGAATTCGGATATGTTATCAAGCTTCTTGGACTTGCGAGAAATACACCGGATGGAATTGAAGTTAAGGTTCATCCTATGCTTATTGATGAGAATCACCCTCTGGCTACAGTAAGAGATTCGTTTAATGCGGTATTTGTTCATGGTGAGGCAAGTGATGATACCATGTTTATGGGAAGGGGTGCAGGTCAGATGCCAACAGCTTCTGCTGTTATGGGGGACATTATTGATGTATGCCGTAACATAGTTCATGGCTCATGTGGCAAGATTGGCTGCTCATGCTACAAAGAGCTTCCTGTTAAGGATATATCTGAAACCAGGAGCAAATTCTTCTTAAGAATAGAAGCATTAGACAAGCAGGGGGTTCTTGCTAACATTGCAAGTGTTCTTGGAAACAATGATGTAAGTATTGCGCAGGTGGTCCAGAAGAGCCGTAAGGACGGTGTTGCTGAACTGGTTATCATTACTGATGTCGTTGCAGAGAAGAATTTTAATGATGCAATGACAGTATTTAACGGACTTTCAGTGGTAAAAGAGATTGCCGGAGTAATCAGAGTTTATTAATCAGAATAGGGAAATATATATGGCTAAGAAATATTATGCTGTGCGTGTAGGTAAAGTTCCAGGAATATATCAGACATGGGACGAATGTAAGAAGAATGTGCATGGTTTTCCAGCTGCCGAATATAAGAGCTTTCCATCTGTGGAAGAGGCGAAGGCTTATATGGGAAGGGAAGCTGTACAGGAGATTAATGGAAAGACCGGAAGTGGCAATATGGAAGATGTAATGCCTGACAATGATTATGCATTTGTTGATGGTTCTTTTAATATTGCAACCGGAGTGTATGGATATGGCGGTTTTCTTATGCATGATGGCGTAAGATATGAATTGTCAGGCAATGGCAGTGATAAAGAGATGGCTTCAATGCGTAATGTTGCAGGAGAGATTCTTGGAAGCATGGCCGCTGTAAAAAAAGCAATAGAGCTTGGACTTAAAGACATTTCTATATTCTATGATTATGCAGGTATCAAGGCATGGGCTGTGGGAGAATGGAAACGAAACAAAAAAGGAACAATAGAATATTATAATTATATTACATCTGTCAGGGATTCAATTAATATCAGATTCGTGAAGGTCAGGGGACATTCAGGGGTGGAAGGAAATGAAGAGGCTGACAGGCTTGCAAAGAGAGCAGTAGGGTTGTGTTAGGTATGAAGATTTCCAAGTGACATTTTACAGTACAACATGCTTTCATGGATTTATTCGCCTAGTGGGAGTAAAAGCTGCCATATACAGAATATATTACAGTGCTAAAAAACAACGCGCTTCGCTTGAACGCGTTTTTTAGCACTGATTTTTTGTATATAGCAGCTTTAACTCCCACACAGCTCATAAAAAATCAAGCATGCTATACTGTAAAACATCACTTGGAAATATAGACTGACACAACCTACTGGCGGGCTGAACATTTTTTATAGTGATTCCTTGTTGACAAAGCCACGAAGAAGTTATAACATATAAACATACAAAGTAAGTATGAATTAAGATGACAGTATGTTTAGCAGATGTTTTGCGGGAGGATGTGGCGATGAAGAATATTTTGTTTTTTGGGGATTCTAATACTTATGGATATAAGCCTGATAAATCAGGAAGATATGATTATGATGTAAGATGGACAGGCAGAATAGCTAATCTTCTTGGAAATGAATATAATATTATTGAAGAGGGACTGTGCGGAAGAACAACTATATTTCCAGATGCTGTAAGAGATGCAAGAAAGGGCATAGATCTTATTGGAGTAGTTGTTGAATCACATAAGCCGGTAGATGTTATAGCTATAATGCTTGGTACGAATGACTGCAAGACTGAATTTCATGCTGATGCTAAGACAATTGCAAAAGGAATGGAGGCAGTTGCAAGAAAGGCTAACAAGACAGCAGGAGAACATGCAAAGATAGTTATAGTTTCTCCGATTCATCTTGGAAAAGGTGTAGGTGAAGAAGGCTTTGATCCTGAATTTAATGAAAGTTCTGAAAATGTTTCAAGGCAGCTTGCATGGGAATATGAAAAAATAGCAAAGGAAAATGGATTTTATTATTTTGATGCCGCTGGTGCTGCAAAACCAAGTGAAGTTGACAGACAGCATTTAGATGAGAAAGGACATAAAATGTTTGCGGAAAAATATAGTGAATTCTTGTTGACAGAAGTTTTATAGGTGTTATAATGAAAATGAACATATGAATGAATGTTCATATGAAAGAATTTTGATTATTTAATGCTTTTAAGGAGAGAATATTATGAAGAAGACTTATAAGATTGATGTTGATTGTGCAAACTGTGCTAATAAGATGGAAGATGCAGCTAAGAATACAGCAGGTGTTAAGGATGCCACAGTTAATTTTATGGCACTTAAGATGATTGTTGAATTTGAAGAAGGACAGGATCCTAAGGCTGTTATGCAGGATGTTCTTAAGAACTGCAAGAAAGTAGAAGATGATTGCGAGATATATCTGTAATAGAAAGCCGTGAGAGTTGTTCTGGCAGATTGGAGTAGAATATGAATAAAAAGCAGAAAAAGATGCTTACAAGAATCATTATCGCAGCAGTCCTTATGATTGCTTTTAAGGTGATAAACACATTTGTTGATATTCCTACGGTTGTTCTTTTTATAATGTACATGGTTCCTTATCTTGTTATTGGATATGATATTTTAAGGAAAGCAATTAAGGGAATTCTTAACAGACAGGTATTTGATGAGAATTTCCTTATGGCAGTTGCAACTGTAGGTGCAATTATAATTGCACTTGTAGATGATGGTGATTTTACAGAAGCAATTGCGGTTATGCTCTTTTATCAGATTGGTGAGCTGTTCCAGAATATTGCAGTTGGAAAAAGCCGTAAGAATATAAGTGAGCTTATGGACATCAGACCTGATTATGCCAATATTGAAGTTGATGGAAAGCTTGAGCAGGTAGATCCTGATGAAGTAGAGGTTGGTACAGTTATTGTTGTCCAGCCGGGAGAGAAAGTTCCTATTGATGGTATTATTGAAGAAGGTAATACAACTCTTAATACAAGTGCACTTACAGGTGAAAGCCTTCCAAGACAGGCAAAGGCTGGTGATGAAGTAATAAGCGGCTGCATTAATATGTCAGGTGTGCTTAAGATCCGCACAACTAAGGAATTTGGTGAATCCACAGTATCTAAGATACTTGATCTTGTAGAGAATGCAAGTTCCAAGAAATCTCGTTCAGAGAACTTTATCAGTAAATTTGCAAAGATATATACACCTGCAGTCTGTTACGGTGCGCTGGCACTTGCTATAATTCCACCACTTGTAAGCATGATATTCTTAGGAGTATCTCCTCAGTGGGGAATGTGGATATACAGAGCGCTTACATTTTTAGTAATAAGCTGTCCTTGTGCACTTGTCATAAGTATTCCGCTCAGCTTCTTTGCAGGAATCGGTGGAGCAAGTAATCAGGGTGTTCTTGTAAAAGGTTCAAGTTATCTTGAAGCACTTGCAGAGACAGACATTGTTGTCTTTGATAAGACAGGAACTATGACACAGGGAGTATTTGAGGTCAGTGGTGTATATAATAACACTATTGACAAAGATGAACTTATAAAATATGCTGCATTTGCAGAAAGCTATTCAACACACCCTATAAGCAAGAGCTTACAGAAAGCTTATGGAAAAGAGATTGACAAGACATTAGTTACAGACTGTCTCTTATACACATCTCCGAGCCCACGAGACGTAGAGGAATCTCG
>ENA-OZFC01001466-OZFC01001466.1-human-gut-metagenome-genome-assembly--contig:-NODE-1466-length-11290-cov-4.467112_pt1 | contig 11290 bp, 9 predicted proteins | sample MGYA00245076_ERZ653625 | MGnify/ENA primary metagenome ERZ653625 (study PRJEB26926, sample SAMN06165169) | human gut metagenome | biome: ENVO:00009003; feature: ENVO:2100002; material: ENVO:00002003... | reverse complement strand
TATAAGAGACAGGTATCCGTCCTTGTATGAGAAGGACGACGAGGCGTTCAACATCTGGCGCGACGAGATCGGTATCCCCGAGAGCCGTATCACCCGCCTCGGCAAGGAGGATAACTTCTGGGAGCACGGCTCCGGCCCGTGCGGCCCCTGCTCGGAGATCTATTTTGACCGCGGCGAGGAATACGGCTGCGGCAAGCCGGACTGTGCGCCCGGCTGCGACTGCGACCGCTATATGGAGGTCTGGAACAACGTCTTTTCCCAGTTTGACAATGACGGCAACGGCAACTACTCTGACCTCATTCAGAAGAATATCGACACCGGCATGGGCCTCGAGCGTCTGGCCGTTGTCTGCCAGGGCGTGGATTCGCTCTTTGACGTGGATACCGTCATGAACATCACCCACAAGGTCAGCGAGATCACCGGCGCGCACTATGGCGACAGCCATAAGACGGACGTGTCCCTGCGCGTCATCACCGACCATATCCGCGCCTCCGTCATGATGATCTCGGACGGAATCCTGCCGTCGAACGAGGGCCGTGGCTATGTGCTGCGCCGTCTGCTGCGCCGCGCAGCGCGCCACGGAAAGCTCCTCGGCGTCAACGAGCCGTTCCTGTATCAGGTCGTGGACATGGTCGTGCACGAAAACGAGTGCCAGTACCCCGAGCTGCGCGAGAAGCAGGCGTATATCACCCGTGTCATCCGCAACGAGGAGGAGAACTTCGCCAAGACTATCGACGCCGGCATGCACATCTTTTCCGACCTGCTCGCCGAGCATCAGGCCAAGGGCGAGCTCGTGTTCTCCGGCGCGGATGCGTTCAAACTCTATGATACCTACGGTTTCCCGATCGACCTGACCCGCGAGATGGTGCAGGAGCAGGACATGACCGTGGATGAGGACGCGTTCCAGGATCTTATGGAGCAGCAGCGCGTGCGCGCGAGAAAGGCGCGCGAGGTGCTCGGTGATCTGGCATGGGCCGGTGTGGATCTCGGCCTCGACCCGACGCCGACGCAGTTTACCGGCCATGACCACACGGTCGATCAGGGCACAATCCTGGCTATCGTCTGCGATGGGGAGGTCTGCTCGGAGATCGACGAGGGCAAGCAGGGCGTGCTCGTGCTCGACTGCACGCCGTTTTATGCCGAAATGGGCGGCCAGGTGGCCGACCACGGCGTCATTGAGACCGACGGCGCGCTCTTCCAGGTGACGGACGTCCAGAAGGATAAGGCCGGCAAGTTCCTGCACCACGGCGTGATGCACTCCGGCCATCTGCAGGTCGAGCAGACCGTCACGGCGCGCATCGACACCGACCGCCGCAAGGCAATCATGCGTGCGCACTCGGCCACGCACCTGCTGCAGGCCGCGCTGCGCGAGGTGCTGGGCGACCATGTGCATCAGGCGGGCTCGCTCGTCGAACCGGACCGTCTGCGCTTTGACCTGACGCATTTCTCGGCCATCACGCCCGAGGAGCTGGAGCGGGTCAATGAGATCGTCGGCGACTGGATCCTCGACGGTATGGACGTTACCGTGTCCGAGATGTCCATGGCACAGGCCAAGGCCAGCGGCGCGACGGCGCTCTTCAGCGAGAAGTACGGCGATGTCGTGCGTGTGGTGAACATGGGCGGCAAGTCCATCGAGCTCTGCGGCGGCACGCATGTGGATAACACCGCAAAGATCGGCCCGTTCCGCATCACGGGCGAGAGCTCGGTCGCTTCCGGTGTGCGCCGCGTGGAGGCGATCACCGGCAAGGCCTATCTGCGCGAGATGGAGGCCGTCAACCGCCGTATGTACGCGGCGGCCGAGGTGCTGCACGCCAAGCCTGCCGACCTCATTGCGAAGGCGAAGGGCTTTACGGCGGAGCTCAAAGAGGCACGCCAGAATGTCGAGCGTATGAAAGAGAAGATCCTGCACAGCGACGTCGACCGCTTCCTCTATGCCTCGAAGAACATCGGCGGCATCAAGGTCATCACGACGACGCGCACCGACCTCGATGCCGGTGACCTGCGCAAGCTCGGCGACTTCCTGCGCGATAAGGATCCGGACACGGTCGCGGTGCTCGCGACGGCGACGGAGAGCAAGGTCACGTTCGTGGCCGTCTGCGGCAAGAACGCCGTGGCCAAGGGCATCCGCGCGGGCGATCTTGTGCGCGCCGTGTCGGCGGTCACCGGCGGCAAGGGCGGCGGCAAGCCGGACTCCGCCATGGGCGGCGGCAGCGAGGTGCTGAAGATCGACGACGCGCTGGCCATTGTGGACGATTTTGTGGCGGACAAGCTGGGACTGTAAGGAGGTTACCATTATGAACGATTGCCTGTTTTGTAAGATCGCGGCGGGGGAGATCCCCTCTACCTGCCTGTACAATGACGACGATGTCTATGCCTTCCGCGACATCAATCCCCAGATGCCGGTGCATTTTCTCGTGATTCCGAAGCAGCATATCGACTCGGTCGCGGCCATCACGGCGGAAAACTCCGCTGTGGTCGCCAAGTGCTTTGAGGTCATCGCGAAGCTCGCCGCGCAGGAGGGCCTGACCGGCGGCTACCGCGTCATCTCCAACTGCGGTGACGATGCCGGCCAGACCGTGCATCACCTGCACTTCCACGTCCTCGGCGGCGCGCCGATGGGAGAGAAGCTGCTGTAAAGGCAACAAAATTCGGCGGCGGGCCTTGTTCCCGCTGCCGTTTTTGTTTATAATGTCCCCATAGAAAGAGAGGGAGACGGCGTGCGAAAGCTGGCATACTGCGCAGGCGGATTTTCGGCTGCGATTTTTCTGGCGCATTTTCTGCTGCCGGCGCGCTGGGTGCTGCCCGGAGTGCTTGCGGCGGTTGTGCTCGCGCTCGTGACGCTGCTGCTCCCGGGGCAGACGCGCCGCCGGGTCATGGTCGCGCTGCTGTCGGCGGCCATCGGCTTCGGGTGGTACGCTGCGGCCACGGCCATGCGCCTGACACCCGCGCAGAACGTCTCCGGTGATGTGCAGACGGTCACGGCGCGCGTGACGGAGTATCCCGTTGCCTATGAGCGCAGCTATGGTCTGACCGTCGTGCTCACGAGCCCGAATGTGCCCGACTGCAAGGCGCGGCTCTATGTCTCCGATGCGGGCGCAGCCGACCTGCATCCTGGCGACGAGATCACGGCGGACGTGAAGCTCCGTCCATCCACGCTGCGCTACGGGGAGGAGACGGACTCCTATATTTCCAAGGGCATTTACCTCATCGGCAGCGTGCAGGACAAAACGCTCGAACGCACCGGCGTCTGGAGCCGCAGCTGGCTCTACTGGCCGAAAACCGTCGCCCAGTCGCTCAAGGCGAGCGCGCAGACCGCCTTCCCGGCGGATGTGCTGCCGTTTGCGCAGGCGCTCATGCTCGGCGATAAATCCGCGCTCTACGCGCAGGATCTCGACATTCCGCTCAGTACGACCGGCATCATGCACACGGTCGCGGTCTCCGGCCTGCATCTGGCGTTCCTGCTGGGCTTTTTGCGTCTGTTCACCGGCAACCGGCGCACGACGGCCATCATTGGTCTGCCGCTGATGGTCGTGTTCGTCGTCATGGCAGGGTGCAGCCCGTCGGTGCTGCGCGCGGCATTTATGACGGCGCTGCTGCTCTTTGCGCCGCTGCTCGGGCGGGAGAACGATCCGCCGACGTCGCTGCTGACCGCGCTGGCCATATTGTTCGCGGCCAACCCGTTTGCCGCGGCGAGCATCAGTCTGCAGCTCTCGTTTGCGTCCATGGCGGGCCTGTTTTGTGTCTCCGGTGCGCTGCACCGCGCGCTTGATGCGCGGCTGCTGCCCACTGATACAAAGCTCTCGCGGCCGCGGCGAAAGATCCGCGCCTTTTTCAGTGCCACAACGGCGAGCTCCGTCGGCGCCATGGTGTTTACCGTGCCGCTTACGGCGCTGCATTTCGGCAATATTTCGCTCATCGCGCCGGTTACAAACCTGCTCATTTTGTGGCTGCTGCCGGCTGCGTTCATCGGCTGCTATCTCGCGGCGCTGCTCGGCCTTGTCTGGGCATGGGGCGGCATGGCCCTTGCATGGGTGACGGCATGGCCGCTGCGCTATATCCTCGCAGTGGCAAAGCTGCTCTCCAAACTTCCGGGCGCGGTGCTTTTCACCGGCAACCGCATGGTCGTCTGGTGGCTTGTGCTGGTATACGCCATGTTCGGCGCGGCGTGGCTGATCTCCCGCCGGCGCAAGGTACGCTATTGGATTCCAGCTGCATGCAGCGTGCTGGCGCTGTGTGCGGTGCTGACGGTCAATGCCGTGCAGATGCAGCGCACCTCAACCGTGACGGCGCTCGATGTCAGCCAGGGGCAGAGCATCGTGTTTTCCAGTGGGCGGGCCTGCGCCGTGGTGGACTGCGGCGGCCGTTTCACCGCGGAGGATCCGGGTGACCTTGCGGCGCGCAAACTGCTCGCGCAGGGGCACCGGAGCCTCGACCTGCTCGTGCTCACGCATCCGCATGACGATCATGTCAACGGCGTGCTGCGCCTGATGCACTGGCTCCCGGTGCGTACCTTGGTCATTCCGGCCGCTGCAGACACAACGCAGGCTCCGCTGAGCGACATTCTCGCGCTCGCGGAGGCGAACCACACGGCCGTCGTGCGCGTGGACGCGCAGCGGACGATCACGGCCGGCGGCATCTCCGTGCACCTGTATCCGGAGCCCTGCGCCGGGCAGGAGGATGGCAGTATGATCGTGCTGGCCTCCATCGGCGATTATGACACGCTCGTGCCCGGAGACGTGGACACGACGGCAGAGGTGAAGTTTCTAAGCTCCTGCACCTATCCCAGTATTGAGCTGCTGCTTGTTGGCCACCACGGCTCCAAGCGCTCCACCAGCGACGCGTGGCTCGATGCCATCGCGCCGGATGCTGCGATCATCTCCGTCGGCTATAACAGCTACGGCCATCCGACGAGCGAAACGCTCGAGCACCTGCAGGCGCACAACATACCGATTTACCGCACCGACCAGATGGGTGACATCACGGTGCATCTCTCGTGAGGAAACGCTATGGCAACAGGAAAAGGGAAAAAGAAGCAGGAAGTACTGGATTATAACGCGCAGGTGCGCACGCTGCGCGAGCAGGGGCCGGGACGGCTGTACCTGCTCTGGGGCCGGGAGGATTACCTGCGTGAGCAGTATCTGCTGGAGCTCAAAAAGCTCTGTCTGCCCGGCGGGGAGGACGACTTCAGCTACCACCGGTTTGACGGCGCCGAGCTCGACTTTCAGGCGCTGGCGGACGCGGTGGACGCGGTGCCGTTTTTGTCCGAGCGCACGCTCATCGAGGTGCGCGGCTTTGACACGAACAAGTGCCGCGAGGAAGATGCGCAGGCGCTCGTCCAGGTCATCGGCGACCTGCCGGATTACTGCACGCTCGTGTTCGTCATGGGCACGGACTTTGAGCCGGACGGCCGCCTGAAGACGACGAAGGCATTTAAAAAATACGGGCAGCTCATCCAGTTCACCGCGCAGGGGGAACCCGCGCTCGTAAAATGGGTTGGCAAGCGGTTTGACGCTCACAAGAAGCGCATTTCATCCGAGGATGCCCGCCAGCTCATTTTCTTCACCGGCGGGCTGATGAACACCATGATCCCGGAGATCGAGAAGATCGCGGCCTATGTGCAGGGCGACACAGTCACGCGCGCGGATATTCTGGCTGTGGCGCACCGGATGCCGGAGGCGGTGGCCTATGAGCTGACCGACCGGCTGGCCGATCAGGACTATGACGGCGCGATGCGCATCCTCGCAGACCTCCTCGCCGATAAGGCAAACACGCCAATTTTCCTGCTCGCTGTCATCGGCCAGCAAATGCGCAGGCTCTATGCCGCACGGCTCGCGCGCCGTGCGGGTCTCGGCACGAGCGACCTGCGCGTACTGCTCGGCCTGCCGTTTGACTTCATCGCGGAAAACCTCCTGCGCTCGGCCCGAAAGTTCTCCGGCTGGCAGCTCGAGGAGGCGGTGCGCCTGTGCGCGCAGACGGACTTTGCCATGAAAAGCACCGGCGCGGACGATACCGAGCTGCTCAAGGAGCTGCTGCTGCGCATCGCTGTGGGAGGTGCGGCATGATCCGCATCCGCGAGGCCATCATCGTCGAGGGACGGTATGATAAAAACACGCTCGCGCAGATTGTGGACGCGCCCATTCTGGAGACGTCCGGCTTCGGTATTTTTCATGACAGCCAGCGGCTGGCGCTGCTGCGCCGCCTGGCCGAAACGCGCGGCATCATCGTCCTCACGGACAGCGACGGGGCGGGCTTTGTCATCCGCAACTATCTGCGCGGGGCGATCGACCCGGCGCAGGTCAAGCACGCGTATATCCCGGACGTGGCCGGCAAGGAGCGGCGCAAGCGCACTGCCTCCAAGGAGGGTAAGCTCGGCGTAGAGGGCATGCGGCCGGAGGTGCTGCTTGAGGCGCTGCGCCGCGCGGGCGCGACCATCGAGGGCGAAGACGCGCCGCCGCCGGGCGCGCGCATCACGAAGGCCGACCTTTACGCCGCCGGGCTCACCGGCGGACAGGACAGCCACGCTGCCCGGCAGCGGTTGCTCACGCAGCTTGACCTGCCCGAGCATCTGAGCACGAACGCACTGCTTGAGGTGCTCAATGCACTCATGACGCGCGAGGCGTTCCAGAATCTGTACAAATAGCTGAAAATTCGCTGTATCTGCGGGAGAAAACGCCAGATACGGCGAAATTTTTCGTGCAAATGTGCCGGGGCTGTGGTATAGTACTGTACGGAATTATGTAAAGTAATCGGAAACCAGATATATGGAGGAAGCGACATATGAAATGCCCGTTTTGCGGCTTTGCCGAGAGCAAGGTCATTGATTCCCGCCCGGCCGAGGAGGGCGCGACCATCCGCCGCCGCCGCGAATGCCTCGCCTGCCAGAAGCGCTTTACGACCTATGAGATCATTGAGACGCTGCCGCTCGTTGTCATCAAGCGCGATGGAAGCCGCCAGAGCTTTGACAAGAGCAAGCTCATCAACGGCATGGTGCGCGCCTGCGACAAGCGCAAGGTGCCGCTGCCGGTGCTTGAGAAGATCGCCGACGAGATCGAGCAGGAGCTGCAGAGCGCGCTCGAGCGCGAGATCACGACCGAGCAGGTCGGTGAGATGGTCATGAAGCGCCTCAAGGATGTGGACGAGGTCGCCTATGTGCGCTTTGCCTCGGTATACCGTCAGTTCAAGGACATTGATACGTTCATGCAGGAGCTGACGAAGCTGCTCAATGACCGCGGCTAAAAAATATTACCGAGCGTGATGCGCTCCCCGTCGGCGAGCGCCTGAATGCGCACGTGCAGCAGGTCGATGTCTGCCGCAGCGGATGCGTCCCCGGTCTCCACGGTGCGGATGGCCCGACGGAAAGCTTCCGTTACGGCGTCTGTGCTTTCGTGTGGGAGCATACAGTGGGCATAGTCCTCGGCGTCGCTCCAGCAAGCGGCCGCTGCGCGCAGCGTCTCGACGGCGCGCGCCGGATCCCCGGCGGCGCAGCTTGTCTCCGCCTGCGCCACGGCATCGTCGAGCTGCGTGCACATCCGCGTCAGATACCGGAGGTTCCACGCGCACCCGGCGATGAGCACGAGCAGCAGCGCGCCTGCAAACAGCTCTTTTTTCATGCGAGCTCCTTTGCGGCAAAATAGATCTGCCCGGCGTCATTCATCATCAACAGGTAGACGTCCTCAATGCACTGTGTGCCGCGCTGCTGCACCTGCTTTTGCAGCCAGCGCTCATCGCGCCCCATGCGCTTGAGATTGTCGCGCAGGATGCGCCCGTTGTTGATGAGAATGGAAAAATAACCGGTGTCCTCGGTTTCGATCTGCATCTGCTCGGCTGTGACCGGCTGCTGTGCCGGGGCGAGGATGATGTTGAGCTGACCGTTGGTCTCGAGCACGGCGTATTCCACGCTCGCAATGTCGAGGATGCCCTGATTGCGCAGCTCCTGTGTCAGCTCGTCGAGCGTGAAGCGGTTGCGGTGCATGGCCTGCTGGGCGATGCGGCCGTGCTCGATGATGAAGTTCGGCCGGCCGTAGAGCAGCTTGCGCAGGTGAATGCTCTTGTACGTCAGGCCGGAGAAGATCAGCTCGCAGCAAAACAGCACCAGCAGCGGTATGAGCCCGTAACTCAGCGGCAGGGAAGGGTTTTGCAGCGGGATGGACGCGATGTCCGCAATGAGCACGGCCACCACCAGCTCGGACAGCTCCAGTTCGCCGAGCTGCCGCTTGCCCATGAGGCGCATGGCCACGATGAGCGCAAGAAAAATAATCAGTGTCCGGATGAGAATGATCGCCATGAGATTACCACCTTTCCAGGCTGGTTTAGTTTTTCCGGTTTGTACGGGTTCATACCCGGATAGGAGGTACCCAAGATGAAGTTTACAAAAATGCAGGGCTGCGGCAATGACTATATCTATGTCAACTGCTTCGACGAGACGGTGCCCGACCCGTCGGCCGCGGCCATCCGCCTGTCCGACCGCCACTTCGGCATCGGTGGGGACGGCCTCGTGCTCATCTGCCCGTCAGACGCCGCAGATTTTTGCATGGAGATGTACAATGCAGACGGTTCTCGCTCGGAGATGTGCGGCAACGCCATCCGCTGCGTGGGCAAATATGTCCATGACCGCGGCCTGACGGACAAGACCGAGCTCACGATCGAGACGCGCGCCGGCATCAAGACGCTCTGGCTGAACGTGGTCGACGGCGCGGTCGAGACCGTGCGCGTGTGCATGGGCAGTCCGGAGTTCCGGCCGGAGAAGATCCCGGTCGCAGCAGAGGGGGAGACCTTCCTTGAGCAGCCGATCGACGTGCTGGGCGAGACGTGGATCGTTTCGTCTGTGAACACCGGCAACCCGCACTGCGTCACTTACGTAGACGATGCCATGGCGCTGGATTTTCCGCGCATCGGCCCCGCGTTTGAAAACCACAAGATGTTCCCCGCGCGGGCGAATATCGAGTTTGTCGAGGTCGTGGACGATCACACGCTGCGTGTGCGCGTGTGGGAGCGCGGCAGCGGCGAGACGCTCGCCTGCGGCACGGGCTCCACGGCGGCGCTGGCTGTCACGGCGCGGCTGGGCAAGTGCGGCGACGAGGCGGATGTGATCCTGCGCGGCGGCAAGCTGCACATCGCATGGGACCGGGAGCGGAATCTGCTGTATATGACCGGCCCTGCGGCATTTGTATTTGACGGTACGGTCACGCTCTGAACGCGGCCGCGATGATGGTATAGGAGGTCACAAACCATGAAAACGATCATCGGAACCGAAGCAGATGTGGTAAAAGAGCTGACCGCGCTGGTCGCGGATGTGCTCGCGCGGAAACCGGAGGCGAACATCGCCGTTTCGGCGGTGGATCTGCCGGCAGAAGTGCTCGATGCGCTTGCTGCCAGTGACATTGCCTTTGACAAGGCAACGCTCTTTCAGGCGTGCGAATACTGCGGCGCGGCCGGTAAGGGTGCGCACGCGGTCGGTGCGGCGTTTTCGCCCCTCATGGCGGCAAAACCGTTTGCGGCCGTGCACGCGCCGGACCCGGACACGGATGCCGAGCACGCGGCGGATTATGACGCTGCCATTCAGGCAGCCGGCGGGCTCGATCTGGTGATCCTTGGCCTGGGCGAGCGCGGCCACGTTGCGTTCAACGAGCCGGGCGCCGGTTTTGGCGAGAAGACGCACATCGCCAAGCTCGCGGAAGTGACACGCGCGGCCATCGCTGCAGATTTCGGCACGCTCGAGCAGACTCCGGAGCAAGGCATCACGATGGGCATTCACACGATTTTGGGCGCGAAAAAGATCCTGCTCGTCGGTTTTGGCGCACGCTGCGCGAAAGCCGCCAACGCCACGCTCACAGGCCGCCCGGAGACGTTTATCCCCGCGTCGTTTCTGCAGCTGCACACGGATGTTGAGGTTTATCTTGACTCGGACGCTGCTGCGCAGTTATAATAAACAATTGCCCGCGGCAGTTTGCGGGCGATTATGATCGGAGGAAAGCATCCATGTCCAAATATTTCGGTACTGACGGCTTCCGCGGTGAGGCCAACGAGGGCCTGACGGTGGAACACGCCTACCGGATCGGCCGGTTTCTCGGCTGGTATTACGGCCGGGAGCACAAGTGCGCGGTCGTGATCGGCAAAGATACCCGCAGATCCAGCTATATGTTTGAAAATGCGCTCTCTGCCGGCCTGACGGCCTCCGGCGCAGATGCCTATCTCATGCACGTGACGACGACGCCGAGCGTGTCCTATATCGTCCGTTCGGACGATTTTGACTGCGGCATCATGATCAGCGCGAGCCACAATCCCTATACGGACAACGGCATCAAGCTGCTCAACAGCGCCGGTGAGAAGATGGAGCAGAGCGTCATTGACGAGATCGAGAACTATCTCGACGGCAATCTGGAGATCCCGTTTGCCACGGGTGCGAACATCGGCCGCACGCAGGACTATTCCGCCGGCCGCAACCGCTATATCGGTTATCTCATCAGTCTGTCCACGCACTCGTACAAGGGCATGAAGGTTGGCCTTGACTGCGCCAACGGCAGCACGTGGATGATGGCGAAGAACATCTTTGACGCGCTCGGTGCGGATACGTATGTCATCGGCAATGAGCCCGACGGCACGAACATCAACCGCGACTGCGGCTCGACGCATATCGAAAACCTGCAAAAGTACGTCCGTCTCAACCGGCTGGACGTGGGCTTTGCCTTCGATGGCGACGCTGACCGCTGCCTGGCCGTGGACGAAAACGGCTCGGTCGTCAACGGCGACAAGATCCTCTATGTCTGCGCGCGCAACATGCAGACCGAGGGCCGCTTCGGCAATTCCAAGGTCGTTACGACGGTCATGTCCAACCTCGGCCTGTACAAGGCGCTCGATGAGGCGGGCATCGGCTATGAAAAGACGGCCGTGGGCGACAAATACGTCGCGGAGAACATGCGCGCCAACGGACATCTGATCGGCGGCGAACAGTCCGGGCACATTATTTTCGGCAAATATGCCAATACTGGTGACGGACTGCTGACGGCCATCAAGCTCATGCAGGTCATGCTTGACCGCAAGAAGACGCTCTCTGAGCTGGCTGCGCCGGTGCGCGAGTATCCGCAGCAGCTCACGAATGTGGAGGTCGACGACAAGGACGCCACGCTCAATGACCCCGCGGTCATTGCGGCAGAGCAGACCGTTACCGAGCGGCTCGGCGACGAGGGACGCATCCTCGTGCGCAAGAGCGGTACGGAGCCGGTGCTGCGCGTCATGGTCGAGGCGGCCACGCACGCGCTGTGTGAGGACTGTCTCTTATACACATCTGACG
>ENA-OZFC01001464-OZFC01001464.1-human-gut-metagenome-genome-assembly--contig:-NODE-1464-length-11291-cov-3.930936_pt1 | contig 11291 bp, 9 predicted proteins | sample MGYA00245076_ERZ653625 | MGnify/ENA primary metagenome ERZ653625 (study PRJEB26926, sample SAMN06165169) | human gut metagenome | biome: ENVO:00009003; feature: ENVO:2100002; material: ENVO:00002003... | reverse complement strand
ACGTCTCGTGGGCTCGGAGATGTGTATAAGAGACAGACAAAACTTCGTTCGGGTCGAAACTGAAACCCAAGGAACTGACCGATTTCTGCCGCCAGCTGGGCAGCCTGCTGGATGCCGGCGTTTCGGTGATCCAGTCTTTCAACATTATTTCCAACCGTGCCAGCATCTCCAAATTCGCCCGAAAGTCCTTTTCGGATATCACCACGGATCTGAAACACGGCAAGGCGCTTTCCGAGGCGATGGCAGACCAGGGCAAGGTCTTTCCCGAACTGCTCATCAGCATGGTGCGTGCCGGCGAGGCGAGCGGTAAGATCGGCGATACCTTTCTCAGCATGGGACAGCACTTTCAGAAACAACAGCGCATCAAGTCTCAGGTCAAGGGCGCTCTGGCGTACCCCATCGTGCTGATGATCCTGCTGGTGCTGGTCATTATCGTGATGTTTACGTTTATCCTGCCCATGTTCGGCGATATGTTCACGGACATGGAACTGCCGCTTATGACAAGGGTTCTGATGGGCATAAGCAATTTCCTCACCCATTACTGGTATGTTGCCGTGGGCGTGGTGGGTGCGCTGGTGGCGCTGTTTATCTTCCTCATGCGGACGCCGGCAACACGGCTCGCCATCGACCGGATGGTAGTGCATCTCCCGAAGATCGGAAACCTGGTGCGCATCGTCTATACGGCAAGCTTTTCCCGGACGCTGGCGTCGCTGTATACCAGCGGTCTGTCCATTCTGAATGCGCTCCAGATCTCACGGGACACGGTGAACAACAGCTATCTCCGCTCCCAGTTTGACGGCTGTATCAAGAGCATCCGGGTGGGAAATGCCCTGTCGGAATCCATTATGGCGATGGACGGCTTTGACAGCAAGCTGGGCGATACCATCAAGGTGGGCGAAGAGACCGGTAAGCTGGACGCAATGCTGCTCTCCACCGCAGACGACTATGAGTATGAGTCCAGCGCCGCCATCAAGTCCATGATGTCCATTATCGAACCGCTGATGATCGTCATTCTCGGTATCGTTGTCGCAGGCGTTATGGTCTCCGTTCTGGTGCCGATGTACTCCATGTACGGCAATATCGATGAAAATACCACCGCAGTTTTCGCCTGGATCGGGCGGACGCTGGGCAGATTTTTGGGCTAAGAGAAGAGAAAAAGAGGTGAACTTTCGTGAAGAAAAAGGGTGTTTCCGCTCACGTGTATATCACAAACAACAAGATACAGGTGCTGACCGGCAGCTGTGTGAAGAATAAGCTCCAGGTCGTGAATTTTTACGAAGAACCCCTGGAAGAGGGCTGTATCCTCAACGGCATTATCATGAACAACTATTCGCTCCAGAATACGCTCACCCAGATGTGGCAGAAGAACAACCTGCCCACAAAAGATGTGACGCTGGTGGTGAACGGCAGTTCCATTACGGTGAAACCGCTGAAAATCCCTCAGGTGAATCCGAAGAACGTCCCGGGTCTTATCCGGGCGGAGTTCAAGGATATTGAGGGCGTACAGAATATGCTGGTGGATTATTCCGTGGTGAACCCCAAGAACCAGGACGGCTCGTGCAGCATCCTGGCGGTGCTTTCCACGAAGGAGTTCGTCACCAGCTATATCAGCCTGTTCAAAGAGGCGAAGATCGAACTGGATGTGATCGACCTGGTGCAGAACTGCCTCATTAAGATGATGAAACGGCTCAAGTCGCTCCAGAATAAGACCTATGCCGTGTTTATCCTGGATAAGAATATGCTGATGCAGTGCCTGTTCTCCAACGACAACTTCGTCATGACACGCCGCAGCCGCATCCTGGCTGACCCGGCGGACGAAGGGTTCGAACGGGAAGTGGGGCAGAACATCAACAGCATCATCCAGTTCAACAAGTCGGAACAGACCGGCGCAGACATCACCGATATTTTCCTCTGCGGATTCCCCGGAGATTCGGTGCAGATGTTTCCGCATTTTGCAAGCAATTTCGGCGTGACCGTCCGGGCTTTCCCGGAATACCAGCCGGGCGAGCTGGGGCTGTCGGAGGGAATGAATCCCGGTGACTTTATCGTGCTGCTGGGCAGCTTGATCCGCTATTCGGACTAAATCGGACAGGAGGGATTTGGAATGGCAAAAATACCAAAGAAGGATATGAACCTGTATCCTCTTGTCGTTGCGCCGAAAAAGAATACCGTGAAAAAGGGTGCTCTTTTCGCCGTGGCAGGTGCGGCTGCAGTCGTGCTGCTGGTCGGCGGCTATGTGGGCGCAAGAGTCTATGTCCACACCCAGGAAAACCTGGTGGCAGAGATGCAGGAAAAGGCGAACGATGCGGAACTCATGGAAAAGATCAACAACGCCAATGCGGTGGCAGCGGACATCAATACGCTCCGCACCGCCGGGAACGCCTACAGTGAGATACGGGTGAAGATTGACGGCAGCCAGGAATACTGCGATAACTTTTCTGACGACCTGGTGGAAAAGCTGGTCTCCTGCGAAGATACCGTAAGCCCCAGCAAAGGTGCAACCAAGGTGGCGAAGATCACGGGGCTGTCCTATGACGGTTCGGTGCTTTCCATTGATGCGTATTCGACTGACAGCCAATATGTCTCCACGTTCGTGGCGAATCTGACACGGCTGGGACTGTTTTCCACGGTCACCTATGACGGCTATACCTTTTCGGAAGGCACGTATACCTATACAATAAGCGCTGTGTTCAAGTCGGCGGAGACGACAGTAACTGACGCAGACGGCAATCCCGTGGAGACGACAACGGAGGTGGCACAATGACAACTGAAGTTACTCGGAAACAGGCGATATTGCTTTCTGTGCTGTGTGCTATATTGGTCATTATACTGTTTTGGCAATTTCTGATTAGTCCGCAAATAAAAAGTGCGTCAAAAGCAAAAGAAGATCTGGAAACGCTGAACCAGCAGTATTCCGATCTGCTGGTGCAGAGCGAGAGCTATGACCAGAACATGGCGGCGCTGGACGGCTGGAACGAAAAGAACAGCGAGGAGACCAAAAAACTGTTTCCGCTGAGCGATGCCGAGCGCATCGACCGCTTTCTGACGTTTGTCATGCACGAATGCGGCGTGACCGTAAACGGGCTTTCCATCGGACAGACCATGCAGTACTACATTGACGGCGAGGGCAATCTGGTGACGGCGTCTCCGGATGACGTGGCAAATACCGCCGGAACATCCGGCACAGACGGTTCTGCCGCAGACGGCAGCACAGCGGCTTATACGGCAACGGGTGAGTATTGCTGTGACTTTACATATACCATGGAGGGCGATTACCGCAACATGAAACAGATGCTGGATTTTGTGAACCGGGTATCTTTCCTGGGAATCACCGCATACTCTTTCAACAGTGTGGAAAAGCAGGAAACTGCCGCAGCAGACGGCACGACGACCGGAACAGAGGATAAATTCCAGGATCTGTACAGCTTTACGATGACCATTACAGCGTATATGTATAAGAGTCCGCTGGAGACAGACCGGGATACACAGACAGAAGAATCCACAGCTGCTGCCGCAGAAACGCCGGCAGCGTAAAATGGGTGATGCCATATGAAACGGAAAACAGCACAGCGAAATGGCTCGGCGATTCTCTGGGCGGTGCTGGTGATGCTGATGATCTCGCTGATTTCTGCCGGGATCATCCTCGTTGACCGGATGTATTTCATGCGGGAGCAGGAGGAAAACAATCGTCTCCAGGCGAAGTTCTATGCGGAATCTGCCATCGAACTGGTGCAGTCGGATATCTGCAAAGAGGGAACCGCACTGACAGACGGCACGGACGGAACCTATACCAGTATGTATGTCAGCGCCGGCAATACCGCAGAGACCTTTACCATCTCGTTCCCGGATGCCGCAAACTGGACTTGTACGGTGACGGTCAACCACTCTGTGGTGAACGACAGCGAAAGCGATGTGAATAAAAAGCGGCTGTCCGGAGAGATCTACCTCACCGCAAAGGTGACACGCAATACCAGCGGCGGCGGAGAAAAAGAGCTTTCAGAGGTTTGTGCAAAGCTGGCGGTGAAAAACAACACCTGGCAGCTGATCGGCTTTTATCATCTGTAAGGAGATGGGCGTATGCGAAAACAACATAAGGGAACGACTGTGGTAGAAGTGGTCATTGCCTTTGCGATGGTCTCCATGTCCTTTGCCATTGGCATGATCGGCATTGCGTCCGGGTCGAACTTTATCAATTCCGGCGCACGGCTGAAAAATCAGCAGCGGAAAACGGCTGCGGCAGACCTGGACGGGAGCGGTGCATCGGTGTCGGACGATACCATTACCGTAACCGGAAAAGACGGCACGACAACGACGTTTGAAGTCCAGAAGCGTTCGGCGGACGGATTTGTGAAGTACAGTCCGAAATCGTAAGCGCTGTCCGGCGCAGAATGCCGGGCGTTCCGCTGCGGCAAAGGAGGATGACCAGATGCGGAGGATAGAAAAAAACCGAAAAGGCTTTACGCTGGCAGAAGAAGTCGTGACGGTTCTGCTGATCGGCATTCTGGTGGCATCGGCGTCGGCAATTCTGCTGAACGCCATGCGTATCTTCTGTCAGAATGTCATTATGTTCAACGCCCAGTCCAAGGGCATTGCGGTCATGGAACAGCTGGAGGATCGGCTGAACTATGCAAAAGAGATCGGCGGTTCTTACGGCGGCATTTCAGATATTTCCCGCAAGGCGGACTGTGCACACCAGGTTTTTCTATCGGTCAAAGATGACGATGACGGGAAAAAAGAACTGGTGGAGGACGGTTATCTGTATTATTCCGATGCGGAGGACAGCAAAAATGAGATTCACAACGTCCTCTGCAAGCTGGGAAATTATGATGCGGAGATCGATCTGAAAAGCGGCTCCGGGAACACGGCGGTTCTGACGGTGCGCATCAAGCGGAATGACACGGTGTACTATTCGGAGGAACGTACCGTGGCACTGAAAAACAGCAGCGTTACGGTAATCACTGCTGCGGATTCATCCCATGTCTACAGCAATACGGGTACATCCACATATTTATACATCGGCAGTTTGGAATAAAGGTAAAACAACAGGGGAAAGGTGAGAGCATTGAAGAATTTACCAATCGGCGAAGTGCTGAAGGAATACGGCTATATCACGCAGGAACAGATCGACCAGGCGCTGCAGTTCCAGAAAACGCAGACCGGCAAAAAGGTGCGGTTTGGCACACTGCTGAAAGAAATGGGCTTTGTCACAGAGACCCAGGTTCTGGAGGCGCTGGGGAAAAAGCTGGATCTTCAGATGGTGAATCTGGAAGAGTACGAAGTCAATGTGGATGTGGTGGCGAAGGTCCCGAAACAGCTGGCAGAGAAGTATAATGTCATTGCGCTGTCGGAAAATGACGGGAAATTGCAGCTGGCAATGTCCGATCCGCTGAACTTTTATGCCCAGGAGGATATCCGCCAGATCGTGGATATGCCGCTGGAGGTGCTGCTGAGTGAGGAAAAGCGGATCAAGAAGGCAATCGAATATTACTACGCCGAGATCAGCACCAAGCAGGCGGCGAAAAAAGCGAATATTTCCGCCGAGGATATTGAAGTGCCGCAGCTCACCGCAGACGATGCGGACGACGATGTGCCGATCATCAAGCTGATAAACTCTCTGCTGGTGCGTGGCTACAGTACCAACGCCAGCGATATCCACATTGAGCCGTTCAAGGATTTCACCCAGGTGCGTATGCGTATCGACGGACAGATGATCAGCTATCTGACGCTGGAAAAGGCGCTGCATAACTCCATCGTTGCCCGTATCAAGATTATGAGCAATCTGAATATTGCCGAAAAGCGTATCCCCCAGGACGGCAACTTCCACGCTGTGCTGGAGGGCATTGATATCAGTATGCGTATTTCCATCCTGCCCACCACACACGGGGAAAAGGTAGTTATGCGTTATCTGGTTTCGGATACCAAGATCGACCACGCCGGACACTTCGGCATGAACGATTATTCCTACAATATGCTGATGAAAATGATGTCTGCGCCGAACGGCATTATCTACATCACAGGGCCTACCGGTTCCGGTAAGACGACCACGCTTTACATGGTACTGCAGCGTCTGGCGGAGCGTCCGGTAAACATTTCCACCATCGAGGACCCGGTGGAAAAGGACCTGCCCAATATCACCCAGACATCGGTGAATGTGACTGCCGGCATGACCTTTGCCGTGGGACTGCGTGCTTTGCTCCGTCAGGACCCGGATATCATCATGATCGGTGAGACACGTGACGCAGAGACGGCGGAGATCTCCGTCCGCTCGGCAATCACCGGACACCTGGTTGTCTCCACCCTGCACACCAACGATGCGATCTCTTCCATCGTCCGTCTGGCGGACATGGGCGTTGCGCCGTATCTGATCTCCAACTCCGTGGTAGGCATCGTGGCACAGCGTCTGGTGCGCAAGGTCTGCCAGTTCTGCAAATACGAAGAGCCGGCAACGGCAGAGGATATCGCTATTGTGGGCGACGGCATCCCCATGATTACCCGGGGCAAGGGCTGTAAGGTCTGCAACAATACCGGCTATAAGGGCCGTATCTCCATCCACGAGATGGTATACATCGACAAGACACTGAAACGCATGATCGCCAGAAGTGCAGACAGCCAGGAAATGCTGGAATATGCAAAAAAGACCCAGGGAATGCGCAGTCTGATGGACAGCGCCATCGACCTGGTAAAAGAGGGCGTAACAACGCCGGAAGAGGTCATGAAGATCGCTTATTATTCGGATTAAACAGGGAAAGGATGGTATACTGCCATGACAATGAACGAACTCATTATGAAGGCCCAGGAGAAAAAGTGTTCCGATATCCATATCAGCGAGGGAATGCCGGTTTCATTCCGTATCCACGGACAGCTGCTGGACAGCGGCTTTTCGTTTCCGGCGGCAGAAACACGGGAAATGATCCTGTCCATGCTCAGCGATGAACAGCGGGAACAGCTGGAAAACGGCGACGACGTGGACTTTGCCATTGAAACGCCGGACTATTGCCGTCAGCGTGTCAACGTGTTCCGGCAGATGAAAAAGGTGGCGGCAACTATCCGACTGCTGAACAACACCATCCCGACGCTGGAACAGCTTCAGATGCCGAAGGTGCTGCAAAATCTGGCAGACCAGCCCAGAGGTCTGATCCTGGTGACAGGACCGACGGGAAGCGGTAAGTCCACCACCCTTTCCGCCATGATCGACTACATCAACAAGAACCGTTCGGAACACATCATTACCATTGAGGACCCGGTGGAGTATGTGTATGAGTCCGGAATGTCCGTCATCCACCAGCGTGAGATCGGCGTGGACACCAAGAGCTTTGCGGCGTCTCTGCGGTCGGCGCTCCGTGAGGATCCGGATGTGATCTTGGTAGGAGAAATGCGTGACTATGAGACCATTTCCGCCGCTGTTACCGCAGCTGAGACCGGACACCTGGTCATGTCCACCCTGCACACCACAGGTGCGGCGCAGACCCTGGACCGTATCATCGACAGCTGTCCGCCACACGCCCAGAACCAGATCCGGACGCAGCTGTCCACGATTCTGAAGGGCGTTATCACCCAGGCGCTGATTCCGCTGGCAATGGGCGGCGGTCCCCGCGATTCCCTGATGCCTGTCTCTTATACACATCTCCGAGCCCTGGGAATGCACACACTGAACGCTGACCTGGCACGCCTGGTGAGAGCCGGCACGATCCGCCGGGAGGATGCGATTCGGGTATCCAACAACAAGAATGAGATTCTGGACCTGCTGAGTTAAGGAAAACTGCGGCGTGTCCGTCTGTAGATTTTCAGAGAGGTGAGAGAGATGAAACAAAATCGAAAGGGCTTTTCTCTTGTGGAGCTGATCGTGGTGCTGGTGATTATGGCGATCATTGCGGCACTGTGTGCGCCCAATATCTCTGCCTATGTGCAGGCGGCGAAGATACAGAACTATCAGACTGTGGCGAACAATCTGGCGGACGAACTCCAGACCCAGCTGCCCCAGAGCCGGTATTGGAACTGGGACGAGGTAAAGCAGAGTGCCGAGGGGATTCTGCGCTCAGATGCCGGAAGAGGCGTGACGCTTTTGAGCAGCAGTGATACCGAGGAAAAGTATCAGGTCACCGGTGCCAGCAGCGATGCCAATGCGGTGTTTACGGTGACGCTGACCTATCAGCCGGCAGACAAAACCAGCCAGAAAGTGGATGTTGCGGTTTCCTGCGATGGGTATGCTGCGGCAAAGGCGGAGCAGAGCTGTAGTTTGGTTTTGAAGACGAATTATACGGATGCGGGAGCGTATCCGATGAGTAATACTGTAACTGAATCAAAGGATTCTGGCTGGGGTGATTTAAAAAACAGAATAAAGACAGATAATGAATGGAAAAACTTATTTGCTAATGACGAAAATTATAAAAAATATGACTTTGGAGTTAATAGTGTTGTCGGAACTCAAGATAGTGACAGATACATTATTAATACAACAGACTATCCAATTAATGCAGTCAAATTTGTACAGTATGGCATGCAATTTAAATATGACGGGCAAGCAGTATATCCTATAATGCAGGCGCAAGCTGGAACGACAAACGGTACATTTGGCTCAGGTGGTCAATACAACGTTTGTGGTAATAATGGAGATTTTAAAAATGTATACATCTATGTTGGAAGTAAATCTAATGTGGAAAAATATAAATTTATTAGTCAGTATGAGTTTGGCACAGCAGAATTTGTTGCGGATATGAATAAAAATGATTGGTATTCATATTGTGATGTAATTGATGTAAATAATAAATATCAAATAAAAACCGATCAGGTAGGTGAGAAGTTTAGTTCAACTTATAATATTGATATAGATAAAATAATTTATCGTACTTATCTTCGAGATGCTGACACGGGTTATGAAAGTTCAAGGGGTTGGATTGTAGTTACTGGCGGTGTGAGTGGTAATAAGCCAAGTGGAGATGCTATTAATGTGGATCCAAGTTTAACTATGGTCTATTTTGATACAACAGCAAAAAAAATATCCGATACAGAATATAAGCAGCCAACAATATACGGTGAAAAGGTTACAAAATTAGATGGTGATGGAAGTACTGCAATTAATACTTCTATCATGAAAAAAGATAAAGATGGGACATATACTTATAATGGCTACAAAGTTGTAATTGAAAACGGTCGTGTTGAATTACATGTCCCAATGGAAAATGGAAAAGATTTTCGTTATAATAAAGACTGGAGTAATGGTGGTAAAGTAGGAAAATATGATTTAAATAACAACTTGATTGAATATGTTGATGCAAGCAATCTAAATATTCCGGACGGCTATAATAGTGACTGGGCTTATTTGGAAAATCATGAATGGATTTTTTATTACGAAGGAAGTCCATTTGTCATTCAATATTACAAACATCATGTGTGCTTGGACTTGTATCAAACAGGCTATAAAGTAGGAAGCACATTACAGTTAAAAGTAAGAGGGGTAGATGCTTCTAAGTTACAGAATACATTTAATGCGAATGATGTAAATCAACTTTCTACTTTTACTAATAAATTAGAAAATGCAGGAGGTGATCATAATTCAGGAGGATATCTTCCTGGAATGGCTGGCGTAACCATTGAAAAGGTAGAAAATGAAGCAAATACTGCAATAATAAATATACCATGGACGTGGGATACATATCCTTATGTGTGTATTACATATAGTGCTGCTTTAAGTTCTGTCGGTGCAGAGATATCTATGAAATGGATTGGCGGAAACACAACTACATCTACAACAACAACGAATTCATACACCCCCATGCTCACCCTCAACGGCGACAACACCTACACCAACATCACCCTGGACTGGACGAAGTGCGACTATATCACCAACGTCGGCGAGGTGGGGATTCAGTTCGACAAATATCCGTCGAATCTCAAATATGACGTGTATTCCAAGGATTATACCCAGCTGGCATCCGGTCAGAGCCTGTCAAAGTTCATGATGAACAGCAACAGCGCAGTAACGCCCTCTGCGGCAGCCGATAAGATCGTGCATCTCTACTGCAAGGGACTGAGTCCGGAGGATATCTCCTGTAGTATCGTGGCACCCAGTGCGCCGATCACAACGGATACCACAACGACAACCACAACCACTACAACTACCTCCGCCGAAACCGAGACCACGGCGAAAACCACTTCTGCGGCGGAGACCACATCGACTACAACAAGCAGCACGACCACCACGACAACCTCTGCCACAACAACGACAAGCACGACCACTTCCACCACAACGGAGACTTCGACAACCACAAGCACCACGACAACAGCAACCACTTCTTCGACGACTACTTCTGCGGCGACCACTTCCACAGTCACATCCACATCTGCTGTGACATCGTCCTCTGTAAGCACGAGCAGTACGAGTACGTCTGCTACAACAAGTACAACTACAAGTATTACAGCGACGACTACCACTTCTGCGACGGAAACTTCCGGCAGTGTGGTGACAACTGTGGTGACCGGGGTGAACAATTATCAAGTACTGACAATTCCAAATTATAAATTATTGAGCAAGGTTGAATTTGAATTCGCTGGAGAAAATGCACCTGTTGACTGGGACTGTCATTTTACTGATTCAAATGGGTGGAATGATACATTTTCAAAAACATTTAGAACAGATGATCTAGTAAATAATAAATATCAAATTGATTGCGAAAATATAAATCAACAAGGCTATCTAAAAATTGGAACATATACACGGCAGCCTAAAATGAGTATTAAATCCGTTACTTTCTACTATAGAAATCCGAATGTCATAATTACCAATAAACTGCCGGATGGATATGCGGTTGACAAGGCAAGCGGTACAGCATTGCTGAATTCTTCTTATGAGTTTACTGTAACATGGAATCCGGAAGAATACCGTACTCCGACAGTGAAATGGAATGGTGTTACCATGATTCCTGTAAATAAAGAAGATGATAAAGCCACATATGCTGGTAAGATTGATGGCGATGTGGAGATTGTCGTTTCTGGTAGAAAGGAAGATTTAAGCGGAAATACGTTGGTAATTGATGATTTTAATTATGGAACTGAATATGATATATCTAAGTATTGGTATATTGATGAAGATGGTAATGGTCAAATACCAAAGGAAATCCAAGTTGAATTTTCAGATGGTAGCTATAACTTAAGAGCGGTTTTGTCGGCTGATAAATTTAAGACAACCTGGGGAGAAGGCAACGGAATTTTTGAATATTGTGCTTCCAAAAATAGCAACGGTGGAGAAACCTACGTTATTTCAAGTGATGTAAGAAGTAAAATTAGTATGATAA
>ENA-OZFC01001463-OZFC01001463.1-human-gut-metagenome-genome-assembly--contig:-NODE-1463-length-11297-cov-8.129959_pt1 | contig 11297 bp, 6 predicted proteins | sample MGYA00245076_ERZ653625 | MGnify/ENA primary metagenome ERZ653625 (study PRJEB26926, sample SAMN06165169) | human gut metagenome | biome: ENVO:00009003; feature: ENVO:2100002; material: ENVO:00002003... | reverse complement strand
GAGATTCCTCTACGTCTCGTGGGCTCGGAGATGTGTATAAGAGACAGGATATGAAGTTAAAAAAATTCGAACAACAGCCAAAACACGTTGACAATATTCCAATTGAGGCTATTAATCTTGATTCTGAACAGGAACAGCCGCCAAAACCTGACAAAGCTGTTGGCAAGAATGTATTCCAGCCTAACAGCAAATACTTTACAATTGTTATATATGGTCTGCTTTTTGTGCTAGGTGCAATTCTTATATATAAGTTCATTGGTAACTGGCCTGCAACCGTCAAGTCATTGGGCAATATATTCCATATACTGTCACCATTTCTTATTGGTGGCATGATTGCGCTTGTTCTTTATCCGTTTATCAAGGCCCTTTATAACAGGTTCTTCATGGGGGTATGCCATATCAAGTCCAAGAAAGCCGCCAAAATGCTTTCAATTCTTGTTGCTTACCTGATAGCAGTTGGCGCATTTGCAGTATTAATAGGCTTTGTTGTGCCTCAGATATACAAAAGTATTACAGAGATTGCCAATCAGGCTCCTGTATGGTACGAGAATATCCGCAACTGGTTCACTGAGTTTGAAGATAAGCACACCAATTCTTCTATTGATTACAATTTCATTAATCAGAAGATTGAAGATGCTCTTCCTAAACTTGTTGACTACATGACTGGTGCACTTACCAATATGGTTCCTTACATTCTTAATACATCCATGGCCATTCTTTCTGGTGTGTTAAACCTTGTTATTGCAATTATCGTATCCATCTACATGATTTCTGATAATAAGAATATCTTTTATCATTTTAAGAGATTTTTATATGCCGTGCTTCCTAGGAAAACAGCAGACAATACACGCATCATCTGTAAGAATTGTGCAAGCATTTTTATTAATTATATTATCGGCAAATCATTTGACTCAATTATTGTCATGATTATCTGCTTTATTATCATGCTGATTCTCAAGCTACCATATGCTGTTCTTATAAGCGTGATTGTCGGCATAACGAACATGATTCCGTATTTCGGACCATACATCGGTGGCGTGATTGGCGGTGTGATTATTGTTATCGCAAGCCCTATCAAACTTATCATATTTGTAATCATGATTGTCTGCATCCAGCAGGTTGACGGTCTGCTTATTGGACCTCGTATCATCGGCAGTACTACAGGTCTTAAGCCTGTATGGGTTGTGTTCTCAATAACCGTAGGTGGGGCGCTGTTTGGCGTAATTGGAATGTTCCTTGGAGTTCCCGTATTTGCCGTATTAAGCTACCTGTTAAACATTACAGTGCAGCATTTTCTGGACAAAAGAAAAGTCACCGTGCAGCCTTATGACTCGCCCGATGACCTCTAGATTATTTTTTGGTATTAAGAATTCTCACGACATCGTCGAGGGAATTCTTAAATCTTACCACTCTGTAATTCGCACCTTTATGCACATACATCACTTCTGATACTTTCCTTGCAAATGCTTTATTCTTCACAACAATTCTCCAAAAGCCTTTATATAGTATATGCATTTATTATTAATGATTTCTTACTGCGATAAGTTTACAGATAGGATTGCCCATCTGTGAAAATCTTGTCTCATACTCTGTCATTACATTACCCTCGTTAAGTACAGAGTCATTATGTAAGTCAAATGTGACAACAGGAAGCTCCCAGTCTGCCTCTTTAATCTCTTCTAATGAAAAATCGAATAAATCTTTATTATCTGTTTTGAATTCCACCTGTCCGTCCGGCTTTAATATCACATCATATCTTGCCATGAACTGTCTTGAGGTAAGTCTTCTCTTCGCATGTCTGTCTTTTGGCCATGGATCTGAAAAATTAAGGTATATTCTGTCTACCTCTCCCTCTCCAAACACCTCACATATTGCCTCTGCATCCATTCTGATGAATCTTAAATTAGGAAGCTGAAGCTCATCCTGTTTCTCTACAGCTCTTAAAAGTACGCTTGAATACTTCTCTATACCCACATAATTAATATCAGGATTATTTGCTGCCAATGTTGTTATAAATGTGCCTTTACCCATACCAATCTCAATACGGATTGGATTATCGTTACCGAAAACCTGTGACCATGTGCCTTTCATCCCTTCTGGCTCTGTAAACACATATTCATTCTCTATCATTACTTCCCTTGCTCCGGGTACATTTCTAAGTCTCATACATTACTCCTATCTTATATATTAGCTCAGATTTCGGCTATGTCCGTGTGCGGTATACGCTTGAATATGACAAGCTGTGCAGGAGTTAATGCCACCATCTGCATAAGTTCAGTGCGTGAAAGCACGTCCAAACGAAGTGCGTTTGATTTCACGCACTGTAATAGACTTTGCAGATGGCGGCATTTACTCATGCTAAGCGAAGTCATCCTGAAAGCACATGCCGCACACAGACATAGCCGAAATCTGAGTTTCCTATATATTATTTACCATAAATATCACTTTTTGCCAAGCGGGGTTTACTTATGTACAATCCTGGGCTACAATGTATTTGTATATTTTATTAATCGGAGGAATTATCTCTATAATGAAAAAGCAATTTTTAAAAGGATTACTTATAAAGATAACCAGCGCTGTATCTGCCACTGTTTTGGTATTCTCAGCTTTTGCAGCGGATACCCAGGCTGCAGCATACAACAAAGTCTACAGCGAGACAGACACAACCAGCACAGAGGCTGTATGGCCGGATGCACCTGATGTTAACTCAAGCAGCTGCATTCTTATTGATGCTGATACAGGTTCCATTCTTTTCGAGAGGAACTCTCATGAAAAATGTTATCCAGCCAGCACAACCAAGATTTTAACAGGGCTCCTTACTATTGAGAACTGTAATATGGACGATGTTGTAACATTTTCACAGTCAGCTGCTAACTCAATTAATGTATATGAGGATGCCAACTTAAGTTCAAAAGCAGGCGAGCAATTTACTGTCAACCAGCTTCTTCACGGACTTCTGCTGTATTCTGCCAACGAGATGGCTTATGCCCTCGGTGAACATGTGGCTGGCTCAATAGATGCATTTGTCGATATGATGAATGCCAAGGCAAAAGAACTTGGTGCTTTGAATACACATTTTGCCAATGCAAGCGGATTATATAATACCAACCACTACACAACAGCATATGATATGGCAATGATTGCAAGAGGCTGTTATAATAATGCTTCTTTTGTCAGCATTGATTCAACTGCCGATGCATATGTAATTCCTGCAACTAACATGTCTGCACAGCGTACAATAAGACATCGACACAAGATGTTAAAGGGCCGTGCCTACTATTATGAATACTGCAAGGGTGGAAAGACAGGATATACTGATGAATCACAGAATACACTTGTTACATTTGCAGAAAAAGACGGTATGCGTCTTATATGCGTTGTATTTAAGGAAGCCACAGATGAGATAAGATATGTTGATACAAGAACCCTTTTTGACTGGGGATTTGCCAATTTCCAGAAATCAACAACAACCGGAAGTCAGCTCGGAGCAATGTTCTCTAATGACAACTATTACAACTCGGCTGTTTTCTCAACTCTTTCGCTAAACTTTGGACTAAATGCTTCATTTATCACAATACCTAATAAAAGTTCTTTGTCAAATGTATCAATGACGGTCGATGATAATTATGACATGACCAATGAGAATGGTGTTATGACAACACATCTTAAGTTCCTGTACAACGATAATACTGTCGGCACAACTACACTTAATATATCTGCTGCCGGAACAGATACCGGAAGCCTGCTGCCATACATTAATAATGATGTTTCATCATCTTATAAACCAAAAACATGTATCAGAATTAATATATGGATACTTGTTGGAATTGGTGCCGTTATTCTTTTTATCATCTACATTATTGAAGAACGGGCAAGAAGAAAAAGACAGAGAAGACACTATAACAGAAGAAGACGCAGATTATAGAAAACAGAGGATTCGGGGCTAAACCCTGAATCCTCTGTTTTCTATATTATCAGTCTGTGTTTCATTACTAATTCCACCTCTTGAATATGTAAGACCTGAATATACAGCCTGTGTATTCTTCATAAGCGGCTCAGAATCATCCTGTTTACTAACTTCATAAAAGGATGCCCTGAGTTTCTTTAAAAGCCCTGTAATTCTGTTAATCTCATTATTATCAAGGCTTACAGATGCTGATATAAGTGACCTCTTCATATGATTATATATTACGAAAAGATTAGCTGATATCTCATACTGCATATCAAGTCCGCATATAAGCTGGTCTATAACCTTCTGTGCCATATATATATTATTATGTGCCTGCTTAGCACTATCACTCTCACATGCATCATTAAGATATTCTATAGCCATATCATACAGAATCACAACAAGCTGTGATGCTGTTGCCTGTGTAATTCTATACTGAAATGTCTTAATTGTTTCTTTAGTCATAGCATCCCTTTCCTATATAACCATTGAATCTTAAACTACTGTAATAACTGTAATACCTGTGAAGGTCTTTCATTAGCCTGTGCAAGTATTGACGTAGCTGCCTGTGTAAGAACTGTTTCAGAAGTATAAGTAGTCATCTCTTCTGACATATCAGTATCTATCATTGTTGATAATGACTTGGTAAGGTTCTCACTTGAAACCTCAAGGTTATTAGTTGTATGATCAAATCTGTTCTCGTATGCACCGATTCTTGAACGTATTTCATTAGTCTTATTAATAGCTTCATCTACAGTAGATATCGCCCTTGATGCTGTATACTGAGTCATGACATTCATATGTTCCGTGCCTAGTGAATAAGTTGTTATTGCTGGAATATCAATAACGATTACCTGATCCTGGTTAGCACCTACATGTATGCTCATAGTTCCAACGTCTGTTACTTCCTGACTTATAGTTTTTGCTGTACCTGCACCTGCAGCTGACTGTCCATCATTGTTACTGTCGTCAAATACAGTACCTGCCGCATTACCTGGAACATCCATTGAAAACTCTTTGTTATTAACATCTGTTACTGTAATTACAGTTCCCTTTGTTGAAAGAATTGCCGAATCAGCAAAACCAATTCGCTTTCCATCATCTCCTGTAGCAATCTCTGCCTTAACATCGCTTCCTTCTACATATATACCATCTTGTGTTGCTGCCTGTGGTATTCCCAAAATATCTGCAAGCTCTGCATTATCACATGTTATATTCATCTTCTGGTCGCTTCCATACTGGTTAGTCATAATAACAAGTGTTGAACCAGCATAATCTGCTGTTGGTACATAACCTGCATAATCAGTACCATTAGCTGCTGTATCATTATTAAGGTCTTTAACTGTAAATGCAGAACCCCCTGTGATGTTAACTCCGTCAATAATCTTTCCCATCACCTTATCAAGTGTATCACCTTCGGAAATGCTTATCTTGTAGCCATTAATGTTTATTGCTCCAGCCTGTTCTTCTGTTATAGAAGCTGTTGATGACATGGTAATACTTCCTGCTCCTACCGCTATAGCCTGTCTTGCATCCTCAGTAACAGTTATTCCATATACACCTGCTGTATAGCTGTCAGATACAGAAATCTGATTAACTCCCTGAAGATCTGAATATACTCTTCTTGAAAGATTACCGTTAATAAGAGACTGTGTATTGAATTCTGTCTGATCAGATATTCTGTCAATCTCGTTATTAATCTGTTCTATCTCTTTCTGTATAGCTTCTCTTTCATCATCTGAATTAACATCATTAGCAGCCTGAACGCTAAGTTCCTTTAATCTTGTGAGCATACTCTGGATTTCTGTAATTGCACCTTCTGCTGTATTTAAAACAGAAACTCCATCAGCTGTATTATTCTGGGCCTGACTAAGACCTCTTATCTGTGCTCTCATCTTTTCAGAAATAGCACATCCTGCAGCATCGTCCTTAGAGCCATTTATCTTGTATCCTGATGATAATCTTTCAATTGATGTTGACAGATTATTCTGTGATTTCTGTAATGCATTGTTGGCAACAATCGCTGCCACATTAGTTCCTATTCTCATATCTTAACCTTTCTGTCTGTCCAATTTACCTGTTCATGCTCTATATATCGGACTTTCTGTGCAAATCTTTAGCCTGCAAGCAGTTTTACAATCTGTGCTGCAATTTCATACAGCTTATCTGTTGCCACACTGTCAGCCGCTGCTTCATAAGTCACATATGGCACGTCTGACGATTTTCTAATGTTGACGGTCACATTTGTAAATCCAAATCCTTCTTTTAAATTTTCTTCCATATCCTCAAGAAGCTGGCTTCCTTCATCTGAAACTGCTGTGTCACTGACAATGTACATACCAAGACTTTCTCTGTCAGCCTTAGCCTCAACAGAAACTTTTCCTAATACGCTACTTAGCATGTTTACAGATATACGACCTTTATTGTCGTCATCCTGAACCAAAGTAAGCTTCAGCATGCCTGTACTTCCTGAGTCTGTTATATATGGTATTCTGTAATCATGCCTTAATGCCAGATTCTTAATATATCCAATTGTTCTGTCTTTAAGTCTTAAATCCAGAAATCCCTCGTAATTGACATCTATCTGTGTATCAAGGTCTCCTGCTTTGGAAAGAACCTCCTGAAGTTCTTCCTCTGTCTCATCTTTCATTTCTTCATACATAAGTGACAGTTTTTCTTTATGTCCGATTTTTTCAATCGAATCCCTTGCATAATCACGTGTTGTCTTAACACCTCTGATATCCGGGAACTGTCCGGATTCTAAAAATGCTTTAACAGCCTGTATGTTACCACTGTTTATTTCTGTATCTGCATTTCTTATCTGCCTCAATATATCAGCTCCTGCCTGCACTGCTGCCTGCTGTTCCTTAAGATATTCCTCATAATATTGTTCCTCGGCTGCCGCATCATAGTTATCCTCTAACTGTTCAATAAACATTTCAACGGACTGTTCTCCGATTCCGGATGAGTTATCCACATTCTTTAATGTATTCGGGGTAACTAATCCACCATTTGCCATAAATAATGCACTGTAATAGTTAGCAATTCCGCTTACCTCTGCCATTCCTGTATTCTCATCAATAACAGCGTCCATGTCATAATGCTTTCTTGAATTATATGCAGTCATAAGATTATTCATAGTGACCTCAGCTCCCTGCTTAATCAGCGCACCTGCTGCCACTCTGGCATCTCTGGTGAATATATTCATCATCTGGTATATTCCTATAAACTGCTTTCTCTGCTCTTTAGTAATACCATTGGTACGGTCAAGCTTATAAAGAAACTTTGAAAACTTCTCCTCATTATCTTTAGATGCTTTATCATTAGCCTCTGTAAGATATTCGTTTACTTCCTCAATTGAAGCATTCATTGGATTTACTCCGTCTTTTATCATATTAAGAACTGTCTCTGGTTTCATATTCTTAATAAGATTATTAATCATTGCATTAACAGATTTGACTATCTCTACATTTTCCTTTGTCATATCCATGTTATTAGCAGCCAGTACCTTTATTGCTTCCTTGTCCTCATCAGTTCCCTCAAGTCCAAGCTCCTTAATAATATCATCAGCACTTCCCTGTACTGCCTTCTTTAATGAATCACCCAAATCGCCTCTTATCTGAGTTCCAACCGCCTCATAAGTTTCATTCATCTTGTCAAACATACTGGCAAATACACGCGCAGGATTTCTTACAATCTCATTCAATGTCTTTCTTGCTTCAAGAACATCTGTATATGCAATCTGCGCTTCTTCATACATTTCATCCGCCTGTTCATATTCCATAAGCATTGAATTAAGCTCATCTATCGGAGTTGTAAGAATAGAAATGTTATTCTTGACGAGATATATAGACGCATTTGCACTCATAAGAACCCTTGCTGTTACAAGCGTGTCATACGCCTTATCTGCTGCCTGCTGTACATCAGATGCCTGATTCCTAACTTCACTATTTCCTGTGCTTACTGTTGCTGCACTGTATTCAATTCTGAAGCTTCTTGCATCCATCTCCAGCTTAAGGCTTGCTATTGTAAATGTTTCTCCTTTTGATACCACATTTGCAACATCTGAATACTCTGCCCTGTTAATAGTATCAAGAGCTGTCCTTATATCATCAATTGGCGAACCTGTAACGAGCGTATTCTCTGCCTTGCCTCCAAGCTTCATGTTATCAAGTATCTTATTAAGCATTTCATCAGGGTCAGCCTTAATCTTTTCAATATCTATCGCATCAAGCTGTGCCTTATATTCAAGATTTTCTTTAGTAACAGGAATCTGTGCATCAATAAATGCTCTTGCATCCGCAAGTGTATTATCATTAACCTCAAGTCCTGACGAAGCAATTATCTTCTCAATTCCCGGCCTTAAAGCCTCAAAATCAGCGTCAGATATTGCATTTACACACCTTCCTATTGTAACGCCATCTGCACTGATACTTGATGAAGTTGCCGCCTGTGCCTGATATATTCCAGCAATTGAAGGCTCAATACCATTAGCAACCATGTAATTCTTTGTGTTCTCTGATAATGGCTTTAACTCTTTACTCTTTTCAAGTGTGCCTTTAACCTCAGCAACACTTTCATCATTGACAGCTATATCTGCTCCCTGCATACGGCTCTCGACACTTGCCGCTGTTGCTGCACTTCCAGTCACACTCTCAATCTTATCCTTAGAAACTGCTGTGCCATAATTAACATAATCATCAGAGTGCATCGCAAGTTCAATCTTAATTTTCTCAATAATATTAACCATATCATCTGGTGTAGCATCTGTAAGATTAAAGCCGTCCTCATCTAGCTTTACCGCATCAGCACCTGATAACTTCATCATCAATGCCTTAAGGCTTATCTTTGCACTGGAAGCACTCGCCATAATCTGGCTCTTTACATCATCTGCCTCCTTAAGTAGCCCCTCATATGTATTGTCAGTTGCAGCTGTCACACCCCCAGAAATTACCACTCCTGCAAATGCACCTGCCACACCCTCACTTTTAGCCGTCTTATTCTCTTTATAATTAATTGATGTTCCCTGTGTGGCCACATCTTTATTAAAATTCGCACCTGAAACTGTATATGTCATATTCTGCTGCCTTTCTTATTCACTGTCTGAAACAATCACCCATTGCATTGTCATGTAATAAATATTTCGGCAGATATAGCGGGATAATTGAGAGATTAGTGGCAACAAATAAAAAGGAAGCTGATTCAGAATTAATGAAAATCCAAACCAGCTCCCTTTCTCTATATTATTGTCCTATATCTTCGTAGCATGAACCTTAGAAACATCACCGTTAAACTCATACACAGCTATTCCATACTTATGTAAGTCAATAAGCAATGACTGCGGATATCCATCACAATCTCCCTTAACGGCTGTAAGAGTCTTCTTCTGGTCAGCTTCATTATCTCCAAGAACCAGCTTATACTTAGTCTTGAACGGAACTCCTATTCTGAAGCTGTCTCTTTCAACTGGTGTAAAATTAAGTACAAAGAGAAGATTCTTCTTTCCATCCGGACTGATTCTCATAAATGATAAAACGCTATTATCTTTATCATTGGCATTAATCCATCTGAATCCTTCACTGCTGTAATCAGTAGCATACAGACATGGATAATTCTTATTAAGCTTCAGACACTTTTTCGTAAAATCCTTAAGTTCTGTATGACTTTCATCCTCTAACAGATACCAGTCAAGAGCACGCTTCTCACTCCACTCATTCCACTGACCAAATTCCTGTCCCATGAATAAAAGCTTCTTACCAGGATGTCCACACATATATGCATATGCCAGCTTAAGATTCTTGAACTTGTCCTCCCTGTCACCAGGCATTTTACCAAGCATAGAACACTTAAGATGTACAACCTCATCATGTGAAAGCACAAGAATGAAATTCTCGCTGTAAGCATACATCAATGAAAATGTCATCTTGCTATGATTAAACTTTCTAAAATATGGATCAAGCTTCATATATTCAAGGAAATCATGCATCCAGCCCATATTCCACTTAAATGTAAAGCCAAGACATTCCCCATTGTCAGGATCACCACTTACCATAGGCCATGCTGTTGACTCCTCAGCTATAGTTATTGCCTGTGGGAATCTCTTCTTTAACATGCTGTTAAAATGCTTTAAAAAGCTGATTGCTTCGAGATTACCGTTGTCACCATATTTGTTAGGAACCCAGTTTCCTTCTGTCCTTCCGTAATCCAGATACAGCATTGAAGCAACAGCATCAACTCTTAAACCATCAATATGGAACTTGTCCACCCAGAACATTCCATTAGCAATAAGGAAGTTAGCCACTTCATTCTTGGAATAATCAAATACCTTCGTTCCCCAGTCAGGATGCTCTCCCTTTCTAGGGTCTGCATACTCATATACACAGCTTCCATCGAAATTAGCAAGTCCATGTGCATCCTTTGGAAAATGTGCCGGTACCCAGTCAAGAATTACACCAATTCCTTTTTCATGCATATAATCTACAAAATACATGAAATCCTTAGGTGTTCCGTATCTTGCTGTAGGTGCATAATAACCAGTCACCTGATATCCCCATGATCCATCATATGGATACTCTGCAATTCCCATAAGTTCAATATGTGTATATCCCATATCTGAAACATATTTTGCAAGCTCAGGTGCCAATTCTCTATATGTATAGAATCCGTCCTCTGTTCCATCATCTTTCTTCTTCCATGAGCCAAGATGACATTCATATATAGAAAGAGGAGCTTTAAGATGATTCTCCGTCTTCTTCTTCTCAACCCATTCAGAATCTTTCCATTCATAACCTGAAAGATCGGCAACTATTGATGCTGTCTCTGGTCTTAACTGTGCCTGATTAGCATATGGATCTGCCTTGTAAAGAGCCTCTCCACTCTGGGAAATAATAAGGAACTTATACATATCCCCTGCTTTAGCTCCCGGTATGAACAAATCATATATTCCACCATCTGAAATCTTCTTCATATCATAACCATATGCATTCCAGTTATTAAACTCACCTATAACATAGACTTCTCTTGCAGCAGGTGCCCACACAGCAAAATACACACCTTCTTTTCCGTCTTTTACTCCAACATGCGCACCCATTTTGTTATATATCTCATAATGAGTTCCCTGTCCAAAAAGATATGCATCCAGTTCTGTGATTGCCAGCTGCTCGTATTTTTGCATATTCTTCATAAAATCCTCCATTATATTATTATTATCCTACACGACACTTATGGGTCCCCTCAGATATCCCACTAATTAATAGTATATTACCACATTAGCAAATTAATTACTACATTTCATTAGCAAAAAAAATGTTCATTTCACATATATTATGCTGTCTCTTATACACATCTG
>ENA-OZFC01001450-OZFC01001450.1-human-gut-metagenome-genome-assembly--contig:-NODE-1450-length-11393-cov-3.944699_pt1 | contig 11393 bp, 9 predicted proteins | sample MGYA00245076_ERZ653625 | MGnify/ENA primary metagenome ERZ653625 (study PRJEB26926, sample SAMN06165169) | human gut metagenome | biome: ENVO:00009003; feature: ENVO:2100002; material: ENVO:00002003... | reverse complement strand
TACGAGATTCCTCTACGTCTCGTGGGCTCGGAGATGTGTATAAGAGACAGGAGGTCATGAAAGTCCACGACCTCATCGTCCACGACTACGGCCCGGGGCGGCTGATGGTGTCGCTCCACGCCGAGGTGCCGGGCGACGGGGACATCTGCGCCCTGCACGACGCCATAGACACGGCGGAGTACGAGCTGGAGTCGAAGCTGGGCTGCGCGGCGGTCATACATATGGACCCCGTGAGCCCGGACGGCACCAAGACCGCCCACATGCGCGACGAGCTGGCCGAGGCGGCGAAGGCGATAGAGCCGCGGCTCACCATCCACGACTTCCGCATAGTGGACGGCCCGACGCACACGAACGTCATCTTCGACGCCGTGCTGCCGAACGACAGCGCGCTTACCGAAGACGAATGCCGCGCGGCGCTGGAGACCCTGGTCCACAGCCTGTGGAGAAATTCCCACCCCAAGGTGCATATCGACCGCCCGTTTGTCTGAGCGGCCGCCCCTGCTGAAATGAAAATGCCGCCCGATGGGCGGCATTTTTGTCGTTTTCCAGGTGCCCGGAGGTCACTGGGGCGTTTTGCTCAGGCGGTCGAGATACTGCTTTCTGCGCGCGGCAATGGCGGCTTCGTATTCCGCCCCGCCGTCGGAGTGCAGGCTCTGGAGATAGGCGTGGTGGTTTTTCTTTATGCTCTCGTTCTCCCTCGCCAGCATCAGCAGCGCTATGCTCGAACACTGGTCCGCCGCGCGCTCCAGGTAGGTCAGCGTCTCCAGGAAGACCAGGCCGCCGTTCACCGTGCAGATGCCGCGGCGCAGGCGCTCCGTGTGGTTGTCCCGCAGCTGGAGGACCATGTCGTCTATGACCTCCTCCAGCGGCTCCACACGCCGGGCCTGGACGTTGTCGTCGTTCGTAAAGGCCTCCACCGTCAGCTTCACTATCTCGCTCACGGCCTCGCCTATCACCGTCAGCTCGCCCTTCGCGTAGTCAGACAGCGTCACCTTCTGCGCGTTCAGGCGCTCGGCCAGTTCGTCTATGTTCGTGGCGTAGTCGCCTATGCGCTCGAAGTCCGGGACGGCCTGCATCAGCAGGTTCATGCGCGCGTCGTCGCCCGCGCTCTGCAGGTCGTGCGACAGGCGGATGAGGAAGTTGTCCGCCCGGTCCGCAAAGCGGTCTATCCGCTCCTCGCGGGAGTTTATGGCGCTCGTCACCGCGGGGTCGTAGGCGTGCAGCTGCTTGAGCGAGACGTCCATGTTCTCGGAGGCCAGGGCGCCCATGCGGCCGATGGCGCCCGCCGCCTCGGCCATGGCGAGGGCGGGGGAAACGAGCAGCTTCTCGTCGAGCATCGCGAGCTCCGCGGCCTTCGTCTCCTCCTCCGCGTCCGCGGGGATTATCCGGATGGAGAGCTCCATGAGGAAGTTCACGAAGGGCAGCAGCACGATGGCCGTGGCTATGTTGAAGAAGCTCTGGAAGTTCGCGATGGCGCCGCTGTCCACGGTCTGGGCCATGAGCTCCGTGACGACGCCGGTGGCCTCCAGGATGCCCATGACTATCATGAAGAGGATGGTGCCTATGACGTTGAAGAGTATGTGCGCTATGCCGGTGCGCTTGGCGTCCCTCGAAGTGCCGAGGGAGCAGAGGAAGGCGGTGACTATGCAGGTGCCGATGTTGATGCCCATGATGAGGGGATAGACCAACTGGAAGGTCATCGCCCCCGTCACAGACAGGGCCTGCAGCATGCCGATGACGGCGGAGCTGCTCTGGACGATGACCGTCACCGCCATGCCGACGATGATCTCCAGCACCGGCATCTCGGAAAACCGGGTGAGGAGGTTCACGAAGGTCTCCGACTCCGCGAGAGGCGCAACGGCGTTCGTCATCGTCATCATGCCGGTGAAGAGGATGCCGAAGCCGACGCAGATCTCGCCCGGGCCTTTGACGCTGCTCTTTTTGATGAACATGACGAGGATGATGCCGATGATGAGCGCCAGGGGCGCGAGGGTCGAGGGCTTGAAGAATTCGAGCACTATGTTGCCGCCGGACTCTATGTCCATGAGCCGGATGATCTGGGCCGTGATGGTCGTGCCTATGTTTGCGCCCATGACTATGCTGATGGCCTGACGGAGCGTCAGTATGCCCGCGGCCAGCAGACCGACGGTGAGCACGATGGTGGCCGAGGAGGCCTGGATTATGGCCGTGACCAGCATGCCGGTCAGCAGGCCCGTAAAGGTGTTCCGCGTCAGCTTTTGCAGCAGGACGCGCAGCGTGTCGCCCGAGCTCTTTTTGAGGCCCTCGCCCATGACCTCCATGCCGAAGAGGAACATGGCCAGGCCGCCGAACATGGTTATGACGCTGAAGATATCCACACATACACCCCATTATAATTCTATGTCGCAGAGAAATGATAACACGTTTTCCCCCGCCTGGGGAGCGGCAGACCGAAATTATAACAGTTTTTTTACCTTCCGTTTACATTGGCCCTTGACAAACCCGGTTTTGAGGGTATAATGGTACACAATTTCATATTGAAGATAGAGGCGCGGCTGACAAGAGTAGCTCCCGGAGACACGGCAGACACCGTGGGGGCGAAAGGGGAGGCCGCCGAGGGACCGCCGGGTTGTCTGCCCCTGCGGTAACCGGGCCGTCGGAGAACATCCGCCGGACTGTCACTGTTGTGGAGAGCTATCGAAAACGCGAAACCGTCATTTTGCCTTGTTCCCTGAGCCTTCACACAGCCTGGCTCAGGGCTTTTTCTTTGCCCGGGCCGCCGAAACCCCAGCATTCCCCGGCAAAACCCCAGGCGAAATTGAAAAAGAGAGGTAAAACAAAATGAGAAGGATTCTTGCACTCATCCTCGCGCTCTGCATGGTGTTCGCCCTTGCCGCCTGCGGCAGCGAGCCCGCCGCCACCGAAAGCGAAGCCCCTGAAGTTGACCCCAAGGAGGCCGCCGAGGCCGTCATCGCCTCCCTCACCGTCCCCGAGGACATAGACCCCGCCGCCGTCCAGGGCGTCGAGGACGGCGTGCTTACCGTCGCCATGGAGTGCGCCTACGCGCCCTACAACTGGACCCAGATAGACGACTCCAACAACGGCGTGGCCATCTCCAACATGTCCGGCTCCTACGCCAACGGCTACGACGTCATGATCTCCAAGATCATCTGCGACATCTACGGCTGGGAGCTTGAGGTCGTCTCCAGCGCGTGGGACAGCCTGGTCCCCGGCGTGCAGAGCGGCATCTATGACGCCGTCATCGCCGGCCAGAGCATGACCGCAGACCGCATGGCCCAGGTCGATATGGCCGGCCCCTACTACTACGCCGACATCGTCATCGTCACCACCAAGGACAGCGAGTACGCCTCCGCCACGAGCATAGCCGAGCTCGCCGGCGGCACCGCCACCGCGCAGAGCGGCACCATCTGGTACGACTCCTGCCTGCCCCAGATCCCGGACGTGGACCTCATCGCCCCCGCAGAGACCGCGCCCAGCATGATAATGAGCCTCACCACCGGCCAGGTGGACTACATCTGCACCGACGTGCCCACCGCCACCGCCGCCGTGCAGAAGGACGATAACCTCGTCATCCTGAACTTCGCCGGCACGGACGGCGACTTCCAGTTCGCCTCCGAGGAGGAGCGCGCCGAGAACGTCAACATCGGCATCTCCGTCCAGAAGGACAACGCCACGCTCCGCGAGGCCATCGACGCCGTCCTCAGCCAGATGGACGCCGACGACTTCAACGCCATCATGGCCTACGCCATCTCCGTGCAGCCCGAGATCTGAGCCTGAGGCTCAAACTGAGGAAGGGAACACCGCCAAATGGACAGATTTTCCGCACTCATAAACGATATAGGGGCCCTGCTCGCGGTCTATTGGGAGTCCTATCTCGTCAACCTGGGCAAGACCCTGCTGCTCGCCCTGGTGGCGACCGTCATAGGCTGCCTCATCGGCCTCGTCTGCGGCATACTGAACACGATACCGTACACCAAGAACGATAACTGGTTCAAGCGCTTTTTCCTGAAGCTCGTCCGGGTCATCGTGCGCGTGTATGTTGAGGTCTTCCGCGGCACGCCCATGGTGCTGCAGGCGGTGTTCATCTTCTACGGCCTGCCCTATTTCTCGAACAACCAGTACAGCTTCAGCAGCATGTGGGCCGCGGCGATACTCATCGTCTCCATAAACACCGGCGCCTACATGGCCGAATCGGTCCGCGGCGGCATCATCTCCATAGACCCCGGCCAGACCGAGGGCGCCAAGGCCATAGGCATGAACCACTACCAGACCATGACCAGCATCATCCTGCCCCAGGCCCTGCGGAACATCATGCCGCAGATAGGCAACAACTTCATTATAAATGTGAAGGACACCTCGGTCATGTTCATCATCGGCTTCATGGAGTTCTTCGCCTTCCACCGCCAGCTCGTGGGCCTGAACAGCATGTACTTCCCGAGCGCGACGATAGAGATGATAGGCTACCTCGCCGTGACTCTGACGGCCTCCTTCATACTCCGCTGGGTGGAGAAGCTCATGGACGGCAAGAGCAGCTACGAGCTGGCCCAGTCCGACCAGCTCACCATGGCCGCCGGCACCTACAGCCACCCCGACCGCGGCACGCCCTTTGACGAGCGCAGCCCCGAGTACCGGGAGCGCCTGCGCCAGAGCCTGCAAAACAGCAACGGAAGCTCAAGGGAGGGCCGCTGATGGAACCGATACTTGAGGTACGGCACCTCTCCAAGAGCTTCGGCAAGAACGAGGTGCTGCGCGACATAGACTTCACCGTCTCCAAGGGCGACGTGACGAGCATAATAGGGGCCTCCGGCTCCGGCAAATCGACGCTGCTGCGCTGCATAAACCTGCTCGAAACGCCGACGAGCGGCGACGTGCTCTTTCACGGCGAGAGCGTCATCTCCGGCAGGGTGAACGCCTCGGCCTACCGCTCCAAGGTGGGCATGGTGTTCCAGAGCTTCAATCTCTTTGCCAACATGAGCGTGCTGGAAAACTGCATGATAGGCCAGGTCAAGGTGCTCAAAAAGAGCAAGGCCGAGGCGAGGGCCAACGCGATGAAATACCTGGAGCAGGTGGGCATGGCCCCCTACATAAACGCAAGGCCGCGCCAGATATCCGGCGGGCAGAAGCAGCGCGTCGCCATAGCGCGGGCGCTGGCCATGGAGCCGGAGGTGCTGCTCTTCGACGAGCCGACGAGCGCGCTCGACCCCGAGATGGTGGGCGAGGTGCTCTCCGTCATGCGCGAGCTCGCCGCGGGCGGCATGACCATGCTCGTCGTCACGCACGAGATGGCCTTCGCGCGGGACGTCTCGACCCAGGCCGTGTTCATGAAGGACGGCGTCATCTGGGAGAGCGGCGCGCCGGAGGAGCTCTTCAAAAACCCGCAGAGCCCCGAAACGCGGGACTTCCTCTCGCGTTTCATGGAAAACTGAAACGGCACCGGTATCCACAGGCGCTCGCCGTCTGTGGATATCCGGCTGTTATAAAACAAAAGAGAGCGGGAGAAAAGATGCACAAGACTAAAAAAATCAGCGCCCTGCCGGCGCTCATCGCCGTCCTGGCGCTCATCGTCTGCGCGCTCGTCGTGGGCGTGTCCGCGGACGGCGGCGAGGCGGAGGAGGCCGTAAGCCGCTTTTACGGCACGGCCTGGTCGCTGCTGCCGCCCGTCATAGCCATCGTCCTCGCGCTCATCACGAAGGAGGTCTACTCCTCCCTCTTCGTCGGCATCCTCATCTTCCTCGTCATCCTCGGCGCGATGGTCTCGCTCATGAACCGCGCGGGCGGCTCCGCGGCCTTCGGGCGCTGGGCGGCAAAGCACATCAAGACCCGCGTCGGCGCGCAGCTGGCCACCATCGCGCTCGGTGTGCTCATCTTCGTGGACGACTACTTCAACTGCCTGACCGTGGGCAGCGTCATGCGCCCCGTAACGGACAAGCACAACGTCTCCCGCGCCAAGCTCTCCTACCTCATCGACGCCACCGCCGCGCCCGTCTGCATCATCGCCCCCATCTCCTCCTGGGCCGCCGCCGTGGCCAGCTATGTCGAGGACGGCCCCATGGCGAAGTTTGAGAAAAACGCCCAGGCGGGCGACCTCTTCTCCGGCAAAAACCCCTACGCCGGCATGGAGGACGACGTCCCCGAGGGCAAGGGCAAGGTCATCGACCTCGTGCTGCCCATAGTCGTGCTCGTCTTCTGCTGCGTCATGGGCATGCTCTACTCCGGCGGTTTCTTCACCGGCACGAGCTGGGGCACCTTCGGCATACTCATCCCCATCACCCTCAGCGTCTTCCCGCTTACCGACCCGCACGGTGTCGTCTGCGTCTCGGCCTGCATGGCGGGCGCCGTCTGCGGCGACCACTGCTCGCCCATCTCGGACACCACCATCATGGCCTCCGCGGGCGCCCAGTGCGACCACGTGAACCACGTCTCCACCCAGCTGCCCTACGCCATCACCTGCGCCGCGGTCAGCTGCGTGAGCTACATAGTAGCGGGCTTCGTGCCCAACGCCTACATTGCCCTGCCTGTGGCCATACTGCTCATGCTCGGCACGCTGGTCGTTATCAAGCTCATAAACAAGGGGAGGGTCAGCAATGACGCTTGACGAGGTCTGGAGCCGCGCGAGGGAGATAATGCGCCCCAACTGCCGGGTCTGCAAGGTCTGCAACGGCGCCGCCTGCCGGGGCGAGATACCCGGCCTCGGCGCGATGGGGGACGGCTCCTCCTGGACGAACTGCGTGGAGTTCCTCTCGCGCGTGAAGATAAACATGGACACGGTGTACGAGAGCCGGGGCCAGGACGCCTCGCTGGAGATCTTCGGCCGCCGCTTCCGCTACCCCATTTTCGCCGCGCCCATAGGCGGCATGAGCCACAACTACAACGGGGCCATGACGGACAGGGACTGGACCTTCGCCCTGGTGCGCGGGGCGAAGGCGGCGGGCATCCTGCCCTTCTCGGGCGATAACGCCAACGGCGAGCAGTACGCCTGCGGCCTGGACGCCGCGCGCGAGAACGAGGGCCTGAACGTCGTCACGCTCAAGCCCTGGGCGGATAACGGGAAGCTCATAAGCCGCGCCAAGGAGCTGGAGGCCGCGGGCTGCATAGCCTTCGCCTGCGACGTGGACGCGGCGGGCTTTGCCAACATGGGCTCGGCGGTGAGCCAGCTTGCGCCGAAGAGCGAGGCGGAGCTGCGGGAGCTGACGGGCAGCGTGAAGCTCCCCTTCCTGCTCAAGGGCGTGATGACCCCGGCGGGCGCGGAGAAGGCCGCGCGCGCGGGCTGCGCGGGCATCATCGTCTCGACGCACGGCGGGCGGGTCATCCAGTCCGCGCCCTCGACCTGCGAGGTGATCCCGGAGCTGCGCGCCGCGGTGGGGAATGACCTGAAGATAATCGCGGACGGCGCGCTGCGCACGGGGACGGACATTTTCAAGGCCCTGGCCCTGGGCGCGGACGCGGCCATGATAGGCCGGCCCTTCGTGGTCGCCGCCCACGGCGGCGGCGCGGAAGGCGTGCGCCTCTACGCCGAAAGCCTGGGAGAGCAGCTGAAAAACGTCATGCTGATGACCAACTGCGCCGCGCTGGCAGACATAACCGCCGACAAAATCCGCTTGTAAGCTGCCGCCCAAGGATAGAGGTTTTCTGCCCCGTCTTTTTACAAAAAAAGCGGGCGGGGCCGGGAGCTGAGTCCCGGCCGCGCGCCGCCGCGTGCGGAATACTCTCTTGCCAATGAAGCGCAGGAGGTGTCAAAGGGGGAACCCTCTCGCCGGGGGTTCCCCCTTTTTGCGCCCGCCGCGCAGGCGCAGTCTCAGCGCCCCTGTAAGGGCGGCGGGGAGAGCAGGTCCTGGGCCACGGGGGTGTAGAACAGCCTCGACACGTCCCCGGGCGAGGCGCAGCGGGGCAGCAGCCACATGAGCTTCGCCACCGCCGCCTCCGTCGTCATGTCGTAGGCCTCAAGTATGTCCGGGCGGCGCGCAAGGGCGCTGCCCGTGCCGTACACCGCCAGGTCCGAGCCCTCGTTCTGCACCTGCGTCGTCATGACGATGGCCTTCCCGGCCGCCGCCGCGGCCTTCACCATCGCGTGCATCCCGCCGCGCTCCGGCAGGCCGCCCACCCCGAAGCTCTCGATGACCAGCGCCCGGCTCCGGCCCAGCATGTATTCCAGAAGCTCCGGCTCCGTCCCGGGTATGAGCTTCAAAAGCCCCACCCGCGTCTCCAGCTGCGTGTAAAACTCCGGCTCCGGCCCGTGCTCCGGCTCTATGTAGCGCAGGATGCGCCCGTCGCGCACATCCGCGATGTTCGGATAGTTGATGCTCGAAAAGGCGTCGAAGCTCTTCGAGTGAGTCTTGCGCGCCCGCGTGCCGAGTATCACCCGGCCGTTGAACACTATGCACACCCCGTGCATCCCCTCGCCGCAGGCGCAGGCGAAGGCGTCCCGCAGGTTCTGGCGCGAGTCCGTCGTGTCGAAGCCTATCGGCTTCTGCGCCCCGGTCAGGACGATGGGCTTCGGGCTGCGCTGGATGAGATAGCTCAGCACCGCCGCCGTGTAGGCCATCGTGTCCGTGCCGTGGCTGATGACAAAGCCGTCAAAGCGCGCGTAGCTCTCGCGCACCGCGCGCGCCATCTCCAGCCACTCCGCCGGGCCTATGTTCGTGCTGTCCAAATCGAAGAGCTGCACGCTCTCGGCCTCGCAGAGCTCCGCCACGTCCGGCACATAGCCCAGCAGCGCCGAGGCCCCCACGCCGGGCAGCAGCCCCTCGTCCGACATCTCCGAGGCGATGGTCCCGCCCGTGCCTATGAAAAGTATCCGCTTTTTCATCCCAGAGCCCCCTTTTGCGCCATTATATCACGTCCCCGCGTCTCCCGATACGCTTGATAATGCGCGGAGATATGTTATAATAATAGAATTACTGATGAGTTTTCGGAGGTGTTCCCCCTTGGCCGGGAAGAAGACGATAGTTGTTAAGATCGGCACGAGCTCGCTCACGGAAAAGAGCGGGCGGCTCTCGCCGGAGCGGCTGCGCGCGCTGACCGCCCAGGTCGCGGACCTGCGCGACGAGGGGCATCAGGTCGTCATGGTGACGAGCGCGGCCATCGCCGCGGGCTACACCCTGCTGGGCTATCACAAGCGGCCCGTCGCGGTCGCGGCCAAGCAGGCCTGCGCCGCCGTGGGCCAGGGCCTTCTCATGGAGGAGTACACCCGCGCCCTGCAGGAGCGCGGCTACGTCGCCGCCCAGCTGCTGCTCACGCGCGACGACTTCCGCGACAGGCGGCGCTACCACAACGCCTTCTCGGCCCTGGAGGTCCTGCTCGCGCGCGGGGCGGTGCCCATCATAAACGAGAACGACACGGTGTCCATCGCGGAGCTGAAGCTGGGCGACAACGACATGCTCTCGGCCCAGGTGGCGGCGATGCTGCACGCGGATCTGCTGGTCCTGCTGACGGACACGGACGGGCTCTACACCGCGGACCCGCGCACGGAGCCCGCGGCGGAGCACATAGACGCCGTCGAGCGCGTGACGCCGGAGCTCGAAGCCCTGGCGGGCGGCGCGGGCAGCGCCAACGGCACGGGCGGCATGGCCACGAAGGTCGAGGGCGCGAAGCTCGCCTCCGGCGCGGGGGTGGCGGTGGTCATCTGCCGCTCCTCGGAGCCGGGCATCCTGGCCCGGGCCGTCGCCGGCACGGCGCGCGGGACCTATTTCAAGGCCGGCAGCGGCATGAAGACGCGCCTGCAGTGGATGGCCTTCTACGCCCAGGCGAAGGGCAACGTCTACATAGACCCCGGCGCGGCCGAGGCCCTGTGCAAAAAGGGCAAGAGCCTGCTGCCCGCGGGCGTGCGCGCCGCAGAGGGCGACTTTGCCGCGGGCGAGGTCGTGCGGGTCTGGCTCTCCGGCGGCGGGGCGCTGCTGGGGCGCGGCATAGTGAACTACAGCTCTCAGGAGCTCAAAAACATAGCGGGGCTCTCCTCAGCCGAGGCCGCCGCGCGCTGCCCCGGCAGGCCGCCGGAGGTCATCCACCAGGACAACTGGGCCTACACCGAACAGGAGGGAACGGAATGAAAACACTCGTCGAAAGCGCGAAAGCCGCGAAGGCCGCGAGCCTGGAGCTCGCCCGCCTCACTACGGAGGCGAAAAACGCCGCCCTGCGCGCCATGGCGCGCGCGCTCATGGAAAAGTCCCCGGAGATACTCGCCGCGAACGAGGCCGACATGCAGCGGGGCCGCGAGGGCGGCATGCCCGAGTCCCTGCTCGACCGCCTGATGCTTAACGAGGCGCGCATCGCCGGCATGGCCGAGGGCCTGGAGCAGGTCGCGGGCCTGCCCGACCCGGTAGGCCGGGTCATGGATGAGTGGACGCGGCCGAACGGCCTCGTCATCCGCAAGGTGCGGGTGCCGATGGGCGTCATCGGCATCATCTACGAGGCGCGGCCGAACGTCACCGTGGACGCCGCGGCCCTGGCCTTCAAGGCGGGCAGCGCGATACTGCTGCGCGGCAGCTCCTCTGCCTACGAGTCGAACGCGGCGCTGGTGCGCGTCATGCGCGGCGCGCTGGAGGGCTGCGGCGTGACGCCGGACGCGGTCTGCCTCGTCGAGGACCCGAGCCACGAGACGGTGGACAGGATGCTGAAGCTCCGGGAGTATATAGACCTCATCGTCCCGCGCGGCGGCGCGCGGCTCATAAACAACGCCGTCATGAACTCGACGGTGCCTGTCCTGCAGACCGGCACCGGCAACTGCCACGTCTACGTGGACGCCTCCGCGGACTACGACATGGCCGAGCGCATCGTGATAAACGCGAAGACCCAGCGCACGGGCGTGTGCAACGCGGCGGAGACGCTGCTGGCGGAGGCCTCCTGGGCCGAGGCGCACCTTGAGGCGCTGCTGAAGGCGCTGACGGAGCGCCGTGTCGAGCTCCACGGCGACGAGGCCGCGGCGCGCTACACCGAGGGCATGATACCCGCGACGGAGTCGGACTGGGCGGACGAATACCTGCGCCTGGCGATGGCGGTGAAGGTCGTCTCCGGCGTCGAGGAGGCGGTGGAGCACATAAACCGCTACGGCACGAAGCACACGGAGTGCATAATCACGGCGGACGAGGGAAGCGCGGAGTATTTCCTGAAGAACGTAGACGCGGCGGTGGTGGACTGGAACGCCTCGACGCGGTTCACGGACGGCTTCGAGTTCGGCTTCGGCGCGGAGCTGGGCATCTCGACGCAAAAGCTCCACGCCCGCGGCCCGCTGGGCCTGGAGGAGATAACGAGCTACAAATACCTCGTCCTCGGCACCGGCCAGGCGCGGCCGTAAGCTCGCGGGAACGCGCAGCACGCCCGTAGGGGCGGGGTTCTACCCCCGCCCGGAGGTCACGGTTTGGAGGAACTCGCCGTTTTGCCGTCGGTTGGCTTTACCT
>ENA-OZFC01001437-OZFC01001437.1-human-gut-metagenome-genome-assembly--contig:-NODE-1437-length-11479-cov-4.539741_pt1 | contig 11479 bp, 14 predicted proteins | sample MGYA00245076_ERZ653625 | MGnify/ENA primary metagenome ERZ653625 (study PRJEB26926, sample SAMN06165169) | human gut metagenome | biome: ENVO:00009003; feature: ENVO:2100002; material: ENVO:00002003... | reverse complement strand
CTCTACGTCTCGTGGGCTCGGAGATGTGTATAAGAGACAGCAGTATCACATTACAAGCACCGTGAAATACACGGCTGCACAGGAAGGGGGAACCTAAATGGCATACGGTTCTTTTAACGCAGGCCCCGGCAAGGCGCCGGATGAAGATGTTGTCCGCACTAACCAGATCGGCGTGCCGGGCGGCATTGCCACGCTGGATGCTGACGGCCATTTGACCGAATCGCAGCGTCCGGCGGTGGACGCATACACCAAGGCTGAAACCGACCAGCGCATCAGCGCGGCCGTTGACAACCACAACGGTGCGGAGAACACCCACAGCGACATCCGTGCCAGTGTGGCAGCTATGAACGCCAGCATCAAGGCCATTGAGCTGAAGTTCGGCACAAACGTGACGAAAAATCCTTTTTCCGCCACGTTCAGCAGCCTTGACGGCCTGACCGTCACCGGCGTGTGGAACGCAGAACAGGCGAGGGTGGAGTTCTGATGGCTGAAACATTCAAGGTCGGCGCGAATGCGCGGGAGCTGTTGCGCTACACTCAGAGGGCAACCCGCATCGTCACCGATGACATCAGCCGGAGCGATGCCCGGAAGATCATCCAGAAAGTCGCGGCGCTCGAAGATGTGCGCGACATCCAGAAGGTGTGCGGCACTGCCGTCCATGCACTCGACACACGGGACAGGGAGGGCTTTTCCAAGAGCACGTTCCGGCTGTATGGCGAGGGCATCCGGCTGACCGCCCGGCAAATCCTGCTGGATGCACACGCGGCGAATAACGTCAATTTCCAGACCGACTACGACAAGCGCGTTGAGAAGATTGGCGCAGTTGTGGACGGCTGCTCTCTGCTGCTGGAATACCTGACCATCTGCACGGAGGAAGGTATCATCAGCGCAAAGAAAGCCGGTATCTGGACAAAGAAGGTCACGGACGTAAAATACCCGGCGATGAAGTGGCTCACGTCGGAACGCGGACGTGCCGAAAAACTCCGGGCAGAAGCGGAACGGAAACGGCTGACCGAACAGGCTGCCGCCCTGAAAGCCGTCCTTTACCCGGAACCGTAAACGCACAGCGGGCAACCGCTTTGCATAAAGGGTGCGGTTTGTTTGTCTGACGCTGCCATTTGGTGGCTACGCTCTCCGAACACCAACAATAACAACAACGTCTGGAACGTCAACACCGATGGCTCCAACAACAACAACTGGTACAACAACTCCTATGGTGTTCGCCCCGCTCTGATGGAACCGTGTGACGAGTAGGCATAAGCTGAAAGCAGTGCGCCCATCAAAGGAAACCGCATCCTGTCGCTTGCCGATGCAGGCAAGTGATAAATACATCCCGCTGAGGTGGGCCATCCCTGCCGGATGCAGCCCACTACCGTAACGCGAACCAGCGGAGGGTCATTTTGACATACGAAGAACTGTGCAGCTTTGAGGTACTTTACAAAGCCTACCTTGAAGCCCGGAAGGGAAAGCGCAGTAAAAGCAAAACAATCGAGTACGAGGCGCAGGCGTTGGCCTGCACGGAAAAGCTCTCCCGTAAGCTGGCTGTCTGCAATGTGCGGCAGCCAGACGGGAGCATTCGGCAGCAGATACGCTATGTGCCAAGTAAGTTTGAGGTCTTTGCCGTCTACGAGCCGAAGCGCCGCATGGTACACGCCCCCGCATTTGTGGACAAGGTGGTGCTGCACGCTCTGGTCGATAACATCCTGTATGATGCCCTGACAAAGAGCTTTATCCGGGACAGCCACGCCAGCCAGACCGGCAAAGGCACAGACGACGGCCTGATGCGCCTGAAAACCCACATGGTGGACTATTACCGCCGTGATGGCCACGGCGCGGACGGCTGGGTGCTGAAAGGCGACGTGCGGCATTTCTTCGCCAGCATCGACCACCGGAAGCTAAAACGCAAGCTCAAAGCCGTGCTGGATAAGCGCGGCGTTGACCCGCGTGTCTATGAGCTGCTTTGCATCTACATCGACGTGATGGAGGACGGCTTGCCGCTGGGCTACCAGACGAGCCAGCTTTTCGCCCTCATGTTTTTGGACGAGTTCGACCACATCATCAAAGAAAAGTACCGCATCAAATACTATGGCCGATACATGGATGATTTCTACATCATCTGTTCGGACAAGAAGAAATTGCAGTGCATTCTCCGGGATGTTCGGGCGCTCATGGACAGTTACGGCCTTGAGCTGAACCAGAAAACCGCCATTTTCCCGCTGCGGAACGGTATTGATTTTCTGGGATTCCATAGCTACCTGACCGACACCGGCGCGGTCATCCAAAAGCTGCGCCGGGATAGCTCCAAGCGGATGAAGAACAAGATCAGATATTGGGAGACGGCATACCCCGCAGGCGAAGTGACCAAGCAGGAAATCCTGCGGAGCTTTGATGCGTGGGATGCCCATGCCGCCCATGGTGATACTTACTCTTTACGCCGCAAGTATGCTGACCGGCTCGAAAAATTGCTTGACTGTAAAATCCCTATCCATCGAAAAATCAACTCGAACAAACTCGCGCGTGACAGACGGCGGGCGAGGCAATGCCGCTGCATCTACAAGAAGCAGTACAAAGCCCTGTCCCTCTCTGTATCGCAGAACACGCGGCCTGCGGAGATCATGCCGTGGGCCTGAACGAAAACAAGGAGGTAACAATGGCAAACGTAAAATTGGGCACAAGAGCCGTTGGCAGCATTGTCAAAATCAAGGTCAACGGCGCGTCCAAAGATTTTATTGTCGTGCAGCAGGGCAATCCGAATACCAGCACCTATGATTCGAGTTGCGCCGGAACGTGGCTGCTGATGAAGGACATCTACACAACGTCCACGTTCGGCAACAATAACTCCTACAAGGATTCCAGCATCCACACATACCTGAACGGAACATTCTACAACCTCATCGACAGCAACATCCGGGCAGCTATTAAGCAGGTGAAAATCCCGTACCAGAACGGCACTGGTTCCGGCGGCAGCCTTGCCACCGGCTCCAATGGCCTGAGCACGAAAGTATTCCTGCTGTCTGGTTATGAGGTTGGCTGGACGACCAGCGACAACGGCTATTTCCCCAAGGATGGTGTTCGGCTGGCGTACTTTGGAAACAGCTCTGGCGGAAACAGCAAGCGTGTCGCCTACAACGGCAGCAGCGCTGCCATTTGGTGGCTACGCTCTCCGCGCACCGGCAGTAGCAACAGCGTCTGGTACGTCTACACCGATGGCTCCGGCAGCAACGGCTGGTACGTCGTCTCCTATGGTGTTCGCCCCGCTTTCATCCTTCCCTCTACACTCGTGGTCTCTGACGATGGCACGGTCAGTGTCAACACTGCACCTACCGTCAGCACGGACGGCGCAGCTCTGGGGCGGAAGAACGCGGCCTTTGCGTGGAAGTACACCGTCAGGGATGCCGACGGCGACACCTTGACCGTCACCGAAAAGCTGGACGGTAAGACCACCAAGACCCGCACCGGCGTTGCCAGCGGCACGGCCCTGACCTTTGAGCAGACGGCCAGCGCTGCCGGATTCCAGAAAATCCTGAACGGCAACCACACCATCACCGTTGAGGTGAGCGACGGCAAGGAGACCACCAGCGCGTCCGCGACCTTTACCAAGGCCGTCCACGCCGCAAGCGTGACGCTGGCTGAACCGTTGGCCGTTGAGGGCGACATTACCGTTGCCGTGCTTCAGGTGACCGGCTCCATCCCCGATGATGCGAAGTTCAAAGCCGAAGTGACCAACAACGCACTCGACAGCTCCCCGGTCTGGCAGGATGCCACGACCGAGGTAAAAAAAGGCGTGAACATCGTCTTTGAGAATAAGACCGCCACCAACGGCGCGGCGTTTAACTTCCGCGTCAGCGTGGAGCGCGGCGAATCCGGCGAGGGCGGCTACATCGAAGCCGTCTCCGGCGCATTCCAGTAAGGAGGACAGTCACCATGATTCAGTGGAAAAAGGACAATCTGCCCACCCGGCAGGAGAAGGAAGCCGCAGCCAAGAAGCAGCAGGAGCACGAACAGTTGCCCGACCGTGTGGCTGAAATGGAAGATGCCCTGTGCGAACAGGACGCGGCCAACGAGAAGCGCTTGACCGACATCGAAACCGCGCTGTGTGAGCTGGACGCAGCGCTGAACAAGGAATAAGGAGGTATCACCATGAACATTATCTGGGCAAACCGCCTGATTGCAGGCACTAAGACTTGGGCAGAGATGCCCGCATCCCGCCGCGCCGGTGTCAAGAAAGTTCTGGCCGAGCGCATAAACAAGGGCGAGATCACCGCAGACGACTACAAGGACATCACGGGCGAAGACTATGCAGCATAAAAGCTGGCCCGATCTGTGCGAAAGCCTGCTGGACAGGCTGGAAGCCAAGGGCGAGAACACCACCACCGAACGGGCCGAGTTCGGCGTGCTGGTGGCTGAGTGTGGGTCGAGCGGCTGCAAAATGGTATTGAGCCAGAAAGGAGAAAACGACAATGGCGATTAAAGCCTATTCACTGGCAAAGGATGGTAACAAGAAACTGTCCGCAAACTTTGCCGTGAAAGAGTTTCGCTGCAAGGATGGGACTGACCCCATCTTTATTGATGATGTGTTGGTGAAACTGTTGCAGAACATCCGGAATCACTTTGGAAAGGCTGTTACGATCACCAGCGCATATCGCACTGCCGCCCATAACAAGGCGGTCAAGGGCGCAACGTACAGTCAGCATTGCTACGGTATGGCGGCAGATATTCGGATTCAGGGCGTGGACGTGGAAACGCTCGCGACCTACGCCGAAACGCTGCTGAAAAACACCGGCGGCATCGGACGTTACCCGGTAAAAACTGGTCGTCCTGCTGGCTGGGTACACATCGACACCCGTGCGGTAAAGAGCCGTTGGGTGGGTTAAGAGTAGGAGGAAAACAAAATGGAGAACATTCTGAAAGTTTTTTTGATGGCATTCCCTGAATGGCTGGCCTGCATCTTCATGGTGGTCGGCCTTGTGGTCACGGCGCTGGCGGCGGTACGTCTGGGTTACGGCCTTGTGGTCGCAAAGACTGTGTACAAGTGGATCGTCAACGCAGAGGAAAAGTTCGGTAGTGGCGCAGGCGCAGAAAAGAAAGCCCATGTCATTGCCGTACTGCGCGGGTACACCCCGGACTGGCTGGACTGGGCAATCAATGAGCGGACGCTGGATTGGATTGTGCAGCTCGTGTTCGACTTTACCAAGAAAAAACTTGAAGATTACATGGTGAAGAAATCCACAGAAACCACTACTGTGGCCCGTTTCGGTAAGGCGGGGGAGGATAAGCGTAATGACTGACGAGGAACTGGAACATCGCCTGACAGCGGTCGAAAACCGTGCACAGAGCAACACCCACCGGCTGGACGAGCTGGGGAAGCTGACCGATGCAGTAAACGGCATGAACACCAATATCAAGTTGACCATCCAGCAACTCGAAAACACAAACAAGAGCCTTGAAATTGTAACGGCTCAAAACAAAAAGCAGGAGGACCGCCTCACCGCGCTGGAAAAAGCCCCCGGAACATTTGGGAACAAACTTTGGTGGGCTGTGATTGCGGCGTTGGTTTCCGGCCTTGTGGCCTATGAACTGACGATGCTTCTGCACTGAAATGAAAATCCCCCGCTGGCATCCTGATGGATTGCTGGCGGGGGATTTTTTGTTTGTCTGGAAGTTTTGCACAAAGGAAATGTGCAAAGTGTGGAAAAATTGCGAATTGACAACGGTATACCGTATAATTTACGCTTAAAACGAAAATAAACGCCATAGTCGAAAGGAGGAAAACGGCGTGCGAGTGTTCAAACAGCTTACGCTTACAGACCGAATCCGTATTGAAAAGTGGCTGAAAGATGGGCTGAGAGTAAAGGAAATCGCAGACAGGTTGCGGGTTGACCCGTCCACGGTGTACCGGGAACTGAAACGCGGTAGCTACGACAAGTTGGACGGTAAAACGTGGAAGCTGATTCCTACATATAGCCCGGATATTGCAGAACAAAGGTATCAGGCACATCTTCGGGAGAAGGGACCAAACCTTAAGATTGGCAAGGATCATGAGCTTGCAAGCTATATCGAGCAGACCATTATAGATAAGGATTGTTCACCGGCTGCTGTGTACGGTTATGCCCTGGAAGAAGGACGGACATTCAAAACGCATATATCGGTGCCTACCATATACAGCTACATCAAAAAGGGCGTGTTCCTGAACTTGACGCAAAAGGCCCTGCCCAGACATGGAGTGCATAAGGGCGACTATAAAAAGGTGAAAACAAAGGATCCTGCTCGTGCGCGTGCCGGTGAGAGCATCGAAAAACGCCCGGCGGAAGTAAAAGACCGTGAAGAATTTGGACACTGGGAAATGGACACGGTGTATTCCGGCAAGAAGAAAAGTACGGTTGCGCTGCTGGTGCTGACCGAGCGCAAAACCCGGAACGAAAATATTATAATGGTGCCGGATCGCCGTGCAGAGACGACCGTGCAGGCAATCAATGCGCTGGAACGGAAGTTGGGCGCAGAGAAGTTTGGCATCATTTATAAGAGCATCACGGTGGACAACGGCAGTGAGTTTGCATTGGCCGATCAGCTGGAACAGTCCTGCATCACCGGGGATAAGCGGACGAAGGTATATTACTGCCACCCGTATTCTTCCTGGGAACGTGGGAGCAATGAGAATGTGAACGGCATGATCCGCCGCCGGCATCCGAAAGGCACGGACTTCTCAAAGGTCACAGCGGAAGAAATCGCAGCCACGGAGAACTGGATTAACAGCTATCCTAGAAAAATTTTCGGCTATAAGAGCGCCGGCACAATGTTCCGCGAATGCCTGCGGGAGCTTGGTTTGACAGCATAAAGCACATAGAAAGCAGAAAATCACTGGTAAAAATGAACAATAAGGGATAACCGCAAGCGGGGTGCGCTTGGCGGCTTGTTTGCTTTATGCTAAAATCCACAAAAACAGAGCCGAAAATTTGTTGCATTTAATGCTTTACTTTTCAGTTCTCGATGGATTTTTATAGAAAGTCTTGCAATTTCCTGGAAAAAACAGTATAATAAAACCAATTTTGAAAGCTCACACAGACAACCAGGAGGTCTTATCATGGCTTCAAAGATCAATAAGGGAGAAATCCTCGCCAAGTTTTTCGATGACGGGGAGTATACCGCACTGTTTGCGGACGGCGCAGTGAGTGCTGCCTGCGGCTATGCAGCAGGTCAGCAGGCATACGCTGTCTATCAGAACGGCGAGGCTGTTACCGTCAAGGACGTTGAGAAGAACATCAAGGTCCTGGAGATGGCCGCACAGACCGGCTGCCCGGTCGTCACGTTCTATAACTCGGTGGGTGCAAAGCTGGCCGAGGGCCTGGATGTGCTCACGGCCAATGCCAAGCTGAATGCGCAGATCGCAAAGGTTTCCGGCGTGATCCCGCAGGTGGCGGTGGTTCTGGGTGTGTGCGGCGGCACCAGCGCACTGAGCGCTGCCAATGCCGACGTGTGCATCATGGCTGAGGGCGCAGAGCTGTTCTTCACCGCTCCGTTCACCTCTGCCGCCAAGGGCGACAAGGTGGCTGATGCCGGCAGTGCTGCTGCCGCTGCCAAGGCCGGTGTGGCATCCATCGTGGCTGCCGACGCCGCCGAGGCTGCCGAGAAGGCTGCCCACATCGTGGGTCTGCTGCCCGCCAACAACCTGACCGGCCCCGCCATCTTCGAGTTCGAGCAGCCCACCAGTGTTCTGACCGCCGGTGCTGCCCCCGAGAAGGCTGCCGCTGCCCTGATCGACAAGGACAGCGCTGTGGAGCTGTACGCAGGCTTCGGCAAGCACGTCTACACCGCATTCGCAACCATCGGCGGCAACGCTGTGGGTATTGTGGCCACCGGCGAGACCCTGTGCCACAACTGCGTGGCCAAGGCTTCCCGCTTTGTCCGCCTGTGCGATGCTTTCAGCGTGCCCGTGCTGACCATCGTCAACACCAATGGCTTTGTACCCAGTGCCACCGATGACATCGCAGGCGGCATCCGTGAGGCTGCCCGTCTGGCTGCTACCTATGCCGACGCTACCACCGCCAAGGTGGCTCTCATCGCCGGTAAGGCTGTCGGCCCCGTCTACACCGCACTGGCCGCTGCTGACCTGAAGATCGCTGTCAAGGGCTGCACCATCAGCGCTCTCGAGCCTTCCGCTGCCGTCTCCGTGCTGTACAAGGACGAGATCAACGCTTCCGACAACATCGTCGCCGCTACCAAGGCCAAGGCTGCTGCCTACGTCGCCGAGGTGTGCAGCGCTGACGCTGCTGTGGCCGCCGGTTCTGCCGACATGACCTGCGAGGCTGCCAACGCCCGCGCAAGCGTCGTGGCCGCCTTCGAGCTGCTGAGCACCAAGCGTGCTGCCCGTCTGCCCAAGAAGCACGGCAACATGGCTCTGTAAGCATCCGAACGTTTTATCTGATACGATTTTGATTTGGAGGATTCTTCCATGAAGTACTACAATATTACCGTCAATGGCGTTGCTTACAGCGTTTCCGTGGAGGAGACCGCTGCAGGTGCTGCTCCTGTTGCTGCTGCCGCTCCGGCTGCCCCCGCTGCTCCCAAGGCTGCTCCGGCTCCCGCTGCCGCCCCGAAGGCTGCTGCCGGTGCCGCAGGCGCTGTTTCCGTCAAGGCTCCCATGCCCGGCAACATTCTGGACGTCAAGGTCAGCGCAGGTGCTTCCGTCAAGGCCGGCGATGTGCTGGTGATCCTGGAGGCCATGAAGATGGAGAACGAGATCATGGCTCCCCATGACGGCACTATTACCGCCGTGTCCGTCTCCAAGGGCGCTGCCGTAGAAAGCGGCACACTCCTTTGCACCATCGCCTAAATCCCCTTCAAGCGAGGTGCTCCTTCCCGCAAAACTATCATAAGGAGTGAAAGAATCCAATGGACGCTATTATCAACTTTTTGCAGCAAACGGGCTTCTACATTGTGCAGCAGAACCCCCTGAGCCTTATTATGCTGGCGGTGGCCTGCGTGCTGCTCTACCTTGCAATCGTCAAGAAGTTCGAGCCCTTGCTGCTGCTGCCCATCGCCTTCGGCATGCTGCTGACCAACCTGCCCGGCGCGGGGATGTACCATGCCGAGTTCTTCGCCAACGGCGAGGTGGACTGGGCCAGCCTGGGCGCTTTGGACGGCGGCCTGATTGATTACCTGTATCTGGGCGTAAAGCTGGGCATCTACCCCTGCCTGATCTTTGTGGGCGTGGGCGCGATGACGGACTTTGGCCCCCTGATTGCCAATCCCAAGAGCCTGCTGCTGGGCGCTGCCGCCCAGCTGGGCATCTTCATCACCTTTGTGGGCGCCCGCCTGCTGGGCTTCACGGGAGCGGAGGCTTCTTCCATCGGCATCATCGGCGGCGCAGACGGCCCCACGGCCATCTTCACCACCAGCCAGCTGGCCCCCCATCTGCTTGGGCCCATTGCGGTGGCGGCGTACTCTTACATGGCCCTGGTGCCTGTGATCCAGCCTCCCATCATGAAGGCTCTCACCACCGACGCGGAGCGTAAGATCAAGATGAAGCAGCTGCGCCCTGTCTCCAAGACCGAGAAGGTGCTGTTCCCCATCATTGTCACCATCTTTGTGTCCTTCCTGGTGCCCTCGGCCGCCTCTTTGATCGGCTGCCTGATGCTGGGCAACCTGATGCGCGAGTGCGGCGTGGTGGACCGTCTGAGCAAGACTGTCCAGAACGAGCTGATGAACATTGTCACCATCTTCCTGGGCATCTCTGTGGGCGCCACTGCTACGGCAGAGAACTTCCTGAACTGGCAGACCCTGATGATCCTGGCGCTGGGCGTCATTGCCTTTGGCTTTGGCACCGCTGGCGGCGTGCTGCTGGCCAAGGTGATGAACCTCTTCTCCAAGGAGAAGGTCAACCCCCTGATCGGTTCCGCCGGTGTGTCCGCAGTGCCCATGGCTGCCCGCGTGTCTCAGGTGGTGGCCCAGAAGTACGATCCTTCCAACTTCCTGCTGATGCACGCTATGGGCCCCAATGTGTCCGGCGTGATCGGCTCCGCTGTGACGGCCGGTGTGCTGCTGGCCCTGTTCGGCGCTTGAGAAACGCTTTTTTGGCAAACTTATCACAGGGAAAGGAAATGGCTTAAAAAATGGCAAAAAATCCCCTTAAGATTACGGATACCATCCTGCGCGACGCACACCAGTCCCAGGCTGCTACCCGCATGAAGATTGAGGACATGGTGCCCATCCTGCCCGTATTGGACAGCATTGGGTACTGGTCCTTGGAGTGCTGGGGCGGCGCCACGTTTGACGTGTGCATGCGCTTTTTGAACGAAGACCCCTGGGAGCGCCTGCGCACCCTGAAGAAGGGCCTTCCCAACACCAAGCTGCAGATGCTGCTGCGCGGCCAGAACATTCTGGGCTACCGCCACTACGCGGATGACGTGGTAGAGGCTTTCTGCAAGAAGTCCATTGAAAACGGCATTGATGTGGTGCGTATCTTCGACGCCCTGAACGACCCCCGCAATATGGAGGCCGCCATGAAGTTCGTCAAGGAGTACGGCGGTATGGTGGAGGCTGCCATCAGCTACACCCAGAGCCCCGTGCACAACGAGGACTACTTCGTCAAGCTGGCTATGAAGCTGGAGAAGATGGGCGCCGACACCATCTGCATCAAGGACATGGCAAACCTGCTGCTGCCCTATGACGCCTATTCTTTGGTGAAAAAGCTGAAGGAAAACGTGGGCGTGCCCATCCATCTGCACACCCACAACACCACCGGTACCGGCGACATGACCAACCTGATGGCCGCCCAGGCCGGTGTGGACATTGTGGACTGCGCCCTGTCCCCCTTGGCCAACGGCACTTCCCAGCCTGCCACCGAAAGCCTGGTGGCCACCCTGCGGGGCACCAGCCGCGACACCGGCCTGGATATGAACAAGCTGGTAGAGGCTGCCGCCCACTTCCGTGACGTGGCCCAGAAGCTGGATATCAACCCCAAGGTGCTGAAGGTGGACGTGAACACCCTGCTGTACCAGGTGCCCGGCGGCATGCTGTCCAACCTGATCTCCCAGCTGAAGCAGGCCAACGCCGAGGACAAGTACTACGAAGTGCTGGAGGAGATCCCCCGCGTGCGGAAGGACTTTGGCTATCCGCCCCTGGTCACCCCCACCAGCCAGATCGTGGGCTCTCAGGCTGTGCTGAACGTGCTGGCCGGTGAGCGCTACAAGATGATTACCAAGGAGTCCAAGGGCCTGCTCCGCGGCGAGTACGGCCAGCTGCCCGGCGAGGTCAACGAGGAAGTGCGCAAGAAGGCCATCGGCAACGACGAGGTCATCACCTGCCGCCCCGCCGACTTGCTGGAGCCCGAAATGGACAAGCTCCGCGCCGAGTGCAAAGAGAGAAACCTGGGCCACTGCGAGGAGGACGTGCTCAGCTACGCCCTGTTCCCCCAGGTGGCCGAGAAGTTCCTCAACTGGCGTGACAACCCCCACAAGGAAGAGGAGGCCCCGGCTCCCGG
>ENA-OZFC01001432-OZFC01001432.1-human-gut-metagenome-genome-assembly--contig:-NODE-1432-length-11532-cov-5.745927_pt1 | contig 11532 bp, 6 predicted proteins | sample MGYA00245076_ERZ653625 | MGnify/ENA primary metagenome ERZ653625 (study PRJEB26926, sample SAMN06165169) | human gut metagenome | biome: ENVO:00009003; feature: ENVO:2100002; material: ENVO:00002003... | reverse complement strand
GAGCCTTATCGTCGGCAGCGTCAGATGTGTATAAGAGACAGCTGTAGGAAATTCCCTGACCGGTTTAAAATAATACTGCATTGCACTCAAATAAGCTAATGCCAATACACTGCTGAGTGAATTTTCATTGTTATATTGAATTGCTGAAACATATTCCTCATGGATCTTCTCAATCTGAGCTGCAACTATTTCTCCATCCATATCCAAAGTTGCATCCAGTAAATCCTCTGATTCTTGCTGAAATTTCAGCATTTCATTCCATTCTTTTCTTTTTGTTGCACGAATCAGTTCTTGTCTTATCTCTTCATTCGGTACAAATGCCATCCTATTAACACTTGAATATGCTAAGTATCCCATATGAATCAAATATGTTAAAACGTCATCTTTATTTACAATATTCTCAACGTCATTTTGGAATGACCCAACATCTACTTCAACAGATGCTCCCGACACCATTTCAATAATTGCGGTCTTCAATCCATCAAAATCCATATTGATCAATGGAACAATCGAATCATAGGAAGCTGTTCCTGACCAATAACTTTGGAAGTTTCCATCCGCCATCAAGTTTACAACTGCATTGGGATTATAGACATGATATTTTCCTAACTGATATCCATCATACCAACGTTTGACTTCTGTAAAATCCTTCTTATATGTCTCACAAAGTGCTTTTACTTCATCTTCTGTAAAACCGATGTAAGAAGCTAAACATCCTGCATTCAACATGGAATATTCTCGAAAATTGTTAAGTGCTGATTGTGTTTTTTCTTTCTTGATCGGCAAGATGCCTGTAAGATAAGCAAGTTGAATATATTTCGTTGGTTCTGTTCCCTTAAACATACCTCTTAGGAATCGGATATACTCATCCTGCACCTTTTTGTTCGCTGATTCATCTCTGATCAGCACATCCCATTCATCAATGATAATGATAAATTTCCGTCCTGTCTTATCCTTAACCAGAGAAAGTGCATCTGGCAAAGATACCACTTCTTGACGTAAAATCTCTGGATAAACTTCACGCAATTCATCCAGCACAACTCTTGTGATATATGGCACAACATTATCCGCATCTTCGCAGTTTATCAAAAACCATTGTACATCAATATGAATCACATCATATTTATTCAAATGTTTCTTAAAATCTTCTGATTGTCCTATCTCAAGATCAGAAAACATCTTTTCTGATTCTGCTCCCTTACTGTAATATGCTGCAAGCATATTCGCTGCATATGATTTTCCAAAACGTCTTGGGCGGCTATTACAAATATACGCATCTGTAGAATCCAGAACTTCATTCATACATGCGATCAATCCCGTTTTATCTACATAAATTCTGGAATTTAGTGCTGCTTGAAACGCACTATTATCTGGATTAACAAATCTGCCCATATTTTATACCTCTCCAATTCCTTTTACCTGTTTTTAATATTTCTCTATTTTACACACGTGTTCTTTTGTTTTCTTATCATAATTAATACCAATCAACAACAGATTATCCTGATATTCTTCCAAACTTTCAAAATACTTCTTATCTTTGATCTGCTTGATCGCACCTTCTGCGCTCTTATCCCATTTTAATTCAACTACCAATGCCGGTTTCTCTGCAAATTGTTTTTTCGGAATAAAGACCAAATCTGCAAATCCTTTTCCACCTGCCAGTTCTCTGTGAATGGTATAAAAATTCCTTGCTGCATATAATGCGAGTGAAATCGTATAACTCAATGCATTTTCATCATTATACTGGATATGTGATGTCTCAAAATGTGCCTGTTCAATGGCTTTCGATACCTGTTCTTCTCTGCCTTGCCAGATTGCATTTAATGTATCTGCAGAATCTTTTAGTGCTTTTGAAACAGATCCCCAGTCTGATACTGAAACTGTATTTACATATTCTGCCCGAATTTCACTATTTGGTATCTTGACTGTTTTTGTTTTATCATCATATGCAAGATATCCAAGATGGATCAATAATGTCAGTACATCATCTTCTGTACGAAACGTTGCCATATCATTCGTAAAACTTTCGGTATTCACCGCCACGCTTTCTCCAGCGATCATACTTAAAACATCATCTTTTAGATGCTCAAAATTCATATCAATATACATCTGTAATGCTTCAAAAGTCTCTGTCTGATTCCAGTAATTTGATATCTTTCGAAATCTCATACTATTTACAACCGATCTTGGACTATACACAGACAGTACTCCATCAAATGAATATCCATCATACCAGTTCTTAACTTCTTCCATATCCATTCCGTATTGTTCACAGAGCTTTTTGACTTCTTGTTCTGTAAACCCGACATAACATGCTAAAGGTCCCGGGGCGATCATGGAAAATTCATCAAACATATTCAGTGCCGAATGTGTTCCATATTTCTTAATCGGTAAAATTCCTGTCATGTAAGATAGATAAATACATGCCTTATCTTTTAATAAGTCCCGTAGAAAATCTAAATATTTTTCCTGTGCTTCTTTATCTTGTTTATATTCCCTAAAAATGCAATCCCATTCATCAATGATCACAACAAATGGGTACTGCATTTGTGCATAAATATCCTGCATACACTCAATCAAATCTGTATCGTCAAAATAATCAACTTCTGGATATTCCATTTTCAAATCTCTGATCACAAGCTTCTTCACACGATCGATCAATTCTTCTACATTATGACTTCGACTTAGAAATTCCTGCATATTTAAGAATATGGTATTATATTGATTCAGATATTTTTCAAAATCTTTATCTTTTGCAATTTCAAACTTTCCAAATAATTCTTTTGAATTACAACCGCGGCTGTAATAAGCTGTCAGCATATTCGCAGCCATTGACTTCCCAAATCTTCTTGGACGGCTGACACAGACATAGTTTTGTGCTGTATCTAGTACGGAATTCGTATATTTTATCATCCCTGTCTTATCTACATAAATTTCAGACTGAATCATTCTTCTGAACTTTTCATTCCCTGGATTTAGATAATTTCCCATACGATCACCTCCTTGAATCAATTTTCTATAATATGAAAAAACTTCGTGCTCTTATCTATATTGATTATGATAGCACGAAATTTTAGCCGCCTCAACTTATATTGATTACCTGAAATGAAAAAACACCTGTTCATAACATACATAAAATATACGTTACGATCAAGTGTCTTTTCATACAGTGATTATATATAGAATTTCTTCTATCCTAGTTGTTTACTGCAACATGTTTTGCCTGATCTGAATTGTAAACTTCTTCATCAACCAGACCTTCTGTTGCTGCTGTGATAACGGCTGCTGTTGCTGCTCCTGTTACATTTGTCATTGTTCTTGCCATGTCAACGATCGTTGAGATTGGTGCAAATACGACAACTAATTCGATTGGTAAGCCAAGTGCTGCAAATACAGCTGTTGATGTGATCGTCGCTGTTCCTGGAACCCCGACTGTTCCAACAGATACTACTAATGTGATCAGGATCAGAAATGCATACTGTGCAATTCCGTAATGATATCCTAACATATGAACACTAAATACCGCTGTTAATGCTGGCCAGATTCCTGCACATGCTGGCATTCCAACATTGGCTCCAAGACCTGCCGTAAATGATGCTACATCTCCATCAACTCCAAGTGCTTCTTTTAACTGTCTTAATGTAACCGGGATCGTACCAACACTGCTCTGTGTCGTAAATGCTACATACTGAGCTGGTGCGATTCCTTTAAAGAATTTAACAGGACTTAATTTTGCTACAAATTTAATTAATAATCCTTCTACTCCAAATGCCTGAACTGCACATAAGATATAAGATAATACTAATGTACTTAATAATGGCAGCAATTCCGTGACACTGCTTCTTCCAACGGCTCTTGCCAAGAAAGATAATACTGCATATGGTGTAAATCCAATGATCCAGTCAATTGCCTGTCCGATCACCTGATTCCCTGCATCAATAAATGCTTTAAATGGTTTTACGGATTCATTTTCTTTGGAAATTGCATTGTAAGATAATGCAATGATGATTGCAAATACGACGATCGGAATGATCTGTCCTTCACTCCAGTTTGTTGCGAAGTTGCTTGGGAATAAGTTTACGATCGTATCAACAACAGATGGAACTTCAACTTTCTGATATCCATCAGCTACTTTGTAAGCAAATCCATCACCGACTTTTAAGATGACTGCTGCGATCACGGTAATCGTACTTGCGATCGCTGTATTTAAGATCAGATAAAAGATTGACTTTCCACCGATTTTCTTTAAATGAATGGATTCGCTTAAATTTGTGATACTTGCGATGATACTAAATAACAGCATTGGTACAACAAGTGCTGTCAATACATTGGTATAGATACGTCCGAAAATCTCAACATATGTAAAATGATTTCCAAATCCCAGACCAACTGCGATTCCAAAAACTGTTCCTAATAATGTTAAAAGTCCGAAGTCTACGCCTTTCTTATAATCTAAATAATAGATAACCGCAAACAAAACAATTGTAACTGCTAGTGCGGCAAAATCTGCTGTGTTAATGCTCATTTTGTTACACATCCTCTCTTATAGTTTTTTCTTTTTCATAGTTTTCCAGTAGGAATTATTCGTATAATATCATTTCCTAGTAATACTGTCAAGAATATTTGATGCTTCTTTTTTTATACAATTTTGATTTGTTGATAGTGTTGCATGTATGAGTCAGAAAGAAACTTACGAACACCGATTTATCGAGATGTTTATGAAGCATAATAACATTACCTTCTGTCTGAAAATCCCCTATTTTACAATCAATGCTGTTCTCCATACACACCACTTAAATTTTCAATCTTGTGAATTGTCCACTCTATAGACTTTAGGTATATGATAAAAAATAAATAAGCAACCGAAAACGCAGCATTGGAATTTTGCCATATTTTGAACAAATTCGCAGCCCAATTGGACGAATGTCTGAGCTTCAAAGACTTTTGTCTAAAACAAAACTTCAGAGCGAGTTCTCGTAGGAAATTGGGCGGATAAGCGATTTGTTCAAAATGTGAGCAAAATTCCACCGCTGCGTTTTCGGTTGCTTATTTATTTTTTATCATATACTGAAAGACTACAGTTGGCCAATCACAAATTTAAGATAATTCCAACTTACCAGTATATAATTGATAGTAGGTTCCTTTATTCTTAATAAGATCCTCATGATCTCCACGTTCAATGATCTTACCATGTTCAAGTACAATGATCGCATCACTATTTCGGATCGTAGATAGTCGATGGGCAATTACAAATACAGTTCTGCCTTTCATCAGGTTATCCATTCCTCGTTGTACAATGCTTTCTGTTCTTGTATCGATACTTGATGTTGCTTCGTCTAAGATCAGTACTGGTGGGTTGGCTACGGCTGCTCTGGCGATGGATAGTAACTGTCTCTGTCCTTGAGATAATCCTTCTCCGTCTCCGCTGATCACGGTGTCGTAACCATCTGGAAGCATTTTAATGAACTGGTCTGCGTGTGCTAATTTGGCTGCTTCGTAGATTTGTTCGTCAGTTGCCCCTAAATTTCCGTAGCGGATATTGTCTTTGATCGTTCCTGTAAACAGGTGTGTATCCTGTAATACAATTCCTAAGGAACGTCTTAAGTCGTCTTTTTTAATCTTCTTGATGTTGATTCCGTCATAGCGAATCTTACCATCCTGAATGTCGTAGAAGCGATTGATCAGGTTTGTGATCGTTGTTTTTCCGGCTCCTGTGGATCCTACAAATGCTAGTTTCTGTCCTGGTTTTGCGAACAGACTAATGTCATGAAGGATGGTTTTATCTTCGTTGTAACCAAACGTTACATCTTCAAACCTTACATCTCCAGTTAATTCTGTATATGTTACAGATCCATCTGCAGAGTGTGGATGTTTCCATGCCCACATTCCTGTTCTTTCTTCACATTCGATAATGTTTCCATTTTCATCTTTCTTCGCATTTACTAATCTTACATATCCCTCATCTGTCTCAGGTTCTTCATCGATCAGGGCAAAGATTCTTTCTGCACCTGCAAGTGCCATTACGATAGAGTTAAACTGCTGTGCGACCTGCATAAATGGCTGTGTGAAACTCTTTGTAAACTGAAGGTATGATGCCATGACACCTAATGTGATCCCCCCAATACCTTCAATAGCTAACACACCACCTAATACTGCTGTTAATACAAACTGAAGATTTCCGATATTACCTACAACCGGACCCATGATATTTGCATATTTGTTGGCATTTGCAGCACTTTCAAACAGAGATTCGTTTAACTTGTCAAATTCTTCTTCTGATTTACGTTCGTGGTTAAAGACTTTGACAACTCTCTGTCCATTCATTCTCTCTTCGATAAATCCTGTCACATCGGCTAATGATTTTTGCTGGCGGATAAAGTATTTTCCGCTGTTTCCACCAATCGCTTTTGTCACCGTGATCATGATTCCGATAACAACAACTGCAAGAATCGTTAAAATCGGACTTAATACTAACATAGAAATAAATGTTACAATGATCGTGAAAAATGACATCAATGCCTGAGGAATTGCCTGGCTGATCATCTGTCTTAATGTGTCTGTATCATTTGTGTATAAACTCATGATCGAACCATTTGTATTCTGGTCGAAATAACGGATCGGTAATGTCTGCATATGTTCAAACATATCGTCTCTGACGCGTTTTAGGACTCCTTGTCCGATAAATACCATCATCCTTGTATAAATAAATGTTGCAATGACACCTGCTGCAAAGATGCATCCAAGGACGATCATTGCGTGGTAAAAATTTGTGAAATCTGGATTGCTCTGTCCAACCAAAGGCAGGATGAAGTCATCGAGCATAAATTTCAATGATAAAGATACAGATACAGAAGCTGCTGCACTGATGAAAATGCAGACAAACACGAGAATAAACTGTAATTTATAAGTATCTGTTACATATTTTAAAAGACGTTTTGCTGTCTTCGCCGTATTTTTGTTGATCGTCTTTTCTGGTCTTTTACTCATCGTCTTCTCCCCCTTTCACCTGTGATTCATAGACTTCTCTGTAAATATCATTTGTCTTTAATAATTCTTCGGATGTTCCAACACCCATGATCTTTCCATCATCTAATACGATGATCTGGTCTGCATCTTCGATGGAAGATACTCTCTGTGCGATGATGATCTTTGTTGTATTCGGAATTTCTTCACGGAATGCCTTACGGATCAATGCATCTGTCTTTGTATCAACCGCACTTGTGGAATCATCTAAGATCAAGATCTTTGGTTTTTTTAATAACGCTCTTGCGATACACAATCTCTGTTTCTGTCCACCAGAAACATTGTTTCCACCCTGTACGATCTGTGTATTGTATCCAGATGGAAATTCATTTACAAACCCGTCTGCCTGTGCTAATTTACACATTCTCTGAACTTCTTCATCGGATGCATTTTCATCTCCCCAACGGATATTATCGTAAATTGTTCCTGTAAATAATACATTCTTCTGGAGTACCATGGATACCTGGTCTCTTAATGCTTCTAAGTTGTAATCACGGACATCAATGCCGCCGACTTTGACACATCCTTCTGTAACATCGTAAAGTCTTGGGATCAACTGTACTAATGTAGATTTTGCACTACCTGTTCCACCGATGATTCCGATCGTCTGTCCGGATCTGATATGAAGATCAACATCTTTTAAGGAAAGATTTCCACCTTCTCCTGCATAACTGAAGTTTACATGATCAAAGATGATCTCTCCGTCTTTCACTTCTGTTACTGCATCTGCTTTATCCTGCATTTCTGGTACTTCTTCCAAAACTTCTGTAATACGGTCTGTAGATGCTTCTGCGATCATGATCATTACGAATACGAAGGTTACCATCATCAGAGAACCAATGATCTGTAATGCGTATACGATGATACTTGTTAATTCTCCAGTTCCCATTGTTCCATGGATGATCCCTGTTCCACCAATCGCTACAAGCAGAAGTATAACAACATACATTGTAAACTGCATAACTGGTGAGTTCCATGCAACGATCTTTTCTGCTTTTGTAAACAGTGTATATACATACTTGGAAATTCCGTGGAATTTATCGATTTCATAATCTTCACGTACAAATGCTTTTACCACACGGGATGCGTTTACATTTTCCTGTACGGAATTATTTAAGATATCATATTCATCAAATACTTTGATAAAGTGTGGATGTGCTTTTTTCGCAATAAAGATCAATGTTCCTCCTAGTAATGGAATCACGATCAAAAATAATAATGCTACTTTCACACTGTACTTTAATGTCATTACCCATGATAAAACGATCATGATCGGCGCTCTGGCAAGTAGTCGGATACTCATCATATAGGCCATCTGGATATTTGTAATATCTGTTGTCATACGTGTGACAAGTCCTGATGTTGCAAAGTGGTCGATATTCTTAAATGAGAACTCCTGCACTTTGTAGAATATATCGTGTCTTAAGTTCTTTGCATATCCAGCACCTGCAACGGCTGCCATATTTCCAGCTGAAATCCCGAAAAACAGGGATAACATTGCCATAACAACTAGGATCACTCCTCGCTGGATAATATAATGTAAATCTCCGCTTGTCATTCCGATATCAATGATATTTGCCATCTCCATCGGAATCAAAACTTCCATCAGTACCTCAAGAATTACCAGGATTGGAGCAAGTATGGATTGTTTTTTGTATTCTCGGACTGATTTTAATAGGGTCTTATTCATCTTTCTTTCCTTCCTCCTTGTGTTTTTCTATAAGATTTTGTAATACCTGATATAAAACATGTTTGCATGTTATGACATCTTCCTCAGGAATGCCTTTTTCCATTCTTTTTTCACTAAGCTTAATATCTTCCAAGATTGCCTGTCTTAATCCTTCGGCTTTCTCTGTTGGTACCAGCCGCTTCTTTCTAGCATCTCCTTTGACACTTTCTCTTGTCAGATATCCATTCTTCTCCATCAACTGTACATATCCTGTTACAGTTGATTTGCGGATCTGAAATTCTTCTTCAATGTCTTTTTGATAAAGATCTTTATGCATTGTTTCTAATAAAATAAACTTTAAAATATGTTTCTGCATGATGGTAAGATCAGCCTTGATCACTTTATCAATTGGCTGATTCCTCTTCATCTCATGTGATAACATATGGATCAGTTTTCCCATGTGCATGTTATTGATCTTATCATTTATATCCTGCATTCACTCATCCCTTTCTTTTCAAAATGGTTAGCTTCCTAACTTTTTAGTATTATACAGAGAATAAAAATGAATGTCAATCGTTATTTTATTATCTCTATTATCGTTAACCAAATTTACTCACTATGTTGACAATTGTTTTTTTCCATGCTAAAGTTCAGATTAATAAGATATTTTGAATTTAAACAAAGGAAGGTATATAGCATATGAATTCAGAACAAAATTTAACCCGTGAAGAAGCCATCGCGATCTTAAATACACCTGATGAACAATTAAATGAACTGATCGAACGTGCCGGAGCACTTCGTAAAAAATATAAAGGGAATCATGTAAGCATTCATCTTTTAACAAATGCCAGAAGCGGAAACTGCTCCCAGAACTGTGCTTACTGCGCACAATCCTGTCGTTCCCATGCAGATATTGAAAAATATAAATGGGTCGATGATGAAAAATTATATGGAGATAACACATTTGTCCATGATCATAAACTTTCCCGTCATTGTATCGGATTAAGCGGTATGAAATTCAGCGATGATGAGATTGAAGAACTTGCTTCTAAAATTCGTAAGATGAAAGAAGAGGGTACACATTTATGCTGCTCTATCGGATTTTTAACAAAGAAACAGGCCTTAATGTTAAAAGAAGCTGGATTAGACCGTATCAACCATAACTTAAATACAAGCCGTTCCAATTATCCAAATATCTGCACAACACATACATACGAACAGCGTGTAAACAACATTCATATGTTACAGGACCTTGGATTTGAAATCTGCAGCGGTGGTATCATTGGTATGGGTGAGAGTAAGGAAGATGTTGTTGATATGTTATTGGATCTGAAAGAAATCAATCCAGAAGCACTTCCGATCAACTTCTTAATTCCGATCAAAGGAACACCTCTGCAGGATAGAGATACTTCAAATTTGACACCAGAATACTGCCTGAAAGTATTATGTCTGGCAAGATTACTGGTTCCAACATCTGATATCCGCTGTGCCGCTGGACGTGAAATTTATTTTAAAGGAAGGGAAAAGGAATTATTGACCGTTGTGAATTCTATCTTTGCTTCAGGATATCTGACTGCAGATGGACAGGGAATTCAAGATACGATCAAGACGATCACGGATGCTGGATTTACATGCGAAGTAGACTCTGATTAATTTGTGATTGTTGGTTTGATTCACTGTAGTCTTTCCGTATCTTAGAAAAACGAAATAAAAGAATCGAAGATCCAGACCAGAAATTTTACTCGCCATTTTGACCGGTCGCTGATTCGCAAATTTTCCTTGCATAACTCGCTTCGCTCAGACAATGCACCAAATTTGCTGCGAACCAGTCAAAATGACGGCAAAATTTCAATGGTTCTGGATCTTCGATTCTTTTATTTCGTTTTTCTAAGATACCTAAAGTTTACAGATAATAAATCCAATAAATCAAAACTGAAGGTGTGTATGTTAAACGGTGTTAGTGAATAATTTTTGTACTATGCGTTCTTTACATAAACGCCGTTTTCTTTCACAAATCCCATTTTTTCAAGATAACTTTTATGTCCTTCTGTAACTTTCTTACAGATAAATTTCTTATATCCCTCTTCTGCTAATTTCGCATAAAGGAAACATCCTGCGGAACAGTCTCTGTAGGTTAGTGTTGTGTAGTCAAAGCTGATCTCTAACGCATCTCCTTCTTTCTTTCCCGCTAATACTCCGGCTGGAACCCCCTCGCAGCAGACTATATATATTGTATCTGCTGCTGAAAGCTCCAAGGTGTTCTCTAAGAAGTATTTTTTCATATCTTCTTTATAGTGTTTTATAAAATATGTTAAGTAGGAATCTTCTTTGTCCCCACGAATCATATCATAGTGATTTCCATCTGCTTTACTTAACTTGATCAGATTATAAATATTGATCACTCTTAGTTTTACTACGGATGTCATCAGCATAGAAATGATAACAAAAATGCATCCGATATATCCAAAAATCTCAATCATTAATGCTGTACTCATTTTTTAATTCCTCATTTTCTGAAATTAGTATCCTGCACCATTGTCTGTATTTTTCATGATCTTGATCAAACGGCTCGCTCCAAGACTAATGAATTTTTCTGCATCATCAAAACTTGAAATTCCACCAGCTGCTTTGATCTCTTCTTCTACTTCTTCATATCTTCCGTCTTTCAAAAATCCAATGTTAATGACCATGTCAATCTCAGATGAACCATTTGCGATCGCATTCTTTGTCTCGAACACTTTAACCGCCGTTGTATGGTAACCATTCGGGAAACCGATAACTGTACAAATTGGAAGCTGTCTCTTATACACATCTCCGAGCCCACGAGACGTAGAGGAATC
>ENA-OZFC01001430-OZFC01001430.1-human-gut-metagenome-genome-assembly--contig:-NODE-1430-length-11546-cov-7.766948_pt1 | contig 11546 bp, 8 predicted proteins | sample MGYA00245076_ERZ653625 | MGnify/ENA primary metagenome ERZ653625 (study PRJEB26926, sample SAMN06165169) | human gut metagenome | biome: ENVO:00009003; feature: ENVO:2100002; material: ENVO:00002003... | reverse complement strand
GTCTCGTGGGCTCGGAGATGTGTATAAGAGACAGGTATTTACCATACACACTTGCGAAATGAAGAAAGTAACCCTACTGATTCCGGTCTACAACGAAGAAGCGATGCTCCCTACCCTATATCAGCGCTTGATAGAACTTATCAACCGCAACGGCACTTATGCATGGGAAATCCTATTTATCAATGACGGCAGCAGCGACCGGACGCTCGATGTTATCCGCCAACTCCGACAAACGGACAGCAGGGTAAATTTCGTGAACCTCTCGCGCAACTTCGGCAAGGAAATCGCCATGCTTGCAGGCTTCGACTACACCACCGGAGACTGCTGCGTGGTAATGGATGCCGACCTGCAAGACCCTCCCGAACTTGTGGACCGGATGCTGCAATACTGGGAAGAAGGTTATGATGACATCTACGCCAAACGCCGCAACCGTGGCGAAGAGAGCTGGATGCGCCGCCGGCTGTCACTTGCCTTCTACAGCATCTTACAAAAGATGAGCCGGATAGATATCCTGCCAAACGTAGGAGACTTCCGCCTGCTCGACCGCCGCTGCGTACTGACGTTAAGACACTTGCGAGAACAGGAACGCTATACCAAAGGACTATTCTGCTGGATAGGCTACCGGAAGAAAAGCATAGAATTCGACCGGGGCGACCGCCTTGCCGGACACTCCTCATGGAGTTTCTTCAAACTGCTGAACCTGGCAATCGAAGGAATCACCTCCTCTTCCACCGCTCCCCTGCGCATTGCCACCGTTTGCGGTATCCTCTGTTCCATTTCCAGCTTTATCTACGCCATCTATTTCCTGATAAAGACCATCATATACGGCGACCAGGCCGCCGGTTTCCCCACCCTGATAGTCGTTATTCTGTTCTTGGGCGGCATCCAACTGTTCGCATTGGGCGTTATCGGAGAGTATATCGGACGCATTTTCAAAGAAACCAAAAGACGCCCTGCTTATATCGCATCGGATTACAATGAGAAGAAGTTGGGATATGACGAATAAATTACTGTTGCCCACTAATTTCCGTATGGCTAAAGAGGCGGTTGCTCACTTTTCCGCTTCCGCCACAACTGATAACTGTTGAAAATGTTTTGCCACATATTATATATTAACTAACCTATCAAACTGATTATCATAGAAGAATTCCACCTATTACCAACTGTAGGTAACCAAAGGCTATTACCTGCCCCAAAAAGAAGCAAGGCTTTTGCCTTACAATAGCTTTTTCAGTTCCTCAATGTCCGGCAAAGCGTTACGAAGCCGTTCCGGCATATCTTTAGAAGCACGGTATGTAGCAACTCCCATCGGCTTATTATAATCACGAACAGCAAACTCTACAAAGGTCTGATTCATTTCTCTACAAAGGATTATGCCGATAGAGGGATTCTCGTGCGGCTTTCTGATATATGTATCTAAGGCGGATAGATAAGTATTCAACTGCCCCAAATAAGATGTACGGAATTTCCCGGATTTCAGTTCGACTGCAACTAAGGAATTAAGTTCCCGATTGAAAAAGAGCAAATCAATGAACATTTCTTCTCCTGCAACCTCCATGCGATATTGATTGCCTATAAAACTGAAATCTTGCCCAAAGGTCATGATGAACTTCTTCACATTGGCAACAATCGCCTTTTCTACTATCTTTTCGTCTAAATCCTCCTCCTGTTCATTCAATTCCTCCACATTGATGAAATCAAGTAAGTACTCATCTTTGAATGAACAGACAGCTTTTAGAGCTTGCTTAGTATCGGGCAATGTTTGTGCGAAATTATTAGGTAAAGTTCCCCGATGGTTGTATAGGTCTGCTTTTAAGTAATCCCTTAAAGTGTATTTACTCCAATAGTGAATGGCGCACTCATGTATATAAAACAGCCTTGCTTCCAAAGTCTTAGCTTTGGATATTATTTCGGTATGATGACTAAAGCCGATTGAAAAGAAGTCTGACCAGTTAAATTCATCAGCCAGTGGCTGGCGATTTAGAACAGGTTCCCATTCTTCATAGAAAACTCGCATATTCTTTATATTCGAAACCGAAAATCCCCTTAGCCCCGGCAATTCTTTTTGCAACAGAGAAGATATCTGTTCAATTGCACCCTTCCCCCAAAAGCCTGTACGGGAATTTTCCGACACGTACCGTCCGATGCCGTAATAAAGAGATAACTGTTCCTTGTTCGCCGATGCGGCTGCACGGTACTGGCTGCGTAGGATAGCTTCTTTTATGGCCTTTACTGCTTCTCTATAATTCTGATTTATATTCATTTGCGATTTGTTATATGCGACAAAAATAATGCCGGCGATTTCTTCTTCGCCATACTCATGTTTTTATATTGTTAACGATGGGCAATATAGATATTATTTTTGTTACCCCATAGCATTTGAGTAACAAACTGGTAAGAGAATAAGGGAATTTATAGGCTAAATCAAGAAAACAAGCCAAACAAAAGGAATAATGCAAAAAATACCGCAATTATATATATCAATTGTTTGCATTAATTTACCAACTCTTTCTTTCTCTTTTTCCATAGTTGCCAGCTGTTGAAAATATTTTGCCACAGCACATACGAACCCGGCCCTACGGAAGAGAGCGGATTCAAATAAGTATAGGACATCCAAATGGCAAGCACCGTATTCTTCTGTCCCAGCGCCTGTCCACCACTGATACGGTCATTGTAATGCCCGCCGATTCTCTTACCTAAATAGAATTGGACACAGCAGGCTGCCAAACCTGCTAAAGCAATCAGGACTTCCACAAACACCGGAGCATCACTGTTCGCCAACGAACGCACCGTCTGCCCCGATACAATGGCAAGCGCCACCGCCCATAAGTAAAAAGCAGCATCGTGAAATTCCAATAAGCATCTATGCACTTTCTTGACAAACACCCGCAGAAACCAGGCCATGAAGAAAGGCAGAAGCAACAGCGGAAACACCTTACTCAGTATTTTCAAGAAAGCCGCAAAAAAAGTAACATCCGCATGAGGTTCAACCCAAGGAAATACCAACGGAACAACCACCGCGGCCAAAAGATTAGACAACAACGTATACGTGGTAAGACTCGACGCACTTCCGCCCAGCTTACCGGTAATGACCGCAGCAGCGGTAGCCGTAGGACAAATAAGACATACCATAGCCCCTTCAAAAACTTCCCGATACATCTCCTCCATCGGACAGCACACCAGCAAAGCCGCCACAACCAGGCACGCCACCGTCTGAAACAGCAACAGCCAGCCATGCCACCCTTTCGGTTTCAAATCACGCACTTCTACCTTACAGAAGGTTAGCAGCAATTGGGCAAAAATCAAAGCCGGAGTCAGGAGAGCCACCAACCCGTTCAAACAAGGTCTCACCGGTGCAAACCAGGGAATTTTCGCAAAGAAGAAATATCCGGCCGTACCGGCAAGCATCGCCAAAGGCAATGTCCAATTCTTTATAAGACGAAGAAGCATACCTGTATCTACCAATTAATATTTGTGCGCAAAGTTACAGATATTATCAACAAATAGACTCATCGCAGAAAATAAAAGGGAAAAAAGAGAAGCATTGACACAGAACGTAGTATTTTTAATTCGTTAGACAGTCGTCGCCCTTTCGTTAGACCCGGGTCATCCGTTCGTTCAACCAAGGTCTAACGAACGGATGACCCGGGTCTAACGAATTATGCACAGCCAACCGCCAAACAGAAGCAAGTATAGAAAACATGTAAATTTTGCAAATGCAAAGACTAAATCTCCCTAAAAAGAAGCTGTTACGAATAAAACTTGAAAGCAAAGTGTGAGTTTTCTATAAAATTACATTACTTTTGCAGGGCGATAATAGACCTTTGCGCTATCTTTGCAACGATATTTTAATATGAAACGATACAGACAACATATCTTATATATAAGCCTTTGCCTGGGACTGCTCATTGCGCCTTTTTGTTGCAGCAATATCGGGGCGAAGGATTTTGTTGTCGTCATCGACGCCGGACACGGCGGACACGACCCCGGCGCCATCGGCAGAATCTCCAAAGAAAAGAACATAAACCTGAATGTCGCACTCAAGCTCGGCAAGCAGATACAAAAGAACTGCCCGGACGTAAAAGTCGTATATACCCGTACGCGGGATGTCTTTATTCCCCTAAACCGACGCGCGGAAATAGCCAACGATGCCAAAGCGGATTTGTTCATCTCGATCCATACCAATGCGCTTGCCAATAACCGGACCGCCAAAGGCGCATCCACCTGGACGTTAGGTCTTGCCAAATCGGATGCCAACCTTGAAGTTGCCAAGCGGGAAAACTCGGTCATTCTTTACGAAAGCGACTATAAGACCCGCTATGCAGGATTTAATCCCAATTCCGCCGAGTCCTACATTATCTTCGAGTTCATGCAGGATAAATATATGTCGCAAAGCGTACATCTGGCATCACTTGTACAAAAGCATTTCCGCAACACCTGCCGCCGGGTAGACCGGGGCGTGCACCAGGCCGGTTTTCTGGTATTGAAAGCCAGTGCCATGCCCAGTATTCTGGTAGAGCTCGGCTTTATCTCCACACCCGAAGAAGAACGGTATCTAAACACGGACGCAGGCACCAATACTCTTGCCAACGGCATCTTCCGCGCTTTCCTCACTTATAAGCGCGAACAGGAAATCCGGTTGAACGGAAGCAGCCAGACCATTCTGCCGGAAGACCTGCCACAACCGGAAGAGAAAACGCCCGCTCCTGCCGATGCCACACCCGAGACAGAGAAAAAGGCGACCGTCCAAAACAACAAACCGGCACCCCAGCCTTCGGAAAAAGCAACCGTTGCGCAGACAGAGGACAAAGCCCCTGTGTTCAAGATACAGATACTCACCTCTTCCCGTCCGCTGGCCAAGAACGACAAGCGGCTGAAAGGTTTGAAAAATGTGGATTATTATAAGGAAGGCGGCCTGTACAAATACACCTATGGCGCATCTTCCGATTACAATAAGGTGCTACGCACCAAACGTTCAATTACGGCAAAATTCAAGGATGCTTTCATCATAGCCTTTAAGAACGGCAGGAAAGTAAACGTAAATACTGCCATCAGAGAATTTAAAAACAAAAGAAATAAATAAAATACATCATGAAGTATATTACCAAAGAAGTCAGAATTGGAATCGCAGGCATAGCAGCGCTTTGCATATTAGTATATGGTATCAACTATCTAAAAGGCATTCACATGTTCAAGCCTTCCAGTTATTTCTATGTCAAGTTCCATAATGTCAACGGACTCACCAAATCAAGTCCGGTCTTTGCCGACGGTTTCCGCGTAGGTATCGTACGCGACCTCTATTACGATTATACCCAACCCGGAAAAGTGGTTGCCGAAATAGATGTCAACACCGACCTCCGCATTCCCAAAGGCAGTACGGCGGAGCTGGCCACGGAAATGTTAGGCGGCGTCAAGATGAATCTTCTTCTTGCCAACAATCCCCGCGAGAAGTATCAGGTCGGAGATACGATTCCCGGCACTCTCAACAACGGAATGATGGAGAAAGTGGCTACCATGATGCCGCAACTGGAAAAGATGCTGCCCAAACTGGATTCTATCCTCGGCTCTTTAAATACGGTATTGGCAGACCCCGCCATACCTGCCACCCTGCACAATGTGCAGAACCTGACCGCCAACCTGGCCGTAACCAGCGGACAACTGCAAACATTGATGAATAAAGACATTCCGCAGCTCACAGGAAAGCTGAACACCATCGGAGATAACTTTGTTCTGATTTCCAACAACCTGAAAGAGATAGACTACGCAACAGCCATGCAAAGCATAGACTCAACGCTGGCCAACGTGAAGATGCTTACAGACAAATTAAACCGTAAGGACAATACAGTAGGATTGTTGCTGAACGACCCGTCGCTTTACAACAATCTGAATGCCACCACGGCAAACGCAGCGAGCTTGTTGGAAGACTTGAAATCGCATCCGAAACGCTACGTCCATTTCTCTTTGTTCGGCAAGAAAGATAAGTAGAATTTCCTCTTAAATAGATTTCGTCTAAATAAGAAGGCTCATTTGTTATTGGGAAAGAAATCCCTTGATAAGTCTACGTATAAAGGTAAAAAAGAGGTTTATACTCATGCCGTTTCCAATGGATGCAGCAGCTTGTGTATAGGCTATAATACACTACATTACAAGCTGTTACATAAAAGCAAGACTTCCGGCAAAGGCATAGGTTTCATACACTCCGATAAGTAGCTGAAAGTAAAGAGATTATTGTTTTCCTGAGAAATGCAAGAAAAGAGAGATTTGTTTTTTTCAAATAAGATTGCCAATTTTGCAAACGTAGAAGTTTTGCTTAATTAATAAATGTATTAGTAACCGTTATGAGTGGACAGGATCATGTCGGATTGTGGAACCGCTGTCTTGAAATCATCAGAGACAATGTTCCGGAACAGACATATAAAACTTGGTTTCTCCCCATCGTTCCCTTAAAATATGAGGATAAAACGCTCGTTGTACAAGTTCCCAGCCAGTTCTTTTACGAATTTCTGGAGGATAAATTTGTAGACTTGTTGCGTAAGACCCTTTATAAGGTAATCGGAGAGGGAACAAAGTTGATGTATAATGTTATGGTGGACAAAAGTTCACGGCCTGAAAAGACCGTCAACTACGAGTCGACCCACCGTACTATTATGCCACAAAAGCAAACGATAGATAAAGCTATTCCACAGATACCTGTTCCCGATTTGGATCCGCATCTGAATCCGGAATACAATTTCGACACGTTCATTGAAGGATATAGCAATAAACTCTCTCGTAGTGTTGCAGAAGCAGTGGCGCTCAATCCGGCTAAGACCATATTCAATCCGCTATTTTTGTATGGAGCATCAGGTGTGGGAAAAACTCACCTTGCCAATGCCATCGGTACAAAAATCAAGGAATTATATCCGGAGAAACGCGTATTGTACGTATCTGCGCATTTATTCCAAGTACAATACACCGACTCTGTACGTAACAATACGACCAACGATTTCATCAACTTCTACCAGACTATTGACATATTGATTATTGACGATATTCAGGAATTTGCAGGCGTTACCAAAACGCAGAACACATTCTTCCATATCTTCAACCACCTGCATCAAAACGGCAAACAGCTTATTCTCACTTCAGACCGGGCTCCCGTACTGCTTCAAGGTATGGAAGAACGCTTGATTACACGTTTCAAATGGGGAATGGTGGCGGAACTGGAAAAGCCCACGGTAGAATTGCGCAAAAATATCCTGCGCAATAAGATACATCGTGACGGTTTACAATTTCCGCCGGAAGTAATTGATTATATAGCGGAGAATGTAGGTAACAGCGTGCGCGACCTGGAAGGCATTGTCATCTCCATCATGGCCCATTCTACGATATACAACAAGGAAATCGACCTGGAGTTGGCGCAACGCATCGTACGCAAAGTCGTGAACTGCGAAAGCAAAGCCATAACCATTGACGACATTATCACTACCGTATGCAAACACTTTGGTTTGGAAAATGCCGCCATACATACAAAATCGCGTAAACGCGAAGTGGTGCAAGCCCGTCAGATAGCCATGTATTTAGCCAAAAAACATACAGATTTCTCTACAGCCAAGATAGGTACGCTGATCGGAAATAAAGACCATGCCACCGTACTGCATGCCTGCAAAACAATCAAGCAACTGAAAGAGGTGGACAAATCATTCCGCGCTGAAATCGAAGAAATTCAGACCGCCTTGAAAAAGGTATAAGGTACGGAATAAAAGTATAAGGTATGAGGTATAAAGTCATCATCATGCAAAAAACAGCATGGATACGCTTTATACCTCATACGTTATACTCAAATTAAAATCCCTGTTGTTTCATTACTTTCCAAAGGTTCTCGGACATAGCCTCGCTGTCTTTCTTTGTATAGCGTACATCCGTAAAGACCTGAGCCAATGTTTCTTTATTATTTTCTGCGATAAACTGCTTATTCTCAGGCAAAGATTCCTTATAGGCATACAGACGGTCGATATCCTCAGGAGTATAATCATGATAAGTTTCTTCATGGACAATGGCCTCCAAAGGCAGGCGGTCTACCTGTGCAGGAGTCTCTGCCGGCCAGCCTACGGTAACGGTAGTGATAGGGAAGACCAATTCGGGCAACTCCAATGCCTCAATAATCATTTGGGGGTTGTAGGTGGTAGTACCCAGATAGCAGATGCCCAAACCTTTTTCTTCAGCTGCCACACAGAATGTTTGCGCAACCAACAAAGCATCCACGGCTCCGGTAACAAACCATTCAAAATTGTTATATCCCGGTTCTGCCTTCCGCTGCTCGCACCATTTGCTAAAACGGCGCAAGTCGATGCAAAAAGTAAGGACTGCCGGCGCCGTCTTCACCATAGGCTGATTGAAATGCGCCGGTGCCAACCGGGCTTTCCGGTCAGCGTCACGGGTTACAATTACGCTATACACCTGCATGTTTCCAACCGTAGAAGCACGGAAAGAGGTTTCAAGCAAATCATTTAACAAATCAGAAGAAATATCTTTCTGCTGATACTTACGGATTGTTCTCCTTTGTTTTAGACTTTCCATTCTTTCTTTTTTCTGCAAATATATGAAAAGAAACACAGAATATCATCCAATAGTTTAGAATATGTGCAGGCATGTTTTCTAAAAAGGACAAACTCTCCGAACAGCATTCTTTATAGAATTTTCTTTTTAGAAAACTTTTTGTTAATTTACAAAAAGCCATTTTATTATAAACCAACAAATTAACCGATTAAAACTGAAAACTAACAACCGGTTAATAAAAACATCAATTTTTATTTTGCCATAACAAAAAACATTCATAGATTTGCAGCCACATTTGTTAGCAATAAGTACAACTTCTACACTTTTACTTATTCATAATTAAATCTAAGAGTTATCGCATCGTGGAAAAGAAAGTTTATTCTTATGACGAAGCCTACGAAGAATCTTTACGATACTTCCAAGGCGACGAACTGGCTGCAAGGGTTTGGGTGAACAAATACGCAGTCAAAGATTCTTTCGGAAATATTTACGAAAAATCTCCGGAAGACATGCATTGGAGAATAGCCAATGAAGTAGCCCGCATCGAAGCCAAGTACCCCAACGCACTGACTTCCGAAGAACTCTTCGGCTTGTTGGACCACTTCAAATACATCGTTCCGCAAGGCAGCCCGATGACCGGAATCGGAAACAACTACCAGGTAGCTTCCCTTTCCAACTGTTTTGTGATAGGTGTGGATGGCGAGGCCGACTCATACGGTGCAATCTTCAAGATTGATGAAGAGCAGGTACAACTGATGAAACGCCGCGGCGGTGTAGGACACGACTTGTCACACATCCGCCCGAAAGGTTCTCCGGTAAAAAACTCCGCCCTGACATCAACCGGACTGGTTCCCTTCATGGAACGCTACTCCAACTCCACCCGTGAAGTAGCCCAAGACGGCCGCCGGGGTGCGCTGATGTTAAGCGTATCCATCAAGCATCCGGATTCGGAAGCCTTTATAGATGCAAAAATGACAGAAGGTAAAGTTACGGGGGCCAATGTATCCGTCAAGCTGACCGACGCATTTATGCAGGCAGCCATCGACGGCAAGCCATTCGTACAGCAATATCCCATTGACGCGGACGAACCTCTGTTCAAGAAAGAAATCAGCGCCACCGATTTGTGGAAAAAAATCGTACACAACGCATGGAAGTCCGCCGAGCCCGGCGTACTCTTCTGGGACACCATATTAAGAGAGTCCGTACCCGATTGCTACGCGGATCTGGGTTACCGTACCGTGTCCACCAACCCCTGCGGTGAAATTCCCTTGTGTCCCTACGACTCCTGCCGTTTGCTGGCCATTAACCTATATTCATATGTAGTCAATCCGTTCAAACCGGATGCCTACTTCGATTTCGATTTGTTCAAGAAGCACGTAGCACTCGCCCAGCGCATCATGGACGACATCATCGACCTGGAACTTGAGAAGATAGAACGTATCATGGCCAAAATTGACTCCGATCCGGAAAACGAAGATGTAAAGCATACCGAAAGCGTTTTGTGGCAGAAAATCTACAAAAAGAGCGGACAAGGCCGCCGCACCGGCGTAGGCATCACTGCCGAAGGCGACATGCTTGCAGCATTGGGACTGCGTTACGGCACTGAAGAGGCTACCGAATTTGCAGAGAAAGTACACCAGACCGTAGCACTGAGCGCATACCGCTCTTCTGTGGAAATGGCTAAAGAACGCGGCGCTTTCGAAGTATACGACAGCGAACGCGAAAAGAACAACCCGTTCATCAACCGCCTGCGCGAAGCAGACCCGGAGCTATACGAGGAAATGAAGAAATACGGCCGCCGCAACATTGCCTGTCTCACCATCGCACCGACAGGCACGACAAGCCTGATGACGCAAACCACTTCCGGCATCGAACCCGTATTCCTGCCGGTATACAAGCGACGTCGCAAAGTCAATCCGAATGACGCCAACGTACATGTGGATTTCGTGGATGAAACCGGAGACGCATTCGAGGAATACATCGTATTCCATCCCAAGTTCGTCACCTGGATGCAAGCGCAAGGATACGATCCTGCCAAGCACTACACCCAGGACGAGGTAGATGCGCTGGTACAGAAGTCACCTTATTATAAAGCAACTTCCAATGATGTGGACTGGCTGATGAAAGTAAAGATGCAGGGACGTATCCAGAAATGGGTAGACCACTCCATCAGCGTTACCATCAACCTGCCGAACGATGTAGACGAGGAACTGGTGAACCGTCTCTATGTAGAAGCGTGGAAATCGGGATGCAAAGGCTGTACGGTATACCGCGACGGCTCACGTTCGGGCGTGCTTATCTCCACCAAAAAAGACAAAAAAGAGGAGCTGCCCCCGTGCAAACCGCCTACGGTTGTCGAAACCCGCCCGAAAGTGCTTGAAGCAGACGTTGTACGTTTCCAGAACAATAAGGAGAAATGGGTGGCATTCGTCGGTTTGCTCGACGGATATCCTTATGAAATATTTACCGGTCTTCAGGACGATGATGAAGGAATCATCCTTCCGAAGAACGTTTCAACAGGACACATCATCAAGAACGTTGACGAAAACGGCAACAAGCGTTACGACTTCCAGTTCGAGAACAAGCGCGGCTACAAGGTAACCATCGAGGGACTGTCCGAGAAGTTCAACAAAGAATACTGGAACTATGCCAAACTCATCTCCGGCGTACTGCGTTACCGCATGCCTATCGAGCAGGTAATGAAGCTGGTAAGCTCACTGCAACTGGACAGCGAGAATATCAATACCTGGAAAAACGGCGTGGAACGTGCCTTGAAAAAATACGTTACGGACGGCACCGCAGCCAAAGGTCAGAAATGCCCGAATTGCGGCAACGAGACACTGGTTTATCAGGAAGGCTGCCTTATCTGCACCACCTGCGGTACATCCCGTTGCGGATAAGATTCAGGCAAGCACAAACGTTTGCATAGGAATTTAAATGAGATAGCCGGCAATAGCTGCATGATTATGAGGAATAATTTCTATACTTGCATAATCATTGCAGCTATT
>ENA-OZFC01001428-OZFC01001428.1-human-gut-metagenome-genome-assembly--contig:-NODE-1428-length-11564-cov-7.445304_pt1 | contig 11564 bp, 7 predicted proteins | sample MGYA00245076_ERZ653625 | MGnify/ENA primary metagenome ERZ653625 (study PRJEB26926, sample SAMN06165169) | human gut metagenome | biome: ENVO:00009003; feature: ENVO:2100002; material: ENVO:00002003... | reverse complement strand
GAGATTCCTCTACGTCTCGTGGGCTCGGAGATGTGTATAAGAGACAGGATGAAGATTATCAGGATGCCATTCATAATATGATATGCAATGAGAATGTTAATGCAGAATATGCGGTGTCAATAACAGGAGATAATTTTGCTGACATGTTTGCTAATATGGATGATGATTACATGAGGGCACGTTCAGCGGATGTAAAGGATATATCTAATCGTCTGGTGAGTAATTTGAGCGGTGAAGAGCAGCCTGACTGGGAAAACACAGAGCCATCAATTATTGTGGCAGATGATTTGACACCGAGTGAAACTGTACAGATGGATAAGAATAAGATTTTAGCATTTGTGCTTGTACATGGTTCGGCTAATTCCCATACAGCAATTCTTGCAAGAATGATGAATATTCCAGCATTAATTGGTGTACCAATTGAGTTAGAGTCCTTACACAATGGAGTTAATGCAATTGTAGACGGTCAGGATGGAATTTTCTACCTGAATCCGGATGAGAATCAGATAGCACAGGCTAAGGAAGCCCAGCAGAAGGAACAGGAACAGAAAAAGCTGCTTGCTAATTATAAAGGAAGAGAGTCCGTCACAAAGAGTGGCAGAAAGATTAACCTTTATGCGAACATTGGAAATGTATCTGATGTTGCTTATGTATTAGAAAATGATGCTGAAGGAATAGGATTATTCAGAAGTGAGTTTCTGTATCTTGGAAGAGATGAACTTCCGGACGAAACAGAACAGTTTAATGCATATCGTCAGGTATTACAGATGATGGCTGATAAAAAAGTAGTTATTCGTACACTTGATATTGGAGCAGATAAAAAAGCAGATTATCTTGGACTTGGCAAGGAGGATAATCCTGCGCTGGGTTATCGTGCCATAAGAATATGTCTGGAACAGCCGGATATATTCAAAACACAGTTGAGAGCATTATTAAGAGCTGCTAAATATGGTAATTTATCTATAATGTATCCAATGATTATTTCTGTAGAAGAAGTTGTAAGTATTAAGAAGATTGTTGCTGAGGTGGCAGAGGAACTGGAGAATGAGAATATTCCATATGAGATTCCAGAGCAGGGAATTATGATAGAGACACCGGCGGCAGTTATGCTAAGTGAGGAACTGGCAGAGCTTGTAGATTTCTTTAGTATAGGTACCAATGACCTTACACAGTATACACTTGCAATTGACAGGCAGAATAACAGACTGGACAGATTTTATAATCCGCATCACGAGGCAGTTCTCAGGATGATTGAGATGACCGTACAGGGTGCACATAAGCATGGTAAATGGGTAGGAATCTGCGGAGAACTTGGAGCAGATACTACTCTTACAGAGAGATTTATTAAGATGGGGATAGATGAGCTTAGTGTATCGCCATCAATGGTACTTGGTGTTCGTAGCAGAATATGTGAAATGGAGTGATAAGTGATGAAAATATATAAAGCAAAAGATTATGCTGATATGAGCAGAAAGGCAGCTAATATTATATCAGCACAGATTATTATGAAGCCGGAATGTGTACTTGGACTTGCGACCGGTTCAACGCCGATTGGGTTATATAAGCAGTTAGTAGAATGGTATAAAAAAGGTGACTTGGATTTTTCAGCAGTTAAGACTGTTAATCTTGATGAGTATAAGGGACTCAGTCAGGACAATGATCAGAGTTATTATTATTTTATGCATAAGAATTTATTTGATAATGTGAATATATCAGATGATAATACTCATATTCCTAATGGAATGGAACAGGATTCGGAAAAAGAATGTAACAGATATTCTGAACTGATTAAGTCTCTTGGTGGTATTGATTTACAACTTCTTGGAATAGGTCATAATGGACATATAGGATTTAATGAACCATCAGATTCATTTGAAAAACAGGTTCATTGTGTTGATTTAACAGAATCTACAATAGAAGCTAATAAGAGGTTTTTTGAATCAGCAGAAGATGTTCCAAGACAGGCATACACAATGGGAATCAAGACAATAATGCAGGCAAAGAAGATTCTGGTTGTTGCAAGTGGAGAAGATAAAGCACAGATTGTGAAAGAAGCCTTTTTTGGACATATTACACCATATGTTCCTGCATCAGTTCTGCAGCTGCATAATGATGTAACACTGGTAGCAGATGAAGCAGCTCTTAGTAAGATTTATTAAAGCATATTAACTTGGTGAATAGAAAGTTGTGAAGATATGATTATAAAGAATGCTGATGTTTATACACAGGATAATGTATTTGTTAAGGGAGATGTCGTTGTAGATAACGGCACATTCACCAAAGTGCTGGAAGCCCCTGATTATGTTGACAATGAAGTTGTAGATGCTACAGGATTTAAGATGATTCCAGGACTTGTTGACATTCATTTTCATGGATGCAAGGGCGCAGATATGTGTGATGGAACTAAAGAGGCACTTGATATAATTTCCCGGTATGAGGCTTCTGTCGGAGTGACGAGTATATGTCCGGCAACCATGACGATAGCTAAGGAAGAACTCGTTGAAGTTATGAAGAATGCCGGAGAGTATTTATATAATGGTGGAGCCCATCTGGTAGGAATTAATATGGAGGGACCTTTTATAAGTCCACAAAAAAAGGGTGCACAGGCAGCAGAGAATATTATGCATTGTAATTATGAGTATTTCTGTGAACTCCAGAAAGCTGCACATGATTTAATAAAGATTGTTGATATTGCACCAGAAGAGCCGGGTGCGATGAATTTCATAGATAAAGTAAAAGATAATGTTGTGGTGTCGATTGCTCATACAGCAGCGGATTATGATACTGCGATGGAGGCAATTCAACATGGTGCAACTCATGCAACACATTTATACAATGCAATGCCCCCTATGAATCATAGAAAGCCTGGTGTTATAGGTGCAATAAGAGATTCATATCAATGTCATGCAGAACTGATATGTGATGGAGTTCATATTCATCCATCAGTAATACGGGCAACATTTGCCATGTTGGGTGCGGGACGCATAATACTAATCAGTGACAGCATGAGAGCAACAGGATTAGAGGATGGCGAATATACTCTTGGAGGACAGCCTGTAGTGGTAAAAGGTAATATGGCAACATTACATGATGGAACAATTGCCGGTTCAGCAACTAATTTAATGGATTGTCTTCGATATGTCGTTAAAAAAGCAGGGATTTCATTAGAAACAGCTGTTATGTGTGCAACAGAGAATCCGGCAAAGGAAATTGGTATATATGATAAAGTCGGAAGTATTTCTGTAGGAAAACAAGCAGATTTCGTGCTTATTGATGAGGAATTGAATATTAAGAGAGTATATATTGATGGAAAGGAGATAATATGCTAGGTTTTTTCAAAGGAAAGTCAAAGGATAATATTATTTATTCTCCATGTAAAGGAAAAGTGGTGCCAATTACTGAAGTTTCAGATCCAACATTTTCAGAAAAGGTTCTTGGAGATGGATTTGCAGTAATCCCTTCTGAAGGAAAGATATATGCTCCGGCAGATGGTGAGATTTCAATGGTGTTTGATACTCTTCATGCTGTGACAATGACAACCAGTCAGGGAACAGAATTACTGATACATATTGGGCTGGATACGGTAACGCTCAAGGGAGAACCATTTATTTCACATGTTTCAGGTGGTCAGCAGGTAAAAAAGGGTGATTTACTTTTAGAGGCTGATCTTGAAAAAATAAAGTCGGCAGGATTGGATACGATTACACCAGTCCTTATATGCAATACCGACGATTATAATAAAATTAATCTAATAAAGGAGGGTGAGGTATCTATTGATGATGAAGTTCTGAAAATATCATAATTACTCAGGATTTCACAATGCGCGTGATTGGGATAACCCCGATTAATAATGATTTAAAGGAGGAGAAAAGTATGAAATTTCTTCAAAAACTGGGAAAAGCGTTAATGCTTCCTGTGGCAGTACTGCCTATATGTGGTATCCTTATGGGTATCGGTTATATGCTGTGTCCAGAAGCTATGCAGGGTGGAGATATTCAGGGCGCAGCTGATATGATTGGTCTGTTTCTTGTAAAAGCTGGTGGAGCTTTAATTGATAACATGGCAATCCTTTTTGTAATTGGTGTCGGTGTAGGTATGTCAGATAAAAATGATGGTACCGGAGGAATTGCGGCACTTGCTTCGTGGCTTATGATGACAACACTTCTTTCTACAAAGTTTGTTACAGTAATTATACCTTCTATAGCAGACAGTGCAACTAAAACTCTTGCATTTAACAAGATTGAGAATCCATTTATTGGTATTCTTGCTGGTATAATCGGTGCTATGTGTTATAACAAGTTTAAAGATACAAAATTACCAAACTGGTTATCTTTCTTTAGTGGAAAACGATGCGTAGCAATTGTTTCAGGAGTAGTATCAATTCTTGTATCTGTTGTGTTATTATTTGTATGGCCATTACTGTTCAGCGCATTAGTAAGCGTTGGTAAGGCAATTGTAAAGCTTGATATTGTTGGTGCAGGTATCTATGCATTCTTGAACAGATTGTTAATTCCTACCGGATTACATCATGCGTTGAACAACGTATTCTGGTTTGATACTATCGGACTTGGAGATTTACAGCACTTCTGGGCAGGACAAACATCAAGTGATGTTTCATGGAGTCTTGGAATGTATATGTCAGGCTTCTTCCCATGTATGATGTTTGGTGTTCCTGGTGCAGCTTTAGCTATGATTAAATGTGCAAAGCCAGCTAAGAAAAAAGTAGCTATAGGACTTGTTGCTTCTGCAGCATTATGTGCATTTATCTGTGGTGTTACAGAACCATTTGAATTTGGTTTCATGTTCCTTGCTCCTGGACTCTATGTTATCTATGCACTTCTTTATGGTATATTTACAATGATTACAGTTGCATTAGGCTTCAGAGCAGGATTTAGTTTCTCAGCAGGTGCTACTGACCTGTTATTCTCATCATCTCTTCCGGCAGCACAGAAGACATGGTTGATAATTCCTCTTGGTATAGCAGCATTCTTCGTATTCTATTTTGTATTCTTATTTGCCATTAAGAAATGGGATTTAAAGACTCCTGGCAGAGAAGATGATGATATAGAAGCAGAAAAGAAAGTTGAACTTGCAAGTGACGATTATACAGCAATTGCAAAGACAATTCTTGAAGGCTGTGGCGGAAAAGAGAATATTGCAAGCATAGATAATTGTATTACAAGACTGAGACTTGAAGTAAAGGATATTACACTTGTTAATGATAAGGTTATTAAATCAGCTGGTGTTGCTGGTGTTATGAAACCTGGAAAGACATCTGTACAGGTTATTATAGGAACTAAGGTACAGTTTGTTGCAGATGCATTTTCTAAGCTTTGTGAATAATTAAAATGTAAAAATAAACATAATATAAAAATCCCCGGTAAGACTGGCAGAACTGCAGCTTACCGTGGATTTTTTCATGTATTACTTTACCATGCTTAAAAATTCTTCATCAGATATCTTAGAATTCATTACAGCATTCTTAATTGCGGCGGACATAACGCGAGCAGCAAGTGTTCCTGCAAAGTTGATATCAACACGTACAGCTTCGCTGTCGCCTCGTTTTGCAGTGCTTGCAGCATAGATTGTATCTCCGTCTGCCATTGTGCCGACTGGATTAATACAGCGTGCATACGCATTTCTTGTCATAGATGCAATCTTGTTAAGTTCAGCCTTGTTAAATGCAGCATTGGTTATAACTGCACCGATTGTTGTGTTGCCTGTGAACATATCGCGAGGTGCCATGAACTGATAGAGTGCTTCTTCACAGCTTATATACTCTGTTCTGTCAGCGTTCTTAAGTCCGGCAAGCTTTTTACCGGTTTCATAATCTGATATATCTCCAAGTGCATTTACAACAACAATTGCTGTCATTATAAATGTGCCAGCTTTCACTGAATATATTCCAAGTCCTGACTTTTCAGCCTGCTTCATTCCCATAATCTTGCCGACAGTCGCACCTGTTCCGGCACCGATACAGCCCTGAATGGGTTCGCTGCTATCCGAATTGGCAGCGGTGGAAGCATCAGTATTGACAACACCGGCCTTCATAAGTGCCTGCATGCAGGCTTCGTAACCCATTGCACTGTCTGGGCGTACTTTAGAGCTTCCATATCCAAGATCAAATATGCAAGACTGACATACAAGCGGAACAAGTGAAACGCCTGTGTTATATCCTATACCATGTTCTTCAAGACATGTCATAACTCCGTCAGATGCGGCAAGACCGTATGCTGAACCACCTGACAGCACGATGGCATTAATCGGATTGTCAGCAGTCATAGGCATAGTAAGAGGTGTTTCTCTTGATGCCGGACCGCCGCCGCTTATGTCACAGCCTGCTGTTGCTCCGTCCGGGAAATATATAACAGTTACACCAGTGCCAGCTTCCTTATTGGAAGCATGACCTAATCTAAAATCATTAATATCATTAACTGAAATCTCTGTAAACAAAACTAATCCTCCGTTGATTAATGTCCGATTTGTTCAATCAAAGTGACTGGTTAATTCTGGTTAAGCTTAAGTGCAGCATATAATGCACGGGAAACCACACTGGCAACAATAAAGCAGATACCTGCCTCAATAAGTCCCTGAACACCAACAAATAATACTACGAATATAAGTGGGTTCTTAGCTCCGAGTGCAGTAACGAAGGCCTGTACATAATCTGTATTATAGAAGAAGAGAACAAGTGAACTCATGAATAATAAAGTATTAAGTAAAGGACAGCAAAGACTTGCTATATAATAAGAAAATTTCTTAACTCCCTTAATACTGTGAAGTCCCTTGAATATAAGTCCTGTAAGGAAGCCTTCAAGAGTTCTTGTTACTACTGTTGTTACAAATGTACCAAATGGATTAATTCCGAGAAGAACAGTTCCCATTGCGCCTCCAACGAAGCACTGATAAAAGCTTGTAAGTCCAAATGCCAGACCACAGATTAAACCGCCGACAGGTCCTAAGATGATAGCACCTACAGCTACAGGAACAGTTAAAAGGGTGATAGAAAGTCCAGGGGTACGGATGTAGCCTAATGGGGTCAGTGACATAACGAGTATGACCGCAACCATAAGTGCCAGCTCCACCATGTACTTAGTGTTGAACTTCGATGCAGAAGTCCGAGTTGCATTAATAGTATTCATATTGTCTCCTTTGCGGAAAGGTATGCAGCCCTTCCGGCTTGTTAAGATACATCTCCGAAAAATGGATGACGTTCGCGCGTATAATAACATATATATTGTTATAATTCAAACATTCTTTATAAATTATTTATAAAAATACATTTGACATTAATTTACTATGATGGAAATCAGTGTTATTATAAGAAACGCTTATTTATTATTGAAAGCAGATTTTTTGAAAATATTTATCAATAAAGATGGGAGAGTGTTTATGAGCAGAATTATTAAAAATGTGCTGCCATACTGGAAGTCGATAGTGCTGGTATTTGCACTGCTTATTATTCAGGCGGTGTGTGACTTGTCGCTTCCTGCGTATACTTCAGATATCATTGATACAGGTATACAGAATGGGGGCATAGAGCATACTGTGCCAGAAAAGATTACTAAGGAAGAATTTGACACTGCGAAGCTTTTTATGACAGAGGAAGAAGTACAGCTGTGGGAACAGTCATATTCTTATAATGAAAATGATAATGTCTATGAATTAAGTGTCAAAGGTTCTAAGAATAAGACTGATTTAGATGACACACTTTTTACAGCACTTATAATTAACAACCAGATGTCTTCAGTGACTGAAAGTGCATTCAAGAGCCGTATGGCAGAGCAGATGCATGTAAGTGAGGAGCAGCTGTCCAATGTTTCAGTAGAAGATATTGGAAAGTCTATGGGCGTGGAGCTTACTACATTTACACAGATGATGGAAGATGCAGATGGCAATGAAGTTGAAACTACATGCGTAGATATGAGACAGATAGTGAAGGCAATGTATAGTGCAGGGGCTATGAGTAAGGACGATATCCTTTCTATGCGAAGTGAATTCCAGAAGACTATTGATACTATGGGAAAAACTCTTGTTTCGTCTATGGGCGTTGCTTATGCAAAGAGCATGGATGACAAGGCAGGAATGGACATGGATTCTATCCAGACTAAGTATCTGTGGGCAGCTGGTCTTAAGATGGTTGCCATGGCACTTCTTATGGCGGTTACTTCTGTATGTATAGGCTTCCTTGCATCAAGAGTTGGTGCAGGCGTTGCAAGAGATATGAGAGGAAAACTGTATTCTAATGTCATGGGATTCTCTAATGCTGAGATGGACAAATTCTCCACAGCGTCACTTATCACAAGGACAACTAATGATGTACAGCAGGTTCAGATGGTTACGGTTATTATGCTGAGAATGATTCTGTATGCACCAATTCTTGGTGTTGGAGGAATTATAAAGGTTGTTGGAACGGGAGCCGGCATGGGCTGGGTTATAGTTATGGCTGTTGTGGTTATCATTGCATTTGTAATGCTTCTTATGGTAATTGCGATGCCTAAGTTCAAGCTTATGCAGAAGCTGGTTGATAATGTCAATCTTGTATCCAGAGAGATTCTTACGGGTCTTTCTGTAATAAGAGCCTTTGGAAGAGAGAAGAAGGAAGAGGAAAGATTTGACGAAGCTAATAAAAAGCTTACTAATACAATGCTCTTTACTAACAGAACAATGACATTCATGATGCCAAGCATGATGCTTATTATGAATGGTTTATCAGTTCTTATCGTGTGGGTTGCCGCACACAGAATTGATGCCGGAGTTATGCAGGTAGGTTCTATGACTGCATTTATAACATATTCGATGCTTATAGTTATGTCATTCCTTATGCTTACAATGATGTCTGTAATGCTCCCAAGAGCGATGGTTGCAGCTGACCGTATAGATGAAGTTATTAATACACATTCTTCAATAGAAGACTCTGAGAATCCTGAGACAATTGAGTCTGCAAAGGGTGTAGTTGAGTTTAATCATGTTAATTTCATGTATCCGGGTGCTAAAGCAAACGTACTTGAGGATATTACATTTAAAGCAGAGCCGGGTAAGACTACAGCTATTATAGGAAGTACGGGCTGTGGAAAGTCAACGCTCGTTAATCTTATTCCAAGATTGTATGATGTTACAGGAGGAAGCATTACTATTGATGGTCATGATATAAGAAATATTTCTATGCATGACTTAAGAAGTGAGCTTGGTTATGTGCCTCAGAAGGGAATGCTTTTCTCTGGTACTATTGCAAGTAACTTAAGATTCGGTAATCCTGATGCAAGCGATGAAGATGTCGTTAAGGCAGCACAGATTGCACAGGCAACTGAGTTCATTGATAATAAGGCTGAGAAGTATGACAGTCCTATAGCACAGGGCGGTACTAATGTTTCAGGCGGTCAGAAGCAGAGACTTTCTATTGCCAGAGCAATAGCAAAGCACCCAAGAGTGTTTATATTTGATGACAGTTTTTCAGCACTTGATTTAAAAACTGACGCAATTCTTCGTAAGGAGCTTGCTGCAAATGTGTCTGATGCCACTGTTATTATTGTAGCTCAGCGAATCAGCACAATCCTTCATGCAGATCAGATTCTTGTTATGGATGATGGTAAGATTGTTGGCAAGGGAACGCATGAAGAACTTATGAAGACATGTGAGACATATCAGCAGATTGCAAGTTCACAGCTTTCTGCTAAAGAGCTTGGAAAGGAGGCCTAGTCAGTATGGAAGATAATAAAAATATCAAAATGCCACCGAAAAGAAGAATGGGACCTCCGGGAAGAGGAATGGCACCTGTTGAGAAAGCTAAGGATTTCAAAGGATCAATAGGAAAGCTTATAAGATATATTGGAAGCTATAAGATTGCGATAATATTTGTTGCAGTTATGGCTGTATGCTCAACAGTATTTTCTGTTGTAGGTCCAAAGGTTCTTGGTAAGGCAACTACAACTCTGTCAGAAGGTCTTGTAAAGAAAATCGGTGGAACTGGCGGAATTGACTTTGGAAAGATTGGAACAATTCTTATATTCGTGCTTTGTCTGTATGCCGCAAGTGCAGTATTTAACTTTGTACAGGGCTGGATAATGACAGGTATTACACAGAAGGTTTGCTATAGATTAAGAAAAGAAATCAGCGAGAAGATTAACCGTATGCCTATGAAGTATTTCGAGAGCAGGACATATGGTGAGGTGTTATCAAGAATTACTAACGATGTTGATACACTTGGAATGGGACTTAACCAGAGTATTACAACAATCATTACATCTTTAACTACTATGATTGGTGTTCTTGTTATGATGTTAAGCATTTCACCGCTTATGACACTTATAGCGGTTATAATACTTCCAATATCAGTCGGACTTGTTTCTTTCGTTGTTAAGAAGTCACAGGGATATTTCAAAACACAGCAGGAGTATCTTGGACATATTAACGGACAGATTGAGGAAACTTATGGCGGACATATGATTGTTAAATCATTTAACAAAGAAAAGGATATGGTTGATTCATTTAACAAGACTAATGATGTCCTTTATGGTTCAGCATGGAAGTCACAGTTCCTTTCAGGAATGATGCATCCAATCATGATGTTTGTAGGTAACTTAGGTTACGCATGTGTTGCATTAACCGGCGGTCTTCTTGCTATTAAAAATGTTATAACAATCGGTGATATTCAGGCATTTATCCAGTATGTAAAGAATTTCACACAGCCAATCCAGCAGATTGCTCAGGTTATCAATCAGGTACAGTCTATGGTAGCAGCTTCTGAGAGAGTATTTGAATTTCTTGATGAAGAAGAGGAAGACCAGACTGTTAAGAATCCTGTTTCTACAGAAGGAATTAAGGGCGAGGTTGATTTCGAGCATGTAAGATTCGGATACAATGAGAACCAGACTATCATCAAGAATTTCAGTGTAAATGTTAAGCCTGGACAGAAGGTTGCTATCGTTGGACCGACAGGTGCAGGTAAGACCACTATTGTTAAACTGCTTATGAGATTCTATGATGTTAATGATGGAGCAATTCTTGTTGACGGACATAATGTTAAGGATTTTAATAGAAGAGAACTAAGAGACGCATTTGGAATGGTTCTTCAGGATACATGGCTCTATAAGGGTACAATTATGGAGAATATCAGATACGGAAAGCTTGACGCAACTGATGAAGAGGTTATTGCAGCAGCCAAGGCAGCTAATGCACATCACTTTATTGAGACACTTCCGGGTGGCTATGATTGTGAGCTTAACGAGGACGCAAGCAATGTTTCACAGGGACAGAAGCAGCTCCTTACAATTGCAAGAGCAATCCTTGCAGATAATCCAATTCTTATCCTTGATGAAGCAACATCTTCTGTTGATACAAGAACAGAGGAGAGAATCCAGAAGGCTATGGATAATCTGATGAAGGGCAGAACAAGCTTTGTTATTGCACACAGACTTTCAACTATTAAAGACGCTGATGTGATTCTTGTTATGAAGGATGGAGATATTGTTGAGCAGGGAACTCATGATGAGCTTCTTGCAAGAAACGGTTTCTATGCTGTCTCTTATACACATCTCCGAGCCCACGAGACGTAGAGGAATCTC
>ENA-OZFC01001423-OZFC01001423.1-human-gut-metagenome-genome-assembly--contig:-NODE-1423-length-11588-cov-10.600624_pt1 | contig 11588 bp, 9 predicted proteins | sample MGYA00245076_ERZ653625 | MGnify/ENA primary metagenome ERZ653625 (study PRJEB26926, sample SAMN06165169) | human gut metagenome | biome: ENVO:00009003; feature: ENVO:2100002; material: ENVO:00002003... | reverse complement strand
GAGATTCCTCTACGTCTCGTGGGCTCGGAGATGTGTATAAGAGACAGGAATAAGGGGATGTAAATTATATGTTTGGTAAAAAAAAGGAGCAGCATGTGTTATCAGACCATGATGCGCAGCTATTATTAGATTCTATTGATAATATTATTTCAGGAGGTTTTGACGATATTAATCCAGCAGATTTTGACAGTTCTGTTATCGGCGGTAAGCTTAACTCTATGCTTTTTTCCATGAAACAGATAAACAATCCTGTTGTTATGCGACTGAATGAAACTATGAGTATCATAGGTGATAACAGTCTTATGAAGGATACATTTGAACAGGTTGAATCGCAGACCATGTCTATAAAGCACATGCAAAATGCCAGTCTTAATCTTGAAGATTCTATTGACAATATCTCCTCTGCCATGGGAAATATCAGAGATAACACACATAATATCATTGAGGTATCACAAAATATAACTAACGATATGAATGACAGTATTACTGCCGTTAATCAATCATCCAAGCGCATAGAGGTTATTAACAATCGTGTACAGAATTTTAAAGGCAAGATTGGTAAGATTGAAGAAATCGTGGACCTTGTAAAAAAAGTTGCCAACCAGAGCAACCTTCTTGCACTTAATGCATCTATAGAGGCTGCAAGAGCTGGTGAAGCAGGAAAAGGCTTCGCTGTTGTTGCCGACCAGGTACGGCTTTTATCCAGTAACACAGCTGAATCTGCTGAAGATATAGTAAAATATGTTACTGAACTTAAAGAGAATATAGATGAGCTGGATCTTGCCATGGATGAAACGACTGTCAGCCTTGCAGAAGGGAATTCAAAGGTTGAAAAGTCTATTGTTTCCATGCAGCAGATGAATAATCAGATGATAAGCATACGTGAAGGTGTTGACAGTGTGTTTAACGATATAGATACACAGACTAAAGTAACCCGTTCTTTCTCCAAGCAGATTGAAAATATATCACAAAGCTATAACACTTTATCGAACGACTGCCTGCAGACTGGACGACGTGTATTTAAGATTGGACGATATCTAGATAAAACAAGAAGTGATCTTGTACGTGGATGCTCAAAAATAACTGAGCAGGACTGGGTACGTGTATTTGAAGTGGATCATTTCGTACTCACATGGCGTGTATATAACAACATTGTAGGCTTTGAGCATCTTCAGAAAAAACAGGTTGATGATCCTGGTAGATGTAAGCTTGGAAAGTGGCTTAAACAGGTATCAGATGAACGGCTTATACACAGCAAGGAATATATATCCCTTGCCAAATCACATGAAGACCTTCACAAGTATGCCACTCTGTCATGGCAGGCCAACGAAGATGGAGACCATAGCAAAGCTATTTCTTATTTTGATGATACATATCGTTCATATCAGGAATTCGATGAGGCACTGCATCGCTTCCAAAGCAAGATGCATTCTCTTGGCTACAACGATATAACCCAGATTGTTAAATTTGAACATTCTTAATAATAGTAATTATTATATAATATATGTTGTATGATGTATATGAGTCACCTTTAACTTTATCAGGACCCAGAATAACACCTTTCATGATTTCATGTCAGGTATATGATTCTTGGTCCTGTTTTGTTATTTACTATTATATCTGTTAATTACCTGCTATAACCTGCTATATTAAACCTGTTATACTTAACCTGCTATATCAAACCATTATATTTAATCTGCTATATCGAACACGTTGGACACTGTGGCAGATTCTCTTCACATACTGGCTGGCATCCCTTATCACAGTCATTTTTAAGACTGCTCTCACAATGTGGTGGACTAAGATCAAGTGGTTTAATAGCAAGATTTAACAGATTACCACATACGAACTTCATCTCATCTGAATTCTCCTGTGATACTATACTGCCCTTTGGAGTAACTATCTTTCCAGCACTTGCAACTCTGTAGCCTGCATAATAAAGGCTCTGCAATATAACTGAAAGACCTATAGTCACCTCATCTGTCGCTATGTCGATATCTAATACCTTAGGTATGGCATAAAGATTAAGCCCCTGTGTAATTCCATTATCACCTGATAAGAAACCTGTATAATTCAAAGCTGGCTGGAAGCTTTCCCCTTCCCTGTTGTATGATACGCCATACGGTGCAAATATTTCAAGCTCAACTGATGAAGGATTAACATCTTCATCATATGTTGCTGCCGTTGTATCTGATGGCAGATATTCAACTGTTGGATATATAGTCGCCACAAGTCTGCAATTTTCATCATACAGATTAAGCGCAAATGTTACTTGAAGATTAGAAAGCTTGACTGAATAGCAGTTTGGTCTGCCCGGTATCTGGTTTATCACAACATTGCCCGCGCCATACTCGTATGATATTTCAACAACACTTGCTGCTGCGTTGGTAACAGTTGGATAATTAGCTGATATATCCACACCCGCAGCAGCTACAGCACAAAGGTTAATACCTATCTGATCATATATAAGCGGTGCAAATAAACTAAGCTCGGAAGGTGATCCACATATCGGATTCGTACAAACATCAAAACAGCCATTAGGCATATTAGATACAATATCACTTACAATCTTTGTACAGCACCCACTCTTTTTGCATTTACATCTCGCCATATCATATTCCTTTCTTTTTATAATTCTTACTACATTATATGTTCTAAAGCTCTTTATGCTACCATACATTTTAATAAGTATTATAGATGAAGGTTATTATGTCTAATGTATATTCTGTTGGAAACAACCGTCAGCTTATTATATATGCCGCAGGTTCTAATATATTCTTAAGAATCGCTCATTTTGGCGGACTTGAACGTCCCATAGTACTTGCCACTGACTATAACCATGGACTTAATGAATGTGTTTATAACGACACTTTATACTATACATATATCTCAACCGACAATTCACTTCACATTAAAAACATAATGGAAAGCCAGAGTATATATACAGTAAGCGGCAATAATATTCCTGAGTTATATAATCCATCTATCTGTGTATGTAATCATTCTCTACTTCTTTTTTATCTTAAGAACAACCCTCTTTTAAAGCACCTCTGTCTTCACTGTCTTTCTTTTGGCGATATACATAACTGCACGGAAGCTTTTCCTGTTCCACTGCCATCCTGTGTGACAGATATATCTGATTATCATATCTTCAAGGCTGGTAATACTCTTTTTCTATATGTAAATAACCGGATGTTTTTTATTGAAGAAATCGGACATATTAAAGAAATGAGACTTGTCTCTGAAATAAAAGAAAACGATAATAATAAGAATAAATTAGCTGCCTGTCAGGCAAAAATTAACGAACAGGCAGCTGTTATTAACAGTATCAGGCTTCAATACGATGAACTTATGAATGTAGCCTCCCAATACAGAGAGGAAGCACTGAAATGGCGTTCTAAATTCATGTAACGATAATAGTTATAACCGGTACAATTCATCATATTTATGATATTAAAGTTTCTTATTATCTGGCATAATGTACCTTTAACAGACTAAGTCCCTTTGCCGGTGCTGTTGCACCAGCAAGGGCTCTGTTTTTTGCTTCTATTAACTCTATCATACTTTCTGGTGTTCTCTTATGGAATCCTACCTCCAGAAGTGTTCCCGACAAAATCCTTACCATATACTGTAAAAATCCTGTACCATGATATGTCATATTAAGATATGCACCTTTTAGTGATATATCTATCGAATATATCTCCCTGACTGTTGACTTCTTCATCTTAGGATTACCACAGAAGCTTGCAAAGTCATGTACTCCAACAAGATATTCCGCTGCTTTTTTCATAGCCTCAACATCAGGCATCGCACCAGTTATATGTACGTATTTTCTGTTAAACACGGGTTTTTTATCCCCAACATAGCATGTATAACAATAAGTTTTCCCCATAGCATTGTATCTGCTGTGGAAACGTTCAGAAGCAATCCTGACCTCCTGCACACATATATCCTCTGGCAGATACTTATTCATATAATCACATATCTGGTTTTCTGACATATCAGTATCCATATGTACATTAGCAGCCATTCCCTTAGCATGTACTCCTGCATCCGTTCTTCCTGCACCTATAACTTCAACATCTGCACCTATCATCTGTGAAAGCACATTCTCAAGTTTTCCCTGAATCGTCATATCAGTATTAGGCTGATGCTCCCATCCATAATATCTTGTTCCATCATAGGATATTATCATTTTATAGTTTTTGGTATTTCCCATATTAATCTCCATTTCTGCACATGCTTTTCACAGTATGTTAAACTCCTGCAAAACGATGCGGCTACAGCATTTTTTTACATATATCACAAAGACAGCACTTATCACAATGAGGCTTTGTTCTTGCTGTACAAACCTCTCTTCCATGTATAACAAATCTGTGGCATAAGTCACTTCCTTCTTCTTTAGGCACTATCTTCCACAATGCCATCTCTACCTTCTTAGGCTCTTTTTCATCCTTTACCAGTCCTATCCTGTTACACAGCCTTATACAATGTGTATCTGTGACTATAGCTGGCTTTCCGTATACGTCTCCCATAATAAGATTCGCACTTTTCCTTCCTACACCTGGAAGCTTTAAAAGCTCTTCCATTGTATCTGGAACCTTATCATTATACTTTTCATGAAGCAGCTTCATGCATGCACTTATATCACGTGACTTACTTTTACCAAGACCACATGGACGTACTATTTTCTCTATATCATCCACATCTGCATGTGCCAGTGCACTAACCGATGGATATTGGGAAAACAAGCCCTGTACAACTATATTCACTCTTTCATCTGTACACTGTGCTGCAAGTCTTACGCTTACCAGCAGCTTCCATGCCTCATCATAATCCAGTGTACATCCTGCATCAGGATATTGCTTTTTAAGCCGTTCTATAACCTCTATTGCCAGCTGTTTTTTTGTCATAACATCTCCATTCTTGCGTGTGAAAAATCATATTTTTCACACTATTTCTCCTGCCTGTATTATATGATACCAGGGTCAAAAGGTCTAAACCCGCATGAGCTTGCTCATATGTGGGTGAAAGACCTTGGAACTCGTCCCGACATAATTATATTAAAAATGACATATAAACTGTCATAATGATAATATCATATACATTATTTCAGATTATATGTCAGATTTTACTACTTATCAACTCCAATATCCGAGTTCTTTTCCTTTTTCATATATTCCCATGCCTTTTGCATAATATCCATAGGCATTAAAATGCGTCCAGTCATATCTTAACTGCTTTGATATATTACCACGCTTGAAGTTTTCAAGATCCTCTGTTGTCGTCTTCAATCCACATACATCCAGTCCATACTGTATTATATATGTTCTGGTGTTAAAGAAATGAGCTCCATATGCTTCTCTTAATGCTGCCTCCCATGATGTATCACCTATACCAACATAAGAACCATCTTCATTATATTCACCCTGGTTATCATCACCTATGGATGTTCCTGGATCATCTGTATCACCAACTATTATATAATAGTCACAGCCTGAATTGATAATAATGTTGTCATACTGAAGTATGAGTGTCTGATAATCGCTTCCCCAGCCTCCATTACTTCCTATCTCTAGTATGAGAATATCTTTCTGGCTATGGTCTTTTGCTGCCTTTGGTTCAGCCAATGAGCCTTCTGGAATATCTACAAAACCTATAGTCGGATTCGTTGGAGGTTCTGTTGGTTTTTCTGTTGGTTTTTCTGTTGTCACTTCTGTTGGTGCCTGTGTTGATTTTTCCGTTGGTGCTTCTGTTATATTTTCTGATGGTTTCTTTCCTGTTGTTGCATTCTCTGTTATTTTTACACCTGCTGGTTCATCCGTCATGTCGTTATTTACTGGTTTTATATTGCTGTCAGCATACTGCTGTGCCTGTATATGTCTTACACCTATATCAGCCGTATCCATACTATATGCTGCATAACCTTTTACAAGCTGTATACTGACTTCGTTATAATCTGTATTCATAACCTTACACAGATATCCATTAATATACATCGTATCTGGATATGAGTTACTCTCAGCTCCATAACCGCTATAATCATCACATGTAAATACATCTCCATCTTCATCTATAAGTCTGACTATCTCTGAAACATCTTCACTTATTGTCACACTTCTGTCCGTATAAAGCTTTACTCCACCTGCCCTGTAAGCTATCTCGTAAGAGGTCTCGCCCGGAACACCGAAATTATAAGTTTCAATGCCTGTAAGATATGATATAGTACGTGGAGATGTCCATCCTGTTATATTCATTCCATTAACCGATGCGTTGACCGAACCGCAGCCTACACCAGCTACCATACTATCTCCAAAATATGAAATATATCTTCTGGCACCATCATATGGACGATTCTCTACATTCAGCCTTCTTGATGGAAGCTCTAATGCTTCCTGGTCTTCTGTTGATATCTCATTCTCAAAGAATTCTTCAACAACATAGTCTTCTACAACCTCTGCTTCTGTTTCTTCCTCTGTTTCTTCTTCCGTTTCTTCTATAGCTTCTGTTTCTTCATTCGTTGTACCAGTTGTTATGTCCACTACAACACTTGTATCTTCCTGCCTTTTGCTAAGCTTTTTCTTTTTAACAGCACCTGCTGTTACTGTTGTTACCACTGTTGCTAAAACCATAAGAATTATTACCATTGTACATATGGAAGCCTTCTTATTGTTTTTTATAAACTCTTTTATAAGCTCTGCATAATTTTTATTTTTTTTACCATTTCTGTTCATTTATATTTCTACTCCTTAAACTGATGCCCCTATACATCATTTCCAATATCCTAGTTCCACCCCCTTCGCATAGATTGCCAGCCCCTTCGCATAATACCCATACGAATTAAAATGTGTCCAGTCAGACCTTAGCTGTTTGGATATACGCCCCCGCCTGAATCCTCTGTAATCAGCTTTAGTCGCTCTTAAACCGACATCTGACAGACCATTTTCTATAAGATATGTTCTCATATTAATGAAATGCTCTCCATATGCTTCCCTTAGTGTTGCTTCCCATGCAGTATCACCAACTCCTACATATGTTCCATCATCATTCCTGAACCCCTGCGCAGTATCCGCTATTGACGTTCCAGGATCATCTGTATCACCCACTATGATAAAATAATCACAGCCAGCATTCTGAATCATGGCATCATACTGGCTTATAAGCTGCCTATAATTATCCCAGCCTCCATTACTTCCTATTTCAAGTATAAGAATATCATTCTTACGTTCATGGGCGGCTTTGGTTACAATCTGCGTACCCTCATATACAGTTGTAAATGCATCATAGACATCTTCTTCTTCTGAATACCGGCATATATACAGTCCGGTTTCTTCTGTTCCTGTTATCTTAAACATATCATCATTGATATATACTACATCTGATTCATGTGGTTCCACATATCCATATGCACTAAAATCAGCCATATATACAGGATTGCCATATTCATCTATTATACTGATTTCAACACTGTCGTCATAACCAACTTCAAATGTGTTATCAGCATACATTTTTATTCCACCTTGACGAAGTGCTATCTCATTCGATGTTTCCCCCGCAACACCGAGATTATACACTTTAATGCCAGTCAGATATTCTAACGTATATGGTGTAGTCCAGTCTGATATATCTAATACGTTATCTTCACCGAAAACATATGCTTCCCCGGCTCCTATACCAAACATCATGGAATCCCCCCAGCATGATACAGTCCTTTCTTTTCCATCATAAGGAATAACTGCTGTGTTTAGTGTTCTTGGTGGAAGCTCATATGCCTCTTCATCTTCTTCCGGAATAACACTACTGTCATCCTGCTTTGATTTTTCACTGCTTTTATAATTATTTATCCTGCTTTTCCCAGCAAGCGTTACTACATATATAACTGTAAAACATACAACAACCATAACAACAGCTCTTATAAGCTTTACATAGCTATTATAATCTTTAACCGATTTCATTCAACCATCTGCTTTCCATATTATGATGATGCCATGATCTAAAGATCTTATTCTGTAGGCATCAATTCGTATCTTACTGTAATTATAATATCCAGAACCCTCTATACCATACTATTGTTCTACCACCATAATACAAAAAGAATGTTACCACCGGCTTACATTTTTATATTAACAGACATTATTCCGAATAATTTCTGTTAACATAGTTACCTATCTCTATGCTATCCTCTGGCATACGGCATCCTACTATGTAGCTGCCATCACTATCTGTACTTCTTATTGCAACACCCTCAAGATATCTTCCCTGTTCTATTGGGAAATCAGGAATGTTTACTATCATATTTTTGCCATTACATTCGGCAAATTCTGCTGCCTTAGACATAAACGCAAAACCATTAGCGCTTATATTAACCATCTCGCCTGCGAATGTTGTTCCGGTATCATCCGAAAAAATTATAGTACATTTGTTATGTATCGGCATTCTTGTATACTTTCTTCTGTTAACAATGCTTGGAAATGTTGATACAACAAGCTTGCATACATCTTCTTTATATTCAGATGCCCTTTTAGCTGATACATCACTCCAGCGATAAAGAACATTGCCTGCCACAATCTCTATTTCATATCTTAAAGCTGTATTATCAACATCAACATCTTCCTTATCGAATCTTACATATAAAGCTCCATCCTTCTGTGAAATTATCTCGCCACTATAATCTTTATCAGAAGGCTTTCCTGATATAAGCTGTCTGACTGTACATCTCATACCATGCTTTATATCCTGGATTCCCATGAAACCACCAACTCCGAGCTTTTCCATCATAGCTCCGACTACGCTTTCAATCTTATTGACATTACGTGCAGATTCCTCATACTTACTAAGCATAATCTTAGTACTTTCATCTGCATTAGTTATACAGTCATTGATAACCTGCATAACACTTTCTATCTGCTTCATATTATCGACCATATTGCGGTTAGAACTCTCAACCTCCTGCATGGCAGAATCGACAACTCCTATATGCTGTCCTATCTGGTTAGAGTCAGCTGCTATTCCGGAAACACTTTCGTTAACCTTTATAACCTTGCCCTGTGTCTCCTGTATGATTGATAACATACCCTTTACTGAATCAAGCATTTTACCTGATGTGTTACCAAGATGATTAAGTGCAGTCATAATTCTATCTGATGATTCCTGTGTTTCATCACTTAAGTTTCTTATCTCATCAGCTACAACTGCAAAGCCCTTGCCAGCTTCCCCAGCTCTTGCTGCTTCTATGGATGCATTAAGTGCAAGAAGATTCGTCTGTGAATTGATTTCTTCAATAGTTCCTGTTTCTGTCTTAACTTTTTCAAACTCCTGCTGGAATTCATGTAATATATTATCTACATCACCAGATAATCTTGCCATGGTATTAGTACTTTCAACCACATCAGAAAGCTCCTTTGTACTCATATCTGTATGTTCAACCGATTCACTTACAAGCTTTACTACATCATTAATAAGTGAAGCTACATTCTCTACCTGGTCATTAATCTTAGTCGTCATGTCAGTTGATGAGTCTGTTCTGTCACGGAGTATAGCGTTATTCTGTGACAGTTCTTTCATACTTGATACTACGAAGTTAGCACCCTGTTTGTTTTCTTCTTCAAGTTCACGTACAACTGTGATTCCATCAACAATCATATTACTTGAATCCTTAACCTGTTCAACTGTCTTAACAACTCTTTCAAGATCATCCTTGATTGAATCTGTAAGTGCACCATCTGAAAGATTCAGGTGATTAATAGACATAACATAACAAACATAGCTTAATATTATACATGATATCTGTAACATATAGTTATCTACATCAGCGGTGGTATTCATGCCTAATATAGCAAAGCGGTATATTGATGCCAGTATTAACACAATGCAATTAAACACACCGCATCGTATCATAAACTTCCTATCCTTAAAAAGAATAAACATACTTGCAACAGGGAATATATATGCAAAAGAAAGCATAGTCTGGCTTGTACATACTATAAAGCCATAAAATATTCCATACCCAATAGTTATTGCAAGCTTATAAAACGGTGCATTCTTTCCCTTAATCTTAATATATATAGATCCTGATACATATGGCAACCAGCATAACAGTAAAAATGGTACTATATATTTTGACTCATATGTTCCTTTTGTAACATTGGAACAATACTGTGCTGTCAATAACAGATTTAACAAAAACCATACATTCCTTGTCTTAATATTAGCCCTTGCTTTGAACTCTTCTGCATCATACGCTTTACTCATACGCAATACCTACCTTCTACACTTTAGTCACATTCTTACAGTCTTTATGACACATAAATATAGTATATATCTATAATCAACAAAATTCAACATAAAAGCAGTATTTAAGAAATGCACATTTTTATAATCACATAAAATGATGTCGGGGTCAAAAGCCCCCGACTTTGATACCTACGAATTGTTCCGTGCTACGCACTCCCACAATTCTCCCCAATATTCGCATATCGTGGGATTATCATCCCACTTTTATGCTCATATCGGGGCGGGTCCCAAGGTCTTTCACCCACCTATGAGCAAGCTCATGTGGGTTTAGACCTTTTGACCCTGGTATCATAAAATGATGTTAATAACACAAAAAATCGCACAAAAATCCGGTATGCATGCCTTGATACATACCGGATTTACAAATGCTATATTTTACTTTAAGAATCAGAAGTCCTTATACTGCAAATCCCTCCATGCACTACCTAAGCTTCTGTTGTTTCAGCTGCTTCTGTGTCATCTGCATCTGCTTCAGCATATGTCTGTTCTGTTACACTGACAACAACCTTCTCTAATACATCTGGTGAGATTGAAACATCCTTATCCTTAGCGATATCAAGATCTTCTACCTTAATACTGTCGCCAGGCTTAAGATTACCAACATCTACACTGACTTTTTCAACAAGTGCAGACTTGCCTGCCTTATAAGGAATCTCTTCCATATGCTGTTCAAGTACTCCCTGTACAAGTTCATGATTAACAAGTACAATCTCTGCTACAGAACGAACCTTTTCGCCTTCTGTAAGAACCTGAAAATCAATCTCTAATGTCTGTCTCTTGATAGGATCATAATCTACTTCCTTTACAAGGACATCATACTGCTGTCCTTCAAGGGAAAGCTGTGCTTCACTACCTTTGCCACAGACAGAAAGGAACTTTTCTGCTTCCTTTTTCTCAATCTGTACCGGAATCGATTCAGCAATGCTTCTGCCAAATACATTACCTGTTACATAACCTTCTCTTCTTAATTTCTTTGCTTTGTCACTCATGCTTCTTTTTTCAGCTTTTAAAGTATTCATTTATCTTTTCCTCCAAAAATCTGATTAGCTTAGCAGGCCTTCAACAAAGAGGTGGTGTTAAGTTTATCTATTTCTTTTTACGGTTTGTATTATAGTACTGTATGCAAAAACAGATTAACCAAAAATACATTTTTTATTCATGATTATTTGTGCAGCTTTATATACTTATAAGTGATATAATAGTTGTGAATTGCTTATTAAATGTTATGATGTTAATATAACAATAACATCTGTCTCTTATACACATCTCCGAGCCCACGAGACGTAGAGGAATCT
>ENA-OZFC01001401-OZFC01001401.1-human-gut-metagenome-genome-assembly--contig:-NODE-1401-length-11717-cov-5.721746_pt1 | contig 11717 bp, 9 predicted proteins | sample MGYA00245076_ERZ653625 | MGnify/ENA primary metagenome ERZ653625 (study PRJEB26926, sample SAMN06165169) | human gut metagenome | biome: ENVO:00009003; feature: ENVO:2100002; material: ENVO:00002003... | reverse complement strand
CGAGATTCCTCTACGTCTCGTGGGCTCGGAGATGTGTATAAGAGACAGGTCGCGGCCCGTGCAGAGATCTTGAAGAGCAACCTTGAGCGGATGGGTGTGTCCAACGCCGTCGTGCTCAACGAGACGCCCGCCCGCATCGCAGCGGCCCTGCCGGAGTTCTTCGACCGGGTTCTGGTGGACGCGCCCTGCTCCGGTGAGGGGATGTTCCGCAAAGAGCCTGCCGCGCTGGCCCAGCACTGCGAAGCGCTGGTGAAGCAGTGCGCAGAGCTGGGCGCGGACATCCTCGACAGCGCCGCTGCGGCCCTCGCGCCGGGCGGCGAACTGGTCTACTCCACCTGCACCTTCGCGCCGGAAGAGGACGAGGGACAGGTGGCCGCATTCCTGCAGCGCCACCCGGAGTTCACGCTGGCCGATGTGCTGGGCAATGTGGACTACGCCTTCGGCAGCGAGGGCGAGGCCAACCGCACCGGTGGTCTGCCGCTGGACGTGAGCAAGGTGCGCCGCATCTGGCCCTGTCAGGGCGGCGAGGGCCACTTTATGGCAAGGCTGGTCAAGGCGGGCACGCCCCGTACCCTGCCTGCCGCAGGGGAGTATACCCCGGAAGAACTGCTCTGGCTGGACGCCGCAGCCGCCGCCGGTAAAAAGGGCAAGGGCAAGGGCGGCAAACCGGCCAGAGAGCAGGACGCCCGTGCGGCCCGCCGGGCCGACAGCCGCGCCTGCCGGGATGCCGTGCAGGGCGGGCGCAGCCGCAGCCGGGACGCCGGGGCAGGGGAGACCACCCCGGCCCAGAGCCTGGCCGCGTGGAAGGAGTTCGCGCAGGAGTATTTCCCGGCACTGGCCGGACGTCCCGCCGTGGTGCACAGAGGCGGCGTGCTGCTGCCGGTGCCCTTCCCTCAGACCGGCCTGCATGTGCTGCGGGCCGGGGTGTTCGTGGGCAGCGTACAAAAAGGCCGCTTTGTGCCGGAGCACCACCTGTTCACAGCCTTCGGGGCGCAGTGCGCCAACCGCGAGGAGCTGACTCTGGCCGACCCCCGCTGCGTGGAGTACCTCTCCGGGCGGGAGGTGGAGGCGCGCACCGCTGCCGACGGCTGGTGCTGCGTGACCGTGGACGGCTGGCCGCTGGGCGGCGGCAAGGTGTCCGGCGGGCGGGTGAAAAACCACTACCCCAAAGCTCTGCGGCTGCTGTAAGCGGCGGCAGAAAGCGCTTTTTTGCGCATTCGGCGGGAAAACAGGCCGGATAAGGCTTGAACGCGCAAAGCGATTGTGTTAAAATATTAAAGTTAGATTTTGTGTGCTGCCACAATGCGGGCGACCACAGCCCGTCTGCCCGCAGGCGGAGATCTTGATAAAATTTAGGAGGCTCATTCCCATGTCCGGACATAGCAAATGGAACAACATCAAGCGCAAGAAGGAAAAGACCGACGGCGCACGCGCAAAGGTCTTTACCAAGATCGGCCGTGAAATCAGCGTTGCCGTGCGTATGGGCGGCCCGAACCCCGCTTCCAACAGCAAGCTGGCAGACCTGATCGCCAAGGCAAAGCGTATGAGCGTGCCCAACGACAACATCCAGCGCATCATCAAGAAGGCTGAGGGCGGCGACAAGACCGAGTACGAGGCAATCACCTACGAGGGCTACGGCCCCGGCGGCGTGGCTGTCATGGTGGAGACCCTGACCGACAACCGCAACCGTACCGCTGCCGACCTGCGCCACTACTTCGACAAGAACGGCGGCAACCTGGGCGCTATGGGCTGTGTGGCCTTCCTGTTCAGCCAGAAGGGTGTCATCGACATCTCTCTGGAGGACAAGGACGCCGACGAGGCCATGATGGATGCTCTGGACGCCGGTGCCGAGGACTTTGACGCCAGCGAGGACGCTGCCGAGATCACCACCGATCCCGAGAACTACTCCGCTGTGGTCAAGGCTCTGGAGGAGAAGGGCTACGAGATCCTGTCCGACGACCTGGCCATGGTGCCCATGACCACCACTCGTCTGACCGACCCCGACCAGCTGAAGGCCATGGGCAAGCTGCTGGACGCTCTGGAGGAGAACGACGACGTGCAGAACGTCTGGCACAGCCTGGAGAACGAAGAGGACCTGCCGGAATAACCGGGAGCGCTTCGGAATAAGAACGGAAAAAGCTGCTTTTTGCGTGCGCTGCACGGAAAGGGCAGCTTTTTTGTTTGCAGTGCCGGCGATTGAATTGAATGGTGCTTTGTTCTGGGGTGCGCAGCGGCGTTCCCAGAAACTTTCATGAAAAAACACCGGACGTGACGCATTTTCAGGCGTTGAATTTGTGCGAAAACCATATCCTTTTGCGGGGGCCTGTGGTATACTTCAGGAGAGAGGAACCAGAAAAAGGACAAGCGTGGAGGAAGTGCGGATGAGTGAACAGGAGCGGATCATGAACGTTGCCCTGCTGTGGGGCGGCTGTTTCTGCCTGACGGCGGCGTTCTGCCTGTCCATGGGAAATGACCACAACCGGGAAAAACGCAACTGGCTGCTCTGGATGGAGCTTTCGGCGGCTGCGATGCTGTGCTGCGATGCGGCCGCCTGGTTCGTGCAGGGCACGCCGGGGGAAGCAAGCCACCTCATCATGGTCGCCACCAACTTTGTGGTGTATGCGGGGCTGTATCTGGTGCTGTTCCTGTTCAACCACTATGTGGGCTGCTACCTGCGGGAGGACGGCCGTCTTTGCGCTCCGAAACGCAGCCGGACGGTGGACATTACCTGCGCCGTGGGCATCGGGCTGGTGTTCGTGTCCCAGTTCAGCCCACTGCTCTACTACATCGACGCCCAGAACATCTACCACCGCAGCGATACCTTCCCGCTGTCCATGGTGCTGCTGCTCATCGGCATGGGCACAGAGACCACCATGATGGCCCAGTTTTACCGGAAACTCACGATGGGACGCCGGATCGCCATGTTCGGCTGTGTGGTCCTGCCGCTGTCGGTGGCAGCGTGTCAGGTGTTCCAGGACGACATTTCCCTCATCAGCCTGTCGGTGGGGGCATCCATGATCCTGCTGTTCGTGGTGGCCACCAGCGCCCAGAACCGGGAGCTGGCCGTCTCAGAGCGGACCAAGGAGCAGATCCGCCAGCGTCTGGAGATCGCCACCATGCTGAACAGCTGCGTGGGCAAACTGAACTCCGACACCGACATCGACGTGGGCATCAACAACCTGCTGGCCACTGTGAACGGCTATTTTCAGGCCGACCGCACCTATGTGTTTGAGATCGACCCGGACCGGGACGTGCTCATCAACACCTTTGAGTACATCTGCGGGCAGGAGGTAAGTGCCCAGATGGACAATCTGCAGGAGGTGCCTGTTTCGGTCATCAAGGTCTGGATGCAGAACTTCCGGCAGGGCCGTTCCTATTATATGTCCGATCTGGAGCAGGAGCGGGGCCAGCCCAGCTACGAGATGCTGAAGGCGCAGCAGGTGTGGCGCCTGCTGGCCGTGCCGTTGATGAAAGGCGGAGCCATGGTGGGCTTTCTGGGGGTGGACAACCCCCGCGCGCACTACGATGACGCGACCCTGCTGGCGTCCATCCAGTTCTTTGTGACCAACAGCCTGGACCGCAAAAAGCAGCAGGCCTATCTGGAAAAGCTCAGCTACCGCGACATGCTCACCGGCCTGTACAACCGCAACCGATACATCGAGCGGCTGGAAGCCTACAAGTAGGTGCAGGATCAGCAGATCGGTGCCATCTACATCGACCTGAACGGCCTGAAAAAGGTGAATGACGAGCAGGGCCACCGCGCCGGTGACGAGCTGATCGTGCGGGCGGCGGGCACCATTGCGGGCATTTTTGCCGAGGACGCCTACCGGGTGGGCGGTGACGAGTTCGTGGTGATCCTGCTGGATGTGAGCCGCGAGGATTTTGCCCGCAAGACCGAGCAGCTGCGCCGCCAGATGCAGGAAAACAGCGTGGATGCGTCCATCGGCGGGGTATGGCAGGCCAGCACCGAGAACCTGGAGAACCTGCTGCGCCGGGCCGATGAGAACATGTACAGGGAAAAGAAGCGCTACTACAGCCAGGCCGATGCCGCCCGGAAACCGGAAAGCTGACCGGCCTGCACGGACAAAGGACGAAGAAATCCGACAAAAGTATTCTATTCTACTCATGCTTTGCCATAGTAGGGTGAATGATTTTCATCTAAATTGACAAATTTCAACCTGATTACTATAATTAAAAAAGTGTTTCTCGGTTATGGACGATGGTGTTTATGCAGCCGCAAGATGCCATCGTTTTTCTATTCGCTTTTTCTGTCCGTGTGCCAAGGACAGACGTCTGCACTGTGAGACGCAGATGCGGGAAAGTGCCTGGCTCAGACCGGGAACGCCAAAATAGTATTTCATTGATAGGAATGGAGTGGCATCAAACGATGGCAAAGTACATCATCAAGCGTGTCGCAATGGGCATCTTCAGCATCTTCATTGTGGCCACGGTTACCTTTTTTGTCATGAACTTGGTCCCCGGCGGCCCGTTCGTGGCAGAAAAGTCCATCAGTGCGGCTGCTCAGCAGGCACTGGCCGAGAAATACGGCCTGGACAAGCCGCTGGGTGTGCAGTACGTCAATTACATGAAGAGCCTGCTGCACGGCGACCTGGGCCTGAGCCTGCGTCAGCGTGGCCGCACGGTCAACGAGATCATCGCCAGCAAGCTGCCGGTGTCCTGCCGCCTGGCAGGCGTGGCGGTGCTGGTGGCCCTGTGCATCGGCATCCCGCTGGGCTGTATCTCGGCTTACAACCGCGGCAAGTGGCTGGACAACACCATCATCGTGTTCGCAACCTGCGGCATTGCGATCCCGAGCTTTATTTCCAGCGTGCTGCTGCTGTATGAGTTCGGTATGAACCTCAAGCTGCTGCCCACCGTGGGCCTGAACAGCGCTGCAGCGTATATCATGCCGGTCACCGCACTGGCGATCTACCCCTCTGCATACATCACCCGCCTGATGCGTTCCAGCCTGCTGGACGTCATGGGTCAGGACTACATGCGCACCGCCCGTGCCAAGGGCGTGTCCCAGTTCATGATCCTGTTCAAGCATGCGCTGCGCAATGCCATCCTGCCGGTCATCACCTACGTCGGCCCCATGCTGGCCAGCCTGATGACGGGCTCCTTCGTGGTGGAGAAGATCTTCTCCGTGCCCGGCCTGGGCCGCGACTTCGTGTCTGCCATCACCAACCGTGACTATACCCTGATCATGGGCACCACCATCCTGCTGTCCAGCATGGTCATCGTGGCCAACGTGATCGTGGATATCCTGTACAAGATCATCGACCCGCGCATCAAGCTGCAGTAAAAAAGGAGGAACGCGTTATGGAAAACATCAAAAAGAATCCTCTCAGCCTGCAGCTGAACGCTGACGACTTTCTGCCTGCCAGCAACGAGGAAAAGCAGAGCCTTGTGATCATGCGCGAGAGCGTCAACTTCTGGAAGGACGGTCTGCGCCGCCTGAAGAAGAACAAGATCGCCATGGTCAGCTTTGTGTTCATCATCGCCATTGCCATTTTTGCCTACCTGCTGCCTGCCGTGTGGCCCTACAGCTACGCCGAGCAGGTGAAGGGCAGCAACAATCTGGCACCGTTCGAGTACTCTGCCTCTGAGCAGGCCCGCATCGACGCCGGCGAAAAGGTATTCCCGCACATTCTGGGTACCGACCGTATGGGTCGTGACTTTGCAGTGCGTATCATGATGGGCACCCGCGTGTCCCTGTCCGTCGGCCTGATCGCCTCGGTGCTGGTGCTGATCATCGGTGCCACCTACGGTGCTGTGTCGGCCTTTGCCGGCGGCTGGGTGGACAACATCATGATGCGTATCACGGATATCCTGTACACCATCCCGGATATCCTGCTGATCATCCTGCTGGGCATGGCCCTGAAGGAGCCCCTGGAAAGTCTGGCCACCAAGCCCGGCTTCAAGTGGATGCAGACCCTGGGCCCCAACATGATCTCCATCTTCATCATCTTTGCTCTGCTGTACTGGGTGGGCATGGCGCGTATCGTGCGCAGCCAGATCCTGATCCTGAAGGAGAGCGAGTACGTCACCGCTGCCCGCGCACTGGGCGCTTCCAGCGGCCGTATCATCAAGAAGCACCTGCTGACCAACTGCATCGGCACCCTGATCGTGACCACCACCCTGCAGATCCCGGCTTCCATCTTCACCGAGAGCTACCTGAGCTTCATCGGTCTGGGTGTTGCAGCCCCGCTGCCGTCTCTGGGTTCTCTGGCCACTGACGCCGTCAAGGGCATGAACACCTACCCCCACCTGCTGATCGCCCCTGCAGTGATGATCAGTGTGATGATCCTGGTGTTCAACCTGTTCGGCGACGGCCTGCGCGATGCTTTCGACCCGAAGCTGAAGAATTGATGAGGTGAACGAAGATGAGCGAAAAAATTCTTGATATCAAGGAAGAGCGCCTTTCCTTCTTCACCCCTGCCGGTGAGGTCAAGGCACTGAACGGCGTTTCCTTTGCGATGAACCAGGGCGACGTGCTGGGCATCGTGGGCGAGTCCGGTTCCGGCAAGTCCGTTACCGCTTACTCGGTCATGGGCCTGACCGCCTACCCCGGCAAGCTGGTGGGCGGCACCGTGTGGTTCAACGGCCACGAGATCGAGAAGATGAAGGAGAAGGACTTCCGCAAGATCCGCGGCAATGAAGTCTCCATCATCTTCCAGGACCCCATGACCAGCCTGAACCCGGTGTACACCATCGGCAACCAGATCGTGGAGGTCATCCGCCTGCACACCAAAAAGAACAAGCAGGAAGCCTGGGCACGCGCCGAGGAGCTGCTGGAGCTGGTCGGCATCAACGAGCCGGAAAAGCGCCTGAAGCAGTACCCCCACGAGCTGTCCGGCGGTATGCGCCAGCGCGTGATGATCGCCATCGCCCTGGCCTGTGAGCCGAAGCTGCTGATCGCAGACGAGCCCACCACCGCACTGGATGTGACCATCCAGGCACAGATCCTGGAGCTGATGCAGGAGCTGCGCAAGAAGCTGGGCATGAGCATCATCATGATCACGCACGACCTGGGCGTCGTGGCTTCCATGTGCGAAAAGATCGCCGTCATGTACGCCGGCCACATCGTGGAGTACGGCACCACCGACGAGATCTTCTACCAGCCGGGCCACGAGTACACCAAGGGCCTGATCAACTCCATCCCCAAGCTGAACACCGAGGTGCGTGAGCGTCTGGTGCCCATTGAGGGTACCCCTGTGGACCTGCTGAATCCGCCGGCCGGCTGCCCCTTTGCGCCCCGCTGCAAGAACTGCATGAAGATCTGTCTGAGCAAGATGCCTCCGCGCACCGAGCTCAGCGACACCCACTATACCTACTGCTGGCTGCAGCAGAAGGCTGCATTTGAGAAAGGGGAAAAGGCAGAATGAGTGAACACAAGACGCTGGTTGAAGTCCAGCACCTGCAGCAGTATTTCCCCGCCGGCGGTGTGGGCAAGAACCGCAAGTATGTTCAGGCCGTGGATGACGTGAGCTTTGCCATCCGCAAGGGCGAGACCCTGGGTCTGGTGGGCGAGTCCGGCTGCGGCAAGACCACCACCGGCCGCACCCTGTTGCGCCTGTACGAGCCCACCGGCGGTAAGATCTACTATGATGGCAACCTGCTGTTTGATAAGGAAAAGAATATCGCAGTGGATATGCTGCCCTACCGCCGCCGGATGCAGATCGTGTTCCAGGACCCCTACGCAAGCCTGGACCCCCGCATGACCATCGGTGACATCGTGGGTGAGGGCATCGACATTCATCACCTGGCTGAGAACGACAAGGACCGCCACGATAAGATCATCGCCCTGCTGGAGCGCGTGGGCCTGAACAGCGAGCACGCAAACCGCTACTGCCACGAGTTCTCCGGCGGTCAGCGTCAGCGCGTGGGCATTGCCCGTGCACTGGCCGTGAACCCCGAGTTCATCGTCTGCGACGAGCCGGTCTCCGCACTGGATGTGTCCATTCAGGCACAGGTCGTGAACATGTTCGAGGACCTGCAGCAGGAAATGGGCCTGACCTACCTGTTCATCGCCCATGACCTGAGCGTGGTCAAGCACATCTCCAACCGCATCGGCGTCATGTACCTGGGCAAGCTGGTGGAGCTGGCCGACAGCTACGAGCTGATCGCCCACAGCATCCACCCCTACACCCGCAGCCTGATTTCTGCCATCCCGGTGGCAGACCCCATCACGGCACGCCAGTCCAAGCGTATCGTGCTGCAGGGCGACGTGCCCAGCCCCCTGAACCCGCCGTCCGGCTGCCGCTTCCGCACCCGCTGCCCCTACGCAGACGAGCGGTGCGCAGCCGAGGTGCCGGAGTTCAAGGAGGTCACCTCCGGCCACTGGGCAGCCTGCCATCATCTGGACAAGGTGAAGTAAAAACACTTCATTCTCCTGAAAGATGAGCACATCTCATCTTCCGGCTGAAATATTGTAACGAAATGGTTACAGACACCCGTTGGGGCTTGTAACCGGTGCGAGAACGCATTATACTATTCGTGTTCCTCCGGAGGACGGGTTGTTTTGGCAGACCGTGCTCCGGATCGAATATAGAGGCGGCTGGGGGAACCTGGCACACTCAATTTGATTTAAGGGAAGGATAATTATTATGAAACGCATTTCTCGTCGTAATTTCCTGAAGGTCGCTGGTGTCAGCGCCGCTGCTCTGGGTCTGGCAGCCTGTGGCGGCAGCAAGTCCGGTTCTACTGCAACCTCCGGTTCTGCTTCTTCTGCTGCTGGTTCTTCTACCGGCAGTGTCAACACCGCTGGCTTTACCGTCCAGTACGGCCCCAACCCCGAGACTCTGGACCCCGCTCTGAACAGCGCAATTGATGGCGCAAACACCGTCATCACCATCTTCGAGCCCCTGCTGCTGATCAACGAGAACAACGAAGTGATTGGCGGCCAGGCTGAGAGCTGGGAAGCAAGCGAGGACGGCCTGACCTGGACCTTCACCATGCGTGACGGCCTGAAGTGGAGCGATGGCACCGACCTGACTGCTAAGGACTTCGAGTACAGCTTCAAGCGTATGGCAAACCCTGATACCGCAGCTCCCTACGCAGCAACCTGCCTGGGCATGATCGATGGTTTTGACGCAGCACAGGCCGGTGATACCGATGCTCTGAACGTCAAGGCAAGCGACGACGGCAAGACCCTGACCATCGTTCTGGCTTATCCCTGCTCCTACTTCGACAAGATGGCCGCATTCGCAGCTATGAGCCCTGTGCAGCAGGCAACTGTTGAGGCAAACGGCGACAGCTGGTGCACCTCCGCTGAGACCTTCGTCTCCAACGGCCCCTACATGATCACCGACTGGACCCCGTCCGAGCGCATCGTGCTGACCAAGAACCCCAACTACGTTGGCGGCTGGGATAACTCCAAGATCGTCTCTGACACCATCACCCTGCTGCTGCTGGAGGACTCTTCCGCTTGCTTCGCAGCTTACAACAGCGGTGAGGCTGTCCTGATCAAGGACGTGCCCACCGACGAGATCCCCAGCCTGACCAAGGCAGAGGATGGCGGCGACTTCTATGTTGACACCATTCTGGGCACCTACTACATCAGCATGAATCTGCAGCATGATGCCTTCAAGGAGGCCAAGGTCCGCAAGGCTCTGGCTCTGGCTATCGACCGCGACTACATTGCCAACACCATCATGCAGGGCACCTACTCTGCTGCTTCCAACCTGGTTGGCCCTGGCATCGTGGACGAGAACGGTTACTTCTACGACAACGCAAACGGCGGCTCTCCCTACATTGCGGATGACTACGAGGCAAATCTGGCCGAGGCTAAGAAGCTGCTGGAAGAGGCTGGCTACCCCAATGGCGAGGGCTACCCCACCATCGAGTACAGCACCAACGATGCCGGCTACCATGTGCCTCTGGCAGAGTACCTGCAGCAGGCTTGGGGCGATCTGGGCATCACCCTGACCATCAACAAGATGGAGTGGTCCTCCTTCACCCCCGCTCGTCGTGCAGGCGAGTACGATGTTGCCCGTAACGGCTGGGTCATGGACTACAACGATCCTTCCAACATGATCGAGCTGTTCACCACCACCAACGGCAACAACGATGGTAAGTACAGCAACCCCGAGTTCGATGCCGCCATCGAAGCCTCCAAGGTCGCCGATAAGAGCGTCCACTTCCAGAAGCTGCACGAGGCCGAGGACATCCTGATGGAGGATGCCGGTGCGATCCCCGTTGCTTACTACACCGACTTCTGGCTGCAGAGCCCCTCTCTGAAGGGCACCTGGCACAGCCCCTACGGCTACTGGTACCTGCAGTATGGGTATATTGAGGAGTAATTTCCTTTATAAATGAAAAGGCACGTCCTGCGTTGGACGTGCCTTTTTCTGTGTCTGGCTTCCCCCTTGGGGCTGCGCCCGCAGGCGCGTGTCGGAGCGCAACCGCCGTAGGCGGCTCTTAGCGCGGAGACTGAAGCTGTCAGCGGCCGGGGCCACCTTCCCCCGCAGGGGAAGGCTTGGGACTCACGCCCCCAGCGTTGCCGCCATGACCGCCTTGATCGTGTGCATGCGGTTCTCGGCCTCTTGGAACACGATGGACTGCGGGCCGTTAAAGACCTCGTCGGTCACTTCCATGGCGTCGCGGTCAAACTTTTCGCCCATCTCCCTGCCGACGGCGGTCTTGTGGTCGTGGTAGGCGGGCAGGCAGTGCATGAACACGGCAGTGCCCTTGGCCTTCGCCATCAGCTCGGCGTTGACCTGATAGGGGGACAGTGCGTTGATGCGCTCCTCCCAGACCTCGACAGGCTCACCCATGCTGACCCAGACGTCGGTGTAGACGACATCCGCACCGGCCATGGCGTCGGTGTCCTCGCTCAGCGTGATGCTGCCGCCGCTGACGCGGGCGAACTCTTTGCACTTTTCCACCAGCGCGGGGTCCGGCCAGTAGGCTTTGGGGGCACAGGCCACAAAATGCAGGCCCATCTTGGCGCAGCCGATCATCAGGCTGTTGCCCATGTTGTAGCGGGCGTCGCCCATGTAGGCGAATTTCAGCCCCTGCAGCTTGCCGAAATGCTCACGCAGCGTTAAAAAATCGGCCAGGATCTGGGTGGGATGGTATTCGTTCGTCAGGCCGTTCCAAACGGGCACGCTGGCGTATTTGGCCAGCTCCTCAACGATGGCCTGGCCGTAGCCGCGGTACTCGATGCCCTCAAACATGCCGGACAGCACCTGCGCGGTGTCCGCGATGGACTCTTTCTTGCCGATCTGGCTGCCCGTGGGGTCCAGATAGGTCGTGCCCATGCCAAGGTCGTGCGCGGCGACCTCGAACGAGCAGCGGGTGCGGGTGGAGGTTTTCTCAAAGATCAGCGCCACATTCTTGCCGCGCAGCGTGTCGTGCGGAATGCCCGCCCTTTTCTTGGCCTTCAGCTCGGCTGCCAGATCCAGCAGATAACCGATTTCCGCGGGGGTAAAGTCCAACAGCGTCAAAAAATCATGCCCTACGAGGTCCATAGTAAAGCTCCTTTTTAAATATACGGTTTATTTGTATAAATATACATGCATTATAGCACGTTTGGGGATGATATGCAAGTGCGGGTTTTTGTGGTATAATTAAAAAAAACGGGGGCTTGCCGCGATTGCCCATTTGCCGTTGAACGGCTTTGTAGGGGCCGGGCATGCCCGGCCCGGAGGTGCAGGGCGGGCGGTAGTCCATGGAAAAGCCGCGGGCCGGACATGTCCGGCCCCTACAGGGCG
>ENA-OZFC01001399-OZFC01001399.1-human-gut-metagenome-genome-assembly--contig:-NODE-1399-length-11723-cov-12.902040_pt1 | contig 11723 bp, 10 predicted proteins | sample MGYA00245076_ERZ653625 | MGnify/ENA primary metagenome ERZ653625 (study PRJEB26926, sample SAMN06165169) | human gut metagenome | biome: ENVO:00009003; feature: ENVO:2100002; material: ENVO:00002003... | reverse complement strand
GATTCCTCTACGTCTCGTGGGCTCGGAGATGTGTATAAGAGACAGTAAGAATACAGATGATATCTCATTAAACAACCACTTTAATGATGATATTCTGAATACAGGAAAAAAGGGGCAGAAAAAGAAAAACAAAAGAAAAGTTTCAATATCGCCATTAACGATTGTACTTTTAGTAACAGCAATCATTTCTATTGCTGCTAATATTTTTCTTCTTGTTACTGACCACACACGCACCGAACATACAGTTGCACAGCTTGAATCAAAGGATCTTGATGTTGCAAAAGCTTCTGAGAAAGAAGATTTACTTAACTCTATACGTGAACAGTTTGAAAGCGGTTCATCGACACTTTCTATACTTAAGAAGCTGTATCCTGATAATATTGTATATTCTAACAGGAAGGGAAATTATGTTTTTGCTGACATTGACCCTGCCCTTGCAAAAACTGATTACAGCACATCCGGATTCACACGCAATGGTAATGGTTTTATGACATATTCTGATGATAAATCGACTAAAACGTATACAGGAATTGACCTTTCAAGATACAACTCTGATGTAGATTTTGCCAAGGCAAAGTCAGCTGGCATAGATTATGCTATGATAAGATGTGGCTACAGAGCTTATGGTTCAGGACTTCTTGTCAAGGATACTTCTTTTGAAAAGTATATAACAAGTGCTCTTACCAACAATGTTGATGTCGGAGTATATTTCTACACACAGGCTGTAAGCCGTGATGAAGCTGTTGAAGAGGCCAACTATGTGCTTGACCTTATAAGACCTTACAATGTTACATACCCTGTAGCTATTGATATAGAGGCTATAGAAAATGATTCCTTCCGTCAGGAAAAGCTTAGTGCAAGTGAGCTTACTGATGTTGTTATAGCCTTCTGTGATACCATAAAGGCTGCCGGCTACACACCGCTCATATATAGTAATCTCTTGTACTTTATGGACAATGTTGAACTTAACCGTCTTGAATCTTACGACAAGTGGTTCGCAGGATATCAGACTGCAGCTCCTTACTATCCATATAAATATACTATGTGGCAGTACACAAGCACTGGTACGGTACCTGGTGTATCTGGAAATGTTGATATTAACATATGTTTTAAAAATTATAAAAATTAACATAAAACTGCTATTATAAAAAAAATACGCTGGATTCCTGCAGGAATCCAGCATATTTTTTATTCAGTCAGGCAATCCTCCCTGAATTTAAGTATCATTTCCCTTGTAAGGCTTATTCCATCATCCTCAAGCGAAAGTTCCTCTGCCTTCACCCACTTACCAAGTGAAAGCTCTTCCTCCTGAAGTGTTATCGTATCATCACCATCAAGCTCACAATAAAAGCCTGAAAGTATCGAACCTGACAATCCCCATGGCTGGCTCTTATAGTATCTTATGTTCTTAACCTTAAGCCCCGTTTCTTCCATAACTTCTCTTTTGACTGTCTGCTCAAGTGTCTCACCAGCTTCGTTAAAGCCTGCTATAAGTGCATAATTCCTATATGTCCTTCCCGCGTATTTCGTAAGAAGAATCCTGTCATGATCCGTTACTGCTACTATAACCGCCGGACATATCTTAGGATATATCATATTGCCACATGACGGACATTTTAACATACGTTCCCTGTCATCGTGAATAGTTGGCTTACCACATCTTCCACAGAAGTGATTATCCCTGTACCATCCGTATATATGAAATGCTGTTATAGCTGCAAATGCCTGCGCCTTTGGCTCAGCCTTTCTAAAAGAATTAACTCCGACAAAATCAAAGCCGTCAATAACTGTATCATATTCTTTATGTATGTCTGAGTCAGCCATTTCACCAATATACTGACCTTTAAGCAGCTCACCGCTCTTTCTTGCAAGAAAATATCTTGTATCATCCACTGACAGAAGATAAACAAATGTATAGTTATCCACTGTATCCTTGTTATCCGCCTTGTTTATCCCCAGAACGAACTCCTTGTACTGTGGATATACAAGTACATCTTCTCCTTCATACCTTGCAAGAAGTGATGAACCCTTAAAGAAAAATATAATATCGTTATCACATGGACTGCACTCTACATACTGGTTATTTAAAACTTTTGGAAATATATCCTGTATCATATTAGAAATACACCATCTCTTCCACTGGTGGTTCTGCTGGCTCTACCTTTTCTACATAAAGAACAGGACCCTTTTTCTTATATGCCATCTGGAATTCAACCTTAACAGTTGCTGTAACAGTTATCCACTGCCTGTTTTCCAATGAAGCTATGTCATTATAGAAGCTGATATAACCAATAAACTGAGTATCCTCTGCGCAGCATGTCATAACTTTACGTCCTGGAACGAAATTCTTATCTTTAAAGTATTTATTCTTAAGTACCTGTCCCTTAAATCTTACTTTCTTGCCAACATACACATCTGGTCTTTCTGATACATCCATATACCATATGCCATAATCAGCATCATCTATTTCTATAACATCTGCATTTACATCATAAGGAAGCTGTTCTGCTATAGACATCATTTCACCCTTATCATCCTCAAATACTATCTGAAGTGTGTTGTTAAGTGCTCTCATACTTCTTCTGTAGCTTCCAAGATCCATACCAGACTTGCATCTGTTAAATATAACCATATCGGCATACTTAACTGTTTCTGCTACGATAGACCTCATATTATTCCACTGAAGATTAAAGGAAGCTGCATCTACAAGCGTAATAGACTGATATATATCCCATCCTCTTGGCTTGGCTGTTGCCATAATAAGAGCTGGATCCCACATACCATTATATTCAACTATAACTATCCATGGATCATATTCTTTGTCAAGCTCATTCAGCTTTTCTTCTGTAAGCTCTTCCTTTTCAAGGACAACCATATCTACACCATTGTCCTTTAAAAGCTTCTCACTATATTCTTCTTCACCCTCTTCGCATACAATAAGAAGCTTATTCTTAGCTTCTGCAAACTGTCCCATTGCTATTGTATCCTGGATAAATCTTGTTTTACCACTGTCAAGCTGTCCATTTATTAAGAATATTGGAATCTGATATTCTTCTTCCTGTGCCATATTTTACCTCTTTTCTTACATTTATTCTGTTTCTGCCATATATTTTTATAAATCCTAAAAATGCAGCCCATGTCATTATGTGCAAAACATGGACTGCACTATTTAAAAACTTAATTTATACATTGAATAACTCTTTGAGAGCATCTTCCTTGAGCTTAGCTCCTATAACGCATATTCTGCCTGTGATTTCTGGTTCACCATCACGGATTTCATATTCTTCTGGTACAAGATCAAAGAACATCCACTTACCTTCTGGTGTAGGAAGCATACCCTTTGCTCTTAATATATCACCATAATCATCTGTTTCAGAAAGCTTTCTTAGTATCTCTGAGAGTGTTTCCTTATCATACTTATCAGGAGTCTCTACACCCCAGCTTGTAAACACCTCATCAGCATGATGATGTCCATGATGATGATCATGTCCACAGCTACACTCTCCGTCATGGTCATGGTGATGCTCATGCTCGTGATCATGGTCATGTCCGCAGCCGCACTCTCCGTCATGGTCGTGGTGATGCTCATGCTCGTGATCGTGGTCATGTCCGCAGCCACACTCTCCGTCATGGTCGTGATGATGCTCATGCTCGTGATCGTGGTCATGTCCGCAGCCACACTCTCCATCATGGTCGTGGTGATGCTCATGCTCGTGATCGTGGTCATGTCCGCAACCACACTCTCCATCATGGTGGTGCTCATGTTCATGTTCCTCTGCTGCCTTAGCTGCTGCTTCTGCAAGCATCTCCAGCTCAAGATTAGTAACATTTTCCATTGCATCAAGAATCTGCTTACCATTAATATCATCCCAAGGAGTTGTAATAATATGTGCATCCTTGTTAAGTGATCTGATAAGTTCTATATCTGTCTTTAACTTAGCCTCTGAAACATTCTGTGTTCTGCTAAGAATAATAGTTCCTGCATGCTCAATCTGGTTGTTAAAGAACTCACCAAAGTTCTTCATATATACCTTTACCTTAGATGCATCTGCTACAGTCGATGCACTGTTTAGCCTGATTTCGTTCTCAATATGAAGATCCTTAACTGCCTTTATAACATCTGAAAGCTTACCAACACCAGATGGCTCAATGATAATTCTGTCTGGATGATACTTTTCAACTACTTCCTTAAGTGATGTACCAAAATCACCTACTAGAGAGCAGCATATACATCCTGAATTCATCTCTCTTATCTCAACACCCGATTCCTTTAAGAATCCACCATCTATGCCGATTTCGCCAAACTCATTCTCTATAAGAACTACCTGTTCTCCTGGAAATGCTTCCTTTAAAAGCTTAGCTATAAGAGTTGTCTTTCCAGCTCCTAAGAATCCTGAAATAATATCTACTTTTGTCATCTCATTATCCTCCATTATATCCTTACTGTATATAATCTCCTACATTTCTGCCTTATATGCAGAAACCTTTCTTACATCCGACTGCAGCATTATAATAGTTCTGTCAACATCTTTATATCTATCATAAATATGCCCCGCCTAAGTTTTATTATACGCTTGTTGTCAATACCCCTGCCTGGCAGCCCTTATCTCATCTGCCATTTCGCTTATCTTTCTTAGTCTGTGATTAACCCCGGACTTTCCAACAGGCGGATCAAGAAGCTCTCCTATATCCTTAAGATTCATATCCTGATGTTCAAGACGTATCTTTGCGACCTGGTAAAGTCCTTCCTTTAGGCTTGAAAGTCCTACTGTATCTCTTATATACTCAATATCTCTTGTCTGCTTGACTGCCGCTGATATTGTCTTATTAAGATTCGCCGTTTCACAGTTAACCTTCCTGTTAACATCATTTCTCATCTCTTTAAGAATCATGACATTATACAGCTCCATCTGGGAAACATATGCTCCCATAAGATTAAGGGCATCTGTTATATTGCTGCCCTCCTTCATATAGACTATATAATTATTCTTACGCTGCGTAACCTTTGCATCAAGATTAAAAAAGCAAAGCATATCTTTAACACACTCTGCATCTTCTTCATAATCACATACTATTTCATAATGATAAAACTTATTAGGGTCACTTATTGAGCCTGCGGCTATAAAAGCTCCTCTTATAAATGCTTTTTTGCAGCAATCCTTCTGTACTATTCTTGGGTCCACGAATACTGGTTCTATATGTTCAAATGTATCATCTGCCCACTTAAGTGTCTGTAATATCTTTGCGACCTGCTTCTGGTCACATATTCTTATGCTTGTATCCCTGCTGCTCTCGGATATATATAATATATCTGAGGAATCTATATCAAATATAGTCTCTAAAAGTACAATAAACTTGTATCTGGCAACCTCATTTTCAGTGAGCAGTTCAACCTGCATCTCACCACCCGATGAACGTCTTATACGTCCCGATATTCCCATAATAGCTGCAAACTCAGCTATCTGGCAGTGTCTTGCCGAATCAAGCCTTGCACTCAGCTCTTCCTTAACATCTGAAGAAAACGACATTAATTATCTCCATTTCTTATATTGCTATACAAGGGTACACCCTGCATTTGTTGTATCAAAGCCGTGGCTTTTGACCATGGCTTCATTAAATATTAAACTCTTATGAATTCTTAACCCTTACGCTTTGAATCCTTCTCTATATCCCTGTGTTCCACCTTGCAGCCATAAGGTGTCTTTGAAAGTCTGTCTGCGATCGCATTGGCAAGTGTCACAGAACGATGCTTTCCACCTGTACATCCAACTGCTATGACAAGGCTTGACTTTCCCTCCTTGACATAATTAGGAAGCAGAAACTGTATAAGTCCATCAACACGCACAAGGAACTCTTCTGCCTCTGGTGCTTTCATGACATAATCCTGTATCTTTTTATCATTACCCGTAAGCGGTCTTAGCTCTTCAACATAATATGGATTAGGGAGAAATCTTACATCAAACACCATATCAGCATCAGCTGGTATACCATACTTAAATCCAAAAGATAACACTGTAACGATAAGGTTGTTAAACTCTTTTCTTTCAAGCACTATCTTTTCAAGTTCTTCCTTAAACTCTCTTGTCAGAAGCTGGCTTGTATCTATGATAACATCTGCTCTTTGTTTAAGAAACCCCAGCTGCTCTCTTTCAAGCAGTATAGCTTTATCCACTCTTCCATCCTTAGCAAGTGGATGTGTCCTTCTCGTTTCCTTGTATCTTTTTATAAGTACATCATCACTTGACTCAAGAAACAGAATTGTATAATCATATTTCCTGCTTTTCATATAATCAAGTACGGAATCGAACTCGGCAAGTGAATTGCCACTCCTTATGTCTACACCAAGTGCTATGTTGTTATATCCATTATTCTGCTTCTGGCAGTCTGCAAGCTCTGCAAACTTTGATATAAGAGATATAGGCATATTATCCACACAATAATATCCCTCATCCTCTAAAACATTCAACGCTGTCGATTTGCCTGCTCCCGACATACCTGTGACTATAATAATCTTCATATACTGCCTCGCTCCTGACTAAAACCTGTATCTAGAACTCTCCTATTTTAACAACCTCAAGCTCAAGCTTAACGCCAGACTTCTTTAAGACCTCTTCTTTTATCTTATCTGTAAGCTCACATACATCCTTTGCTGTTGCCCTGCCTTTATTAACAACAAAGCCTGCATGTTTTTCTGACACCTGTGCATCACCTGCTGACAGACCTTTAAGTCCTGCATCCTCTATAAGCTTTGCTGCAAAATATCCCTCTGGTCTTTTAAATGTACTTCCCGCACTTGGATATTCTAACGGCTGTTTCATTCTTCTCTTTTGTGAAAGTTCTTTTATATTCTCTTTTATCTCATCAGTATTGCCTTTACTTAACTTAAGTGTTGCACTTACTACTATATATCCATATTTCATTATGCAGCTTGTTCTATATCCAAGTTCAAGCTCATCTTTACCCAGCGTATGGATATCACCATTCTGATCTAAGACCTCAGCACTGACAATAATATCCTTTATCTCTCCACCATAAGCTCCAGCATTCATTCTGACCGCCCCGCCTATCGTTCCTGGAATACCTGTTGCGAACTCAAAGCCTGCAAGTCCTTTATCTGAAAGCCTGTTTCCAAGCCTTGACAGCTTCATGCCTGACATAGCCTTTACCGTTACATCATCAATATACTCCACTTTATCAAAAGCATCTGAAAGCTGTATAATAACTCCTCTGAAGCCTTTATCTCCTACCAGCAGGTTGCTCCCATTGCCTATAACATAGTAATTTATGTCTGATTTTTTCAATAATCGTATTATAGCCTGTAACTCTTCAACAGAAGAAGGCATTACGAAATAATCCGCAGTGCCTCCTATTCTGAATGTAGTATGACTGCTCATAGGTTCATCTGTTCTGACATGTGATTCACCTGCTATATCCTTAAGCTTTTCCAACAAATCATTCTGACTCATGTATTATCATACTCCCTGTCTATATTCATTATTCACATCATTCTACTCATTCAATACAAGTCTGGCTGCTCCATACATACCAGCATCGTTGCCAAGTGTTGCCTTTAATATCTTAGTGTTTCTTGAAGCATGGAACACATACTCCTTATAGTACTTTTCCACTCTGCTTAACAAAAACTCGCCTGCTGCTGAAACACCACCACCTATACATATAACCTCTGTATCGACCATACCAGAAGCACATGCAAGACCTTTACCAAGATAACGGCACATATAATCAACAACCTTTAAAGCAACAGAATCTCCATTCTTCGCCTCATCAAACACGGCTTTGGCTGATATATAAGGAATATCCCTTAACGCTGACGGCTCATCTGATTCGCTAAGCATTCTGACAGCTGTCTTGACTATACCAGTTGCAGAAGCCACCTGTTCAAGACAGCCCCTCTTACCACAGTTACAATACTCCTTCTCCTCATCTACTACAGGAAGATGGCCTATCTCAGCCGCTGCACCATTGAAGCCGCACAAAGGCTTTCCATCAATGATAACACCACCGCCGACACCTGTACCAAGTGTAACTAAAAGACTGCTTGAGTACTCTTTGGCGCTTCCCATCCAGTACTCACCGAGCGCTGCCATATTCGCATCATTTCCAACCTTAACCCTGTATCCTGTCATCTTACTGAATGTCTGTGCCACATTAAACACACCCCATCCAAGATTGACACATTTGTTAACTGTGCCATCATCCCTGACAGCACCTGGAACTCCTATTCCTACTCCGGCTATATCATCACTTGCTTTTTCTACTGCTTCCAACATATCTGGTATATGTTTTTTTATATCTTCCAGTATAAGGCTTCCACCCTCATCCTTTCTTGTTGGAATCTCATCCTTATAAAGAAGCTCTCCTGACACACTAAAAACTCCACACTTACATGTTGTTCCACCAATATCTATTCCAAGTACTATGCTTTTATCATTATTAATTCCTGCATTACTTATATTATCATTACCACACATACAAACTTCCCCCAGTCATAATCTGTTATCTAATTATTGTAATTAAAGGTCGTCCTCTTCGTCACCTTTCATAAGGTTTTCCTGAACCCTTCTGTATAACTCCTTAGCTGCATTGTAACCCATCTTCTTCTGTCTGTGGTTTACCGCTGCTGCCTCTACAATAACAGCAAGATTACGTCCTGGACGTATTGGAAGCGAATGGCATACGACTTTATTGCCAAGATACTCTGTATATTCCTCTTCAAGACCTAACCTGTCATATTCCTTATCCTTATTCCAGTCCTCAAGCTTGATAACCATATCGATTTCCTGTGTTTCCTTAACACTTTCTACACCAAAAAGTGTCTTAACATCTATGATTCCGATACCTCTTAGCTCTATGAAATACTTTGTTACACCTGGGGCTGAACCCACTAATGTTTCATTACTTACCTTTCTTATCTCAACTGCATCATCTGTTACAAGACGATGTCCTCTCTTAATAAGCTCAAGTGCAGCCTCACTCTTACCTATACCACTCTCACCTGTTATAAGCACGCCCTCACCATAAACATCAACAAGCACACCATGGATTACAATACAAGGTGCCAGCTGTACCTTGAGCCATCTTATAACCTCTGCTGAAAATGAAGAAGTTGACTCTTCTGACTTAAGAATAGGTATCTGATACTTCTTTGCAAGCTCTATGATCTCTGGTTCAGGTTCAAGATTCCTGCAGAATATAAGACATGGTATATTGCTTGATAAAAGCTGCATATAACGCTCAAAACGCTCTGTCTCTGAAAGACTCTTAAGATATGAATATTCCACATTGCCTATAATCTGTATACGGTCATTATCGAACTGGTCATAAAACCCTGTAAGCTGAAGTGCTGGTCTGTTAAACTCAGGCACATGAATCCATATTCCCTTGACATCTATATCTGGTGTAAGATTCACAAGATTCATCTTCTCAATTACTTTTGATAAATTAACTCTTTCTTTACCATTCATATACTACTCCTATCCTGCATATTAAAGTCATTATTGACAATGCCGCAATTATTATATATTTGATTAATGTTTTTCCTGTTTTATATTTATATTTTTACCATATGTATCCACATGCGTACATATTGAATGCCATTTTCACAACATTTTATCCCGCTTTCGACATTTACACCATCTTATACATTAGTGTAACACAGTGCCTATGATATTAAAAGATTTTCTTCAAATATATTGTTGTTTAATCGAATACAAGCTGTCGTCCGTTCGTCAATGGAAATACTTATATATATTCTGTGCCACATTCTCTGTTATGCCTTCAACCTCCATAAGCTCACTCACACCTGCAGCCCTTATCTTTTCTATATCTAAAAAATGCTTCATAAGTGCTTTTCTCCTTACTGGTCCGATTCCTTCTATATCATCAAGCACCGAATTAACCTGCAGCTTACTTCTTAGTGATCTGTGATACTCTATGGCAAATCTATGTGCTTCATCCTGAACACGTGTTATAAGCTTAAAGCCCTCGCTATGTCTGTCTATAGGTATCTCTACGTTGTTATAATACAAGCCTCTTGTATTATGATTATCATCCTTAACCATGCCGCATACCGGGATATGAATATCCAACTCTGACAGCACCTTTAGTGCTATATTTACCTGTCCACGTCCACCATCCATCATAATCAGATCAGGATACACCGAAAAGCCTCTTGACTCCTCTTCACCCGCACGTTCCCTCATGCCTCTCTGGAAACGTCTTGTAAGCACCTCACTCATGCTCTTATAATCGTCAGGTCCTTTGACTGTCTTTATCTTAAACTTACGGTAATCATTCTTCTTTGGTCTTCCATCTTCAAAAACAACCATGGAACCTACAGATTCAACACCACTTGTATTGGATATATCATAAGCTTCTGCTCTTCTTAGGTTCTTAAGTCCAAGCCACCCAGCTATCTCTTTCATGGCACCCGTTGTTCTCTTTTCTTCAAGCTTAATTTTCTCAGCATCCTTGGTAAGAACCATAAGTGCATTCTTATGTGCCAGTTCAACCATACGCTCCTTGTCACCCTTTTTAGGTGTTATGATAGATACCTTTCTTTTCTTTCTGCTTCCAAGCCACTCGGCGATAACATCTGCATCATCTATCTCTTCCTGTGTCATGATAACATTAGGAATATATGGAGTTCCACCATAGTACTGTTTCATAAACTGTGATAATATGGCACTTCTGCTATCATTCGCAGCAACCTTCATATGAAAATGCTCTCTTCCAAGCAGCTTTCCCTGTCTTATAAAAAATACCTGCACGACCGCATCCTCTGCATCCATAGCACATGCTATTACATCCCTGTCAGTAGCATCATCCGCTGTAATCTTCTGCTTCTGTGCTATCTGCTTTACGCTGTTAAGAAGATCTCTATATCTTGCTGCTTCCTCATACTCAAGCTTCCTTGAGCAATCCATCATCTTATCCGTAAGCTCGTTTATTATCTCTGAATAGTTACCATTAAGGAAACTGATAACCGACTCTATATTTTTCCTGTACTCCGCTTCACTAACCATCCCCTGGCATGGTGCATTGCACTGTCCTATATGGTAGTTAAGGCATGGCCTTTCTTTGCCTATATCCTTAGGCAGTCTTCTGTTACAGGTTCTTACCTTATAAAGCTTGCATAAAAGTTCTATAGTTTCTTTTACGGCACCTGCTGATGTATATGGACCAAAGAACTTTCCTGTGCCATGCTTCATTGTTCTTGAGAATAACACTCTTGGATATGCTTCATTTACAGTAACCTTGATAAATGGATAACTCTTATCATCCTTAAGCATCGTGTTATACTTCGGTCTGTGTTCTTTAATAAGATTACACTCAAGCACAAGTGCCTCAAGCTCGGAATCAGTTACTATATATTCAAAATATGCTATATGCGAAACCATCTGTACAACCTTTGCAGAGTGATTCTTACTGCTCTGGAAGTACTGCCTTACACGGTTTTTTAACACCTTTGCCTTGCCTACATATATGATTGTGTCATGCTTATCATGCATAATATATACTCCCGGCTTATCTGGAAGTTTTTTTAGTTCTTCTTCAAGATTGAACATACACATCCTCATTTCTATGCTACTATGTTATTTGTCTTGCGCTCATTATAGCATCCCCACATTATTCACTCAATTTCATTTTTATAATCTGTCTCTTATACACATCTCCGAGCCCACGAGACGTAGAGGAATCTC